>Ga0272444_10004948_pt1 | contig 11606 bp, 11 predicted proteins | sample SSMForm13_FD_201033 | JGI IMG/M metagenome (GOLD analysis project Ga0272444, IMG submission 201033) | Marine sediment archaeal communities from Little Sippewissett salt marsh, Falmouth, MA, United States - SSM-Form-13 | ecosystem: Environmental > Aquatic > Marine > Wetlands > Sediment ... | reverse complement strand
GCCAGGGCAAGGTCAAGGAGAATCTACGGATCTTCGTGGATGCCACCAAGCAGCGCCAGGAACCCCTCGACCATGTCCTGTTCTGCGGCCCTCCCGGTCTGGGCAAGACCACCCTGGCGCACATCATCGCCAACGAACTGGGCGTCAACGTACGGCCCACCTCCGGACCGACCCTGCAGAAGCCCTTCGATCTGGCCGGCATTCTCAGCAAGCTGCGCGAGGGCGAGGTCTTCTTCATCGACGAGATCCACCGGCTCAATCCCGCGGTCGAGGAATCGCTGTACTCGGCCATGGAGGATGGCGTCTGCCATGCCGTGCTGGACCGGGGCGTGGGGGCCAAGACGGTCGATCTGCACCTTAAACATTTCACCCTCATTGGGGCCACCACCCGGGCCGGCCTGCTGACCTCGCCGCTTCGTTCCCGCTTCGGTGTCATCTCCCGTCTGGATTATTACGGCGCCAAGGATCTGGGAAAGATCGTCCGGCGCTCGGCGCAGATCCTGGAGGTCGAGATCGACGACCATGGGGCCTCGGAGATTGCCCGCCGGGCCCGGGGCACACCCCGGGTGGCCAACCGGCTGCTGCGGCGGGTGCGGGATTACGCCCAGATAAAAGCCGACGGGCGAATCACCAGAGAGGTGGCCGCCATGGCTCTGGGCATGCTGGAGGTGGACGAACTGGGTTTGGATGAGATGGACAAGCGAATCATCACCACCATCCAGGAGAAGTTCGGAGGCGGTCCGGTGGGATTGAATACCCTGGCGGTGGCCGTGGGAGAGGCCAAGGACACCATCGAGGAGGTCTACGAACCCTATCTGGTTATGGAGGGTCTCATCCAGCGGACCCCCAGGGGCCGGGTGACGACCGACCGGGCCAGGAAACATCTGCATCTGCAGCAGATCGAGAATGACCAGGGCAAGTTATTTTGATATCTGAAGGCATCATGGTATCCACTCTCTAATTATAATCTTATGCGATGAATCATCTTCCCGAAGAATTACAGAAAGCTAAAGCTTTCCACTCGCACCTGGGTCCCTACCTGGTCGTCGGTCTCAAGATGGGCCGGAGTGTGGTCCGGCGGTTGGGGGATGAACCCTTCTCGATGACCATCGAGGTCTTCACCGGTCCGCGTCCGCCGATATCCTGCGTGGTGGACGGCTTGCAGCTGGCCACCCCGTGCACCGTGGGTAATGGTCAGATCCGTATCCGGGAGGGCGGCCGGGTGGCGATCCGGGCCCGGCGAGATGAGCAGCAGGTGGAGTTATCTCTGAAGCCCGGGATATGGGAACGGATCCGCGCCGTCGAGGGAACCGATCGATTGGAGGGCCTGGCGGTGGAGCTATGGGGAATGGAGGAAACGGAATTATTGGACGAGAGCAGACCATGAATGACACGTTCAACGCCAGGTTCATTAGCCTGACGGGCCTGTTGCTGGCCACCGGCGTGATCTTTCCCTTTGTCTTTCATCAGTTCGGGATTGCCGGGCGGATCTTTTTGCCCATGCACATACCTGTATTACTGGCCGGTCTGATCCTGGGTCCCTGGGCCGGGCTGCTGGTGGGGGCGCTGAGCCCAGGCTTGAGCGCCATGATCACCGGCATGCCGCCGACCGCACTGGCCATACCGATGACGCCGGAGCTGGCTGTCTACGGATTGGTCTCCGGACTGCTGTTTCGGGGCACCCGGACGAGCCTGTATGTCAGCCTGCTGGGCGCCATGATCGTCGGACGGATCGTCTGGTGCCTGATGGCCGTGGCGATCGCTCCCCTGCTGGGTTTTGAGGGCCGAACGCTGACCGTGGTTCTGGCCGCTCTGGTGATCGGCTGGCCTGGAGTGGTCGTCCAGCTTCTTTTTGTGCCGCCGATCGTGCTGAAGATCCGGAAGGCAGCCTTGAGAAGAATTGAAGATTGAAGATATGAGATGCATCTTAACGATTTCGATTACCAGCTCCCGGAAGAGCTGATCGCACAGCATCCGCGTCCCCGGCGGGGCCAGTCCCGCCTGCTGGTGGTTCATCGAGAGCACGGCCGCATCGAACACAAGCAGTTTGTCGATCTGCCCGGATATCTCAAACCCGACGACTCCCTGGTGATCAACGAAACCCGGGTGCTGCCGGCCCGTTTGCTGGGACATCGGCGGGACACCGGTGGGAAGGTCGAGATCCTCCTGGTGCGTGACCGGGGGGGAGGACGCTGGCAGTTTCTGGTCAAGCCGTCCCGGCGGGCACGCCCGGGGATCGAATTTTCGTTCGGGGAGGGGCGGTTGATCTGTGAGGTGGAGGAGCGAGTCGGGCCCGGGGAATGGACCGGTCGGTTTCACAGCCGGTCAGATGTGGGAACGGTGCTTCAGGAGCTGGGCCAGACCCCGCTGCCGCCGTATATTCGCCGGCAGCCCGAGGAAGAAGACCGGCACCGCTACCAGACCATCTACGCCCGTCACGATGGAGCCGTGGCCGCCCCGACGGCCGGCCTGCATTTCACCCGGGATCTCCTGGAAGGGATTTCCCGCCGGGGGGTGGAGATCGTTCCCATCCTGCTCCATGTCGGGCCAGGCACCTTCCGGCCGGTGAAAGAGGGCGACATCGCCCGGCATCACATGGAAGCGGAGTTCTATCGCATCTCCCCGGCTGCGGCCGAATCGATCAATCATGCCCGCGACCGGGGCGGGAGGATCGTGGTGGTGGGCACCACCACCGTACGGGCTCTGGAATCCCGAGCCGCCGGGGCAATGAAGGGAACAGGACATCTCGCCGCCGGGGAGGAGTGGACCAATCTGTTCATCTATCCCCCTTTCCAGTTCCGCATGACCGATGCCCTGATCACCAACTTTCACCTGCCCCGCAGCACCCTGCTGATGCTGGTCTCGGCACTGGCCGGACGGGAACTCATCCTGCGAGCCTACCGGGAGGCCGTCGCCGAGCGATACCTGTTTTACAGCTACGGCGATGCCATGCTCATTCTGTGATTGCCGCTCAGGGAGAGCGATGAGGAGGGGGAATGGCCAAGGATAATCCGCAGACAGCCACCGCGTTGATCGTCGCAGCCGGACGGGGCGTGCGCATGGGCAGCGAGACGCCCAAGGTGTTGCTGAAGGTGGGGAACCGTCCCCTGCTGGCGCATACCCTGAGAGCTTTTGAACAGGCTCGGGCCGTCGACCAGATCATTCTGGTGGTGGCCGAGGATCTGCTGGCCTGGGTGGCCCGGGAGGCGATCGATGCCCACGGGATCCGCAAGGTTCGCCAGATCGTACCGGGGGGCGAAAGACGACAGGACTCGGTTCGCCTGGGACTGCAGGCCATCCAGCCCGAGTGCCGTCTGGTGGCCATTCACGACGGGGCCCGCCCGCTGATCACGCCCGAATTGATCGACCATGTGGTGGCTCAGGGCGCCCGGCACGGGGCCGCCGCCCTGGCCGTTCGTCCCGGCGACACGGTCCGCCGGGGCGAGGGAGAGACCTTCCAGGTGACCCTGGACCGGAATAAGCTGTGGCTCATGCAGACACCTCAGGTTTTCTCCTGCGACCTGATCCTCTCGGCGCACCGCCAGGCTATCGAGCGCGAGCTTGAGGGCACCGACGATGTGGCTCTGGTAGAGGCCATGGGACATCCGGTCCGGGTGGTGGAGGGGCATCGCGACAATATCAAGGTGACCACGCCCGAGGATCTGCTGTTCGTGGAGGCGGTGCTGTCCGGGAGGGCGAAGAGATGAGAACCGGCCTGGGCTATGATGTTCACCGGCTGGTCTCCGGACGCCTCCTGGTGTTGGGCGGGGTGACCGTGCCGTTCGAAAAGGGCCTGCTGGGCCATTCCGACGCCGATGTCATCTCCCATGCTGTGGGCGATGCATTGCTGGGAGCGGCTGCCCTGGGTGATCTGGGGAGCCGCTTTCCCGATGATGATGACCGCTGGAAGGATATCTCCAGCCTCAAGCTGCTGAGACAGGTGGGTCTTCTGGTGCGGGAAAATGGATTCGAGATCGTCAACATCGATGCCACCCTGGTGGCCGAACAGCCCCGGATCGGGCCTCATGTGCCCCGGATGCGTCAGCACCTGGCCGAGGCGCTGTCCATATCGATCGAACAGGTGTCGGTTAAGGCCACCACCACGGAGGGACTGGGATTTGCCGGGACCGGGGAGGGGATGGAGGCCTACGCGGTGGCGGTGGTCGAGGAGACCGGTCATTGAAAGAAAAGCTCTCAAGTCATAACAAGCCCCATGGCATTGGATTGATCATTTCATATTCCTGAATTTCAACGCTTTTCCACCAATCACAGATGACCGGGGACATGTTCTCCCTCGATAACTTCCTACAGAACTTGTCCGGCTCCCAGGTCCAGTGGTTTTATCTTATCCTGTTCATCAGCTGCGTGATGGAAAACCTGTTTCCGCCCTATCCGGGAGATACCGTCATTCTGCTGGCCGGGTATCTGTCAGCTTCCGGACAGATACTTCCAGCCGGTGGTCTGCTGTGTTCGGTGGCGGGCAGCCTGGCCGGCGCTCTGATCCTCTTCGCTCTGGGATCATCCGGGGGAAGAGACATCTTCCGGAAGGAGCGGTTTCGGTTTCTCTCTCCGGACCGGCTCGACCATGTAGAGGGCTGGTTCGGTCAACATGGCAAGAAGCTCATTCTGGTCAGCCGGTTTCTGCCCGGGGTCCGGTCTCTGGTGGCCGTGTCGGCCGGCATCGGACGGGTTCGAATGTCCAGCTTTGTTCTCTTCAGCTTGATTAGCATCCTGGCCTGGAACGGATTGCTGATGTTCCTGGGATGGCAGCTTGGCCAGAATTGGGATGCGGTGGTCCGCTGGATTCGTATCTATAACTGGGTCGTTATCATCCTGCTCCTGATCGCGGGGCTGGTCTGGTATCTGAGAACATTCGGGCCGCTTCGGCCCAGGCGCCGGAAAGGGATTCACGGGGAGGAGTGCTCTTGAAAATAGCCATTCTCTTAGGAGGGGATTCTCCCGAGCGGGATGTCTCTCTGGATACCGGGCGAGCCGTGGCCCGGGCGCTGCGGGATCTGGGCCACCAGCTGCTGCCGCTGGACCCGGCCCATGGCGCCGAGCCGCTGCCGGAAGATCTGTCAGCCTGGGGCCATGGACCGCGTCCCCTGCCGCCCGAGCCGGGTGCTCAAGGAGGACGATATCACGGCGCCCTGTTCGCCGCTCTGGAGGCCTGCCGGCTGGATGGGGTGGAGGTGATCTTCAACGCCCTCCATGGCGGCCTGGGAGAGGATGGGACCATCCAGGGATACCTCGATCTGGTGGGGATCCCCTACACCGGCTCGGGAATGCTGGCCAGCGCCCTGGCCATGGACAAGGCATTGGCCAAACAAATCATCGAGCGGGAAGGGGTCCGCGCGCCCAGGGATATCACCGTCAGGCCGCATGAACGGGTCGATCCACGAAAGCTCTTCAATGAGCTCCGACCGCCCCTCGATTTGCCGGTGGTGGTCAAGCCCAGCAATCAGGGTTCTACCGTGGGACTGCGTCTGGTTGAAAGGATTGACCAGCTCACGGAGGCCTTCCGGGAGGCGGAGCGTTTCGGCGGCCCGGTCATGATCGAACAGTACATACCCGGCCGGGAGCTGACCGCGGCCATTCTGGAGGACCGGGCTCTGCCGATCGTGGAGATCATCCCCGAGGCTGGGCTGTACGATTACGAGTCCAAATATACCGACGGGAAAAGCCGCTATATCACCGAGCCGGACCTTTCGCCGGAGGTGGTTGCTGAGATACAGGACCTGTCGCTGAGGACCTTTCAAGCTCTGGGCTGTTACGGCTACGCCCGGGTGGACGTGCGCCTGGACCCCGGGCAGGTGCCCTATGTGCTGGAGATCAATACCCTGCCTGGCATGACCGCTCACAGCCTGGTGCCCAAGGCGGCCGGGGCCGCCGGTATCGATTTTCAGGAACTGATCGAGCGGATCATCGCCCTGGCGCTGAAAAAACAGAGTCCCTAAACCTCTCTCATAGAAACCAGATGGCTCCAAATTTTCTCAGGAGGAGTTCATGGATCAGACCGAAAAGATGTTGCAGGAGCTAACCGATGCCTATGGCGTCACCGGTCACGAGGGCGATGTGGCCCGCATCATGGCCCGGCATCTGTCGCCCATCGCCAAGATCTCCTATGATAAGCTGGGCAGCATCATCGCCCGCGAGAAGGCCGGGCAGAAGGGCCCCCGGATTATGCTGGCCGGCCATATGGATGAGGTCGGCTTCATGGTCAAAGAGATCACCAAGGAGGGTTTCATCCGCTTTCTGCCCCTGGGAGGCTGGTGGCCTCACGTGATCCTCTCGCAGCGGGTGCTGATCCGGACCGCCAAGGGGGATGTGGTCGGTGTGGTGGGCTCCAAGGCGCCCCATATCCTTGAGGCGGAGGAGCGCAAGAAGGTCCAGAAGATCGAGGATCTCTATATCGACGTGGGCTCGACCGAGAAGAACAACGTGGCCAAGAAATTGGGCATCCGCCCGGGCGATCCGATCGTCCCGATCAGCCCCTTCACCGTGCTCAGCAATAGAAAAGCCTACCTGGCCAAGGCCTGGGATGATCGCATCGGCTGCGCCCTGATCATCGATGTGATGAAGCGGTTGGCCAAGATCAAACACCCCAATACCGTGTTCGGCGTGGGCACCGTCCAGGAGGAGGTCGGGTTGCGGGGGGCGACCACCAGCGTGCGGGGGGTGGAGCCCGATGCAGCCTTCGTGTTGGAGGTTGGCCTGGCGATGGATACCCCCGGCATCAACGGCGATCAGAAAGAGAAGATGGGCGCCGGGCCGTCTCTGTATATTTACGACGCTACCATGATCCCCAACACCGGGCTGCGGAACCTGGTCATCGATGTGGCCGAGAAGAAGAAGATCCCCTACCAGTTCTCCAGCATCGCCCGGGGGGGAACCGACGGCGGCCGTATCCATATTCACGGCCTCGGAGTGCCCACCCAGACCATCGGCGTGCCCACCCGATATATCCATGGGCATACCGGCATTCTGCACCGGGACGATTATGATCGCACCGTGACGCTGCTGGTCGAGGTCATCCGGCGACTGGATGATAAGATCGTCCGGGGTTTGACCGCTCATTGATACGGCCGATGGGGACCGAAGGGAGCCTGTCAATAGGATGAATATTATGGACGAAGGAACACCGGTATTGAACGCTCTGTTCGCCTCCCGGCGACCCATCATCGGAGTGGTTCATCTGATGCCCCTGCCGGGCAGTCCCCGCTATGGGGATTCCCTGGCCGAGGTGACGGACAGAGCCTGCGCCGATGCCCGGAGCTATATCGACGGCGGCCTGGATGGCCTGATCCTGGAGAACTACGGTGACCTGCCGTTCTTTCCCGGACCGGTCCCGCCGGAGACGGTGGCCGCCATGACCGTGGCGGCCGGGGAAATCAGCCGGATGACCGACCGTCCCCTGGGTATCAATGTGCTGCGCAACGATGCCCTCTCGGCCCTGGGGATCGCTGTGGCCGCCGGAGCGGCCTTTATCCGGGTCAACGTCCTGATGGGGGCCAGCGTCACCGATCAGGGCATCATACAGGGACCGGCTCACCGCCTGTTGCGCCGCCGGAGGGAGCTGGGTGGGGGAGTGAGGATCTTCGCCGACGTCCTGGTTAAGCACGCCCATCCGCTGGGCCGGGCGGATGCAGCCGAATCGGCTCGAGAACTTTTAGGGCGGGGACTGGCCGATGTGCTGATCGTTACCGGTCTGGCCACCGGACGGGAGCCGGCCGGGGATGAGCTCAAAGTGGTCAAGGAGGTGGCCGGGAAAAGCCCCGTTCTGGCCGGCAGCGGCGTCGATCCCGGGAATGTGTCGAGGATCCTGTCGGTGGCCGATGGAGCCATCGTCGGGACTTCCTTAAAAAGAGACGGACGGACCGAACACGAGGTTGATATCGAACGGGTCAAAGCCCTGTTGGCTAGCCTGGGGAGGTGATGTCTGTGGCCTTGACGTTGTACAATACTATGACCCGGCGCAAGGAGGAGTTTCAACCCCTGCAGAAGGGGAAGGTGGGCATGTATACCTGCGGACCGACCGTCTATGACTATGCCCATATCGGCAATTACCGGGCCTACATCTTCGAAGATATTTTACGGCGGTTTTTGGAGTATAGAGGATACCAGGTGACCCAGGTGATGAACATCACCGATGTGGACGACAAGAGCATCGCCGGCGTACGTCAGACTGGAGTCAGCCTGGAGGAATACACCGCTAAATACAAAAAGGCCTTCTTCGACGGCCTGGATATTCTGCGCATCGAGCGGGCCGAGCACTATCCGGAGGCCACCAAGCATATCGAGGAGATGGTGGCTCTCATCCAGAGGCTCCAGGAGAAGGACCTGGTTTACCAGGCGGAGGGAAATCTTTACTACCGCATCTCCGGCTTTCGGGAATACGGCAAGCTGTCGCACATGAAGCTGGGCGAGCTTAAATGCGGGGTTCGAGTCAAGACCGATGAGTATGAGAAGGAACAGGCCAGCGATTTTGCCCTGTGGAAGGCCTGGGAGGAATCCGACGGCGATGTCTTCTGGGAAACGCCTCTGGGCAAAGGTCGTCCCGGCTGGCATATCGAGTGCTCTGCCATGAGCATGAAGTATCTCGGGGAAACCTTCGATATCCACACCGGAGGCGTGGACAATATGTTCCCCCATCATGAAAATGAGATCGCCCAAAGCGAGGCCGCCACCGGCAAACCCTTCGTTCAGTACTGGCTGCACAACGAACATCTCATTATCGAGGGTAAGAAGATGTCCAAGTCCCTGGGCAATTATTACACCCTGGAGGACCTGCTCCAGAAGGGACATGATCCGGTGGCCATCCGCTACCTGCTGATGAGCACACATTACCGCCAGCAGCTCAATTTTACCATGAATGGCCTGGAGGGAGCCGTCAACGCGCTCAAACGGATCCGGGATTTCCTCAATAACGTCTCCCTGGCCTCGGCTGCGAAAGACCATGACAAGCTGGATGGTATTTTATCCGAAGCCCGGAACGAGTTTGAGAACTATATGGACGACGATCTGAACATCTCCGGAGCGCTGGGCAGCATGTTCACCCTCATCGGACGGATCAACAAGATCATGGCCGAGGAGGGCATTTCGAAAGCGGATGCCGAAAAGGTTCGGGCGGCCATGGCCCGGTTCGACCAGATCCTGGACATCATGGAACCGCCCAAAACCGGAAGTGCCGAACGCCTCGAGGAGATCGAGGAACTGGTCCGGCGCCGGCAGCGGGCTCGACAGGAGAAGAACTGGACCGAGGCGGACGACTGCCGGGACCGGCTGCTCGGGGAATTCGGCATCGTTCTGGAGGATCGAGCCGAGGGCACGGCGGTGGTGGATCGAGCCACCGGGAAGATGGTCATGGATGTCGTCCGACTCACATCAGGTTCCACCTGAGGACCGGGAGGTCTCTGTTAGGCATATCTCCGGAGCCCGAAATGGAGAGGTCTGATCTAAAAAAAGGATTTTCCGCGATGAGCCCGCCACCATCATCCATGGCGGCATGGTGAAGCATGCCGTTTTGGATTGCCTGGCGGGTTTTCATTTTTCGTCGAATGGCACGCCCCCGCATGGTCATAATTATCGATGGGAGCCGTTCATGTCCGAACCAAAACTCATTCCCCTGGCATCCTTCCGTGAATATTCCCTCGATGAGATGAAACGACGCGCCCGGGATTTCAATCTCGAGATGCAGCGGCGCCGGAGCGTGCGGCATTTCTCGGATCGCCCGGTGCCCCGCGAACTCATCGAGAACTGTCTGCGCGCGGCCGGGAGCGGGCCCAGCGGGGCCAATCGCCAGCCGTGGCGCTTCGTGGTAGTGCAAGATGAGGATGTCAAGGGGGCCATACGCCGGGCGGCCGAGGCGGAGGAAGAGGAATTTTACCGCAGACGGGCCTCCCGGGAGTGGCGGGAGGCGCTCAAGCCTCTGGGCACCGGCCCGAAGAAATCCTTTCTGCAGCAGGCTCCCTATCTGATCGCCATCTTCGCCCAGCGGCACCGGCAGCAGCCGGACGGGCGCCTGGCGAAGAATTACTATCCGATTGAATCGGCCGGCATCGCTGCCGGCATCCTGCTGACGGCCGTCCATCACGCCGGACTGGCGGTCCTGACCTACACGCCTCCGCGGATGCGTTTTCTCAACCGAATCCTCAAACGGCCGGAGGAGGAGAGACCGTTGATCCTGCTGGTGGTGGGATATCCTGCTAACGATGCGCTCGTGCCGGAGCTGGATCGCCGGGCACTGGAGGATATCGCACAATTTATATGAGCATAAAATCGATCGGAAATCAGAGAAGCAAAGCGGTCCTCTATTGATCGTCACAAAGGCTGTGCCATGAAAAAATCATACGGGCTCATAGCGCTCTATGTGATGTTGATCATCCTCCCGGTCATCGTGGCCACCTTCTGGGGACCCAGGCCGGGGAATTCGCTGCTCTGGGAGCTGGGGAAGAACTGCGCCCTGATGGGATTCATATTGCTGGCCCTGCAGGTTGTTCTGGCCGGGCGTCTTCAGGGTTTAGAGCGTCCCTTCGGGTTCGATATCCTGATTCGCTTCCACAGGCACATGGGCCTGCTGGCCATCGCACTGCTCGTCGGGCATCCGGTGCTGCTGGCCCTGGGGGGAGGAGGTTTGCGCCTGCTGATCTCCCTGAACGTCCCCTGGCCCATCATGGTGGCCAAGGTGGCCGTGCTGTTGCTGGTTGTCAACGTGCTGCTGAGCCTGTATGCGGAGCGGATCCGGCTGAAATTCGAGCGCTGGCGTCTGCTGCACGATATCATGGCCCCGCCCATTCTCATTCTGGGATTTCTGCACAGCCGCCGTATCGGCAGCGATTTGAGGATTCCCGTTCTACAGTGGTACTGGGCCATTCTTTTCTTCCTGGCTCTGGTTCTGTTCGTCTATCACCGCCTGATCCGCCCTTGGCGCCTGGGCCGCCACCGTTGGGCGGTGACCGAGGTGATACAGGAGCTCGACCGGGTATGGACGGTGAAATTGGAACCGCCCGAAGGTCACCGGGTCTTCGACCATCTCCCGGGTCAGTTCCAGTTCATCACCTTTTACAGGGGCCGGGGACTGCCGGTCGAGGAGCACCACTGGACCATCTCCTCCAGCCCGGTGCAGAAAGCCTACCTGACCTCCACAATCAAGGAACTGGGCGATTTCACCGCCACCATCGGCCAGACAAGGCCGGGCGACACCGCCGCGGTCCAGGGTCCCTTCGGGCGATTCTCCTATCTTCTGCGGCCGCAGGACAAGGATCTGGTCTTCGTGGCCGGGGGCATCGGCATCACGCCCCTGATGGGTATGCTGCGCCACATGCGCGACACCGCTGCCGACCATACGGTGCTGCTGATCTATGCCAACCGCAGCGAGGAGGATATCGTTTTCCGGCACGAGATCGACCGGATCGCGGCCGGCCAACATCCCCGGCTCAGTGTGGTTCATCTGCTCAGCAAGCCGGGCGGTGGGTGGAGCGGAGAAACGGGCCATCTGGACCGGGAGAAACTGGAGCGCTATTGCCGGGGCAGTGTCCGGGGAAGGACCTTCTACCTGTGCGGCCCTCCACGTATGATTGCCGCCGCCATCGGGATGTTAAAAGATC
>Ga0272444_10004947_pt1 | contig 11608 bp, 4 predicted proteins | sample SSMForm13_FD_201033 | JGI IMG/M metagenome (GOLD analysis project Ga0272444, IMG submission 201033) | Marine sediment archaeal communities from Little Sippewissett salt marsh, Falmouth, MA, United States - SSM-Form-13 | ecosystem: Environmental > Aquatic > Marine > Wetlands > Sediment ... | reverse complement strand
CTGTAGTAGTTGCGGTAGACCTGTGAATCGTCGTAGAGCAGGCCTCGGTACCAGGCGCGGCCGCCACCGTACACCGGCGAAGACCAGAAGTAGGCGTAGTAGCTCATACCGCTGCAATACCCACCGTTGTAACGATAGCCGCCCGGACGCGCAGTAAAACCGCTTTCGTTCGTGGCTCCGGTGTTCGGACTATTCCAATGCGTTGTCCCTGCTTCTTTTAATTTTCCCCCTTCATCAGTTCCCCGCCAGCCGGTAGCATCAGCTTCAGCCTGACTCATGCCCAAATACATCTCCAATTGTTTCCACTCTGCATCACTCGGCACATGCCAGCCTTCAGGGGCGATGTTGCGGCTGTCATCCACCGCAAACCAATTATATAATCTGCCATACGTGGCCACATTACCCGGATCGTTGTCATATTCGCAATAGGCCCCGGTAGTCAGCCCTTCCCATTCGCCATCATCTGTCACGTGAGGAATAGGATCGCCATTACGATAGTGGGTAACCTTCAGATTCTCGGCCATCCACCACTGGTCGCCGATTTTTATCGTCTGGTAGACGTTGCCGTCGATATCGGTGACGGTGCCGGTTTCCAGATACGTAATGCTGAATGTTACTGTATCATCCTCGGTCAGAGCTTGCGTCTTTCCTGGTGGATTAAACCAACCGGGAATCGCCTCCCAAGTGATAGTATAATCACCAATATCAAGGTCATTCAGCGTCAGATCACCATTGCCGCTGTTGCTGTATCCGCCCGGGCCGGAAAGCGACCAGGGGGCGTTGAGCGCATCAGGTTCGGAATCGATGACAACCGTCCCAGTAGACGGTCCACAGTCCGGTTCCGGGCCGCCCAAATATAGGTAGCTTATCAGGTAGGTGATATCCAATATGTTAACAACATCGTTATTATCCACATCGGCCATGTCCAGGGGATCCGGTTCTGGGCCGCCCTTGTAGAGATAATTGATGAGAAAAGTCACATCGAGGATGTTGACTGCCCCCGAATTATCGACATCCCCGCAGTCTGCGGCGAAAACTGAAGCCGGCACGGCCAAAACAACGATGCCCAAAAACGCCATTAATGCTTGTTTCATGATTTAAGCTTCCATTAAAAAGTGAAAATAACAAAAACATTGCTTTTGATGACTCTGCAAATTACAAGAAAACATATCTAAGGTATTTCCGATTATAATATAGCCCGGTTTGCTCTGCGTGCAAGCCAAATCTTTAAGTCGCGAAGGGAATGGAAAAAACCCTGTAAGGGGGAGTCTTTGCCCGAAAAAAACCCCGGTCGTGATCTGTCGGCCAGGTCGGTCGTTTTCTGCAGCAGCTATATTTCGTAACTGCCGACGGTAATAACTAAGCTGATTTAGCTGAAATGGTCCGAAACAACAGGTTCCGCTGATCGGGGCCATCGCGGATTTTAATCGCGGTATCTCTAAATAGCCGTCCTGGATTTATCGTGGAAACTATTTAACCAGAAGCATCTTGCGCGTCATGGTTACCTGATCGGCCCGCAGGCTTATAAAATATATACCACTGGCGGCATCCATTGCATTCCAGGTGACGCTGTGCTCACCGGGATTCATGAAAGCCTCGTCAAGGGTGGCCACTCTTTGCCCGGTCGTATTGTATATTTCGATTCTGACCTGTGCGGCCTGAGGCAGCCAATAATAAATCCTGGTCGAGGCATTAAAGGGATTGGGAAAGTTCTGGTAAAGCTGCGGCGTCGACGGTATAATGTTCCATTTGGCCTGCCCGGAGATTTCGATGTTCCGCTGCGGGCTATATGTCATCCCGGCGGCGAAAATTTCATCGACATGGAATGACCAGGAAGCATCGGCATCACGTGTCCAGTCGCTTCTGAAAGCAACCTTGCCGTCGAGCCCGGTCAAAGCCGAAACATGCTCGTTGGTTGAGCCTTCGAAACGACCGGAAACTTCGACTCCGCCGACCGGCAGACCCCGCTGATTTATGATTTTTACCGTGGCCAGGGCGCATATTTTCCCGTTACGCTGCGATGTTTTCGTAACCGTGACATCTTCAATAAAAATGGTGTCCCCGACGGGCATCTCATCGGCAATCCGAATATACATCTGGTCAACCCGTACCTCATCGAGAGACAGGTGGCCCCGGGTCCGATCGGTATCAACCACGCGTATATAAAGATACTCATTTTGATTACAGATTAAATCCGCTTCGAAACAGTTGTCGATATCACTATCTACCGTCAGAAGCGGGAAATATTGATTCCTATCGATCGAATACTCAAAAAGAAAATCGTCGCCGTCGCTGTTTTCTGGCCGCGAAACCTCCAGATAAAGCTTCGCCGCCGGTGACGGTGAAAGCCTGAAGGTCCAGACATGTTCCATAAGGCTGTAACGTCTGGATGGTTTGCCGCCCGATTCCGCTTCGCGTACCTGCTCGAAACGACCGTCACTGTGCTGCAAAAGATGCATACCTCCGGCCGCAGTCCCGTAGACCGAGGACTCGGAAACGGGATAAAAAATTTCCTCGGTATTGGCCGAGGCCGGAACTACGCTGATATAGTGATAACGAAAGGCGGTATCGGCCTCGATACCATTGCCGACGATCAGCCGGACGGAAAAATGACCGGTATCCTCGTAAGTATGAGTCGGGTGCTGCAGATAAGAGGTCTCCCCGTCGCCGAAATACCATCGCCAGGAGTCAATATCGCCCGAGGAATTGTCGATAAAGCGTACCTTAAGGGGACTCGTACCCGAAGTCGGCGTCGCCGAAAAGGCAGCCGATGGAGGCAAACCGGCCGTGGTTATAACCGCCACGTTTGACATCGCCGACCAGTTGGGAACCTCATCGGCGGTCTTCATCGCAATGTAATAGGTGGTCGCCGGCGATAAACCGCCTATAGTATACGACTGCCTCTGGCCGGCCATTGCCGGAGCCGGCTCGCCGCTGCATTTGACGGCATAGGCCCAGTTGAAAGTCGTAATCATACCGGTTGAATAGCGAATATCATACACCGCCGCACGACCGGCATCACCATTATCACCGGGAGCGGTCCAGGCGATAGTTATTGAGTTCGAAGTGACCTCGGCCGCCCGGGTTTCCCCCGAAAACCACCCGGCCGCGGCCCAGGTTAATATCACACCGAGAAGAACGATGGAACGGAGCAGAACACGGACATCCACACCCGATCCTCTTGCGCCCCTGACATCCCCTGTCATTCCATTAAAGCCCTGAATTGTTTAAGTCTACTTTCTCCCTGCAGTAATATTCTGTCTCTCGACGAATACGCCTCCCGGGCTGTTTGGCCCAATATTGGGATTAAATATTAAATATCAACAAAAAACTGGAAAAATTTTCCTGATTGCTGAATTTTTTCCGTTTTTTCGTCCGACAATAAGTTTTTTGGAAATATTTTCCGGCTGAAATTTGACTTCGAGCAACCCGGTCCGGATTTCAATGGAAGAATTTTCCTGGCCAGATCGACTATTCTCAAACCCGAGCCTGCTAAACAGCTCATCCCCGATCAGATCGACCGGAATCCCATAAAAAAAGCTCCAGATCAACCCTGTCGGTTTCGTCGAAATCCACTCCCTCTTTCTCCAGAAGGGCCTTTTGTAGCTCGTAACCCGAGCCGGGTTTCAGGGAAATCCGACCACGGGCGTTGACAACGCGATGCCAGGGGAGTTTTTCTTTTTCCGATGAGCTGTGAAGAGCTCGCACCACCTGGCGCGCCGCCCGGGGATTGCCGGCCAGGACGGCAATCCGGCCATAGGTGGCAACCTTGCCGCGGGGTATTTTTTTTATTATCGAAATGACCCGTCGGTGAAAAGACTCGGGCATAAAGAATACCTTTTCTTAATCGGCGCTGAGCTGCCGTTGGTTTCCGGGGACTGCCGGGAGCCGGCCGGAAGTCGTTGTTGCCATCAATCTCACTGCAACCGTCTTCCTTGCCAGGAATACGGCCTTTCCGCCGGAAAGTTTCCCGACGAGGAATGTCCTCGTCGGTCTGTGGCATAATTTGACATTACTCAGAGAAATCGCAATGAATTATCCCGGGACAGCCATTTGGCTGTCCCGATAATATAAAAACGACTACCAGCTGCCGGGACAATCCGGCAGCGGACCGTTGGTATACAGGTAGGCTCTCAGATAGACGATATCCTTGATATCGACAAGTCCGTCGTTATTGACATCGGAGCCCGCCATCGATTCAGGCGCCGGGCCGCCTTTATACAAATATTCGATAAGATGGGCGATATCGAGCAGATTGATGATACTGTCCTGGTTGGCATCGCCGCAAATAAAGTCACAATCATCGCAGTTCTCCCCGGGAGTATCATCGAGTCCCACGACCACATCAGCAGGATCGTCCGAAACACTGAAATAAATCTGCGAGACATCCGATCCCTTGGCAGCCTGGATCCTGAAGGGCCCGAAGTTGGTGGAGTCACGCGTATCCTCGGCTTCGTACCAGTAAGTAACCGGTTGCCTGATATAACCATAGTTGCTGGTTGAGCCCGACAGGACCACCCGCCCATAATTGTTGGTAACCGTTACGCTGGCGCCGGGAACCGGCAGATTATTATTGCCGCGAACCATTATATTGAAAACCTTTTCCAGGGCGAAGCGGTTGTCGCCGTTTTGGCAATGGGTCCAGACGATATTGGTATCCCTGGCTCCGCCGAGAAAGACGCAATCCCTGGCCCGGTTATTGATTGACTGTCCCTGATATCGACCAATGTTCCAGGTCATACGATCGCCTGCCGAAGTCGATAAAAAGACCAGGGTGTCTCCTTCGAGGATGATATCGGAGGCGGCCATATTGACATCGCCGAGCTTGACAATGGTGCCACTGCTTTCGATACGGTTAAAGCGGTACTCATTACCCGGGACACCCGAGGCGCTCGATGTTCTTTCGATGACCAGGGCCTTGCAATCGGTGTTGCTGGTCAATGATTGGGCCGTCAGGCGGTTACTTTCGATCACCACATAGCCGACATCACCGGGCTGGACCGAATGAAAAAGCAGCCGCACCTCCCTGCCGATATGTGTGGTGGCCGCATTGTTGTCAACGGTGCCGACAATATTGTTGTGGTGAATATAAATATGGCCGTGGTAACCGCCGTCGATGGATCGGATACGAATGGCATGCATGATTCCATCTGGGCGTTCGGCATTGGGGCCCTCGCTTATATCTATATAATTATTGTAAATCTCGATCGGATTTTCAAAACTGCCGTTCGAGTTTTCCACGAGAATGCCGCGGCTGCCGCCGTAATGATCGCCGCTGAGAATAGAATTGTTGAAACACTTCGTCCCCGCCCCGCATTTGAGAAAGGCGATCGCGTATGGATTGGCCGAAGAATAGCAGACCCCGCAGCCGCCCGGACCGCAGTCATCGTAGAAGCTGTTTCGGGCATCACCGTAGATCGTGTTATTGTAAATCAGGGCGACGGCTTCATTGGTTCCCTGGTCTCGGCCGGCAATCATAATACCCTGGCCGGGCGTCTGATGAATCGTGATATCGTGAATCTTATAGTGATAATTGCCGATCCCGCCGTACGATGCCGACCAGAGCCGCATGGCAGAACCATCATACATGCACCGGCTGGTGTAGCCATGACAGTTGTTCCAGAAACCACCACCATCGATTTCGACGTTGTAATTGCCCGGATAACCGACCGAAGCCGAGGTGACACAGTGACCGTTGGTGCCCCTGACGACCATATCGGTATTGCGGATCGTTATATCATTGACCCGTGACAAATGCAGACAGCTGTTATTGTCGCCGTTGCCGCCATGGTAGACAACACCACCGGAAATCGTGACATGATGGGCGCCGCCGGAAATTGTGATGCCCTGGTTGTAATTGCCGTTGCCGGCCCCGAAGATCAGCGTGTCACCTTCCAGATCGAGAAATACATGATGACCGGTAATAGTAATGCCGTCCCCGCTGCCGAGAAGCCGGGCTGTACCCAGGGTCAGGGTATCGTAATCGCGCGAAGCCGTATACGGTAGAGATGTAATAGTATGACGCGATGCGTCAACTCCGCCCGCGAGCAGTAGCAGTAAAATAAAAACGCCCGATCTGACCATAAAATTCCTTCCTCCATTCCGGATTGCCGCTCGGACAATCCCCTTTGCCGGTTTCTGATCCTGTCCCGGCCACGGGCCTCCTTGCACGGGACAACCGGATCAATCACTTGCTACTCTTTACACAGTCCTGGCGGCTCGACAGTCTTCAGATTCCGGAAGGGGGCCGGAAAACGACCTGGTGAGGCGGCCTTTTGTCAAATCCGGCGATTTATAAACCAGACTTGAAGTTAGTATTGTATTGCTCAATTCAAGCAATAAACAAGCGGGTAATACGGCAGTAAAAAAATCCAAACAGCCCCGCTTTTGTCAGACTTATTCCTCCCTGTCTATCACTCTCGCTTATTTCCATCCCGATTCAATATCGAGAATCGGATCATTCCATACTTACAGGGTATATAGTCCGAAATCAATTTTGTGTCAAGCTAAATAACCGTTCCATCCCGCCTTTTTGGCCGCTCGGGCCGATTTCGGTCTTCAATTCATTCGATCACTATATCTTACGGCACCGATCTTTGATTTGATAGCCCCCGAAATAACCCTGTTCGACCGGACAATACGCCGGCGAGGGATAAGCCCTTTCCTCAAACAGGCTGTCATGGCCTGATACCGGCTGTCTCCGGGTGTCTTCAACATGAAATAAAATCTTGACAGCGACCGGCTTAGCATATAATCTACAAACAGGATATGATTGCCCGGTCGGCCTTTCCCGCGATTGAAAGGGCCGCGTCCCCCGCCGGGAATTGGAGTTTTGGTCAGGTTATAAGGAGGTAAACATGATTAGCGTGGCGTCACGAGTAATTTTCATCGCAGTTATACTCCTGTTGACAGCATCGCTGGCCGCCGGGCAGTTGTTTCACAGCCGCCAGGACTGGCCAATCCTGGGCTCCCCAATAGGCCTCGGCATCGCCGATTTGAACGGCGACGGCCTCGATGATATAGTCGCCGGCAATTACAATTACGACAGCCTCTCGATTCTGCACGGCGACGGTTCCGGAGGCTTTCTGCCGGTGGTCAACTATCAGTCACTGAGTTACGCCGAAGATCTTAAAACGGCCGATATTGATAATGATAATGATATCGATATAGTTGTCGCAACTTACAGCGAGATGGCCGCCGTCCGCAATAATGGCGACGGGACCTTTGCGGTACCGGAGTACATTACCGTTGATTCCTATTTGGGTGATTTCATGCTGGCCGACGTGAATCATGACAATTATCAGGATATTATCGTGGCCAACAATGAATATTTATTCGACAGTGTCAGCGTGCTCCTGAATAACGGCGACGGGACTTTCGCCGATGCGGTCAATTTTCAGGTAGCGGAAAATACGTATGGTGTGACAGCCGCTGATCTTAACGGCGATACCCATCTTGACCTGGCTGTTGCCTGCTACATGATCGACAGTATGGCGATTCTATTCGGCGATGGATCAGGCGGTTTTGGTGCGGCCGTAAAATACGAGGTCGGTGATCGCCCACTCAAAATTCGAGCCAGCGATTATGACAATGATACCGATCCGGACTTACTCGTTATGGATAGAAATGGTGTTATGGTCATGGCCAATGACGGCAGCGGGGGTTTCACTGCCGCCGGCAGCCATGCCGGACAGAGCAGTCCGGATAACATCGCCGTGGCCGATTTTAACGGCGACACCTTTGAGGATTTCGTCATCAGCGGCGATTCCGTGGAGGTTTTTCTCAATAACGGTTCCGGGTCATTCGACTCGCCCTATGCCTACTGGGTGGGTGAATATCCCGAATTCCTGGCCGTCGGTCAGCTGGATGACGATGCGTCGGTCGACATTGCCGTCCTGCCTTACGAAGATGATGATCCCGGTTTCGTGGCCGTTCTTCTCAACGACGGTACCGGGGATTTCATGACAGCGGCCACCCTTGACGCCATTGCCCAGGACAATGCCCTCTGCGCCTCCGATATCGACGGCGATAATGACTGGGATCTGATCGTGGTCAGTTGGTGGCTCGGCAGCACCGACACCCTGGTAGTCATGCAAAATGACGGCACCGGTGTCTTCACCCCCGGAGTCAAATACCCGGTCGGTCAAAAAGCCTGGACCGTGGTCGCCTCGGATTTGACCGGTGACAACATGGATGATTTCATCGTCGGCTACTCCGATTTGGGAACGAATTACGTCACCGTTCTTTTGAACAATGGTTCCGGATTCCTCGGCGGGGCGACCAATTATACCGTACAATTACGGCCGACGGCGATTTTCGCCGACGATTTCGACGGCGATGATTTCAACGATCTGGCCGTCCTCAATATCAGGGACACCTCCGTATCGATTCTGATCAATGACGGTGACGGCACCTTCGGGACCGCCACCAATTACAATGTCGGCAGCGCCACCGATATCTCGGGCGGCCTTTTCAACAACGATTCGTATCCTGACCTGGTCGTCGCCAAATACGGGCAGGGCGTTGTCCGGCTTCTCATGAACGACGGGGACGGGACATTTACCGTCGGGGACGATCACCCGATCGGCGATTATCCCCAAGTGGTTGAAGTCGATGATCTCGACGGTGATGGTGACGATGATATATTCACGGCCAATTACGGCAACAATGTTTCTATCCTCGAAAACGACAATTTCACGACGTTCCTTTCGGAGATCAAACACTCGGTCGGCGTAGAACCGGAGAATATTCTTTCCGGTGACTTCAACGGCGATGGTATCAAGGACATCGTAACCATCAATGGCGGCAGTTATAATCTTTCCATCCTGCCCGGAAACGGCAATTTGGTTTTCGACAGTGCCCTCTTTTTCGGCATCCCCGGCAGTGACCCCGAGGATTTCTGTGCCGCCGATTTCGACGACGATAACGATCTCGATATCGCCCTGGCCAACTACAATAATGATAATATCGCTCTCTTTTTCAATCGTACCGATATCCTGAGCGATGTCGTCGATGATCGGGATAACCAGCTTCTTCCGACCGAATCCCGCCTGGCCCAGAATTATCCCAATCCTTTCAATCCCTCGACGACCATCGAATATGTCACCACCAGTCGGGGGCCGGTGGAAATCTCGGTATATAATCTTCTCGGACGGAAAGTGGCGACTCTGGTCGAGGGAATTATCCCGGCCGGCGAACATAGCGCCACCTGGGATGGCTGCGATTCCCGCGGGCGATCGGTAGCCACGGGATTGTACTTCTATGAAATCCGAACGGCCGATTTCGTCGAATCGCGTAAGATGCTTTTGCTGAAGTAGTCTCCGGCAACAGGGCCGTCGAAAAACAGACAAAACATGGCGGCGGGGGCTGGTTTTGATCAGGCCGAAACCAGCCTTGGCCGCTTTTCTATACTTGACTAAAGCGGGTTTGTCGTTATATTGACAATAAGCAAACGAAAGGATCGACCGAGTTTTTCAGGTTTACCGCAACAATCGGCAACGCATAGATTGGTCAAAATATAGCAGGAAAATAATTCCTTTCTCGGAGGTATTCGATGTCAGCCAAATATATGGCTTTGCGATCTGTGATGTTTACGGTATTCGTGATGATTCTGTTGACCGTAACCGGAAGGGTATACGCTCAGCAGAGCACGACCGGCCCGAAACCGCCCCCCGGCATTGAGCACGGGCTGCGGGAACCGACCAAATCCCAGGTTGTCATTCCCGGCGTGCCGGCCTATATCTGGCAGCATGGCTGCGGGCCGACGGCGCTGGGTATGGTAGTCGGTTTCTGGGACGGCATCGGTCCCGATAATCTTGTCCCCGGTGATGCCTCCACGCAGACGCCCGCCGTAAACGCCATGATCGCCGATGACAGCCAGAATCCGAATTGCGGCGGTCCCGCCTCCGATCATTATCAGGACTATTCCTGCCCGATCGACTACGCCCCCAATCTGCTGACCGATCGTTCCGAAACCGGCGGCGCCCATGCCAGCAATTGTCTCGGTGATTTCATGAGAACCTCCCATAGCGCCTGGGGCAATTACTACGGCTGGAGCTGGTTTAGCGATGTAGGACCGGCCTTTATGCAGTATGTCAATCTGGTCGAACCATACCTGATGCCGACCGTTACCAATTACTATTTTTTCAGTTTCAGCTGGGAGAATTACAAAGCCGAAATAGATGCCCTGCGCCCCATGGTCCTTCTGGTCGACACCGATGGTAACGGTGAAACCGACCACTTCGTCACCGCTATCGGCTATGATGACGTTACCATGGAGTATGGCATACGGAACACCTGGGATAACGGCATTCACTGGTTCGACTGGGCCGAAATGGCACCCGGTCAGCCCTGGGGTGTCTATGGCCTGACCGTTTTTCGTGATATCGAATGGAGCCGGCCGTACTATGTCCTCGACTCGGCCAGATTCGTCGATACCGATGGTGACGCTTTCTACGATGTCGGCGATACGGTGCAGTTTATGTTCTACATGAGAAATTATGGCCTGACAGCCCAGGAGGCCGATATAACGATGAGCAGCGATGACGGTGATATGGTTTTCATCACTTCCGCTCTTTATGAACCGTCCATCGACGGCCAAGGGGCCGCCTACGATAACAGCGGATCACCCTTCGAGTATATCGTGCCCGATGTCGTCAATCCCACCTATGATTCCTTTTTCGTGACGATCGAATCCGATCAGGGTTCGTTCCAGACGGTATTCGAATTCGAAGAAACGGTCGGTCATACGCGTGTCCTGCTTGTCGATGACGACCGCGGCAAGTCGTACGAGGATATTTTCATGGGCCACCTCGGCGAAAGACGTGTCCCCGCCCACATTTGGGAAAAGCAAACGCAGGGCACCCCGACAAGCGCCGATCTGCTGGAATACAGCACGGTCATATGGTATACCGGCGATACCTCGTCGGATCTGATACAACCGGCCGATATCATTGCCCTCGAGGACTATATGGATAGTGGTGGCAACTTATTTCTGACCGGTCAGTGTCTGGCCAATGAGCTCCACCAGGAGGATTCGGCCTTTCTGGCCGACTATCTCCACGCCCGTCTAGGAGGCTATTATTTCCAGTTTATCCATATCGGGGTCGATGGCTCGTTTATCGGCGACGGCCTGGAAATCCGGTACTCTTCCTCGGCCAACCAGGAATTCACCCAGTCGCAGCAAATCGACGTTGTCAGCCCCGCTCTGCCGGCCTTCAATTTCAAGTACGGCGGACATTCCGCTCTCAGTTACGAGGGAACCTATAAGCTGGTCTATTTTAACTGGGGTTATGAGGCTCTAAGCGATGTTTTCCACAATTATGACACGCCGCAGGATGTGTTGTTGAGAATCCTGCTGTTCCTCGATGCCTGGGTGGAACCGCCCTGCATCGATACCGATGGCGATGGTTACGGCGATCCCGGTCATCCGGAGAACGCTTGCCAGACCGATAATTGTCCGGCCGACTATAACCCCGACCAAAATGATGGTGATGATGACGATATCGGCGATGTTTGTGACAATTGCCCCGACGATGCCAACGCCGATCAACAGAACTCGGACAGTGACAGCCTTGGCGATGCCTGCGATAATTGCCCCCTGGTGGAT
>Ga0272444_10004945_pt1 | contig 11609 bp, 8 predicted proteins | sample SSMForm13_FD_201033 | JGI IMG/M metagenome (GOLD analysis project Ga0272444, IMG submission 201033) | Marine sediment archaeal communities from Little Sippewissett salt marsh, Falmouth, MA, United States - SSM-Form-13 | ecosystem: Environmental > Aquatic > Marine > Wetlands > Sediment ... | reverse complement strand
AACTATTTCTTCCGGCTCAGCGCCTACCTGGATAAGCTGAAAAAGCTCATAGAGTCCGGCGACCTACTGATTTTGCCCGAGGAGCGGCGCCGCGAGGTGCTGGGTCTGTTCGGCCAGGATTTGAGCGATTTTTCGCTGTCGCGCGAGCGGGTCAAATGGGGTATCCCGCTTCCGTTCGATCCGTCGCAGGTGGCTTATGTCTGGGTCGATGCCCTGTCCAATTATATCACGGCGATCGGATTCGGCGCTGACGAGGAAAAATTCGACAAATGGTGGCGGGACTCCGAGTCGGTGCACCTGATGGCCAAGGATATACTGAAATTCCACTGTATTTTCTGGCCGGCGATGCTCCTGGCGGCTAACCTGCCCCTGCCGAAGAAAATTTTTCTCCACGGCTATTTCACGATCGACGGCGTTAAAATGTCCAAAAGCCTGGGCAATCAGATCGACCCGTCGGAGTTGGTCGAGCGCTTCGGCGCCGATGCCACGCGGTACCTGCTTTTGACCCAGTACCCGTTCGGGCAGGACGGTGATATTCAGCGCAAACGCTTTATCCAGAAATACAACAGCGATCTGGCCAACGACCTGGGCAACCTGGTGTCGCGCGTGGTCAAGATGATGGTGGCCAATTTCGATCACAAACTGCCGCCGCCGGTTAAGGACCTGGAGCAGGTCGACGGGTTGATCGAGGCCGCCGAAGCACTGCCCGAAAAGGTGGTCGATGATCTTAATCATTTCCGTATCGGGACCGCTATTGATGAGTGCCTGAACCTGGTGCGCCTGACCAATAAGTTTTTCGATACGCAGGCACCCTGGAAGCTGGTCAAAGACGGCCACCTGGAACAGGCCGGGGGCGTGCTGTACCACTGTGCCGAGGTTATCCGGATCGTGGCGATATTGCTGTACCCGGTGATGCCCGATAAGGCGCTGGAGATCCTCGGTATCTTCGGCCTGGGGCGCGATGATTTAAAGGTGGAGCTGGCTCGTACTTTCTACGCGCTGGTTCCGGGAACGCCGGTCAATATCGGCGAGTCGGTTTTCCCGCGATTGAAAGATAAAAAGAAAGACGCGGCCAAAGACGATAAGAGCCCGGATACCGACGGCCTGCTCGACATAAGTGAGTTCGGCCGGGCGAAGCTGGTGGTGGCCGAGGTCCTGGCGGCCGAAAAGGTGGCCGGAGCCGATAAGCTTCTTAAGCTTCAGATCGATATCGGCTCCGAGAAACGGCAGATTGTCGCCGGCGTGGCCGAACATTATACGCCGGAGAAAATCACCGGGATGAAGATTGTTGTGGTTAAAAACCTCAAGCCGGCGGTGATTCGCGGGGTGGAGTCGAACGGCATGCTTCTGGCCGCCAAAAAAGGTAAAAAGTTATTCCTCGTGATCCCGGAATCGGACCTGCCGCCGGGGGCGACGATCAGCTGATGATTGATTCGCATTGTCATCTCGATTTCAAGGATTATGACGGCCGCCGCGACGAAGTGGTGGCCGCCGCTTTAAGGGCCGGGGTGTATACCATGGTCACCATCGGCTGTGACCTGCCGTCATCGTACAGCGCGGTCGGCCTGGCCGAAAGGTATGAAACGGTGTATGCCACGGTCGGGGTTCACCCGCACGATGCCCGCACCTATGATGACCGGGTCGAGAAGGAATTGCTCGACCTGGCCGGGCATGACCGGGTGGTGGCAATCGGCGAGATCGGCCTCGATTTCTACCGCGACCTGTCGCCGCGCCAGGTGCAGGCCCGAGTTTTCAGGCGGCAACTGGAGCTGGCCGTGAAAACGAAACTACCGGTGGTGATCCATACGCGGGAAGCCTTTCGGGAGACGATCGATATTATTCGCGACTTCGCTCCGAAGCTGGTCGGGGGCATCTTTCACTGTTTTCCCGGCACCGCCGATGATGCCCGCGAGGTGATCGACCTCGGCTTTTATATTTCGGTCGGCGGCATGATCACCTTTCCGAAGGCGAACATGGCCCGGATGGCGGCCGAGGTGCCGCTGGAGAAAATCCTGCTGGAGACCGACAGCCCGTATTTGGCCCCGGTGCCGAACCGGGGCAAGACCAATCAGCCGGCCTATGTCCGCCACGTGGCCGAAAAACTGGCCGAACTTCAAGAGCGGCCGCCGGCTGAAATCGAAAAAATAACCGACCGCAACTGCCGCAAGGTTTTCGGCCTGGTGGAAACATTCGGCGGCTGAAGGGGAGGGTGATCCTCTGGGACGACGAAAACCGGCCCGGCGATTTTCGCAGGTGTTCCTGGCCGATAAGGCTATGGCGGCCAGGATCGTCGATCTGCTGGAGACGGCCGCCGATGACCGGATTCTGGAGGTCGGCTCGGGGCGGGGCACCCTGACCGAATTGCTGGCTGTCTCCGGGGCCCGGGTTATTTCGTTCGAACTCGACCGGGAACTGATCGAAGCTCTCAATAAAAAATTCACGGACATTCCGAACGTTAAGATTATTAACAGGGATTTCCTTGAGGTCGACCCCGGTGATTATATCGATGGTCGTTTCAAGCTGATCGGCAATATACCGTACGATATCACCTCGCCATTGATCGACTGGCTGATGAGATACCGGTCGCGGTTGGTTCGCGCCGTGATTACGGTGCAACGGGAGGTCGGCAACCGGATCGTGGCGTCGTCCGGGAGCCGCAACCGGGCCCCCCTGTCGATATTCTGCCAGTGCCTGTTTGAGGTTCGTTCGGTAATAACGATACCGCCGAAGGCTTTTTACCCGCCGCCCCGGATATATTCATCGACTCTCGTATTCGAGCCGGCCGATAAATGTACTATCGATGACTGGCCGTATTTCCGGGATATTGTGAGGCGCGCCTTTACCTGGCGGCGGAAAAAATTGATAAACAACCTGGTCCGGCCGGGTACGATTGACAGGACCGGTCTGGAACGAATTCTGGACCGACTGGACCTGAGTTCCGATATCCGGGCCGAGCAGCTTTCGATTGAGGATTTTATCCGACTGGCGGACAATCTGAAGGCCGCAGAAAAATCTTGAACTGGTCGTTGAAACCACGTACATTCACGGAAAATCAGGGGAAAATATGCCGTTAGTATCTATCAAAGTCGATAATATCGCCGCCCTGCGGTTGATCAAGCGCCTGAAAGAGCCCGACCCGTCGCATGCCGCGGTCCTGGCCGAGATTGCCGGCGCCGACGGTATTACCTGCCATCTCCGGGAGGACCGGCGCTATATCCGTGACCGCGATCTGTATATTCTCAAAGAGGTGGTCAACTCGAAGCTGACCGTACAGATTTCGCCGGTGGAGGAGCTGATCGAGCGTGCGATCGAGGTTAAACCGTGGATGGTCACGCTGATGCCGCCGACCAACGATGATACGGTAGTCGGTTCCGGTATCAATCTCGATGCCGATCGTGATCTTTATGCCGACACGGCTCTGAATCTGAAAGGGGCCGGGATCAATGTCGCCTATTTTGTCGATCCCGATATCGACGCCGTGAAAGGCGCCGCCCGGGCCAAGGCCGACGCGGTTGAATTGAACACCGGTGATTATGTCCGCGCCGGAACGATTGACAGCGCCGAAGAGGAACTGGATCGGCTGGAGCAGATGGCCCGACTGGCCGCCAAGCTGGGCCTGATGGCCAACTGCGGCGGCGGGCTGAATTATCGGAATATCCGGCCGCTGACGGAACTGGGCGTGTTCGAGGAATTCACGATCGGGCACGCGGCGGTGGCGCGGGCGCTGATGGTCGGTGTTGAGCGGGCGGTCCGGGAACTGGTTGAAATAATTCACCTGCCGTCGGACGGCGGTTCCTGACCCGGTCGGGCGGAAAGCCAGGTATGGCCGTACCCGGGCAGAACCAGGAACCGGTGACCAGACAGATTATCGTTCCGAACGATGCGGCCGGGCAGCGGCTGGACAGCTTTCTCGGCCGCAGTGCCGAGCTGGAGCTGTCGCGCAGCCGGGTGCAAACCCTGATCAGGCAGGGCCTGGTTCGGGTTGACGGCCGGCCGGCCGGGCATAATCAGATTCTTTCCGGGGGCGAACAGGTTATCGTGGAAATACCGCCGCCGGAACCGATGGCGGTCGAACCCGAAAATATCCCGTTGCAGATAATTTATGAGGACGATTTTCTCCTGGTAATCGATAAAGCGGCCGGAATGGTTACCCACCCGGCCGCCGGCAATTTCAGCGGTACCCTGGTCAATGCCCTGATGCACTATTCCCGCAGCCTGTCGCAGGTAGGCGGTTTCGACCGTCCGGGTATTGTCCACCGCCTGGACAAAAACACCAGCGGTTTGATCCTGGTGGCCAAAAACGATCAGGTGCATATAAAACTCCAGAAACAATTGCAGAAGCGGGAAATAAAACGCACCTACGCGGCTTTGATTTGCGGGCACATGAAAGACGAGCAGGGGACAATAGACCTGCCGATCGGAAGGTCATTGAAAGATCGCAAGAAAATGACGGTGACCCGGCTTAAGGCGCGCCTGGCGCAGACCGACTATACCGTCGTGGAGCGTTTTCGACAGTACGATCTGCTCGATGTCGGCCTTCAAACCGGACGCACCCATCAGATTCGGGTTCATTTTTCGCATTTGGGTCACCCGGTATTCGGCGATCCCGATTACGGCGGGCGCCTGAAATGGCACCGGGGCGTTATGGCTTTGGCCAAAAAGACCTCGCTGGCGGCGCTGGAGATAATGCCCCGCCAGGCCCTGCACGCCCGGAAATTGGTTTTCGAGCATCCTGTTACCGGAGAGAAAAAGAGCCTGGAAGCGCCGCTTCCGGATGATTTCCGGAAACTGCTCGAATTTCTGCGGGCCGAAGAAGGTGGCAGCCATGGAGATTAATATGCCGGCCGGTCTGACCTTGACTTTGGTCTATGTGGTTATTAGCTTATGGTTTAATTTAAACGGAAGCAGTTATGGAAGATAAGAAAAAGCTGGATTACGCCGCGGCCGGGGTCGATATCGATGCCGGCGACCGGGCCGTGGAACGAATAAAAAGCCTGGCCAAGGCTACTTTCAGCGACGCCGTCCTCTCGGAGATCGGGTCGTTCGGAGGTTTTTATAAGCCCGACCTGGGCGGCATCAAAAAGCCGGTCCTGATATCGTCGGCCGACGGTGTCGGCACCAAGCTGAAAATCGCCTTCATGACCGGACGACACACCACGGTCGGAACCGACCTGGTCAATCACTGCACCGACGATATCCTGGTCCATGGCGCGCGGCCCCTTTTTTTCCTCGATTATATCGGCACCGGTAAAATCAGCCCCGATATTGTCGCCGATATCGTGGAGGGTTTTTCATCGGGTTGTAAAGCCAACGGCATGGCCCTCCTGGGCGGCGAGACCGCCGAGATGCCCGGCTTTTATGCCGATGGCGAGTACGACCTGGCCGGGTTTATTGTCGGGCTGGTCGATCAGGACCGGGTGGTCAGCGGCCGGGATATAGCCGCGGGCGACACGGTTATCGGTCTGGCCTCGGACGGCCTGCACACCAACGGCTATTCGCTGGCCCGCAAGGTCTTTTTTGAGCGGGCCGGACTGGCCCCGGATGATTTCGTGGACAGCCTCGGGCGCACCGCCGGTGACGAACTGCTGCGGGTGCACCGGTCGTACCTCGGGCCGATCATGACAATTCTGGATAAATTCGAGATCAAGGGTATGGCTCATATTACCGGGGGCGGGCTGCCCGGCAACCTGGTGCGCATTTTGCCGGAAAACTGCCGGGCGGAGATCGACCGGAAAAGCTGGCCGGTGCCGCCGGTTTTCCGCTTTATTCAGGAGAAGGGACCGGTTGACGAAAACGAAATGTACCGGGCGTTTAATATGGGTATCGGGTATACGCTGGTGGTGGCCGCCGCTTTTGCCGATAAAGTGGCCGACACGTTAAAAAGCGAGGGAGAAACGCCGTATATACTGGGAACTGTAACCGGTGGCACCAAAGCGGTGATTATAAAGGACTGAACATGTTTCTTCTGTGCATAATGGACGGTTTCGGATTACGGCCCGAAGCGGATAACAACGCCGTGATTGCGGCCAGAAAGCCGAACCTGATCCGGATTCTAAAGCAGTGCCCCAATGTGCCGATCCAGGGATCCGGCCTGGCTGTCGGCCTGCCCGAAGGGCAGATGGGCAACTCCGAGGTGGGTCATCTCAATTTCGGAGCCGGTCGGGTTGTTTACCAGGATATGACCAAAATAGATAAAGCCATTGCCGAGGGCGATTTTTTTAAAAATCCTGTTTTACTCGATGGTGTCACCCATGTTCGCAAGACCGGCGGAGCGGTGCACCTGTTCGGGCTGATCTCCGATGGCTGTGTGCATTCGTCGCTGGAGCATCTCAAGGCCCTGGTGCGCCTGCTCAAGGAAAACCGGATCGAGAAAGTATACCTGCATGCTTTCATGGATGGCCGCGATACATCGCCGACCTCCGGCGCCGGTTACCTGAAGCAGATCACGGACTTTTTTAAAGAGACCGGTCTCGGCAGGGTGGCGACGGTGATGGGGCGGTATTATGGCATGGATCGCGATCGCCGCTGGGACCGTACCGAGCTGGCCTACCGGGCGATCGTGCATAAGCAGGGTAAGGCCGCCGACGATCCGATCGCGGCTATAAAGGCGTCGTACGACGAAGGTGTCACCGACGAATTTATTCTGCCGGTGGTGATGACCCCGGACGGTGCCGATGACGGCCGCCTGGAAAGCGGCGACGTGGCCCTCTTTTTCAATTTTCGGGCCGACCGGGTGCGGCAGTTGTCGTATCTTTTTGCCGGGTGGACGCCGGACGGGGCGCCGGATCATCCGGACAACCCCAAGGTGTACCTGATCACCATGACCAATTACGACAAGGACCTGGCCGAGGCCCATATCGCTTTTCCGCCGACGAGGATGAAAAATATTTTCGGCGAGGTCCTGGCCCGGGCCGGTTTGAAACAGCTTCGAATCGCCGAAACCGAGAAGTACGCCCATGTCACCTACTTTTTCAACGGCGGGGTGGAGCAACCGTTCGACAATGAAGACCGGGTCATGATTCCATCGCCGAAAGTGGCCACCTATGATCTTCAACCGGAAATGTCATCGGTGGCGGTGGCCGACGAGACGGTGAAGCGTATCCTCTCAAGAAAATACGATGTGATAGTTCTTAATTTTGCCAATTGCGATATGGTCGGTCATAGCGGGATTCTCGCCGCCGCCGTGAAGGCGGTCGAGGCGGTCGATGCCGCAGTCGGGAAGGTTATCGCGGCTGTCGAGGAAGTCGGCGGGCAGGCGATAATCACCGCCGATCACGGCAACGCCGAAAAGATGTACGATCCGATTACCCACGGGCCCCATACGGCCCACACGACCAACCCGGTCCCGTGTATCTTTTATGACAGCACCGGTCGTATCAACGACTACCGGCTGCGCCACGGCGGTATCCTGGCCGACGTAGCTCCGACCATCTTGCAGTATCTGGGGATTGACCAGCCGCCGGAGATGACCGGTCGATCCCTGCTGGAACCGCGTGAGGTCCCTGTTAACAAACACTAAGTCGTTTTTCTGGCCCGATGACAGGTCGGTCCGGCTTCGCCGGGCGGAGTTGACTTTCTGGGCCTTTCTCCTGGCTGTGGCGTACCTGCCGCTGCCGTTTGGCTTTATTGCCTGGTTTGCCCTGGCCCGGCCGCTGGCCATAATCTCCCGGATGACTCCGGGGCAGGCATTTAAAGCCGCCTACCTGTTTGCCTTCATGCATAACCTGTTTCACCTGTACTGGGTGGCCACGGTAACGCCCCCGGGGATGGTGGCGGCGGTTTTTATTCTGTCGCTCTACCCGGCCGCGGTGCTGGCGGCGTACGTGAAGCTGTACCGTTTCCGGAAATATGTCGGGCTGATAGCCCTGCCGATTCTGTGGGTCGGCATGGAGTATTTTCGAAGCCTGACCGAATTCGCCTTTCCCTGGACCGACCTGGCCTACAGCCAAGGGTATTACCTGACCTTAATCCAGATTGTATCGGTGGTCGGCTGTTACGGGCTGTCGCTGGCGCTGGTGGTAGTCAATATCATGGTCTGGCGGCTGTTTAACCGGGCCAATCGCCTGGAGGCGCGGGTGACCGCGGTTATCGTGATTCTCGGACTATTGGGCGGTTTGTACCTGTACGGCTGGGTGGTGTTCCCGCCGTACCCGGAGACGGGGCCGGTCAGGGTCAGCCTGCTCCAGGGCAATGTCGATCTGGCCACCAAGTGGAGGCCGGAAACACGCCTGAGGAGTTTCGAGCTGTACGATTCATTGTCGCAGGAAGCGATGGCGGCCGAACCGCAGTTGATTGTCTGGCCGGAAACCTCGGCGCCGTCGTACCCCCGGGTCGAGGCCAGGTACCGCCGATTGCTGGGAAAAACGGTTGCCGCCACCGGGACCAATCATTTGATCGGGGCTCTCGATGTTATCGCAGGTGCGGACAAGGAAAAGTCGTACAATGCCGCCTTTCAGTTCAATCCCGACGGGTCGATGGGAACGGTGTATCATAAAGTGAAGCTGGTCCCGTTTTCCGAACATGTTCCGTACCAGGACCACCTGTCGTTTCTGAGCCGTGATTTTCTGGCCCGCTATCTCGATATTATCAAGACCCGCCAGGTGCAGTGGTGGTCCGATTTTTATCCCGGCGATTCCATTGTTATCTTCGATATGGACACGGCCACGTACGCGGTGCTGATCTGCTTCGAGTCGGCCTTTCCCGACTATGTACGACACTGTGTCCGGTCGGGCGCCGAATTCCTGGTCAATATCACCAACGATACCTGGTTCGGGCGTTCGCCGGGACCGTATCAGCATATGCGGCTGGCCGTATTCCGGGCGGTGGAAAACCGCTGCTGGCTGGTGCGCTGCGCCAATACCGGGATTTCGGCTTTTATCGACCCTTACGGCCGGGAGCGCGAGCGCCTGGGCCTGTATGAGCAGGGTATCCTGACGGCGCGGATATCCCCGGTCGAGGGGCATGGCTTCTTTACCGAAACGGGTCCGATTTGCGGGCAAATCTCTTCTTTGATTATGACCGCCATATTCGTTATATTAATAGTCCTATGGTTACGAAAAAGAATATTGTACAAGCGGTTGTAATCGTATGCCTGCTGGTTTTCATGTTCGGTCGGCAAGAGCTAGCGGCCGAAATAAGCGACGACTGGCAGGTTTATACCTCGGCTATTGAAATCCGCAAAGTCGATTATTTCAGCGATACGCTGCAGGTGGTGACCTCGGGCGGCTGGCTCAAAATCGATCCCGACACCCGGCAGGCGGTTAAACTGACCGGAACCGACGGGCTCGGCACCAGCGACCTGTTTGACATTTACCGCGACGCCGGGGGGACGGTCTGGCTGGCCGGCTACGGGCGGCTGGTTAAATACCGGCACGGGCAATTTACCCAGTTTCTTTTTGTCGACAACGACGATAAGCTTTTGAACCTTTATTCCCTGGCCGATGACGGCGACAATATCTGGATCGGGACATCGGCCGGGCTGGCCCTGTTTTCCAAAATCAACGACGGCGGCCAGATCGAGGATTTTTATTTTCGGTTCGGATCGCTCAATGCCGAGCCGACCGTTTACGATGTCATCGTGGCCGGTGATACGATCTGGCTGGGGACGTCGGCCGGGCTGGCGATCGCCGATAAAAGCGACCCCGGTCTTTTGAAGTCGTACATTAACTGGGTTACGTATAATGCGGCCGATAAACCGGCCTTTGAGCGCGACACGGTCTATTCCCTGGCCTACCATGCCGACCATCTTTTTATCGGGACGGCGCGCAACACTTACCGGGTCGATATCGACGGTATCGACACGTCCTTTTTTAAACTACCCACCCTCGACCCCGACCAGGTGCGCAGCCTGGACGTGGTCGATGACACACTGTTAATCTACTGCCGCTATTTTTTCTACAAGTATGTGGCGGGGACAACACTGTGGGGGCCGTGGGTGGAAGATCCCCCTCAGAATTACGCGTCGGGACGGTTTATCGAAGGAACCCACTGGCTGGGCACCAAAAGCCGCGGGTTATATTTTAATACCTATTCCGGTTTTGCCCGGTTCCCCGACGGCGGGTTGCCCGGCAATACGGTGGAGGGTATTGCCATCAATGACAACGGAGTTATCGCCGCCGTTTTCGATCGGTACGGCAGTGCGGTTTTCAGCGACGGGGTCTGGACGCGGGACAATATCGCCGACCTGGTCCCCGGGAATGTGCGGGCCGGGGCGCGATCGGCGGCCGTGGACAGTTCCGGTACGGTCTGGATCGGGACCTGGGGTAACGGCCTGCTGGAAATCGGCAACGATACCATATTGAATTACGATGAAACCAATTCATCGCTAAGAGGGAATTCCGATGATCCCGTTTTTGTCGTTGTCAATGACCTGGCGGTAACACCCGAGTACCTCTTTGCCGGCAATTTCCGGGCGGTGGACGGCAATGCCGTATCGGTTTTCGATCTGTCCGACCCGTCGCAATCGTTATCGTTCGGTGCGGCCGACGGTATTACCTCCGATTTGACCACGGCGGTCGGTTACCACGACGGTCACCTGGCCGTGGGTACCGAAAACTCGGGGGTTTTTTATTATTACTGCGGCGATGACCCGTTTAACAAGTCCGATGACTCGGTGGCGCATCTGCGGGAGGATAACAGCCGGCTGGTCTCCAACGCCGTCAATGTCGTTGAATTCGACCGGAACGGCGAGTTGTGGGTCGGGACGAAATTCGGCCTGTCGCATTATGACCGGGGTATCGACCGTTTTGTCACTGTGGTCCTTCCCGACGGTTTCGGACCGCTGGTGACCTGCCTGGCCTTTGACCGGCGCGGTAACATGTGGCTCGGATCGATAAACGGCCTGGCCTTTTATAACGCTTCGGTGGGCAGTTTTACGGTGTATAATATTATCAATTCCGGTCTGCCGAGTAACGATATCAAGTCGGTAACCATAGATCCGACCACCAACGATCTCTGGGTCGGGACGCCTCTGGGTATCGGTCGTTTCCGGTCCCGGATCGGTCGGCCAGCCGCGGAGATCGGCGATGTAATTGCCTTTCCCAATCCCTTTATTATCCGCGACGGCAGCGAGCGGCTGCAGTTTAATTATGCCGGCCTGGCGACGGTACGGATCTATACCGTCAACGGTGAACTTGTTCGGGAGTTCGATGTCAACCTGTCGTGGGACGGTACCAACGAGAGCGGTCGGGACGTGGCCGCCGGCGTCTACCTGGCTCTGATAACCTCGGAAGAGGGCGATGTGGGACGGGCCAAAATTATGCTGATCAGGAACCGATGATCATCAAAGTATATTCCGATGACGATTTACCACGCTCACCCTGGAAGAAACTAACCGCCGCCGATTTTCTGTCGTCGCCCGAATTCGCTTCCGTCTGGCGCTGCCGCGGGGGGCGGCCGATGTTTCTGGTTGACGAAGACGGTGATGATTTCGCCGCCGGTTTGGCCGCGGTCATTTTCAAAAAGGGCCCGTTCCAGCGGATGGAATCGATGCCCGACGGGTTGTACGGCGGGCCCTGGTTTTCGGGCGGTCGGGATATTGAAGCGCGGCGGGGATTTATCGCGGCCGTTAACGACAATATAAAATCGAATAAATTATACCGGGTCGATAT
>Ga0272444_10004943_pt1 | contig 11610 bp, 9 predicted proteins | sample SSMForm13_FD_201033 | JGI IMG/M metagenome (GOLD analysis project Ga0272444, IMG submission 201033) | Marine sediment archaeal communities from Little Sippewissett salt marsh, Falmouth, MA, United States - SSM-Form-13 | ecosystem: Environmental > Aquatic > Marine > Wetlands > Sediment ... | reverse complement strand
GTAGTGAGCGTCCAGTTGTCGCTTAAGGGGACGATCTCGCCGTGTGCGTACCAGGCGATTATCGCCTCGCTGGAGGCAACGCGCGGCGAGGGTATGCCTTGGGCCTTGCCGGCGGCGGCGACGATTCCGGCGGCTTCGTGGAACTGTGAGTCCTCGTGCGAGTCGAACTTGACTATCGAGGCCACCGATATCGCCAGCACCGCGACTATCGCTATGCCGGGGGTGACTATCTCCGAACCGGGCTTGCCCTTGCCCGGGAGGTCCAGTTTGTCAGCCTGTCTGTTGATCCAGAACAAACCCGCGCCCATCAGGAAGCCCGTCAGAGAGATCGTCCCCAGCAGCATCCGCGTGTGCGGCTCGATGATGCTCAGCACACACAGCGACAGCACGAAAAAGCCCAGCCCCAACTGGCAAGGCTGCCACCGCCATAGACGCCGGCCGAACGCGGCCAGGCCGGCAAGCAGAAAAACCCCGGTCACGTACCCGCCGCAGCGGGCAATATTGCTGGAAAGGTAGCCCCATAGATTCGCCAGCCAACTGGCCGCCATTGCCGGGCTGTGAGATATGAATACCTCCAGCGCCGTCGGGCCTCTGCCGGCAGAGGAAGTCGCCTCGTGGGTCTGCCCCGCGCTGTAGAGCATGAACTGGCCCATGTTGCGGCGTAGCGTGAACCGCCCCTCCTCCATCGAGACCAAGGCCACGTGTACCGACACTATCGCCAGGCACACCACCAGCATCGCCAGAGCCCCAAGCAGCGCCATGCGACGAGGCAGTTTGCGACGGATCGCTCCCGCAGCGAGCATCAACAGACCAAGCGGAAGAAGCATAAGACCCTCAGTGCGAGTGAGATACGCCAGACCACCCAATGCCCCTGCCAATGGAAACGCCCAGAGCTTTGCGTCGACCAGGCCGCGAACGATGAAGAAGTACGCCCCGTACATCATTATGGTCGCATATGTGGTATCCGAGATACACCGACCGCTGCAGCGCATGGGCTCCTTCATCAGCGCAAGTATCGCCAACCCGACAAGTGCAGGCGCCGCCGGTCCGCATCGCCGCAACAGCAGCCAGGTCGGATGCAGCACCAACAACCCGGCGATAAGCGAAATGCACCTGGCGGCGAGGATCGGATCGAGCCCGAGCTTCCAGATGAGCGCGATGAGCCCGCTGTAAACCGGCGGCTTGGTGTGAACGGCAAACCATCGGTGAACATCGCCCTCGACGAGGCTTTTCGCCTGATAGAGAAAGCTGGCCGTGTCGCGATCGACGGTCTCTGTCCGGGCCAGCGTGTTAAAACACCGCAACGTCAGTGCCGCCAGCACGATAACCGCCAGCCAAACCCGCACTCGCCGCAGGCTAACCGGTCCGTCTTGTTGTAGGGTTGGCTCCAACATCGGGACAATTGTACAGGCTCGCCCGGCATGGAGTCCCGGAAATACCGAACGGCAAGCACCAAAACACAAGCGGATCTCGTTTGGGCGCGGGCAGGGCAGGACCTTGATTGTCCAATGGGATTTGGTAATACTGGTCGGATTGTCCTTGGCGCGCCAAGCAAGCAGAGAGCTGTCGTTTGGCCAGAGGAAGCGCGGCGATGCTTTTTAACTCAGCAGCTTTTTTGATTTTCATGGCCGTGTTCTATGCGGTATGGCCTTTGCTGCGCAAGCGAAATCTGACTCGATGGGGATTCCTGACGGTTGCGTCTTTCTTCTTCTATGGCTGGTGGGACTGGCGATTCCTGCTGCTCATAATCGGCAGCGGGTTGATCGATTTCTTCGCGGGCCTGGCAATTCAGCGATGGGCTTCATGGAAGAAGACCTGGCTGATGCTGTCGATCATGGGCAATGTCGGATCGCTGGTGGCCTTCAAGTACCTGGACTTCTTCATCGGGAACGTCAACTGGATAAGCAGGCTGCTGGGGGTTGACTGGCAAATGCCCGCCGCCGGGTTGATCCTGCCTGTAGGCATAAGTTTCTACACGTTCCAGTCGATGAGCTACACCATCGACATCTACCGTGGCCAACTCGCGCCAACACACAACATTCTGCATTTCTTCTCGTACCTGTCGATGTTTCCGCAACTGGTGGCCGGGCCGATTATTCGAGCTTCCTACCTGTTGCCCCAACTTTCGGAAAACCGCCCTGCAACCGAGCAGCAGCGATGGGACGGACTGCGTCTGATCGCATTTGGTTTTTTCAAGAAGGTGGTCGTCGCCGACAATATCGCTGGCGCAGTAAACGCGGCCTGGAACGCCCCGGTGGTAGCGGAATCGGCTGCGTTGTGGTGGCTGGTGATGATTCTGTTTTCATACCAGATTTACTGCGACTTCAGCGGTTACAGCGACATCGCCCGGGGCCTGGGCAAATGGATGGGTTTGGAGTTTCCCGTGAACTTCGACCACCCTTACATAGCCGACAGCTTCGGGGACTTCTGGCGGCGGTGGCATATTTCGCTGAGTACGTGGTTTCGCGATTACGTTTACATTCCGCTGGGCGGATCGAGGGTCGGGCCCTGGCGTTCGATGGGTGCCCTTTGGATCACGATGCTTGTCAGCGGGCTCTGGCACGGCGCCCACTGGGCGTTCCTCGCCTGGGGCGCCGTTCACGCGGCCCTGCTGGCACTGGAGCGGGCGACGCACTGGCCCCAATGGCTGGGCAAGCATGCGGGAAGACATGTCCGCGTTACAGTCATTTTCCTGGTGACCGTGGTCACGTGGGTCTTCTTCAGAGCGGGCACGGTTCCGGTTCGTCTGGTTCCTGAAGGTGGCATGGTCCGCGCCATGCAAGTGCTAGGGGCCATGTTCAACTTTGGCAGCTGGAATTTCGCGGCTGTCCGAGGCATCGTCGGCGAAACTGAGTACTACTTCCTGGCCATCATAATCCTCCGCCAGTTGTTCTTTCACTTCCGCCTCGATGAATCCCGATTGGACCTCCGAGCCCCAATCGTCAATCGATGGGTGGAGCAGATCACCGTGGCGGCAGTGCTGGCCTGCTGCGTATTCCTTCGCGGACCAGGCAGCGCATTCATATACTTCCAGTTCTAGAAGCAATCCCGTAAAGACATGAAAGCCGGCGAAAACAACTCGACGCAAGCCACACCAAAGCCACCAAAGGGCATGTTTCGCAGTCGCACCATTCAGACAATGGTACTGGCCACACTCATGACGGTTGGACTTGGCCTGGCGCGCGATCAGAAGAAGAAGACCGGCCTGCCTCCCGAGTTGTTGTGGCAACTGAAAGTCCAATGGAACGGCGTCGCAGACGTGGTGCTGACGGGAGACTCGCGAGTATATCGCGGCCTGTCGCCGGAGAAGTTCTCCGAATCACTTAACAACTGTCGCGTGCTGAACTTCGGGTTTCATTCCGCCGGCTATTGCCCGGAGTACCTGGATGGGATTCATCGCGTGGTGGACCCCCAAAGCCGCCACCCTATCATCGTGATGGGCATCACGCCGCACTCGCTTACGCCCGATGCCGGAAGAGATAATGGTTACCTGCATGCCCTTGGCGCCCAGCGCGAGCACCCCACCCCGATAACCGAGGTAATCCTGGCCCGTCACTGCCCCAAGGTTTTGCACTTCTTCGAGCCGATGAAGATTCGCGAGATGCTGCGGACAGCCCTGGGCATTCGCCGTCCCAGAAAACACGAATACCATGAGTCTTACCGCTTCGACGGATGGGTACCAGGCCGATTGGTCCCCGAAGACCTCCGCTCGGGGCTCGATGTATATGAAAAGGTGTTCAACGGCAATCAGGTAAGCGACGAGATGATCCGGGATACTATCGAAGCCGTCGCGAAATGGACGCGGCAAGGCCTCAGTGTGTACGGTTTTCGCCCGCCAACCACGGGGAAAATGATAGCACTTGAAAACGCCCGAAGCGGATTTGACGAGGCGAAGTTCGCGGCGGACTTTGCCAAGGCCGGCGGGCAGTGGATCGCAGTCGACCAGGAGCGATACCACAGTTACGATAGCAGCCACATGAGGGCTGATTCTGCCGCCATCTTCAGCGAAGACCTGGCGCGGAAAATCGTCGATCTCAGAAGACTCGCCGACGATAAAAGCCCAAGCTCGGAACAAGAACCGCGCGTGGTAACCGAAAACCCGTAAGACAAAACCACCCGCCACCGTGGCGGCAAGAACCGAAGCGCGGAATCCGGCGACCCCGCACTGACTCCAATACTTAAGGCTAAAAGCAGGTTCATAAACAGACAAGCTCGTTTTGGTGTTGCAGGTCCGAAGGCGGGCAAGTACGCTCTGACGCAGTTTACACGAAAGCATTTCATGATCGACGACCGCCAACAAGCTATTCTGGACAATGTGATTCACGACGAGAACCACGCGTCCAACCGCTGCAAGCTCCAGGGACTCTACGGCATGGTGGCCCAGAGACAGAACGGCCGAATCGCAGAGGCCTGCGAGGGCACGTCCGTACTGGACGTCGGGGCGGGGTACGGCAACCTTACGAAGGACCTGCGAAAGGCCGGCCTGGAGTGTACGGGCATCGAGATCGACACCGAGAAGATCGACCTGGCCCGCGAGTGGTTCGACATTGAGCTTGAGCGACGCGATATACACGACGGCAGCTACGCCGACGGGCAGTTCGACACCGTGGTCTTCCGCGAGGTAATACGCCATCTCCGACTGGCTGAAGCGGTTGGTGAGGCAGCCCGAATCGCCACAAAACGCGTGATCGTCTTCCAGGCCAACCCCATCTGGCTGCTTCGGTTGGCGTATAAACTGACCGGCCACCACGAACACGCCGAGTACGGCCTGGCCGACATCGCCCAAACGATGCGCGAGACCGGACTGACCGTTCGCAAAATCCAATACTTCGACACGATAGCCTTTCCTCTGTCCGGCGGGTACATTGGCAGACAGCTCGCGCCCAATTGGCGCTGGCTGTGCAAAATCGTCATGGGCATGGACTGGGCCGTCACAGGCCTGGTTCGCCTGCTGGGCCTGGGGCGATGGATGTGCTATCGCGGGCTTATCGTGGGCGAGAAAGAATAGCGGAATGTCTTGGTCGCTGGTCGCAGGACGCGCCGCACAAGCCGTGGGGCGGGAAGTCGCCGCCTCGAATGTCGGCCAATGACCGCGAAGCCAAACCCTAAGATCCAAGAGTTGAATATGATCAAAAGGCCCTACTTATCGGTGGTTGTGCCGGTCTTCAATGAGGCCGAGAATATTGCCTCGACCGTTCAAGCTATCGAAGAAGTGTTGACCAAAACCGGTAAGACCTTCGAGATCGTCCTGGTAAACGACGGCTCGACCGACGACACGCCGACTCGCATCGCCCAAATCGCCGCCGAGGATGAGCGAGTAAGGCCGGCTGGGTATCCCGTCAACGCCGGGCGCGGCAAGGCGCTGCGAACGGGTTTTGACGCATCGAGTGGCGAGTTCGTCGCGTCCATCGACGCCGACCTTTCCTACCATCCGTCAAGCATTCTGGACCTGCTGGGCGCGCTTGAGGCCCACCCGGAAGCGGACTTCGCCATCGGCTCGCCATACATGGCCGGGGGAGGCACCGAGAACGTCCCGCCGATGCGGCTGCTGATAAGCAAAATGGGCAACTATGTGCTTCGCGGCATGATGCCGGGCAACTTCCGCACGTTCACGGGCGTCTTCCGCTGCTACCGCGGCGACATGATCCGCGGCCTGGCCTTGTGCAGCGACTCCAAGGAAATCCACCTGGAAATCCTGACCAAAGCCATCGCACTCGGCCATAAGGGGGTAGAGGTCCCAGCCACGCTTCGCGGTCGAAAAAAAGGCAAGAGCAAGTTCCGCTTCCGCAAGACTGCCGCCCATCACCTGATGTACGCCATGCACGAAAAACCCGTTGCGATCTTTGGCCTGGCCGGGCTGGGAATGCTGGCGGTGGCGATCGGCCTGGCTATCTACCTGCTTGTGCTCAGCGCGTCCGGCGTGCCGGTCGGCAACAGGCCGCTGCTGCTGCTGGGCGTATTCCTGGGCCTGTTCAGCGCGGTGATGGTTTCCATAGGCTTCGTCTCGCTCCAAAACGTAATGCTGCGAAACGAATTGTACAAAATCGCCGGCCAGAACCGCCGCATCGCCCAAAAGCTCGACGCCATGGAGAAGGCGTCAGAAACGACGGACGTTTAGCTCCTCGGCCCCATCGCCTTGCCTGTCAGGACAAAACTGCTGACCGGGCCTACCACGAGTATCAGCACGGTGTCCAGCACTCGCCAGGCCAGTGTCGCCGCGAGAATATCCGCCACCGCCAGACCCATCAACGAGCCAAGTATCGCCAACAATCCCTCGTAGACTCCCACATTACCTGGCGTGACCTGCACTACCGTGCTGATATTGCCCAACGCGACGATCACTATCAAAAAACCCCACGGCGCGGGCTTGCCCATCGCCGCAAGCAGCACAGCGTATATCCCAGCCATCGTCAACACGTGCATCGCGCTTATCGCAAGCAGGCCCAGCAAACTGGGCCGATGCCGACTGACAAGTTGGTAACCGTCGATCAGACGCTGAATGTGTCCTCGAAGGCCACCGGATTCGCCGGAACCGAATCGCGGGCGAAGCACAACGGTCAGCAGTATGGCCGCCAGCGCCGCCGACAGCAGGCCAATTACGCTCGGAAACGTCCGACCCGTAGCCCAGCCAACATAGCCAAGCCCGCCTATGGCGCTTACCAGGCTCACTGCCAGCATCGCCAGCAACATCGCCGAGAGCCCCGCCAAAAAGTGGGCGTAGGGCAAGCCGTGCGTGCGCTTCAGGTAGACCGCGCGCATGACCGCCCCGCCCCGCAACGGTAGAAGGATATTGCCGAACCGTGTCAGCAGCGACAGCAGCATGGCCTCGCCGGACCGGACGCGCGGACCGAACAGATGAACCGTCAGAACGATGGCGGCGGCGCTGTAAACGTATATCAGCACATCCAATGCCATCGCTGCCGTAAGAGCCGTCCAGTGAATATCGCCGACGGCCTGGAAATCTTCAACGTGTCTCGCGACATACCAGGCTATGAGCCCGAGGACCACCACGAGCATCCCCAGCCGGGCCAGGCCTACCCACGTGCGTCGCTTGGGTGGAGGGGTTTCCGTATCGCCGAGTTGTTGAGCAAGTTGACTCATGCTATGAACATATACTCCCCCGCCAGCCCAAAATGGAAGCAAGATGTTCAGTCTCGTGCGTAAGGGTTTACTATTGCGTACCACCCGGTGCTCTGGTTGCGACAGCAGGGTCTTCCTTTCCGATGGTTCGAGTTGTTATCATTAGCTGGTCGGTTCGCATTAGAATGTTCCGGTAGACTTGGCAACATTGAGTGTTAATAATACTTGGCATGCTGGGAGAGTAATCCCAGCCCGCGCAACCCAACTCAAAGTATTCGCGGTTCTCGCGGCACTCGCGGCGGGGGCTTCCGTAACGGGACTAACGAACAGGAGAAGGAATGATGAGTAGCTTGCACGTTATTGCGTCTTTCGCGATGGTTGCCCTGGTAATGCTCGGCGGATGCACCGAAAGCAAGTCGGCCTCGGCGATTCAGTTTGACAACTCGTACTACTACGGGCCTGACGGAAAGTTCCAGGAAGAAAAGGCCAAGGACGCCTACATAGCCCTGATGAAATACCACGGCTATCCGGTTTACCCGGGCATCCGCGAGAAGCTGTGGGTGAGCGACTACAACACGGGGCAGTTCACCAAGCTTGGTTTGGGTGCCATCGGGTGGGTCAATAACGAGAAAGACCTTTACATGCTGCAGGATTTGTACCTCATGCCCGGCCAGATGCTGCCTGAACACTGGCACCTCGACGGCGAAAAGGGCAAGCCAGCGAAGATGGAGGGATGGTTCATTCGTCACGGTCTTTCGCACGTAGTTGGCGAAGGCGAGAACAACCTTCCCAAGGAAGTGGTCATCCCCAAGTGTCACTGCAACGGCACGGCCACCGTCATGCATGACGTGGTAGCAACTCCCGGAATGTTCGTGCCGCTAAACAAGATGTACGCCCATCACTGGCAGTTTGCCGGGCCGGAAGGCGCCATCATAACCGAAGTCGGAAATCTCCACACCAACAGCGCCGTCCGCCATCAGGACGCGGCGATCAACAAGGCCTTCCTGGGCGAATAAACGCCTGGCGAACCCATCTTGGCAGGGCTGTGGCATGCCCGTCGCGCCGGCGATCATTCATCGCTTGGCGCGACGGGCATGTCCAGACCGGCTGACCTGTTTACAGCGCCCGACTTCTAGGGCTCACTCGTTGCAGGAAGGCGGGGGAGGGAATACACCTTTGAACTGGCCTCGCCGAGTTCGTCCCCGCTTGGCAGGGCTCAACTAATCCTTTTGACCAGCACGGCCGTCACATCGTCGGTCTGGGCCGTACCGCAAACGAAGTCGGCAAGGTCCCGGCGGATCGATTCGATGATCTCCTGACACGACATTGAACTGTGTCGCTTCAGGGCTTCGGCAAGCCTTTTCGTGCCAAACTGCTCATCGTCGGGGCCGGACCATTCGACAAAGCCGTCCGTGAATATCGCCAGGATGTCACCGACTTGCAGTTGGAGCGACTGTTGTTCCTTGTACTGGAAGTCATCTATCACGCCCAGTGGCGGCCCGTGGGATCCGAGCACGACCGCCTTTTCGTCCCGGCTTCTATACAGCAGGATTGGCCCATGCCCCGCCGACAGCATATGGGCTCGCCCATCTTGCTTATCGAGAACAACGCCCACAAAAGTGATGAAGCGACCCTCCGTCAGGTCGCCTGACACATTGGAGTTCAGTTGAGTCATCCACTGGCGGCCATCGCCCCCCACCGGCGTCACCGCCCGAACGTAGGCATGCAGGTTCGTCGCCAGCAGGGCCGGACCGACGCCATGGCCCGCGACATCCGCCAGCAGAACCGCAAGTCGCCCGTCGGGAAGGACGTACCAACTGTAGTAATCACCGCCGGTCTCGTCGGCGGGGTCTGAATGCCCGAAGACGTCGAAGCCAGGGAACTCCGGCGGACTTGCTGGCAGAAGGCTTTTCTGTATTGTCCCGGCAATGGCCATGTCCTCAGCCAGCTTGGCATGGGCCAGCGAGGCCTCGATGGATTCCGAGATGTGCCGCAGAATCTGACGGGAAATCAACGCCGCAAGCAGGCCGGCAATCACCAGCGTTGAACCGGTCATGACAAAAGGCCGGACACCGTTTTCCGCCAGTGCGCGTTTCTCGGGGAAGCTCGCGTAAGTCAGTATCGTGACCGCGAGGTAACCGAAACTGGCCATTGCGCCGCACAAGACGCTCGTCCAAGGGCGCAACCTCAGCGAAGACAAGATAATGAAAAGGAAGTACACCAGCACAACCGGCGAACTTAGAGCCTTGAACGGCCCAACCACCGGACCAACGGTCAACAGGACGATCCCTGCCGTCGGCAGATTGGCCTCAACCGTCGTGCCCAGGGCGATCAACCAGGCAGGCACGGAGCCTCGCCTTCGCTGAATATGGGATATCCCCAGGAAAAAACCCACCTCGATCGCCGCCAGCACTAACGGAATCGATAGATTCACAAGCAATCCAAGGGCGGAGACTCGCTGATCGAAGATGCTCGAAGTCAGGCCGACAACGCTGAGCACGACAATGAGCGCCAGCGCCGCCGCCGTGCGGATCCGCTCACCTTGCAGCGCCGCTTCCTGCAACTGTCGAATGTGGGTTGAACTGGTCATGTGCAGCCAGCCGGGTCAGGGCAGAGTCCTCCCCGGCCGCACAGGGCTCAACCCTGAGGCGGGGAATGAACCGGCGTCAAAACTCGTAGCGGCGGTCGCCTGCAAGGTCCACCGATGCGAACTGGCCCGGGATCAGGCGAACCTTGTTGACGGCACCGGAGAAGTTTGCCTGAATCGCTTGTTGCAGCCCGCCGCGAAGCAGGGTTTGAAGCTGAAAACGGTGCGGCGCGGAATCCACCACCACCGTAAGCAATCCGCGGGAGAAGCTTTCCAGGGCGGTGTGATCCCGGATTGCCTCCGGTACGACTTCGTCCCAGATAGCGGCGAGGCGGGAAAGCTGCCTGAACCGCTTGGAGAGTTTATGCTTCATCAGAACGGCCAGGGGCTCGCCAAGGTGTGTTGCACGATCATTGAATTGACGCTGCTGCCAGACGGTTCGGAGTTGTGCGTCATCCATGTCCATACTCCAGTCCTGGAATCTCCGTATTCCACGTTCGGCCACTGGCCGAAACGGATTCTATCAAGCGGCCGCCCGCCAACAAAGGCAGATGCCTCGCCGCGGCGGCCCCTCTCTTTCAATAGCATCGCCCTGATGGGCTCGGATTCTACAGTGAACTTTGCCCACAGGGTCAGCTAATTTCTACCGGCATGACCACGTAGAGGAAATCGCTGCCGGACCGAATAACGGCGGGCTTGAGCGACGCGGACATCTCCACGCTGATCTCGTCGGTGTCCACCACTCTAAGCGCATCAGTCAGAAACGCCGGATTGAAGCCGATATCCATCGGCTCGCCCTCAAGCCGGGATGGAATGTTGATCTCGGCCTCGCCGGTTTCAGCGGCCCGGCTGGACAGAGTTATCTGCTTTTCGCCGAAGCTCATCTTCACGCCGCGGGAATCCTCACTGGTCAGCAGCGCCGCCAATCGCACACCGTGCTCGAAGTCCGAGGTCTTGACCTCCGCCTTGCGGTTGCACTGCTGGGGTATCACGTCGGCATACTTGGGGAAGTTGCCCTGGACCAACTGGCTGACCAGCACCGCCCGGGCCGAGCGAACCAGAATCTGGTTCTCCGCGATCTTCACCGACAGCATCTCCTCGCCGCCAACCACGCGCTGAATCAGCGACATCAACTTGGCCGGGACAATCGCCGTTACCTCGTTGGCCGCAGCCTTGGCAAGCGAGCCCTTGGCCTGCGCCAGGCGATGCCCGTCAGTGGCAACCAGTTGAATCTTCTTGTCCTTGGCCTCCCACAGCACGCCGCTCATGGCGTAATGGCTGTGGGCCTTTGCGGCCGCGAATAGCGTCTGGCCGATCATCTCCGACAGGGCCTGGGCCTGAATCTCAAAGTCGGCATCGTCCTCGAAATCCGCCACGGCTGGATACTCACCCGGATCGTAACCCAAAATCCTGAACTTGCTGGACGAGCCGCGAACATGGCATGCGTCCTTATCCGTCTCGATGGTCAGGCTGCCCTCGTCGCTGGACTCCCGCACGATACCCGCAAGACGATCGGCTGGGATCAGCGCCTCGCCCTCAGCCTCGACCTCGACGGCGGTAATCTGGTATCGAAATCCCGCTTCGAGATCCGTCGCCAGCAGCGTCAGAGTGGACGTGTCGCCTTCCTTGGCCGCGACCAGCTTAACGCACTGGAGCACGGGCTTTGGCGTACGAGTGGCCACGATGCTCCCGGCCAAGCCAAGGGCTTCCTGCAACGCCGACGTTTGCGCGATAACCTTCATAGCCCACCTTCCTTATATCGAATCCAGCAATCTCCGGCCAATCGGAGGCACAAGAGTTGGTCCCACAAGGCGAATCGGACACACAGAGCCCGCAAACGCTCCGCCCCGACCGCCGTACGATCACCCCGAATTTATACCCCCCCAAGGGCAGCGCTGCAAGAGTCATTTCTCGCCGTCGTCATCGCGTGAGCGCCCCAAGTA
>Ga0272444_10004942_pt1 | contig 11613 bp, 15 predicted proteins | sample SSMForm13_FD_201033 | JGI IMG/M metagenome (GOLD analysis project Ga0272444, IMG submission 201033) | Marine sediment archaeal communities from Little Sippewissett salt marsh, Falmouth, MA, United States - SSM-Form-13 | ecosystem: Environmental > Aquatic > Marine > Wetlands > Sediment ... | reverse complement strand
GAAGAAGGTCGATTACCTCGTGCTCAATGTCAACCACCTGAAAAGAGCCGGCCTGGATGCCAGGGATATTCGCAACGCCCCGGACTTTCTCGAGATTATCGGCAAGGCCTCCAGCGATCCCCGAAGCGAGGACGCCGAACATCTGCTGGTCTATCGTGTTCAGGCGGAGCGGTGAGCCATGGATATGACCGCCGCTCAGCTTGAGTTTCTCGCCGGGGCCCGGGCGGCAGAATTCTTGGAGATGCCCCTTCCTGCCGACGAGTTACGCGCTTTGGGGCTGCTGCGGCGCTCTTGCTCGCCCGAGGAATCCAGGGCGGTCATGGCTTTGCGGAGCCTGCGAAAAAGGGCGGTTGGGACCGGGCGATTCCCGCAAGAGCTTGCTGGGAAAATGCTTGCCACCGACAAGCTGCTCCAGCAGGCAAGCTCCATGCGTCTGGCGATATGGAAAGGCCGACGGTTTGCGGAGATGCTGGAGACGTCCCGGACAGATGCGGTCGATGCGGCGGAACTCGCGCCGGAGGTCTGGGATCTATGCTGCGGGCTTGGAGGCGACGTGATCGGTCTGGCCCGGGCGGGGCTGAAAGTCCGGGGCGTGGATTCCGATCCCGCAGCCTTGCTTTGCGCGACACACAATGCCCGGGCCGCCGGTGTCGGAGAACTCTGCCGGTTCGAACTCGCCGATGTTGAACAACTGGACCTGCCCGCCGGAGTCGCAGTGCACATAGACCCCGACCGCCGCGCCAGCGGTCGTCGGTCGATCGAGTTTGCGAACTTCTCGCCTGGTGAGGCGTTCCTGGCTCACCTGACCAGGAAAACCGCCGCTGGCGCCATGAAACTGCCCCCCGGTGCCGATGCGGCAGAGCTCGAATCCATCCAGGCCGGGCTGTTCGAATATGTGAGCGAGGCCGGCGTCTGCAAGCAACTCGTCGCGTGGTGGCATGGGGGCCAGGCTGCCAGTGAAGACAGGCCCGGCAGGAGGGCTACGGTTCTAACCGGACCATTGGACGACCCTCACGCAACCTCCATCAAGGCCGGCATGGCTCCCTATGCGCCGATACGCGAGCCGGGTAAGTGGCTCGTCGAGCCGGACCCCGCGCTTGTCGCCGCCGAGGCTGTCGACGACCTTGCCGAGGCCGAGGGCCTGTGGCGAATCGCCATCGGCCTGCCATGGCTCTTCGGCGACCGAACCGTGAGCACGCCGTTGGCGTCATGCTTCGAGGTGCTCGCCGACGTGCCAGGCCGGAAGCGAGATATCGCCAAGGCCGTCCGCAAACTCGGCGGTGGGCGCGTGGAAGTAAAGACCCGCGGCGTGAAGCTCGACACCGACAGCCTGCAGCGTCAGCTTCGCGGCCGGGGCAACAGGCCATTGGCTATCCTCTGGTGCCGCCAGGGGCCCAAGCAGCGAGCATTCATCTGCCGGCGCGTTGCCCATTGAGTTGGGCGATGAACTCCGGCGTTGGGACGTCGGGGTTCAGCCCCAGGCGTGTCAGGCTGAAGTCGTAGCGAACCGGATCGTCGGGGCTGACGGCGGCGAATGCCCGGGTGATCTCCAGTGCGGTTTTGCCATCGGCGGCCTTGCGGCTGGTAAGGCCCAGCGTTCGAGCGATGCGGTGCATGTGGACGTCTACGGGCACGACCAGCAGTCGCGCCGGGATGTCATCCCAGCCGCCGGGGTCCACGTCGTCGCGACGGACGAGCCAGCGAAGCATCAGGTGGAGCCGCTTGCATGCACTGCCTCGGGCGGGGTCCGCCAGCACCTTCGAGCCAGGGGCGAACGCGGACAATTTCTCCACCAGTCCCGTCAGGGCGCCGACAATCGTCTCGTCGCCGGGAGCGATCTTCCTGGCCAGGCATTCCCCGAGCGAGCCGTGGGACCGGATCGTCCGGCGTGCCCCACAAAGCAAGGCCGCCAGGTCCTCTCCGGTGGTCCAGCGGTGTTTAAAGCCTGCCAGGTCAGCTTGCATGCGAGCAGGCGTGGTGTCGGCAACGTACCGCGCCGGCGAGTCGCCGAGCCTTTCCAGCGCCCGGCGCACGCTGACGAGAATCTGCGTTACCCGTCCATAGGCCAGCGATGCCGCGATCAGCGCGACGATCTCCCGGTCAGCGGGGTCGTCGTAATCGTAGAGAAACTCCAGCGGGTCTGGATGGACGAATCGCCGTTTGTGGAACACTCGGTGGTGGCGTTCGAGGGCGTCTCTGTGTTTTCTGGCAGGCATTGGCGATTCCGGTTCTGGCGAAGCGGCGTAGCGAACATTGTAGCAAATCCGCGGCTCCGGGCGGTTGGGAATCGTGCGGCCCTGGCGAGAGGAAAGGCCCTGCGTTTGGCCCGACTGGTGCCGGACCTGAACGCAGGGCCTTTAGACAACGTCAGGCTTTGATATCGTGTCGTATTCAGGCCTATCAGATGGGTGAGAACTCATCCTTGCCGACTCCGCAGTCGGGGCAGACCCAGTCGGCGGGGACATCGGCGAAGGCGGTTCCGGGCTCGACGCCGTTGTCGGGATCGCCCTGTGCTGGGTCGTAAACGTATCCGCACGCGTCGCAAACGTATTTCTGCATGGTTTCTCCTTCTCGATTTCGTCTAAAACATTCCGGGCTCTGCGACCCGGTACAATCATCGTTGTCTCAGGCTTCTCACTCGCTGGTAGTATCCGAATCGTTGGGGTGCTTGCCAAGTCCAAACATCCGGGCCACTTTCGCCGGCTCGATCCGATACGGGCTGCCGCGTCCCTCGTAGAACCCATGCTCGCCTATCAGGTGTACCGAAAGTGGCGTGTAGATCAGTCGCTCTTCCGTGGCAGCGTCGGTCACGACCACCTCGCCCTTTGCGAACAGTTTTCCCTCGCCCCATGGCGAGGGGATTACGCCCATCGCGTCGTGGAACTGGGCCACGAGATTTCCGCCAGGCAGATGCACGGGCGCTTCGAGGCCCGCTATCGCGGCGCGACATGCGGTATCGAGGGCGCCAGCGATATCGCGGTGAGTCAGACCAAGTGCTTCGACGGCGGCGCGGTCGGTGTCGAGTATCTCCGCAAGCCCGCGATGGTCGTCGCCGAGAAAGCCGTCCCTGCACAGAGCGCCTGGCGCCAGCAGCTCCATAATCCGTTGTTCGTTGGGTGTTCGTTTCATGGCTGTCACCCGAACTTGTCGAAGAATACCCGCTCCGGCGGGATGCCTTTGGCTTCGATTACACGACCGGCAGCGTCCACCATGCCCGGACTCCCGCAGAGATACACCTCCGCCTGCGAGCCGTCGGGAACGTGGCGACCGACGACATCGGTAATCAGCCCGGTCTCGCCGTACCATTTGTCCTCGTCCGCCGGCGCCGACAGGGCCGGGACGAACGTGAACCACTCGTGCTGGTCGTCGAGCTTTCGCAACTCGTCGAGCAGGAACAGGTCGGCCGCTCGCACCGCACCGAAGAAGTACGTCGTCTTCCGCGCAATTCCGTGTGCGGCCATGTGGCGGACCATCGACCAGAACGGCGCCATGCCGGACCCGCCGGCGATCCAGACCATCTCGCGGTCGGTCTCGGACAGGTGAAAATCACCGTACGGCCCGTTGAAGCGGACCTCGTCGCCCTCAGCGAGCATGGTGAATACCCACGTCGTGCAGATCCCGCCGGGCACGAGGCGGATTATCAACTCGATGCAGTTGTCCTCGTCCGGCATGGACGACATGCTGTAGGCGCGGTAGACCGCCTCGGGATTGTCTCCGTAGGCCGGGGCTTCGAGTTGGATGTATTGGCCAGGGCGATATTTGATACGCTCGGGCTCGGTCAGCCGGATGCGAAGGTTCTTGATGTCGTGTGTCAGATCGGTGATCCGCTCGACAACGCCGCGGTACTCACCTGCGCTGAGCAGGTGCTCGGGCACCAGAAGGCTCATGTCGTTGCGGACCTTGACCTGGCAGGTGATCCGCACGTTGTCGGCCAGTTCCTGCTCGGTCAGCAGGGCAAGCTCCGTTGGCGCGACGGGGCCGCCACCTTCGGTTATCTTGAGCTTGCAGTAGGCGCACGTACCGCGGCCTCCGCAGGCGGACGGAATGAAGATTCCCTCGCCCTTGAGTGATTCCAGCACCGACTTGCCGCCCTTGACTTCTATCAGGCGGTCGCCGGAGTTGACGTCCAGTTTGCACTTGCCGTACTTGACGAGGTATCGCTCTGCCAGCAGCAGCACTGCCGCCAGAGAGGTGGTCACCGCACAAGCCGCCGTCGCGGCCAGGATTATCGGCAGCACGGGAATCATGTTCGGATCATCCCCTGGAAGATCGTAAACGCCATGGCCATTATGCCCGTGATGATGAGCGTGATGCCCACGCCCTGAAGCCCGGCAGGGACCTTGCCGCCGGCGATTCGGTGACGAATGCCCGCCATGAGCATGATCGCGAGGAACCAGCCGGCCCCCGCGCCGAAGCCGTACACCAGCACATCCCACCCGTCATAGCCCTTGCCCGCGACGTTGTTGACCATGAACAGCGACGCGCCGAGGATCGCGCAGTTGACCGTGATAAGTGGCAGGAATATGCCAAGCGAGAAGTAGAGCTTCAGGCTGATTCGCTCGATGACCATCTCCAGCAGTTGCACGAATCCGGCGATGACGACGATGAACAGGATGAGCTTGAGGCTCTCGGCTGGAACGCCGTAGGGCGTCAGCGGCAGCAGCACGTAAATGTACAGCAGGTAGTTCAGCACACAGGTGAAGCCGGTGACGACCATCACCGCCAGGCCCATACCGAAGGCACTCTTGAGTTGCTTGCTGATAGACAGGAACGGGCACATGCCCAGGAACCTCGTCAGCAGGATGTTGTCGGTGAGCGCAGCCGAGATGAGCACGATCCACAGACCCGGCGACGGCGAGAGTTGAGCGGCGGTTTCGGCGAACATAGCGGTCATGCGGACGCCTCCTCCGGTTTGCCGGGCGAGCTGGATGGTTTCCCGGCCTCGGCGCGGGCTTCCTGCCTGAGCGACCACGACCGAGCGATCCATACCGCGATGGCCAGTACGAAGAATGCCCCGGGCGGCACGACCATAATGGTCCAGTTCCTCCACCATGTTTCGGTTACTCCCGGTTCCCAGGCCGTCAGGAGGTGAACCTCCCAGGGGGTGTTCTTGAGCAGCGTGCCGAAACCGAGCAACTCGCGGACGAACGCGATGGACATGAGTATCAGCGAGTAGCCCAGCCCCGCGCCAAGCCCGTCCGCAGCGGCGGCGATGGGGCGGTTCTTCATCGCGAAGCCCTCGAGCCGACCCAGGACGATGCAGTTTGTGATGATGAGTCCCACGTAGGCGGCGATGTCCTTGTGCGCTTCGAAGAAAAACGCGCGGAAGGCGATGTCCACCACGATGACGTACGCGCTGATAATCAGCACCTGCACCATTACGCGGATTCGCGTGGGGATGTAGTTGCGGATCAGGCTGACGGTGAAACTCGATAGCGTCGTCGCCCAGATCAACCCCGCGCACATCAGGGCTGTGTTGAACACGAGGTTCGTCACCGCCAGGGCGGAGCAGATACCCAGCACCTGGCGGAAGATCGGATTCTCCTGCCATAGCTGAGTCCACAAAGCCCGCGAAGGCGAAAGTGTCTTGCCCGGTTCTGTCACGTTAGTTTCCTGATGCTGATGACCAACATCTAATGTCCTTTGCTCGTTCGTCACCTCCGCGTCTTCTGGGAGATCTGCTGGAGGTCTTACTTTGTATTATCAAGGAGGCCTGCCTCCCTGGCAGCGCGACGGATGGCTTCGATGTCGCGGTTGAGAAAGCGATTGACTGCCGACGACGTGCCGGTGGCGCCGGTGATGGCATCGACGTATCGTCCATGTCTGGGGCTGTCATCGGATGTGGGTTTGTCGCCGCCAATGTAAATAGATGGCTTGTCGGCGCCAGGCAAGGTGATGTCCAGTCCCTCGAACTGCTTGCGCCATCGTGGTTCGGTTATCCGCCCGCCGAGGCCTGGCGTTTCCTGGTGGCGCGTAAAAACGATACCAATGACTGTCGAGAAATCCGATGTCACAGCCAGGTAACCATCGATTCGCGACCAGAAGCCGATGCCGGATACAGGCACCGCGTAGCCGATAATCGTTCCGCCGGAGTTCCTTGCGACATATGTCCGCGGCGAGAGCGGGCTGGCATTGGGGTCTGAGCTGTTGAAGGCTTTTCCCGTTTGCGGGTCGACAAGAGGGATATCCAATTGGCGGATAGACTGCTCGTACAAATCCCTGATTTCCCGGTCGCCAAGCTCCCGATTAGCGCCAAGTTTGAAAACATCCACGAGAGATTTCTGCTCGTACAGTTGAGCGCTTGCCGTGGCGGCGGATTCACTCACGGCATGCAGCGTCATTATCCCGGCGGTGAAAACCGTCGAGACTACCGCGGCGAAGACAAGGACGTACCCGGGGCTGTTGACGTTGAGCTTCATTGCCCGCCCTCCTTGCCCGGCTGGGCGACAACGAGGGCCTTGCGGGCCTTTCGCCAATCTGCCCAGGCCGCCGCGCCCAGGTCCAGCAGCGGCCCCACAAGGTTGCCCAGCAGCACCGAAAACGTTGCAGCCGCAACGAACACGCCCTTGAAGCGCAGCAGCACGATGAGGAAGCCGATTAACGCTCCGTAGGCGTACTGTGCCGGGCGGCGTTTGGTTGCGCTGACTGGATCGGTGATCATGAACACCAGCACGTAGAGTGTCGTGCCTGCCGAGAGCTGCCATTCGACGGGTGGTACTTCGCCGAGGCCGTTATAGCCCAGCACGTTGCGGAACAACACATTGGCGGCAAGCAGGCCGACCAGTCCGCTCAGCATCAGTCGCCAGTTGGCGGTCTTGGTGATCAGCAGGTAGACTCCCGCGGCGATGATGAGCAGGGCGCAGCCCTCGCCCATGGACCCGGCGGAGAGGATTCGCGGCGCAGCCTGGCCGGGCACCTGGAATATGCCTCCGATGCTGCCGGTGAGCATGTCCCAAAGCGTGGCACCCTGGCCACTGTTGACGACCGCATCGAGGCCATATTCCCGTCCGACCCATATGGGCGAGGCTTGGCTGACGGCATCGACGACATCGCGGCCCGTTCCGGCGAGTTGCGTCGAGAGATATTCCGGAAGCCGGCCCAGGCTGTCGAAGGACCACTGCGTGAACCCGCCTGGAAAGCCCTTGAAGGCGGGCACGAATTGCTGGGTGAGGTCGTTGGGAAAGCAGATGTAGATGAACGCCCTGCCGGTGATGGCGGGGTTTGCAAAGTTTCGTCCGAAGCCTCCGAAGACTTCCTTCGCGAAGACGATCGCGACGACGGCGCCGACCGCGGCGATCCATAGCGGCACGGTCGGCGGAAGCGACAGTCCGTAGAGGCAGCACGTCACCAGACAGGCCTGGCTGACGGGCGCGTTGCGTTGCCTGGCCATGATATACTCGGCGGCAAGCCCGACGGCGTTGCACACTGCCAGTACCGCCAGTACCCGCCAGCCGAAAAAGTAAACCGCTCCAATCGCCACCGGTGCCAGCGCGTAGAGAACGCGCGACATTATGGCTTGCTTCAACATCAGTCGGCGTTTGGGCGCGGACTTTCCAGAGGAGTGCTTTTCGCCGACATCAGGTTTTTGCGGCGGCTCAGGCATATCGAGGTGAAACCCTTGTTCTACGCTTTGTCAGGATATGCCTGGGCCAGCCGTTCCGCAACCGTTGTGCCGAGTTCGCGGCAGGATTTCATGTCCTCTGCCGTGGGGACATACTTCACTCGAACGGGCTCGGCAACTTGCTCGACCTTCATTGCGTCCAGCTCGGCTGAGAGCAGTCTGGTTGACTCGCCGCTCCATCCGTAGGAGCCGAAGACCGCCCCGATGAGTCCGGCGGGCTTCAATCCGCGGAGGTAGCACAGTACGGAGGCAACGGTGGGGAACATCTGGTTGTTTATGGTTGGCGAGCCAACGAGCAGCGCCCCGGCTTCGAGGATTTCGGTGGCTACGTCGCTTCGATGCGCACTGTCCAGGGGCATGACGACTGCCTTGACGCCGCTTGACGAGAGCCCGTCGCAGATGGCCTCGGCCATCTTTCGCGTGCTCTGCCACATCGTGTCGTAGACGACGACAGCCTTGCGTGTTCGGGTCGAGCCTGCCCATCGCTGGTACAGTTCGAGTACCCGGGCGAAGTTGCTTCGCCAGATGGGTCCGTGGTCCGGGCAGACGAGTTTGAAGTCCAGGCCGCTGTCGGTGAGTTTGGCCAGGGCCTTCTTGATCGGCGCCGACAGCGGCATGAGGATGTTGGCGTAATACTTGGCCAGTTCATGCTCCAGAGGCCAGGCTTCCAGTTCGTCGTCGAAGCGCTCCGCCGAAGCCAGGTGCATGCCGAAAGCGTCCTGGCTGAAAAGGATACCCGGGCCGTGGAGGTGGCTGACCATGCTGTCGGGCCAGTGGCACATGCGAGTCTCGAAGAACGAGAGCTTGTCGTCGCCGAGGTCCAGCACTTGCCCGTCTTGGACGCCTTCGACCTCCAGGTTTCCGTGAAAGTGTTCCTGGAGTGCTTTGAGCCCATGCTGGCTGGCGAAGATTCTCTCCGGCTTGACCGCCGCGGCCACCTCCGGAAGGCAGCCGGAATGGTCCATTTCCGAGTGGTTGGAGACAATGTAATCGATCTTCGACGGATCAATCACCGACGAGATCCGGGCCATCAGCTCATCGAAAAACGGCGACTTTACCGCGTCGATGAGCGTGACTTTCTCGGCCAGGACCAGGAAGGCGTTGTATGTCGTCCCGCGACTTGTAAGGTAGCCGTGGAAGTTGCGGATATCCCAATCGATCGCCCCGACCCAGTAGACCCGGTCGGTGACCTTAACGGCAGTGAGTTCTTGCGTCATCAGATGATTTCTCTTTCGTGATCTCTATTTCACGGCTGACAGTTGACTGCTCAGCAGCGCGACGTGGCCTACTTCCTGTTCGATAATGTCGTCGATGCGGTCCTTGCCACCCTCGTTGGGGACCATTTTCTTGATGGTGAGATAAAAAACGATCGAGTCTTTTTCCATTTCTATGGCGGCCCGGAGAACATCGCCCGCCTCTTCCGATCCGGTCAGGTCGCCGGCAGGGCTGGCATGGAGGTCGAAAATCTTTCCCTGCACCATTGCATGGAGGTATAGGGCGCCCTCGCCGGTGGGGTCGAACTTTTCCTCGGTTCGCTGACTGACGGGCAGTTCGCTTCTCATGTCGTGGAAGGACTTCTCGTGGTCGTCTTCCATCGAGGCCAGCTCGAGCAGCATCTTGCGGAGGTCCGGGCCATCTGTGTTCTCGGCCGCCTTGCGATAGAAGGCCGCGCCGTTACGTTCGATCTGTTCGGCCATCTCATAGATTTCGTCGGCATTGAATGTAATCACCTGTTTTCTCCCTGCCAGATACGGTCTGTCTGAACGAATGCTTAGCCCGTTAAGCGTGAAACGCAACACCTCGGGCGAGCCAGACGCCAAGCTGATGGTCATGGGCCTCGCCGCTTCTTTATCGCATTTCCTTCAGGATGTCTGCTCCAGTCACTGTGCTCATGTATCTGTAGCAGGGGGCGAGAACGCCCGCGAACCGAGTTCTCTGTCCAGCATGAACACGCCACCCGGCGCCCCGGCCATCATCTTGAGCTTCTGTACAATGCCATCGGCATTGGCCTCTTCCTCGACCTGCTCGGTGACGAACCACTGGAGCATGATCTCTGATGCGGTGTCGTTTTCCTTCCGGGCCAGTTTCATCAGATCGGCGATTCGCTTGGTAATGTACTGTTCGTGTTTGTAGGCGGCCTCGAATGCTGCCAGGGGGGATTCCCATTCGACAGCAGGGCCTTCGATGGGCTGAAGCAACGCCTTGCCCCCGCGTTCCAGAACGAAGTTGAAGAACTTCATCCCGTGGGAGATTTCCTCCTGCGTCTGGACGGTCATCCACTGCGCGAATCCGTCGAGATTCAGCGACTTGAAGTACGATACCATGGACAAATAGAGGTACGCCGAGTGAATCTCCGCGTTGATCTGATCGTTGAACGCCTTCTGCATATTTTCACTTATCATGTCTGCTTATCCTTTCCAAAGTCCATGCACGTTGCAGTACTCGCGGGCCGTTATCGACTCGCCCGTTACGGGGAAGAAGGCTTCCGGCCTGTCGCCAGGATTGAGGAACTGCCTGTATGCCTTGCCGTCGACGAGGACTTCGATCCACTGTATCCAATGCTTGTCCAGCATGGGATGGGCCTCGTTCTGCCCGACACGTACCGTAATCCCGTCCTCGGCCTGCTCGACGAACGGTACGTGCTTCTCTGTCGTCGAGTCCTCGGTTCTGGCGTCCATCAACTGCATAGGCTGGCCGCAACATACGACCTCGCCGGCGCCGCCGTCGAGCACCTCAACGACTATCCCACATACCTCGCACTTGTACACCTGTAGCTTCTCAGTCATCGTCCATCCCTTTCCATCCCATAGGCCAGCCTGTCAGGCCAGCAGGTTTTTCGCCGCGCCAAGGGCGGCATCGTAGTCCGGTTCGTTCGTTACTTCGCCAACAATCTGCTCGTACGCCACCACGCCATCGCGGTCCAGAACGAAAACCGCCCGTCCGAGAAGGCGAAGTTCCCTTATAAGCATTCCCGTGGCCAGGCCGGCCTCGGCGCCGCGATGGTCCGACAATGTCACCGCGTGTTCCAGCCCGGCAGCGCCGCACCAGCGAGACTGCGCAAACGGAAGGTCCATGCTCACTGTCAGCACGACGACGTCGTCGTCCAACTTGCCGACCTCTTCGTTGAACCGGCGGGTCTGGGTGTCGCAGACGGGCGTATCCAGCGATGGTACCAGCGAAAGCACCACCACCTTGCCCGCGTACGACGAAAGCCTAACCTCCGACAGGTCATTGGCCAAAACGGTAAAGTCCGAAAGCTTCTGCCCTGGGCCAACCGGCTCGCCGACAAGCGTCAGCGGGTTGCCCATGAAAGTCACCAATCCCTTGCGTTCGGTCATAGGTCTTCCTTTCTTTCATCCTGGGCTCCGCCAATAGCGGCGTCCAGTGCGGCCTGGTATTGATCGATTTTCTTGGCGCCTACCCAGCGGCGCACTTCCTTGCCGTCGGCGAACAGAATAACCGTGGGTACGCCGCGTATTTGATATCTCTGCGCGAGTTCGGTTGCACTGGCGGTGTTCACTTTCACCACGCCTGCCCGGCCTTGGTACTGCTGGGCCAGTGTTGCGATCGTCGGCGCCAACTTTACGCAGTACACACAGTTATCAGTATAGAAGTCTACCAGCACCGGCCCAGGTTCTGCGAGCCTCGCGTCAAATTCGGCAGTGCTCGCGAAGCCCGGCACATCGGCAAGGATCTTGCCCGCGCGGGCCGAGGCGCCGAACGAAGTTGCCAATACCGCGCCGAAGATCGCACCGAACACAGCCCCGCCGATCGGGTTGCACGTCAGCGGGCACGTCCCGCCGCGGGCTTTCATTATCTGTCCGAGGGCAGCGCCGGCCAAAAGCCCGATCGCGGCGCCTATCATTATTCTCAATGTCATCTGTAACCACCTTTCCGTCGCTGACGTAATACTGTCTCATTGCACATGGCAGCGGTTCTGTGCAATTCTAGGCTCGTCGGTTGCCGAGGCTGGAAATCTCACACTGCTTGGT
>Ga0272444_10004940_pt1 | contig 11615 bp, 13 predicted proteins | sample SSMForm13_FD_201033 | JGI IMG/M metagenome (GOLD analysis project Ga0272444, IMG submission 201033) | Marine sediment archaeal communities from Little Sippewissett salt marsh, Falmouth, MA, United States - SSM-Form-13 | ecosystem: Environmental > Aquatic > Marine > Wetlands > Sediment ... | reverse complement strand
GCCCCGCACCGCCCACAAGTGGAGCAGCGGGGCGGTGCTGGTGGTGGGCGGCTCGCCGGGCATCGCCGGGGCCCCGATGCTGGCGGGAAAGGCGGCCCTCGAGTTCGGCGCCGGATACGTGCGTGTGGCGCTGCCCGGCGCCCTGCGGGAGCGGGCCGCCGGCGACCCGTCCCTCACCACGGCGGGGATCGGTTCCGGCTCCGAGTTCGCCCCAGGGGCGGCCGACGAGATCCTCCGAGCAGCCGATCGGTTCGACGTCCTCGCCCTCGGCCCGGGCCTCGGCGCCGGCGACGGCGGGGGGCCCCTGGTCGCCGACCTGCTGCAGCGCTGGGACCGGCCTCTGGTCCTGGACGCCGATGGGATCAATGCTGCGACGGCCGAAGGCCTCGCCGCTCGGCGGGCTCCCACGGTCGTGACCCCCCATGCGGGGGAGTTCCGGCGCCTCGCCGGCGAGGACCCCACCCACGAGGCGGCGGCCCGCCTGGCGGCCGGTACGGGCGCCGTGGTGGTGCTGAAGGGCAACCCGACGATCGTGGCCGGATCGCAGCGCTGGGTGGTGGCGAGCGGAGGGCCGGAACTGGCCACGCTCGGCACCGGCGACGTGCTCACCGGAATGGTGGCCGCGCTGGTCGCCCGGGGCCTCGATCCCGAGACGGCGGCTCGTTCGGCGGCCCATCGCCACGGCAGGGCCGGGGAGGCGCTGTCCCGGCGCACCACCGTGACCGCGTCTCGTCTCGCCGGTGAGATCGGGAGGTGGGCGCGGTGAGGCCGACGTGCGTGACCGTCGATCTCGGCGCGATCCGCGCCAACGTGGCGGCGATCGCCCGGGCGGTGGCGCCCGCCTCGGTCTGCGCCGTCGTCAAGGCCGACGGATACGGCCACGGAGACGTGCCGGTGGCCGGCGCCGCGATCGACGCCGGGGCCACCCATCTGGCGGTGGCGCTGGTGGCAGAAGGGGTCCGGCTGCGCGAGGCGGGCATCGAGGCGCCGATCCTGTTGCTCTCCGAGCCCTTCGACGATGCGGCCGGGCAGGTGGTGGAGTGGGGCCTCACTCCGACGGTGTATTGCGGCGGCTTCCTCGATGCGCTCGAAGCGGCGGCTCCGTCCGGCTACCCCGTGCACGTCAAGGTGGACACCGGGATGCATCGCGTCGGGGCTTCGCCGGACGACGCCGAGGCACTCGCCCGCAGGGTCGCCGCGTCCGATCTCAGACTGGAGGGCCTCTGGACCCACTTCGCGGTCGCCGAGGAGGACCCCGACTTCACCGCCGAGCAGCGCGACGCCTTGGCCGGGCTGGCCGACCGGTTGGCGGGCGACGGGATCCGTCCCGATCTCGTGCATGCCGCCAACACGGCAGGGGCCCTGGGCCACGCCGCCGCCCGCTTCGACATGGTGCGGGTGGGCCTCGGCGTCTATGGGCTGCGCCCGGCGCCTGGGATCGCTCCCGAGGTGCCGCTCACCCCGGCGATGCGGGTCGCGTCGCGGGTCGCCCTCATCAGGAGGCTGCCGGCGGGGGCCCGTCCCTCCTACGGGCGGAGGCGGCCCTTGGAGCGGGAGTCGACCGTGGCCACCGTGCCGATCGGCTACGCCGACGGGGTGGCGCGCCGGCTCGGCGAGGTGGGGGGCACGGTGCTGATCCGCGGCCGGCGCTACCCCTACGCGGGCTCGGTCACCATGGATCAGGTCGTGGTGGACCTCGGCGACGATCCCGCCGCGGTCGGCGACGAGGTGGTGCTGCTCGGATCACAGGGCGACGACGACATCACCGCGGACGAATGGGCGGCCTGGCTGGGAACGATCTCCTACGAGGTGGTGTGCGGTTTCGGCCCCCGCATCCCCCGCAGGTACGTCTCGTGACGCTCACCGCGGTTCCCGGGATCGGGGTCGGGCACTGGACCGATCCGGAGGCGCTGACCGGGGTGACGGTGGTGACCCTCCCCGCGCCGAACGTGACCACCGTCGAGGTGCGCGGCGCGGCCCCCGGCACCAGGGAGACCGCCCTGCTCGCCCCCGGCATGCGGGTCGAGGAGGTCCAGGCGATCGTGCTGTGCGGAGGCAGCGCCTTCGGCCTGGCCGCCGCCGATGGGGTCGTTCGGGAACTCGAACGCGACGGGCGCGGCCATCCCACCCCGGCCGGGCCGGTGCCGATCGTCCCCGCCGCAGTTCTCTTCGACCTCCACGTCGGCGACGGGTCGGTGCGCCCCGGACCGGAGCAGGGCGCCGCCGCCTACCGGGGCGCGACGCCGGACCCGGTCGCCATGGGCAACGTGGGCGCCGGGACCGGAGCGACCGTGGCCGGATGGCGCGGCCCCGCCGCGCTGCGCAAGGGAGGGCTCGGTTCGGCCTCCCTCCGGGTGGGCGAAGCCACCGTCGGGGCTCTCGTGGTGGTGAATGCGGTCGGCGACGTGTTCACCCTCGAGGGGGCGGCCATCACCGGCGGCCCGCACGTCCCGGCCGGTCCGGGCGCGCCTCCCGATCCACCGGGCAACACCACGCTGGTCGTGGTCGCCACGGACGCCGCGCTCGACCGCGCCGCCTTGCAGCGCCTCTGCGTCAGGGCCCACGACGCCCTGGGGGCGTGTATCCGGCCCGGGCACACTCGATATGATGGCGACGCAGTGTTCGCCGTCTCGTGCGGCAGCGGGTCGCCCGACCCGGATGCGCTGGGCGAGGCGGCGTTCGCCGTGGTGGGCCGCGCCGTGCAGGCCGCGGTGACGGCGGCGGGCACGGCAGGCGGAGTCCCGGCGGTGGAGGACGGATGAGCACGGCGGCCGATGAGTTGGCGGCCCTGGCGGCCGAGGCGGCCGGGTGCACCGCGTGCCGCCTCGCCGAGACCCGCACTCACGTGGTGTTCGGGGTGGGGAGCCCGGCGGCCGACGTGATGTTCGTGGGAGAGGCTCCGGGATTCAACGAGGATCAGCAGGGAGAGCCGTTCGTGGGCGCCGCCGGGAAGTTGCTCGACCGCCTGCTCGACGAGATCCGCATCCCCCGTTGCGACGTCTACATCGGCAACGTCCTCAAGTGCCGGCCGCCGGGGAACCGGGATCCCCGTCCCGACGAGATCGAGGCGTGCTCCGGCTACCTGCGCTCCCAGTTGCGCCTCGTCGACCCGAAGGTGGTGGTGACGCTCGGCAACTTCTCCACCAAGCTGCTGCTGAAGCGCGACGTGGGCATCACCCGGCTGCGCGGCCAGGTGTACCCCTGGTGGAACCGCCACCTCGTGCCCACCTTCCATCCCGCCGCCGCACTGCGGGGCGGCGAGAAGGTGCTCGCCCAGATGCGGGAGGACTTCGCCCTGGTGCGCGGCGTGCTCGACGAAGCCGTCGCGGTCGCCGACCCGGTCGCCGAGCAGCTCGGCCTGTTCGGGTCATGAGCGTCACGATCCGCTGCCCGGAGGATGCCGACACCAGGTCGGTGGGGCGCAGGCTCGCCAGCCTGCTGCGGCCCGGTGACGTCGTGCTGCTCTCCGGCGGGTTGGGCGCGGGCAAGACCGTGTTCGCCTCCGGGATCGCAGAGGGCCTCGGTGTCGAGGATCCGGTGACCAGCCCGTCGTTCATCCTGGCGCGCCGCTACCGGGGGCTGGTCCCGATGGTGCACGCCGATCTGTACCGGGTGAACTCCAGCGGAGAGGTCGACGACCTCGATCTGACGGCCGAAGCCGCCGACGGCGTGCTCGTCGTCGAGTGGGGCGACGTGGCGGAGAATCGCCTGGGCCGGGACGCGCTGCTCGTCGGGATCGCCGCGGACGACGACGGCACCCGTGTGATCACGCTCACCCCGCACGGTTCGTGGGCGGCGCGGCCGCTCGGAGAGGTGGCGTCGTGAGGATCCTGGCGATCGAGACCGCCACCGCCGCCTCGTCGGTGGCCCTGGGGGAGGATCGCGACGTGCTGGCGTCGGCCCGGCGGGTGGATCGCCGCGGCCACGTGGGGTTCCTGGTGCCGGCGCTCGACTTCTGCTTCGCCCAGGCCGGATGGTCTCCCCAGGACGTCGACGTGGTCGCCGTCGACGTCGGACCCGGCCTCTTCAGCGGCATCAGGGCCGGTCTGGCGACGGCCCAGGCGGTCGCCGCCGCGGTGGGAGCCCATCTCCTGCCGGTGAGTTCGCTCGACGCGGTGGCGCTGCGAGCCGCGACCGCGCACCGCCGGATCTGGTCGGTGGTCGACGCCCGGCGGGGCGAGGTGGCGGTGGGGCCGTACCGTCCCGTGCCGGGGGGAGTGCTGCGCGACGGTCCGGCCGAGCTGGTCACTCCGCATCAGTTCCGGGCGATGCTCGAGTCGGATCCGAGCGACATCCTGGTGGTGGGCGATCACGCTGCGCTCCCCGCCGAGACGCTGCGCGGGCTGCACGGCGTCAAGTCGGGGCGCCCCCGCTACCCGGCCGCCGACGCGGTGCTCCAAGTGGCCCGCGGGCGGGCCGAGCGCGGTGACATCCCTCACCCCGACGACGTGCGCCCCCGCTACCTGCGCGACGCCGACGTCACCATCAACTGGTCCGACTACCGATCGGAGGGCCCGTGGCCGTCCTAGCCACGACGATCCGGCCGATGAGCGCCGCCGACGTGGCCCCGGTCGCCGAACTGGAGCGCCGGTCGTTCCCGCAGCCCTGGTCGCAGGGCGTGCTGCTGGCCGAGGCGACCGGTCGGGACAGGGTCTACCTGGTGGCCGAAGACGAGGCCGGCCGGGTGCTCGGGTACGGGGGAGTGCTGGTGACGGCGGGGGAGGCTCACGTGATGACGCTCGCGGTGGATCCGGCGGCGCGGCGCCGCGGGATCGCTTCTCGCCTGGTGGCGGCGCTGGTCGCGGCGGCCGCCGAGGAGGGTGCGCACGATGCGACCCTCGAGGTCCGCACCACGAACCGGGCCGCGATCGCCCTGTACCGGCGCTTCGGCTTCGAACCGGCCGGGATCCGGCCCCGCTACTACCCCGACGCCGACGCCCTCGTGATGTGGGCGAGGGGCGTGGGCTCCGGCGAGTTCCTGGAGCGGGCCGGACGGATCGCGGGGAGGTCGGCGTGAGCGCACCCCTCGTCCTCGGCATCGAGACGTCCTGCGACGAGACCGCGGTCGGGGTGGTGCACGGCGCCTCGCTGCTGTCGAACGTCCTGTCGTCTCAGGTGGACGCCCACGCCAGGTTCGGCGGAGTGGTCCCCGAGGTGGCGGCCCGGGCCCACGTCGAGGCGATCCGGTCCTTGAGCCACCGGGCGCTGGCCGCCGCCGGGGTGCACCAGATGGACCTGGACGCGGTGGCCGCCACCAGGGGCCCCGGCCTGGCCGGTGCCCTGATGGTGGGCTTCTCCTACGGCAAGGCCCTGGCCTGGGCCCTCGGCAAGCCCTTCGTGGGCATCGATCACATGGAGGGCCACCTGTTCGCCCCCCTGCTGGACCACGAGACGTACGGCCCTCCGGCCGTGATCCTGCTCGCCTCGGGCGGCCACAGCCAAGTGGTGCACATGCCCGACTGGGGCGTCTACGAGGTGCTGGGTTCCACGATCGACGACGCCGCCGGCGAGGCGTTCGACAAGTTGGCCCGGTTCATGGGCCTCGGGTTCCCGGGAGGCCCCGCCATCGACCGGGAGTCGGAGGGCGGGAATCCCGAGGCGGTGCGCTTCCCGCGCGCCCTGCCCGATCGCCCCCACGACTTCTCGTTCTCCGGTCTGAAGACGGCGGTGGTCACGTTCATCCGCGAGCGGCACGCCGCCGGGACGCTGCCGCCGATGGCCGATCTGGCCGCCTCGGTGCAGGAGGCGATCGTCGATGCGCTGGTGGCCAAGACGATGAATGCGCTCGAGACGACCGGTGCCCCAACCCTGGCCGGCGGGGGAGGGGTGCTGGCCAATCGGAGGCTGCGGGCCAAGCTCGCCGAGGAGTGCGAGCGCCGCTCGGTGCGGCTGCTGCTCCCGTCGCCTGCGCTGTGCACCGACAACGGGGCGATGATCGGCAGCGCCGGGGTGTTCCGCTTCGGGCGGGGGGAGATCTCCGATCCGGGCGCCGAGATCGATTCGTCCCTGCGGCTGGGATGAGCGGCATCCCGCTGGGCCGCCCCGGCGGCGTCCCCATCGTCGTGGAGCGGTCCTGGGCTCTCGTGCTCGCCCTGGCGGCAACCGCGATGTACCTGCGGATCACCTGGGACGGGACACCCGCCGCGGCCGCGGTGCCGATTGCGGCCGGGGGCGCCGCCCTGTTCTTGGCGAGCGTGCTGGCCCACGAGGCCGGCCATGCGGTGGCGGCCCGGTCCCTGGGCATCCCGGTGCGCCGGATCACGCTGTTCCTGTTCGGCGGGTACACGGAGATGGGCGGCGAACCGCAGCGCCCCGGCGGCGACTTCCTGGTGGCGGCGGCCGGCCCGGCGGCGTCGCTGGTCGCGGCCGCCCTGCTGTGGGCCGCTCGCCTGCCGCTCGCCGGCCCCGCCCCCGGCGCCGCCGACGTTGCCGGGTTGCTCGCGGTGATCAACCTCGCCGTGGCCGGGTTCAACCTGCTCCCCGGCCTGCCGCTCGACGGGGGACGGGTGCTGCGCGCGGTGTGGTGGAGGGTCGCCGGCGACCGGGTGCAGGCGGAACGGGTGTCGGCGGCGGCGGGACGGGCGCTCGGAGCGTCCCTGGTGGCGGCCGGGGTGGTGTGGGCGGTGCTGGCGCGGGCTCCGGCCGTGCTCGGCGTCGCCGCCGCCGGGTGGTTCGTGCACGGCGCGGCGGCGGCCCAGTTGCGCACTGCCGGGCCGCTCGGCGATCCGGCGGCGGTGGTGGCTGCCGCCCCGGGGGGCTCGATCGGCCTCACCGATGCGGTTCCGGCGGGCGCCGCGCCCCGTCCGGTCGTCGCCGGGGGCCGGGTCGTGGGCGTGGTGACGGCGCCCGCGTCGGCGCCGGGGCCGGCGGCGGACGCCATGATCCCGCTGCAGCGCGAGGACCTGGTGGCCTGGGATGCGCCAATCGGGGAGGCCGCGGCGCGGATCGCTCGCACCGGCCGCCCGGTGGTCCTGACCCGGGAGGGCCGCATGGTGGGGGTGGTCCTTCCGGAGCGCCTCACCGCATGGCTGGAGGCCGGTGAGCGGTCCTCGGCAGCGCTCTAGCACTCACGTCGAGAGACTGCTAACGTTGGCACTCGCACGCAGCGAGTGCCAATACCCAAGGAGGGATTCATGAAGCTGCAGCCCCTGGGCGACCGTGTGGTCGTGAAGCCCAAGGACGAGGACGAGGCCCGGACCCCGAGCGGCCTCGTGATTCCCGACACCGCCAAGGAGAAGCCCCAGCTCGGCGAGGTGCTCGCCGTGGGACCGGGTGAGTTCCAGGACGGGGAGCGGCTGCCGATGGACGTGGCCGAAGGCGACATCGTCGTCTACTCCAAGTACGGCGGTACCGAGGTCAAGATCGAGAGCGACGAGTACCTGATCCTGTCCGCGCGCGATCTGCTCGCCGTCGTCAAGTAGCCAGAGGAGGCATCCACCGACATGGCAGCCAAGGAACTGAGGTTCAACGAGGAGGCCCGGCGCGGCCTCGAGGCCGGCGTCGACAAGCTGGCCAACGTCGTCAAGGTCACGCTCGGCCCCAAGGGCCGCAACGTCGTTCTCGAGAAGAAGTGGGGCGCCCCCACGATCACCAACGACGGCGTAACCATCGCCAAGGAGATCGAGCTGGAGGACCCGTGGGAGAACATGGGCGCCCAACTCGCCAAGGAAGTGGCGACCAAGACCAACGACGTGGCCGGTGACGGCACCACCACCGCGACCGTGCTCGCCCAGGCCATGGTGCACGAGGGGCTGCGCAACGTGGCCGCCGGGGCGAACCCGATGGAGCTCAAGCGCGGCATCGAAGAAGCCGTCGCCAGGGTCGTCGAGTTCATCCAGGAGACCGCCGAGCCGATCGATGCCGCCGACAAGGAGCGGATCGCCTACGTCGCCGCCAACTCCGCGGCCGACCAGGTCGTCGGCAACAAGGTCGCCGAAGCGATGAACAAGGTGGGCAACGAGGGTGTGATCACCGTCGAGGACAGCCAGACCTTCGGCGTCGACGTGACGTTCACGGAGGGCATGCAGTTCGACAAGGGCTACATCTCCCCGTACTTCATCACCGACCCGGACCGTCAGGAAGCGGTGCTCGAGGATCCCTACATCCTCGTGGTCAACCAGAAGGTGTCGGCCATCCAGGACATGCTCCCGGTGCTCGAGAAGGTGATGCAAGCCGGCAAGGGTCTCGTGATCATCGCCGAGGACGTCGAGGGTGAGGCGCTCGCCACGCTCGTCGTCAACAAGATCCGCGGCACGCTGTCCACGATCGCCGTCAAGGCTCCCGGCTTCGGCGAGCGCCGCAAGGCCATGCTCCAGGACATCGCCATCCTCACCGGCGCCACCGTCATCAGTGAGGAAGTCGGCCTGAAGCTGGAGAACATCACCGTCGACATGCTGGGCCGGGCCCGCAAGGTGGTCGTCACCAAGGACGACACCACCGTCGTGGAGGGCGCCGGCACGCACGCCGACGTCGAGGCTCGGATCAAGCAGATTCGCCGGGAGATCGAGAACTCCGACTCGGACTGGGATCGCGAGAAGCTCAACGAGCGCCTCGCCAAGCTTGCCGGCGGCGTGGCCGTCATCAAGGTCGGCGCCGCCACCGAGGTGGAGCTGAAGGAGAAGAAGCACCGGATCGAGGACGCCATCCAGGCGACCCGGGCGGCCGTCGAAGAGGGCATCGTGCCCGGCGGCGGCGTGGCGCTGCTGCGGGCCCAGGAAGCCATCGACAAGATGCGGGGCGGCACCCTCGACACCAAGACCGGGCGTGCCCTGGTTCGCAAGTCGCTCGAGGAGCCGCTGCGCCAGATCGCGGCGAACGCCGGCTTCGAAGGCGGCGTGATCGTGGAGCGGGTGCGGGAGCTCGAGGGGTCGAACGGCTTCAACGCCGCCACCGGCCAGTTCGAGGACCTGGTCTCGGCCGGGATCACCGATCCGGCCAAGGTGACCCGTTCGACGCTGCAGAACGCTGCGTCGATCGCGGCTCTCCTCATCACGACCGAGGCGCTCGTCGCCGAGCAGAAGGAAGACGAGCCGTCGGCACCTGCGATGCCGGGCGGCGGAGGCATGGACTTCTAGTCCGGCCTCATCGACGTGCGACGCGGGGCGGCCCTCCGGGGCCGCCCCGCCCGCGTCACCGCCGGGTCCCCAGCCAGCCCTCGGTGGCGTAGCGGCTCCGGTTGAAGCGGAACTCCTCGTCGAGCAGGCCCCAGAGCGAGTGGTCGAGCCACTCGCCGTTCACCAGGACCTCCTTGCGGAGCACGCCCTCCTGGATGAACCCGAGTTTCTCGGCGATCCGCTCCGAGGCGCGGTTGCCGACCGCGATCCGCAGCGTGACGCGATGCATGCGCAGCTCTTCGAAGGCCACCTGGAGGATGCGGGCCGTGGCCTCGGTGGCGATGCCGTGTCCGGTGCGGTCACTGCGGATCCAGTAGCCCACCTCCCCGGCCTGTTCACGGCGCGAGGTGTGCCACACCGAGACGTTCCCGACGTGGTGGTCCCCGTCGTCGTGGGGCCGGATCGTGAAATCGAATGCCCGCCCCTCGGCCCAGGCGGCCGCGCTGTCGCGCACGAACCGCAGGGCATCCCCCCGGCCGTAGCGGGAGTGCACCCAGGGGAGCCAGCGGGCCAGATCGGGGAGCGACGCCCGCACCGCCTCGACCAGCGTCTCGGCGTCGCGGCGTCGGAAGGGCCGCAGCACGAGCCGCGGCGTGGAACGCGGGCCGGACGGAAGGGACTTGGGCATCGGCGACAGCCTATCCGTACCATGGCCGGATGCCTGCCGGATGGGACGCGCTGCGCGGTCTTCCCCCGGTCGCCGAGCCGTCCGGGATGCGCGCCGCCGTGCTCGTCCCGCTCTACGAGGACTCCGGGCGGCTGCGGCTCATCTTGACCCGGAGGCCCGACGACATGCGCACCCACGCCGGGGACGTGGTGTTCCCCGGAGGGATGATCGATCCCGACGACGACGGGCCGGTGGCGGCCGCGCTCCGGGAGACCTGGGAGGAGATCGGCCTCCCGCCGGAGTCCGTCGAGGTGCTCGGCGGGCTTCGCCCGGCCACGACGCGGTCGCCCGAGATGCTCATCGTCCCGGTGGTCGCCAGGGTGCGGCGCCCGTCGGTGCTGACCCCGGAACCGGGCGAGGTCGACGCGATCATCGAGCCGCTCGTGGACGATCTCCTCGACGAGCCGGGGTGGCGCACCGAGGAATGGGGCGGCCACACGCTCTGGTTCTACGAGTTCGCCGAGGGTGTGCTCTGGGGAGCGACGGCCCGCATGGTGCGCGAGTTGCTGGAGTGGTTCAGATCAACCCCTTGACCAGGGCGAGCGCGCCCAGGCCGAGCGCGGCCACACCGACCGCGGTGCGCATCGCGGTGCGATCGATGCGCCGCACCGTGATCCCGGTGAGCGGCACCGACAGCAGCGCTCCGCCGGTGAGCACCGGCACCAGGGCCCAGTCGATGTGGGCGCCGACCAGGTAGACGGCCACTCCGGCGGCACAGGTGAGCGCTTCGGCAGCCGAGGTGATCGCCACCGCGGACCGCACGTCGACTCCGGAGAGCACTTGTCCGGTGGTGACGACCGGCCCGTAGCCGCCTCCGCTGATCCCCTTGTTGAAGGAGGCCAGCACGCCGAGCCCGAGGATCCGCCGCCACGAGAACGCCAGGGTGACGCGCCTGGTGGTGAGCATGAGCACGCCGAGGGCGATCACCAGCACGCCGATGTAGATCACGAGCACGGCGGGGGGAAGGGACAGGGCGACGAGCGCGGCCACCATCGTGCCCACGACGCTGGCGGTCCCGATCACGGCCGCGATGCGCAGCGCGGGCGGCAGGCCGCGCCGGGCCGCCTCCACGGGACCGTAGCGGCGCAGTCCGGCGGCGATGCGCCGAAGGCTGATGGTGCGGGGCCGCAGGTCGACGTTGCCGAGCCGGTGGTGGGTGAAGCCGGCGGCGACGCCGGTGATCAACTCGGAGACCAGGATCGCCGGGACCACCTGGAGGGGTTCGAAGCCCACGGCGAGCAGGATCGGCGAGAGGGTGGTCCCGTACCCCATCCCCAGGCTGGAGTCGACGTACTCGGCGGCGAAGGCGAGCGGCACCATGCCCGCCAACAGCCAGAACCCGGCGTCCATATTCCTGACCTCCTTGGTCAGGAATATTCTCGATCATCTAGGTCAACAATGTCAACCCGGCGCTCCGGGGTCGGCGGCCAGGTCCGCCAGCGTGGTGCTCTCGAGCACGGCCGCCACGTCGTCGCGGATGCGGCGGAACAGCGCCAGCAGCGGCTCGCTTCGGCTGATCGGAGTCTCTTCGTAGAAGTACTCGCTCACCGATTCCACCGGTGCGAGCGCTCCGTCGAGGAGTCGCAGCACCTCGGCGACGCTGATCTGTTCCGGAGGGCGGGCCAGCGTCTGGCCGCCGCCGGGGCCGCGTCGGCTGCGGACGTAGCCCGCCTTGCGCAGAGCGCCCAGGATCTGTTCCAGGTAGGGGTGCGGGATGTCGTTGCGCCGCGCCAGCGCGGCGGTGGTCTGCGGCCCTTCGCCGTGACGGCGCGCCAGGTCGAGCAGGGCCAGCAGGGCGTACTCGCTTCGGGCGGAGAGTCTCACCACGGCCGCCG
>Ga0272444_10004938_pt1 | contig 11620 bp, 6 predicted proteins | sample SSMForm13_FD_201033 | JGI IMG/M metagenome (GOLD analysis project Ga0272444, IMG submission 201033) | Marine sediment archaeal communities from Little Sippewissett salt marsh, Falmouth, MA, United States - SSM-Form-13 | ecosystem: Environmental > Aquatic > Marine > Wetlands > Sediment ... | reverse complement strand
GACAAGGTAGGGCTCTTATTTATGGTGGTAGGGCTCGCCACGGCCGTGGCGCAGGGCGCGCTGGCCGGTCCGCTGACCAAGCGGTGGGGCGAGACACGGGTCATCCAGGCCAGCATGCTGGCCACAGTGGCCGCCTTTATCCTACTCGTCGTGGCCGGGAATCTACTGGCCGTACTGCTGGCGGTCGCCTTCTTCAGCCTGACCACCGCCCTACAGATGCCGGCACTCATGGCCATCACCTCGCGCCGGGCGACTGTAGAGCAAGGCGTGGCCATGGGGTTGAGCAACTCGTTCATCAGCCTGGGGCGCATCGTCGGCCCCACGGTGGGTGGTATCCTCCTGGACCTCCACCCCGAATCCCCCTACCTGGCCGGTGCGGCGCTGATGCTGGTCGGCGTTTTGGCCAGCACCCTCAGGCCACCTCCCAGCGCTCGCACCGCCCGCCCCAACGCGCGATAACCTGACCGTCCATGCGAATCTGCACGATTTCGCACAGGTTGGGGCACGCCTGGCACTCGAAAGCGCTCGTGCGATAATCGGCCAGCGCAGCATCAAAGCCTTTGAAACACGTGGTCGGGCGGTCGACCCATTCCCGGACCAGCAAAGCCGCGCCCAGCGCGCCCATCACCTCGTGATGGGGAGGGACGAACACCTCTGTATCCAGCGCCTCCCGAAAGGCCCGCACCACCCCAGCGTTGGCCGCCACCCCACCCTGAAAGACCACCGGCGGGTGGCAAGTCTTACCCAGAGCCAGATTGTTCAAATAGTTGCGCACCAGGGCTTGGCAGAGACCGTAGAGGATGTCATCCAATGGGTGGCCCATTTGCTGCTTGTGGACCATGTCGGACTCGGCAAAGACCGTGCAGCGACCGGCGATGCGCACCGGCTGCTGCGAGTCCACAGCCCGCCGCCCCAGCTCCTCGATCGCGATGCCCAGGCGGTTGGCCTGTTGCTCCAAAAAAGAGCCCGTCCCGGCCGCACAGACGCTGTTCATGTTAAAGTCCACCACCACGCCGTCTACCAGAAGGATCAGCTTCGAGTCCTGCCCGCCGATGTCCATAACCGTGCGCACGTTGGGAACAAAGTGTACGGCAGCGACGGCGTGCGCCGTGATCTCGTTCTTGACCAGGTCCGCCCCGACGATGGCCCCGGCCAGTTGCCGGCCGCTGCCGGTGGCCCCCACGCCAACGATCCGCATCTTCGGCGGCAGCGCGTCCTGGACCCGACGCAGGCCCTCCTGCAGCGCCTCAATGGGCCGGCCGGCCGTCCGGCCATAGAGCGAAGTGATACGCTGGCCGGCCTGATCCAGTACGGCAAACTTTGTCGTCACCGAACCCACATCAATCCCCAGAAATACTTCCTCCATCTGCCCTCCTGCGGCGATTCAGCATATCCACAAAGGCTTCGACGCGCGTGAGCAGCCCAGCCTGCCCACTGTGCTCGTCCAGCGTTAGGGTCATGGCGGGCACACCCGCCTCGCCAGCCAGCCGCTGCACCTCCTCCAGCATCACGCCGTCCGGGCCACAGCCAAAGGCGACGACGGCAATCACTCCCGCCACCTGACCCTGATCAAGTGCCAGGCGGGTCGCACCGACCAACTCGTACTCAAAGGTCCAGTAGTCCGCCGCAGGCCAAGGCCCCAGCCGCTCGGGCGTGAGCAAGCGGACACCCTGCCGGGCCAGGACGGAAAGCAGGCGATGGTTGATATAGGGTTCATACAGGAGATAGGGATGGCCAACCACGGCCACGGTCAGGCCACTGCCGCTGGGCAGGGGCGTCGGGTCGGGCCGGCCGTAGTCGGCGGGGGTCGCGCTCCCTTCCAGCAGCGCCGCGCGGGCCCGCAGGTAGGCGGCCCAACCCGCCAGGGCCGCTTCGCGCAGCGCCAACGGGTTGAATGTCAACCGAGTGCCCACTTCCAGGACGAGCCCCCACAGGGCGGCAGGCTTGCTCAAGTCCACGTCCGGGGCCAGCAGCGGCGGCAGGTCGGCGAGCGCCGCCTGGAGCATATCCGGCAGACCGATCAGTTTGGCGCAGTTGGTAGACCCCGGGGCCAACCGATGGATGGATGGCACCAGGAGCAAGTCCACCTGGTCAATCAGGGCCCGAACGTGCCCGAAAAAGAGCTTGACCGGCAGGCAGGTCTCGGCCACCGTGTAGGGCAGGCCGGCCTCCAGGGTAGCCCGGGTGGTCGGCGGGGAAACGACCACTTCGGCGCCCAGCGAATGAAAGAAGGTTTCCAAAGCTGGATGAAAGCGAAAGAACGAAAGTGCCCGCGGCACACCAATTCGCATGCTCTACCTCCTGCGCCGCTGGGCAGCCCCCAACATGTCCACAAAGGCCTCCAGGCGCGTCATCACCCCGGCCCGACCGGTCTGTTCGTCAAAAGAAAGGTTCAGCACGGGCACCCCTTTTTCCCGCTGCAACGCCACCAGGGCGCCCTGGGCAACAACCTCGGGAGTGCAATTAAAGGGCGCCACGTGGATCAACCCGTCCACCTCACCCTGCTCAACCATCAGCGCCGCTTCGCCGACCACGGTCAGGGCAAAGCCCCCAACGTTGCGGCGCAGATACCGGCTGCCCGCTCGCAGCGCCCGCGCTAAGCGGTCCTGCGGCAACGGGCGCGGCAGGGGCAGGTAAAGCTGGGCAGTGTGCTGGAACCAGCGCCGCACCTCGACCCCCATCCGCCCCACCGCAACTTCCAGATTGTGGTTGAGAAAGGGGGTCAGGATCGTATAGAGGTCTCCCACCAATCCAATCCGCAGGACGGGCCGCCGCTCGACCTGCTCGACGCCGCGGACCAGTGCCAGGATGTCCGCCTTCTCCTGGTTCAGCTGCTGCCGGTCCCCCAGCTTCTCGATGCGTGCCCAGGCCGTGGCGTAGGCCCGTTCCGTCGCCCCACGGGCCTGCTCCAGTGGCCGGATGCGCAACGCGGTCCGCTCGAGCTCGTCGGTCAGATCCAGGAGTGCCAGCAGGAATCGAATCGGTCCGATCAGCTCGTGGACCGGGCGCTGCTGGCCAAAGATACCGGTGAAACGGAACATTTCCTGCCAGAGGCGGGTGAGGTCAAAGGTGTGGGCCGTGATGGCAAAACCCATCGCCTCCAGGCGTTGGACGTTCTGCATGACAGCGTAGCCCAGACGGCAGGTCGACGTGCCCCCCAGCATAACGATCTCATTGGCACCGCGTTCGGCCGCCTCCACATAGTTGCCAAAGAGCAGCTTGCAGGGTACACACAGGGTCTCCGGGGTGTTGCGGATACCAATGTCCAGGGTTCGCTGAGAAGTGGGCGGTAATTGGATCACCTGCATCCCCAGGATTTGCAGGTATTTCTCCGCAACCAGGCTCAGGATGCCCAATGGAGGAAAGGCCACCTTTCTGGCACGCTGTTGGTCGGCCATGCTGAGACCTCCGTTTGCCTGGACGGGCTTGGCACGTACTGCAAGTGTCCGCCGGCACCAACTGGTCTGGCTAACCCTTGCTCCACGTGCGGCGTTCTGATGATTCAGTGGGATTTGGGTTCTGAGAGTAAGGCTCCTCTTCCCAGTACGCTCCCATTATAACCGAATTGGGGGGCAAATGCAATGCGCTTCGTTGCCGAGGTAACGCATGAGTAATTCAGGGAATTCCGGGGTCATCGTTTGGAATGGGTCTTTGTAGGGGCGACCGGTCGCCCCTACAAAGACCCGAATTCCCTCCCCCACAAAAAACACCCCTACCGCCGCACCAGCGGCAGATAGACCAAATGCGCCGGCACGCACGCCACCGTCACCGGCAGGCTGTGAGTAGCATAGCCCACCTCGCCACAGTTCCACACCTCCAACGTCACCGTGTACGTCCCCGTCGCTGTGTAGGCGTGCGTCGGCGCCGCCAGCGTCGAGGTCATCCCGTCGCCAAACGCCCAGAGATGGGTGAACGGTGGGTCTCCGTACAACTCCGCCGCAAAGCCCACTGTGCACGCCGCGATGTCTGTCGTCACCGTCACGATCTCGACGTGCGTGCAGACCGGTTCCTCCACCACGGTGAGGGTGTGGGTCACCACCTGTGCGCTGCACGGGTTGCTCGCCGTCAGCACCACGACGTAGATCCCCGTCGCCGCGTAGGTGTGCGTCACCACGGCCCCCGTACCAAACGTCGCGTCGCCGAAGCCCCAGGTATAGGTAATTGGTGCCGTGCCGCTGGCGCTCCCGGTAAAGGTTACCACCTGCCCCACAGCCGGCGTGGTAGGCAGCCAACTGAAGGCAGGATCCTGCACCGGCGCGCACGGCGGCCCCGTCACGGTGACGGTGTGCACCTGGGTAACGCTGGCTGTGCCGGTGCAGTTCGTCGCCGTCATCATCACCGTATAGGCGCCGGCCGCGCTGTAGCTGTGCTGCACTACCGCGCCCGTGGCCGTGCTCCCATCGCCAAGGTCCCACGCATAGTCAATCGGCGCCGTGCCGCTGGCGCTCCCGGTAAAGGTGATCACCTGGTCGGTGATGGGCATAAGGGGATCCCAGGCGAAATCGGCGTCGTGCACCGGTTCGCACGGCAGCTCCCCCACTGTGACCACGTGCGTCACAGTGACCGCTACCGTACCAGTGCAGTTGGTCGCGGTCATCAGCACGGTATAGTTTCCGACCGCGCTGTAGCTGTGCTGCACTACCGCACCCACATCGGTATGACCATCGCCAAAATCCCAGGTGAAGTCGATCGGCGGCGTGCCAGTAGCAGTGCCGGTAAAGGTGGTCACCTGGTCGACCAGAGGCGTGTTGGGGTCCCAGCTAAAGTCAGGCCAGCGCACTGGGCTGCACATGGCGGTGACCACACGGCACTCGGAGAACTCGGAGGTATTGCCGTCGGGGTCGATGGCTGTGGCCGTGGCAAAGTAGCCCACCGGAATGTCGCCGGGCAGGGTCGTCTCAAAGCTGGCGTTGCCACTGCCGTCAGTGGTGACAATGTCCGGGCCCAGGTAGATCTCGCCCTCACCGTAGCCGGAGGGATCGCAGCTGCTGCTGACGTAAAAGTCCAGCTCAAACAGGGTGTTGGGACTGCTGTTGAGCGTGCCCTCAAAGACGATAAAGACCTGGCTGTTGTCGCTTTCCGCCGCGGTCAGCACGGGATAGTTCTGCAGGTAGTTGGCCCCATCGTCACCGTCGCCGGGATCGTTGGGCGTGACGCCCTCGGGCCACAGATCGATCCCCAGCTCAGTGTTGGAGAAAACGGCATTGCTCCGCAGGCTGTTATCATAGCTGCTGTCCGTAACACGCATGCCGCCCCTGCCGTTGAAGGCAATCAGGTTACCGGCCCCAACGCCGCTGCCGCCGATCGTGTTGCCGATGCTCCCCTGCGATATATTCACGCCCCAGTGCCCATTGCCCAGGGCGATGGTGCCGCTGGCATCGGTGCCGATGTAATTGCCCTGCACCACGTTGTCGATCGCGTCGACGTACAGAAAAACGCCGTCGTAGCTGTTGCCGCTGATCACGTTGCGCTCGGCCGGCAACGTTCCGCCAACGCGGTTGTTGGCACACGAGCGGATCTCGACACCGCGACCCGTGTTGGGGATGGCCGCGTCGCCGGCCGCGTTGAGCCCGACATAGTTCCCGGCGACCACGTTGCCCTCGGTGCCCTGATGGTAGATGTAAATACCCTGCGAGGTATTGCCCGAGATCACGTTGCGCTCCAGGTCGTCGGAGGTGCCATCCGCATCGGTGCCGATGCGGTTGTTCGTCGAGCCACTCTGGATCAACACGCCGCCACTATTGGGGATCGCGGCGTCACCGGCCGCGTTGAGGCCGATATAGTTGCCGGCGACCACGGTGCCGGTGTTGTCAGAATCCAGGCGCACGCCGCGACTCCCGTTGCCCGAGATCACGTTGCGCTCCGCCTCATCGGCGATGCCATCCCCATCGGTGCCGATCAGGGTATTGGCACAACCTCCCTGAATCCAGACGCCACTCGAGGTATTGGAGACGGCCGTGTTGCCAGTGATGTCGGTGCCGATATAGTTGCCGGCCACGACGTTCTGGTCCACGCTGGCACCGGCGATGATCACCCCCCCGCCATCGTTGCCCGAGATGACGTTGCGCTCCAGGTCGTCGGAGATGCCGTCCCCATTGGTGCCAATCAGGTTGTTGTGGGCACCATTGTAGATCACTACACCGCAATCCACGTTCCCGGCATCTTCCAGGCCATCGAAGGTAAGACCGATCAGGTTGCCGGCCAGCCGGTTGCCAGTCGCATCGTCACGGAGCTCCACTCCGTAGCGGATGTTGGTGTTGATCACGTTGCCCTCGGTATCGTCGTCCACACCATCACCATCGGTGCCAATGATATTGTTGTTCCCCCGCACCAGCACACCGGAAGCGGTAAAGTTGGTGATGTACAAACCCTGGAGTCTGTTGTCGTCGCTATTCACAATGAAACCTTCGGTGTTGGTTACGGTCAAGCTGCCCAGGATCCAGGTGGGGTTGCCCTTGATCGTTGTTCCCCCAGTGTCGTCCCATAGGGCTGGCAGTTCGCTGCCCGGCATGATCAGGACAATCGAGTCGTCAAAATCGATCGTGTCCGGGCCGGTCAGGGCGTTGGTCTCTTCTATGGCGGCACGTAACGTGCACGCTCCGCCGGAGGTGAGGCAAGCGCCGTCGCCAGGGTTGGCATCACTGGCATCCCCATAGCTGTCGACAGTAAAGGTCGTGTTGGGCGCCTGGGCCGTCAGGCTCAGGTTCGCGGCACCGCCCGCTACACGCGCCAGGGGACCGACCAGCAACACCAGCAGAACCAGGACAAGCGTAAGCCTAGAAATACATTGGATCGAAAACGGCTGGCGGTGAACCATCGAAAATCCTCCTTGTCGTAATACCTCTCCCGCAACATAGGTCGGAAAATCAGGACAGGCGATATGCCTTCAAGGCTTATGGTACAACGCGACCGGCAAAAAAACGTCAAAAAAGGCAACTGCTCGGGAGTGTAAAAGATTGAACCGCAGAGAACGCAGAGGACGCAAAGTGAAAAGAGGAGAAACCTTTCGGACGGCAGAAAAACCAGATCAGACTGTCATCCTGAGCCGCTACCATACAGGATTCGTGCGCACCTCGACGCCACGCCAGCTGCTACCGCAATGCGCAGCACAGCCATAGCGCGGCGAAGGATTTCCTCTTTGGCCAAGCAAGAAGATCCTTCGCGGCGCTCTGCCGTACCACGAGATCTAGTAGGAGCCAATTCAGTTCTTTGTAGCGCGCAGCACGCTGTGCGGAAGCCGCTCAGGATGACGGAAGGCACAGAAACCCAAACAATCTTGGTGTCTCTGTGCCCCTTCGACTTCGCTCAGGGCATGCTTTGTGGTTCTATATCTCTTTGGGTCTTGACGGTTACCAAACTGAAACGTCGCGGGCTATGTCCGCGGGATGGCCTCCTCATCGGCCAGAATCCTCGCCACCACCTCGTCGAGCTCGCTGGCCTGCCCTCGTGCTGTGGCCGCGGCCACGGTTTCTGGCGAGAGGTCCACCGCCAGCTCCTCGATCAGGCCTTGGGCCTCTTCTTTCAACGCCTGAACGGCGGCCGGATGGTGCAGCACAAGGGCCAAAAGCTCCAGCCCTTGTTTCCAGTCACCCGCGTGGCGCAGCAGGTGGACCCAGCCAACCAGACTCTTCAAAGCTGTGGGGGCGACGCCGATTTCGTGGGCGATGCGTAATGCCTGGATCAAGTATTGCCTGGACTCGTCATACGCTCCCAACCTGTAGCAGCTTTCGCCCAAGTTGCAGAGGGTATTGGCCAGGCCGGACTTTACCCCAATCCGTTGATATACTGCGACGGCTTCCGCATACAGGGGCCGAGCCTTGGCATGGTTTCCCAACTCGGCGGCGATGCGGCCCAAGTTGTTATAGGCGATAGCCACGCCCCAGTAGTCGCCGATGCTCTGATAGACATCCTTACTCTCCCGGCAGAACTGCTCGGCGGCCCCACCTTCTCCCAGGCGAAAAGCTGCCTGGCAAAGCCCGGTCAGGGCATGGGCGACCCCCACCTTGTGACCCAGTTGCCGGCAGAGGTGCAGGGCCTCTAGAAGCATTTCCCTGGCTTCGGCGTACTGGCCCAGACTACAGAGGATCAGGCCGAGATTGTTCAGAGAAGCGGCCACCCCCCGTTGGTCCCCAATCTCGCGGCGCGCAGTCAGGCTCTCCTGACAGCGCTGTTTGGCATCGGCAAAGTCTCCTTGCCGACGGGCGACCAAACACAGGGTGTTCAGGGCGTTGGATACCCCCCAAAGGTCTCCGACCTGCTGGTGTATATCCAGGCTCTGTTCCGAATACGTTTTTGCCCGAGCGTACTCGCCCTTGATGTGAGCCATATAGCCCAACCCAAACAGCGGCAGTGCTGTTTCCGGTCCTGCACCCAGACGTTGGAGAATCGCCAGACCGCGTTCGTACAGTTGGACGGCTTTGTCCGAGTGCTCGGTAAACTCACAGCACCTGCCCTGCCGGGCCAGGAGCCGGCCCAAGACAAGATCCTTTTCCTCAGCAGCTAGCTCTCCCAGGCTGCCCGCGGCATCCAGGGCCATAACGGCTTGACTAAAGGCCGCCTCCCCCTCATGGTACCAGCCCCGCATCGTGTAGAAGAGGGATAGGCTTTCCATCGACTGCGCCAGGGCCATCGCTGCCGTGGTTCCGCGTTGCCCCTGTTCGATCTGCTGAACCGCCCAATTCCAGGCTCGGCGCACATTGTCAATTTCGGCGCGAATTTCCTCCAGCGCTTGCTGTTGTCGTTTGCCCTTTAACTCTTCCTCGCGCTGCTGCAAAAAGACCGCATAATAGCCGGCGTGTTCGCACGCCGTCTGTTCCTGCTGCTGCGGATCCTGGGCCAGCTTTTGGGCCGCATATTGGCGCAACAGGCGGTGGATTTCATAGCGACCGGTAGCGCCACGACGTAACAGCGACTTGTGCAGCAGCGCTTTGAGGACCATAACCGGGGCACCGGTCACCTGCCTGGCCGCGGCGCTGTCGAATCCGCCGACAAAACGGGATAGGGCAGCAAACACCTCGCGCTCTTGCTCAGAGAGCAAGCCCCACGAGTGCTCAAAGGTTGCCCACATACTCCGGTGGCGTTCGGGCACGTTGTGCAACGACGTCGTCAGAATGTCCAGGTTACGCTCGATTTCCTGGGCAATCTCGTGACTCGAGTAGGACTCTAGCCAGGCTGCAGCCAATTCGATGCCCAGCGGCATCCCCTCCAACAACCGGCAGATATGTGCGACTTGCTCCAACTCTGCCCCACTGAGCGCGAGCGACCGATCCACTTGCTGAGCCCGCTGCAGAAAGAGCCTCACGGCACTGTAGCTTTCCAGGGCGTCCTGGGCAGCCAGCGAATCGCCGATTCGGTCTTGCGGGTAGATTAACCCCTCGACCTGGTAGATCCATTCCTCCTGCAAGTTCAGGCGTTCTCGCGAGGTTGCCAACAGCACGACCCCAGGCGACCGCTTGAGCAAGTCGGCCAGCAATTCCCGCCCTGGCAGGATGTGCTCCAGGTTGTCCAAAAGCAGCAGCAGCTCCTTGTCCTGCAGAAAACTGACCAACTGCTCTTGGTGATCCTGGTGTCCCGAGAAAGGGAATTCGAGCGCGTCGGCAATCGTCGCAGCCATAAACTCGGCTGAGCTGACCGCCTCCAGAGACACAAAGAATACGCCGTCTAGAAAGGCCCCCACTTGGTCCGCTGCGGCGCGAAGGGCCAGTCGGGTCTTGCCAATGCCGCCGGGTCCAATCAGAGTGACCAGGCGACAGTCGGGGTTGGCCAGCATGTCAGCCAGCTTGACGACATCCTTTTCACGGCCAATGAAGGAGGTCGGCGCGGGCGGTAGGTTGTGCAGAGGTTCCTCCCAAGGCAATTCCCCTCCAGCGCGAATTTGTTCGTACAGCGAAATGGTCTCGATCGTCGGTTCGACACCCAACTCTTTGTCGAGCATGTGCCGGCAGGTCTCGAACTGGGCCAGGGCGGCACTGCGCTGCCCACTGAGGGCCAGCAGGCGCATCAACTGCCGGTGGGCTTCCTCTCGCCACGGCTCCATCTCTACCTGTCTCCAGGCGTACTGGTGAGCACGAACGTAATCGCCGCGCCGTTCAAAGTAACCCGCCAACTGGTTGAGCGCCCGCACGGCCTGCTGATGAAACCACTCGCGCTTCACCAAGGCCCATTCCTCAAAGGCAGCACTGTCTCTGAGGAAGAATCGCTCCAGGAAGCTCCCCCGATACAATTCAACCGCATCGATCAACCGTTGCCGACAGGATTGGCAAGCTAACAAACGGCGGTGATGGTGTTTTTGGTTGGCGGCAATCAGGTCACTGAACGCCGCGGTGTCCAACCAGTAGTCACTGTCGACGTTGAACTGGATGGTCCCGCGGGTGACGTGTAGAAAATACGTCGGCGGATCGCCCTCGTCGCCGATCTCGATCGCCTGGCGCAAGAAGAGCAGTGTCTGCCGCAGGTTCTTGCGCGCCTTGCCTTCAGGCTGATCCGGCCACAGCAGTCCCGCCAGCACCTCTCGGCGGTGGGCACAATCTGACTCGACGGCCAGGTAGCAGAGCAGCGCCCGGGTCTTGTCGGTGGCAAAGCTCGTAACGGGCTCGCCTTGCAGATCAACTTGAAAAGGACCGAAGAGCGACAAAGACAATTGGGCCATTGTTCACATCTCTTGAACCAGCACGTGCTCTTTCGCGATACAGGGAAATCCAGCGTGCTCCGGAATTACAGATCGTGTCTGTAATCATCCATCCTGGTGCCGTTTCACGCAACAAACCTTGACTTTCGAATGCCTGCCGGGACGCTGTCCAGCCATATATTATAGCATATCGCGGTCTCTTTTGCCGTTTTTTTGACGATAGGCGATTAGAATTGGTCTACATAGACCGATTAATCTCAGCTGCTGGCCCCCTACCTAACGGCCACTGCGGGAGATTGGGTGGTGAAAATATGACCGACGAACGACGCCGTTACCTGGCTTATCTTGTGCGCCTGTGGCAGACGCGCAGCGATGGCGATCAGATCTGGCGGGCCTCCTTGGAACGTCCCGACACGGGGGAACGATTGGGATTCGCGAGCCTGGAGGACTTGATTGACTTTTTACTGGCCCAGACGAGACCACCCGATGAATCAAATGACTCGAAGAGGGGGCCTTTGCCCCCCCCAGGTTCCCGCGCATAGACTCATTTTGCAAGCGAATCCAAGCCCTGATCACACTGCCCTCGTTGGCATTGTCCACGCTTGCGACGTCGGTACCAATGATGTTTTTGTTCACCCGGACCAACACACCGAGCCATCGTCGGCCAGGGAATACAAGGATTCAGGGGTGATCTGGATCCTCCTTCTGTGGGGTGCTCGTGTTGTTCCGGCGTGATTTCGAAGTGGAGGGAGGCCCAAAACGCAGCCAAGAGCCGCCTCCGTGGAAGATAACAAGTTGCTGGGTGGCGAGGAGCGTCTTCGGTCCGAGAGTAGTATACTATGGTTCGGGGGTAATGTCAATGAAAAAAAGGGCGCCGGGAGATTCCCGGCGCCCTCGTTGCTACAAAAGGAACTTGGCTCAACCCGCTTACGGGGTCACGGTAAACATCAGGAAGCTCAAGGCAAAGTCGCCAATCGCACCCCCAGGAGCCTC
>Ga0272444_10004937_pt1 | contig 11620 bp, 13 predicted proteins | sample SSMForm13_FD_201033 | JGI IMG/M metagenome (GOLD analysis project Ga0272444, IMG submission 201033) | Marine sediment archaeal communities from Little Sippewissett salt marsh, Falmouth, MA, United States - SSM-Form-13 | ecosystem: Environmental > Aquatic > Marine > Wetlands > Sediment ... | reverse complement strand
TCAATCCCGATGGAATCAATCTTATGCAGCTAAACGGAAAGGCGGCAAATCAGGTGGTGCCCCATCTTCACGTACACATCGTCCCCAGGTGGTCAGGAGACGGCGTGACCGTCTCACGTTGGGAGATCGTTCCAGGAGATATGCAGAAGATCAAGTCTCTGGGGGAACAGATTCAAAAGGCCCTTGGGTGAAGAGACATCAGCAATGACTTCGATTTTAGACGCTATTGGGAACACGCCGCTCTTTGAAATCAAACGGCTCAATCCCAACCCCAAGGTGACCCTGCTGGCAAAGCTTGAATACTTCAATCCAGGTGGCTCGGTAAAAGATCGGATCGCCAAAACCATGATTATGGAGGCAGAGGCCTCTGGTGCCCTGACTCCTGAGAAGATCGTGCTGGAAGCCACTAGCGGCAACACTGGCATAGGTCTGGCCCTGGTGTGCGCAGTCAAGGGATACCGCCTCCTGCTGACCATGTCAGAATCTGCCAGCGTGGAACGCCGCAAGATCCTTCAAGCCCTGGGGGCTCACATCAGACTCACCCCTCCGCACCTGGGAACAGATGGTGCTATAGAGGAAGCCTACCGCCTCGCCCGCGAAGATCCCGACACCTATTTCATGACGGACCAGTTTAACAATGATACCAACTGGCGAGCCCACTACGATGGCACTGGTCGGGAAATCTGGGAACAGACTGGAGGGCGCATTACCATGTTAGTTGCCACCATGGGGACCACGGGCACCCTCATGGGAACGTCACGGCGTCTCAAGGAATACAATCCCAACGTTCAGGTCGTGGGTGTTGAACCCTATCTTGGCCACAAAATCCAAGGCCTAAAAAATATGAAGGAGTCCTATCGACCTGGAATATTTGAAAATAGCCGTCTGGATAGAAAGGTCAATATAGACGATGAAAGGGCCTTTGAGATGACCAGACGGCTTGCGAAGCAGGAAGGGATGTTTGTGGGGATGAGTTCGGGAGCTGCCATGGCCATCGCCTGTGAAGAGGTCAAGTCCCTGTCTGACGGTGTGGTCGTGGTGATCTTGCCCGATGGTGGAGAGCGCTATTTAAGCACCCCCCTCTTTGCCATGCGAGAACAAGTCAGCATGAAGTTTTTCAACACCCTGACCCGCACCAAGGAACCCTTTGAGCCCCTGAGCCCTGGCAAGGTTTCCATCTATTCCTGCGGCCCGACACTCCACGATCGCATCCATGTTGGAGAGTGTCGTCGTTTTGTAGTGGCCGACCTCCTCTGCCGATATCTAACCTATAAGGGATATGGCGTAACCCATGTGGTGAATATCACAGACCTAGATGACAAGACGATCCTTGGGTCTGAGAAGGCGGGTATGGAGCTAACCCCTTTTACTGACGAGTATTTCGAGGCGTTTCTAGAGGATGCGGGGGCCATCGGCATGACCCCGGCAACCAAGTACGCCAGAGCCAGCGAGCATGTTGAAGATATGGTTGCCCTGGTGGCCCGACTCCTGGAAAGGGGTTTCGCCTATGAGAAGCTCCGGTCCGTTTACTTTGATATTTCAAGATTCACGCAATACGGTAAGCTCTCTGGGATTGACCTTGATAAGATTAGGCTCGGCTCTACGGTGAACCTGGATGAATATGAAAAGGCCAATCCGAGGGATTTCACTCTCCTCAAACGGTCCAAGCTTTCAGAACTGAAGCGCGGGATCTATACAAAAACACCGTGGGGGGCTGTGCGACCCAGCTGGCATATTGAGTCAGCGACAATGGCCATGAAACACCTGGGGGAAACGTTTGACATCTATGCAACCAGCCGCGACCTCATGTTCCCCCACAATGAAAACGAGATAGCCGTCACCACGGCCCTCACTGGAAAACCTCTGGCACGTTATTGGATACACAGCGAATTGGTGCTGTCTGGGGGGAAAAAAGCGCAGGCAGGTCCTGACATGCCCTATGTGAGGGACCTGTTGAACCGAGGATATGGTGGCCGAACTATTCGATATTGGCTCCTTTCCCACAATTATCGCAAACCCTTAGATTTCTCCTTTGAAGCCCTTGACCAAGCAAGGAGCGCCATTCGCAGGCTTGACGAGTGCCTATATCGGTTGAACCGTGTTGAGGACGGGCGTCCTTACAGTGACCTGGACCAGCTTCTATACGACATGAGGACAGGGTTTACCGATGCCTTGGACGACGATCTGGACATCCCCCCTGCCATAGCCATTATTTTTCAAGTGGTTAGAAAACTCAACTCCTTGGTTTCAAGCAGAGAGATAGATCCCCAGGGAGCAAGACGAATCAAGGCGGCCTTTCAACGCATTGATGAGGTACTGGGTGTCTTCCAGTTCGAGGAGTCCTCGCTGGACGCCCACGTGCAAGACCTCATGGGCCAAAGAGAAGAGGCCAGGGGCAGAAAAGACTGGGGCCGTGCCGATGAAATCAGGGAACAGCTTTGGGCCTTAGGGGTAGAAGTGAGGGATGAGAAGACAACCATATGAAGCCTGAATCCACAATCCTGTCTCCGGTCTATTTCCCCTTTACTGTCATGGACTCCTCACTCCTTGAGGCCTTGTCCCGTTGCTTTGACCGGGTGGCCCTTTATCGACCTGTTGGTTCCCCTCCTTTCGAGGGCGCTCAGGCAGGTAGCGACCGGTTTTTGGAGATCCGCGTTCCCTTTGAAGATGTCGTTGACAAGGAAACCCTTGAGGGCGAATTGCAGCAATGGAAAACATGGGGTCTTATGAATCAGGGCGCCGACATGGCCTATCTTAAGGCCGTGGGGAGTCACATTGCTCCAGTAGATCCCCTGACCCCAAAGATCGTTTCTGAAATCAAGGCATCAGAGGCACCCTTGAACAAGACAACAAAAACGTTCTGGGACGGCGATCTCGGCCCTCAGCTCTTCCTGCGTCTGGCCCAAGACTATGATGAGCGGTCCCTGGAATGGCGAGAGCACCTTGAGCGATTCAAGTTGCAGGAACAGGCCTTGCAGGACTTCTTTCGTATTGACAGGACAGAAGAGAGTGAGATCTCCATGCCCGGAGCCGGTCTTCTGGATTCTGACAGAGATCTTGGCGGCTTCATGATTGAACATCGAATGTCTGCCTGGAATCACCTGTTTCAGGAAGACCATGATACGTCAGCCATCCTTTTGACTGACTCACCCGTGGCTTATGCCTGGCTTCTTGAAGCTGCACAAGAAAGCCTTGAGCCGCTTAAACGGGCCATCCCCTGCACTGGACAGTCGCACAAAAAGGCCCCTTGGAGGCCCTTTCTGGAAGAGCTTCTTGGTGCAATCCTCACAACAGAGTGGCGTGATCAGCTCCGCCAAAGGGTTGAACTGGCAGGGCGCGAGATCGACGATATGATCAATGCTTGGGAAGCCTCTGTGAGCCAGCCTGGCAGTAGAACAGCACGTATCCGTTGGTCCGTCGTACCCGGCCTTGCCCCTTGCGCTCTCCTACAGAAAAGATGTGGCCTCAAGACTGGTCTTGAACACGGAGACTGTGCCAACAACAGCATCATAGGCCTTGTGTTGTAACGGTACCAGAACAAAGGGGGGCTCCACAGGCGGAGGGGATAGGCGATAAAAATCAGGCAAGATCAGCCAGAATGCTTGACGTTTTAAGATTATTGGTGTATGAGGACACATTCCAAAACCTGACAAGTTCATCCTAGAATATCGGTTTGGATGTAAAACTTATTGAAAAAAGATAAGAAAGGAGGCATTGCTTTATGTTCACACCGAGCGTCGATAAGGACAAGTGCACCGGCTGCGGCGAATGTGTCGAGGTTTGTCCCGTTGAGGTCTTTGAACTTCAAGACGAGAAATCCGAGCCTGTCAACGCAGAGGAGTGCTTAGGATGTGAAAGCTGTGTAGAGGTCTGCGAACAGGAAGCCATTACCGTAGAAGAAACCTAATGTGATCCCGGTAACAGGTATCTGGTCCTTGATATCGAAGGACTTCGAATCAAGGGCCAGTTCCCACATATCCTCCCTTTGCCCATCAGCCTTTATTGGTTGGCTTACCTTACTGCCAATCTCATGGTCTATATCTTCTTATCTGAGGTCTAAACATGGATGACAAACCCATTGCCAGGTGCATGGCTAACGGGGTCGAGGCCTATGACTATCCATTTTACATTAAATCGGCCGAGGGCATGGAGCCAGACTACATCTTTCTTGAAGATCACATTTACAATTTTAACAGGCAGGAGCAGGAGCAATTGATGGACCGCCTTGTCCGCATCGAACAAGAGGAGGACCTGCGGGCCCTTGGGTACCAGCAAAACCAAGAGGGGATTTATATTCTATCCGAGGCCGAAGAGCCTTGGTTGGACGGAGGAGAATCATGATGAAAAAGGTCGGTGTTGTGGGGGCAGGTCAGATGGGTGCAGGGATTGCCCAGGTGGCAGCCATGAACGGGCTCTCCGTCATCCTTAGTGATCTAGAAGACTCCTTTTTGGACCGCGCTATGGGGCGTATTGAAAAGAGTCTGGCAAGCTTTCTAAAAAAAGAACGGATCAGCGAGGAAGAAAAAAAGGCCACAGTGGAAAGAATCAAGACCACCATTGATATCAAGGCCTTTCAAGAGGCAGACTTTGTAGTGGAGGCTGTCACAGAAAACGAGGGGTTAAAGCTGGAGGTTTTCAAGCAACTGGACGAGATTTCAAGGCCTGGCGTTATCCTGGCCACCAACACCTCTTCCATTCCTATCACTCGGATCGCCTCGACCACGAAGCGGCCTTCCGAAGTCATTGGCATGCATTTCATGAATCCTGTGCCCCTCATGAAACTAGTTGAAATCATCCGAGGCTTGGCCACGTCTGACGAGACCTTTGAAACCACCAAGGACCTGGCTCTCAAGCTCAAGAAAACCCCGGTAGGAGCCAATGATTTTCCGGGCTTCATATCCAATCGGATCCTCATGCCCATGATCAATGAAGCCGTCTTCGCCCTCTATGAAGGTGTGGGAACAGCGGAAGCCATCGATTCGGTCATGAAACTGGGCATGAACCATCCCATGGGCCCTCTTCAGTTGGCCGACTTGATCGGTTTGGACACCTGCCTGTCCATCATGGAGGTCCTGCAAGACGGTCTTGGTGACTCCAAATATCGCCCCTGTCCCCTGCTCAGGAAGTATGTGGATGCAGGATACCTGGGCCGCAAGACAGGACAAGGGTTTTATACGTATTGATCACAGGGACCTGTGGCTCATCCTGACGCCTGCTTCAGGATTGAGAAGCGCCATTGAAAACCTAAGAGCCAGCCGGAAGCCTGCTCATGTCCTTGCCAAAGATGACCCTTGTTGGGCAGCGGCTTTGTGCCCAGCAAGTGGAAGACGTCCCTGCCGCAGTGAGAAAGGCCCTTCAAGACCTTGAGATTGACAGGAGGGCCGCACCTGGCCACTCTGTGGCTGTAGGGATCGGAAGCCGGGGCATCAGCCAGATTTCGCTCGTGGCGCACGAATGCGTGACGTTTTTGAAAGAAAAGGACCTTTCGCCATTCGTCGTCCCGGCTATGGGCAGCCACGGAGGGAATAGACCAGAAGGGGAGCTCTCGGTCCTGGCCAGTCTTGGGATCACAGAGTCGACCATGGGTGTGCCTGTCCAGGCCGCCAGTGAGGTTGTGGAGATCGGCCATCTGGACATCGGCATCCCTATCCTCATGGATAGAGGAGCAGCTGGGGCCGATCATATCGCTGTTATCAACAGGGTTAAACCTCATACGAAGTTTCACGACTCCATCGAAAGTGGCCTTACCAAAATGCTTACCGTGGGCCTGGGCAAGGGCCACGGGGCAGCCCTGTATCACCGCGTTGCTATCCAGCACTCCTTCACTATCTTGCAGGATGCCGCCAGCGAGATTCTGAAGAACCGCTCCGTCCTCTTTGGGCTTGCCATACTGGAAGACGGGTATCACGACATTGCCCAAATCTCGGCTGTGGAGCCAACGGATTGGCTCGACCAAGAGCGTTTGCTGTTAAAACAGGCCCGCTCCATGCTGGCGCGCATCCCCTTTGACTCCATAGATGTCCTTGTCATAGATGAAATAGGCAAAGACATTAGCGGCATCGGCATGGACTCCAATGTGACTGGAAGGCATCGGGATCTGGTGGGTGACTTCTTCACGGCCCCACACGTGAAGCGGATCTTCGTCAGGGACTTGAGCCCAGGAACTGGGGGGAACGGAAATGGCATCGGCCTGGCAGACGTTACGACCCAACGCCTGGTACAGGGCCTTGATCTTGAAAAAACGTACACAAATGCCCTCACCGCCATCTCTCCTGAAAAGGCAGCGATTCCCATGCATTTTCAGACGGATCGCCAGTGTCTGGAGGCCTGCCTAAAGACAATCGGCCAGGTGGAACCTGAGGCGGCACGGATTGTTCGTATCAAAAACACCCTCTCCCTGGAAAAGCTCTTGGTATCCCAGGCCTTAGAGGGCGAGGTCATATCCAATCCCGATCTCCAGATTCTGGGCTCTCTTCAACCCATGGCCTTTGACCACAATGGCAACCTGGAACCCCTGTGATGTTCTACCGCACCTGTATCACGGCATTTGGATACGTGGGTATCCTATTTCAAATCGATCCGTTCCTCCTAAATCGCGTCTTTTTGCCCCACTCCCGTGAGAGGGCCTTGGTGATGCAAATCCAAGGAACAGCTTCTCCAGCCAAACCAGGATCCACGCCGGCAGCCCTGGCCATTTGTAAGGATCTGCAAGTCTATTTTTCAGGAACCCCCATTAAACCGCCCTGGGAGGTCCTCAACTTAGGCGGACTGACCCCCTTGCAGTGTTTCGTGTTGCAAGCCGTGACCGGTATCCCTCACGGAGAGGTCCGATCTTATGGCCAAATAGCTGCTCAGGTAGGACATCCAAGGGCCTATCGGTTCGTGGGAACCACTCTAGCCAAAAACCCCTTCCCCATCTTGGTCCCCTGCCATCGCGTCATCCTAGCAGACGGCTCACCAGGCCGTTATGGTGGTGGAAGGGATCTCAAAAAGCGCATCCTTGAGCTGGAAACTACCTCAGATAGAGACCTGTAATCAGATGACAAGGGGGTCAACTGGGACCGTTTTGTTTCTGTGAGGAGTTAAGAGACATCTCATTGACGCGCCACCGGCCCTATCCTATACTATACTACCTCAACAGGTGCCCAGAGAGGATCGTTTTTTGCCCTTGGTGTCCACTTCCTGCACGTCTTGTGCGTCTTAAGGGATGTGCGTTGGTGCCAATGACATATCCCTGTGGGTTTTGGGGCGATGATTTCCTATAGATCCCATGTCAACGGGCTGTTGCCCAAACAAGAATTCCTTTGAGCGGGCATTAAGGCGTTTTTTGCCAACAAATGTTGGCGAAGTGGAAGACTAGCGATGTCAACTGCTTGAGCCCGAAGGGCGAGTTTTGACATCGCCTGGAGCGAGCCCCACATTTTTCAAAAAACGCTTTAGCCCAAGCGAAAAGGGATTTGGGCAACAGCCCGTCAAGAAAGGACAATGAGGGCGATGACGGCATTCAACAGACGATGCATCGTTGGCGCACTGGCCTTCTTCGTTTCCACCGCCCTGACGTGGACACCAGTTGCCCATGTCTTGGCCAGACCATTCCGCATTGCTAAGACCCCTGACAAGGGGAGGAACTTTGGCTGTGCCACATGCCATGTGGATCCTAATGGAGGTGGCCAAAGAAATCCCTTTGGCCGGGACTATGAGAAGTTTGGCCTTGCGGCTGGGGATAAGTATTTAGATTCCCTCGGGCGATTGGATTCCGATGGCGATGGGTTTACAAACGACGAAGAGTTTGCCGCTGGAACCCATCCAGGAAAAGCCAAGTCCAAGCCAACAGGCCATAGCGGCAAGGAATGAAAAGGACATGTTGCCTCACGTAGATGGCCGTGACATCAGTCAGAAACTAAAGAGTGCCCCTGTTCTTCCGCTCCCTGTCCAGCCCCTTCCCATCTTGTCTCCCCGTCTGCCCTTGTTTGTCGAGGCCACAGCCTGTGACGGGGTTGCCGTTCCCACTGCTCACTTTCCTTTGAAAATGCCCATGGACACCCCCTTTTAGTCCCATGGGCAAGGTGACGTCAGCGCCAACCACGAGTCCCTTGCATATGGATCATCTTGGAAACATCGAAAAACGGATCAAACGCCACGTCCTGGGCAAAGTGCGAAGGTTTTTCGTGTCCACTCCGCCGGGGATGGCGCCCCTTTGCCTGGATGAACTTCTGTCGCTGGGCATCTCCAAAGCAAACACGGCGCTGGTGAAAGGCGGGGTTGAGTTTACGGGCCGTGTCCACGACTGCTACATAGCCAATTTGAGGCTCCGAACGGCAAATCGCCTATTGATGCGCATGGAGACATTCAGGGCGACAAACTTCAGACAGTTGGCGAAAAAGGTCACCCGGCTGCCCTGGGAACTCTATCTTCACCAAGGCGCCCCCTACAGCATCCATGTCACGTCAAGACGGTCCAGGCTTTTTCATAAGGAGGCCATTTCAGATCAGTTCAAAGAGGGTGTGACACAGCGATGGGCCTCTTCCCATGGTGGCTCAGAAGAGGCACGGGAGATAGCGCCTTTTGTGCAGCAGATCTTTGTCCGTGCACTGAAAGACAGCTTCACCGTGTCCATCGATAGCAGCGGGGAGTTGCTTTACAGGCGTGGCTTGAAAACACAGGGGGGCAAGGCACCAATACGCGAAACCATCGGAGCAGCCATACTGATCCTTGCAGGCTACGATGGCCGAGAACCCCTTCTAGACCCCATGTGCGGAACCGGGACGTTTTCACTTGAAGCCGCTATGATGGCAAACCACATTCCCGCCGGGTGGTATCGCGACTTTGCCTTCATGGGATGGCCCTGTTTTAAACCTTCCAGATGGAAACACATCCGTCGTGAAGCCGAGAAGTCCATCACCCCTGTGCAGGAACCGACGGTGTTCGCCTCTGACAACGACCCCCATGCCTGCCAGGTCCTAGAAAGAGTCGTTGGTGATAACAATTTGTCCCATACTGTCTCTGTGTTTAAGAAAGATTTTTTTGACCTTCTGCCATCTGACGTGAAGACCCTGACAAGGACGACGCAAAGGGGACTGGTGGCCATCAACCCCCCATACGGCCGTCGCTTGGGGAAAAGAGGTGACAGTGAGAAAGTGTTTCTTGAAACATGCCAGAAGTTAAAAAAGGATTTCAGTGGCTGGAGAGTGGCCTTACTTGCCCCAAACAGAAGCCTTGTCAGAAAAGTTCCCTTTGTTGTGGACGTACACGGTCTTTTTCATGGAGGCCTGAGATTGACCCTATTAACAGGAACCATTTGCTAGCGCTGCCATCATCACCTTTCCATGGCGGGCCAATCACCTCAAATGGCAGGCTATCTTGTGGTTGGGCCTGATCTCCCTCAAGGAAGGAACTTCTTCGGCACACACAGATTCTGCGTAAGGACAGCGGGTGCGGAACACACACCCAGAGGGCGGGTCTACTGCGCTGGGGATCTCCCCTTCCAGCACACTCTTCACCGGTCTCCCCCCTGGCGCAGCCACTGGAGCTGCCGTCAAAAGGGCCTCTGTATAGGGGTGTCGGGCTGACACCTCAAAGTCCCTTTTTCCCACAACCTCCATAATTTTTCCGAGATACATCACGGCAATATGGTCACTCACAGCCTCAACCACGTTCAGGTCATGGGAGACAAAAAGATAGGTCAAGCCAAATCTCTCTTGGAGGTCCAGTAGCAGGTTGACAATCTGAGCCTGGATGGAAACATCTAGTGCAGACACCGGTTCATCGGCCACGACAAACTGGGGCTTAAGGGCGAGCGCACGGGCGATGCCGATGCGCTGCCGCTCGCCACCGCTGAATTCGTGGGGATATCGATTCGCCTGGTCAGGGTCAAGCCCCACCTCTTTCATGAGTTCCTTCACTTGTGCGGCACGGGACTTGTGATCCCCCAGTCTATGAATCATCAGAGGCTCCTCAATGATGGCCCCCGCATTCTTGCGAGGACTAAGGGACGAGTAAGGATCCTGGAAAATCATCTGCATGGACCTCCTAGCCAAACGGAGTTCCTTTTGGGAGTACAAGGATAGGTCTTTTCCTTCAAACAGCACACTGCCCTTGGTCGGCTCCTCCAGTCGAAGTGCCAGCCTGCATAGGGTGGACTTGCCGCACCCCGACTCCCCTACCAATCCCATGATCTCTCCCTGTTCGATGGTCAAGTCCACACCATCCACAGCCTTAAGTAATGCTGGTTTGGAGAAAAGGGATTTCCCTTTCACCGGATAGTGTTTCTTCAGCTTTTCTATTGAGATCATGGGGCTGTCTTCCATTTCAAAAACAATAAGCGTTCACCGACAAACATCTCTCCGCAATAAGAAAAGGCCAACATGAAAGTCGGCTGAATGCGTCACATGACCAAGGTCACTACGAACAACGGATAACAGTGAACGGTAAACAGCTGCGGGAGCACTGACTATTTTTTCAACTGTTTCGAGTACTTGAAGCAGCGTACCCGACGCCCCCCCCCTACTTCAATCAGATCTGGAACCTCAACACCACACCTGTTGAAGCGGTCCTGACAACGCATCTCAAACCGGCATGCGGGGCCAAGTTCCACAAGGTTTGGCACTCTCCCTGGTATGGCATGGAGACGTCGTCTCTCACCTTGAGCCTCTCTCCCAACGCTACAAGCAAGGAGTCCTCTGGTGTATGGATGAAGGGGGGCTTCAAAGAGCCCTTGGACACTATTTTCTTCCACGATCTGGCCTGCGTACATGACCAGCACACGGTTCGCCATCTCGGCAATGACACCCAGGTTGTGGCTGATCATGATAATAGACATACCCTGCTCGGCTTGGAGCTTTCCCATGAGATCCATGATCTGTGCTTGGATGGTCACGTCAAGGGCCGTGGTAGGCTCGTCTGCAATGATCAGGTCTGGCTCGCAGCACAGGGCCATGGCGATCATGACCCGCTGCCTCATCCCACCACTTAATTCATGGGGATGCTCACGGAGACGCCTTTCAGGGTCAGGAATGTGGACCTTGGAAAGGGCTTCAGCTGCGATCCTAAAGGCTTCGTGCCTGCTCCGGCCCTGATGGAGGCGAACGGCCTCGGCAATCTGGCTTCCTATGGTATAGACAGGATTGAGAGAGGTCATCGGATCTTGGAAGACCATGGCGATCTTCCCACCTCGAATCTGCCGCATCTCCCTTTCATTTAGGGCCAAGAGATCTTGCCCCTGAAAGAGAACGGCCCCGTCCTCGATCTCGCCGGCAGGTCTGGGGACCAGGCCCATGATGGAAAGGGCGGTCACGGACTTCCCACAACCGGACTCACCAACGACGCCGATGACTTCGCCATCATCTAAGGAAAAACTGACATCATCTACGGCCCGTGTGACACCGCAGTCGGTGTGAAAACTCGTTGTAAGGTGCTTCACCTGAAGGAGGAAACCCATACCCATAGCTCTTGGGGCTGGCGGTGCTGGAAGCTGAAAAAACATTGATTAATAACGTTAACTATGGCATCAATTTACTCAGAAAAAAAAGACTTATATGCCACTACTTGAAAGACGGCACCACCTGAAAGGCCTCTTCCTTCACGGTCTCTACAATCCCTTGGAGCCATTTGGTCCCCTCTC
>Ga0272444_10004936_pt1 | contig 11623 bp, 8 predicted proteins | sample SSMForm13_FD_201033 | JGI IMG/M metagenome (GOLD analysis project Ga0272444, IMG submission 201033) | Marine sediment archaeal communities from Little Sippewissett salt marsh, Falmouth, MA, United States - SSM-Form-13 | ecosystem: Environmental > Aquatic > Marine > Wetlands > Sediment ... | reverse complement strand
CTCGTGTAAAGAGTGTTGAATTCATAAATTATTTATTATCCAAAAAGTTAATTTACAAATACGCCCTGACATAAAAAAGAACCGAATGGACTCATGCAGGAGTGCCGATAAGCGTTGCCGAAGTTGCCGACCTGATACGTATTTTCACCAGATCGCCCGCGTCGCATCCATTGCGGTCGAACACGACAACCCGGTTGGCATCTGTTCTTCCCATCAGCATCTCGCTTGACCGCTTGCTCTCCGATTCGGCAAGCACCTCCACAACAGCGCCAACCTCAGCGGCATTGAGTTCCCCTGAAATGCTGCCCTGCAGAGCAATTATCTCCTGGAGACGCCGTTTTTTCTCCTCTTCGGGCACATCGTCAGAAAGATGTTTCGCAGCATAGGTGCCGGGTCGTACCGAATAGTAAAACATGTAGGCAAAATCAAATCGTACTTCCTCCATCATGCGCAGCGTCGCCTGATGATCTTCCAGCGTTTCACCGCAGAACCCCGCTATCAGATCTGTCGATACCGTAACGCCGGGAATAGCGCCGCGTATCATGGCGATCTTCTCGAGGTACTCCTCCCTTGTATGCCCCCGGTTCATCAGTTTGAGCATTCTGGTTGAACCGGACTGAACGGGAAGATGGATAGCGTTGCAGATGTTTTTACGGCTCGCGATAACCCGCACGAGCGATTCGGAAATATCTTTGGGATGGGAGGTGGTAAACCTGATGCGAACTCCTTCTGCTGCAAGAGCCACCCTGTCAAGCAGTTCAGGAAAATCACATGCAGCCTCGTCATCAAGATAGGAATTGACGTTCTGTCCAAGCAGGGTTATCTCCCTGTAGCCTGACGCCTCGAGGCGCTCGACATCTTCAAGTACTGAGCGTAGCGGACGGCTTCGTTCCTTTCCTCTGGTAAACGGCACCACGCAGAACGCGCACCTGTTGTTGCACCCCCGCATCACGGGAATAAACGCGCTGATCGTACCTGAACGGGCCGGTTCGATCCCGCAATAGGTTTCTTCGGGAGAGAACCCGAAATTGGCACCTCGAATTCCCTGTCCGGCATTGGCTATCATTGCGGGAAGCTGGCGGTAGGTATCCGGACCGGCGAGAAAATCGATGCCGTCCGCCATCCCGAACATCTTTTCCCGGTAGTATTGCGGGACACAACCGATCACGCCGACAAGCAGTCCCGGTCGTGACCGTCGCTTTCCTTTCAGATGGTCCAGGGTATGCATGATCTTTTCAACCGCATTCTCCCGCACTGCACAGGTGTTGAGTATCACAAGATCGGCGCTCTCTTCCGATCCCGTCATGACATATCCCTCATCCTGCAGCAGCGCTGTAATTATTTCCGTATCGGCCTGATTCATCTGGCAGCCGAATGTTCGTATGTAGACCTGTTTGGTCATCAGAAGTGAGTTCCTTTTGATTAATACTATTCAAGGGCACCTCTCTGTATTGTGATGAGCGGTCCAAGGAGAAGACGAACGGAGCGCAGAACCCCCTTTCTGTCAGCTCAACGAAGCAATTGATTTCGCGGAATAAATAAATAGAGATACCCTACATAGTACACGGACCAGCAAGATTTTCAAAGGATTAACAATTTTCTCCGTAATATGAAAAATTACAGGAGGGCACCTCTATAGAACACAATCCTTTTGACCAAATGCTCGATCGCGTTATCGGATTCTTCGTACACCGGCACCTGCTGACCAACATGGTCTATGCGCTTGTTCTGGTCGCCGGGGTGATCGCGTGGTCAAACCTGAAAAAGGAGGAATTGCCGGATATCACCTTCGATACCGTGCGGGTTTCAGTGAATTATCCCGGAGCATCGGCTGAAGAAGTAGAATACCATATCACCGAACCCCTAGAGGAGGCCCTTGGCGCAGTCGAGGGAATTTACCGGATATCCAGCTCGACCGCTGCCGGAAGCAGTGTCATTACGGCTGAACTTGAAGCTCAAACTGCAGACATCGAGGCAATCGTGACGGAAATCCGCCAGGAGGTTCTTGCTGTCGATCTCCCTGATGAGATCAGAGACGATCCCCGCATCAGAGTGTTTAAAACATCACGCAAAGCCATAATCGATATCGGGTTGATCCTTACCGGCGAACATCTGCTCGATACAAAAAAGCGCAGATGGCTTCAGACCAGAGCTCTTGTTCTTGAAAAAAGACTTCTTGCACTTCCCGAGGTAAGCAGAGTCTCCCGTTCAGGCTACCTTGACGATGAAATTCATATCAGGGCTGACCCTGAAAAACTGAGAGCCTACAATATCCCCTTCAACACCGTCATGAACGAAATCCGCCGGAACAACGTGCGCCAACCGGCCGGAAGCATTGAAACCATACATGAACCGAAAGTAACCCTCTATGGTGAACTTCGCACTCCTGAAGAAATTCGGGCTCTTGCCGTTCAGGGAGGGTTCGATGGACAGGTTGTCCGGCTTGGTGATATAGCGGAGGTCTCTTACGGACATGAAAAAAATACGGGTGTCCTGAAAATCAATGGATATGAAGGCCTCTTTCTGAAGGTCTCCAAAAGCTCAAGAGTCGGCATCCTTGAGGCATTGCAGGCAGTCAACAGAGAGATTGAAGACTTCCGATCACTGCAAAAAATGACACCTGAGCTCCAGCTGGTCATTCTGGACGACGAATCGGTGGACCTGCGCAACCGTCTCTCCATTATCGGCATCAACGGGGCGATAGGCTTCGTTCTTATCCTGATTACCCTGTTCCTGTTCCTTGATTTCAGGTCCGGATTCTGGGTGGCAGTGGGAATCCCGTTCAGTTTCTGTTTCGCGCTCGCGGGAGCCCTTTTGATCGGCTACTCGATCAACAACATCACCCTTGCGGCGGTCATTATCGTCATGGGAATCGTGGTAGACGATGCTCTTGTGGTCGCGGAAAACATCAAGCGCAGGACATCCTCCGGAGTACCCCTCTATCAGGCTGCCACAGAAGGCACCTCGATGGTTTTTCTGCCGGTAGTAGCAAGCATTCTCACCACTTGCATCGCCTTCGTCCCGCTTCTCTACTTTCAGGGACGTTTCGGAGTTATGGTTTCCTTTATCCCTGCGGTCATTGCGCTCATGCTTGCCGGCAGCCTGTTAGAGGCACTGTTCATCCTTCCCGGGCACCTGACCCTTTCTGCCCGTAGCCAGGAAAGTTCGAAATGCGAACACTGGTTTGAAATCTGGGAATCCTTTTATGAAAGGATACTCAAGCGCCTGCTCCCTTTCAGGTGGATACTTCTGACACTCTTCGTTCTGGGGTTCGGAGCCTCAATCCTGCTTGCTGGTTCTACCATGAGATTCGTGATGTTTCCCGATGAGGAAACCAGGGAGATCCGGCTCAGCGGTCAGACGACTCAGGAAAGTCTGCAGTATGAAACCGCCCGTCTCACTCAGCCGCTCGAAGATCTTGTCCGGGGAGGACTGGGCAATGACATTGCAGGATTCCGTAATGAAATCGCAAAGTCACGTCACGGTTCGGCTGTTCAGGACAATGTATTCAGAATGAGAATAGAACTCTACCCGAAAGAAAAGCGAGGAAAAACCGCCGACCAGCTGATCAAGGAATGGCAGCAGGCCATGGATTCGTCCAAAACGCTGACAAAACTGAGATTCAGCAAAACACGCCATGGCCAGGACAGCGGCAGCCCGGTTGAAGTTATAGTCAAGGATGATCATGAATCCGTCCGGAGAGCAGCTGCCGAAGCACTTGCAAAAGCAATGCGGAACGTTCCCGGACTGACCAATATCGAAACGGACCAACCCAAAACCTCGACGGAATACCTGATCACGCTCAGGCGGGACAAGGTCAAACGCCTTGACATCGATCCTTCGGAAGCAGCCCTGACCCTCAGAGCCGCCCTTGCAGGAACGGTACTGTATGAATTCAGCTCTGATAACGAACCTGTCGGGGTACGGTTTTCCGTGTCCATTCCGTCAAAACAGTCTATTGCGTCGCTGCTGGAGCTGCCGGTAGAGAACAAAAGCAACTATCTTGTCCCCCTGCGCAACATTATCAACGTTGAACAGGTCGAAAAGCCAAACTCGATCGTGCATCTGGATCGAGTACGCTACACATCGATCTATGCCGACATCGAGCGTGACAGCAAGCTGAGCCCGTTGCAGTACGCAGAAACACTTGAAAACAAGATTTTTCCTTCCGTCATAGCAAGCCACCCGTCAACAACCCTTGAATTTGACGGGGAAATCCGTGACAGCCGTGAGTCAGGCAGAGATTTCGCCACAGCGGTCTTTTCTGTGGTGACACTTATCTTCATCGTTCTGGTCCTGCTTTTCAACTCTTTACGCAAAGCGCTGCTGATCATGCTTACCATCCCCTTCGGCCTCACAGGAATCATCGCGGCGTTTGTCCTGCACGGTGTCGTGTTCTATGGATTCTTTGCTGTCATCGGGGCTCTGGGCCTGGCAGGAGTCATTGTCAACGATGCCATCATCATGATTACCACACTGGACAGGGAAATAGCAAGTACACAGGCCGGACAGAACTTGCACGACAGTATTGCAAAAGCTGCTTCGACCCGCTTGCGGGCTGTACTGCTGACAACGCTTACAACAGTCGCGGCCATGCTTCCGACAGCATACGGTTGGGCCGGATATGACCCTATGCTTGCCCAGATGATGCTCGCCCTGACCTGGGGACTTGTTGGCGGAACCCTTGTGACACTGGTGCTTGTTCCCTGCCTCTACCAGATCATGATTGTCGGCTCTATACAACAGGAAAAAGCATAACCATGCCTTTACAATCCGATCGACAGCAACCCGGAAAAAATCCCCTGAAACTGCTTACTTCTGCCGTTCTGCTGGCGCTTTTTTGCTGTACAGGAACAGGAGCGACAGCATCGGCCAGGGAAAAACAGCTCTCATTGAACAGCTTTATCCGACTTGTCGCGGAGCGAAATACGGTTTTCGAAGCGATACTGCTGGAAGAACTGCCGCTGCAGTATTCCAGAACTCTCGATCTGCCGGCAGACGACCTGATACTTTCGGTGAAAGGCGGGTACGCCCTGACACTCGATGAAGTGGACGGCAGTCCGGAATACAGCGTGGCACTGGACAGACTGTTTCCGGCAACCGGAACCCGCATGACAGCTTCCTACAGGAACGATTACAGCGTAAGCCGTCTCCGGAATGAATCGGAGTTCAGCATTGCTCTCGTGCAACCCGTTGCAGAAAATGCCTTTGGCAAAGCCACACTGTTACAGGAAAAACTCACAGGCATTGAAAACGATCTGGCGCGATATCAGATTGCCGAGGCGTATGAGGATTATCTGGCAAGCCTGATACGCCTCTATTATGACTGGTATGCAGCATCGGAAAACCTTCGGACAGCCACAACCGCCTACAAGGATGCTGAAAAACAGCTTGACAACATTCTTGAAAGAGAACGGAACGCTATCGCTCTGCCTATTGACGTGAATAAAATCAAGGTACAGGCCGTATCGAGAAAAGAAACAATGGTGTCGCTGAGAGATGACTACCGGGCTTTTACGCGCCTGGTCATGGAAGCTGTCAGAGATGATGACGGGCGTATACCTGTTCCTGTCAAACCTGAAAGCAATGTGCGCGTTCAGTCAACCGGCCTTGACAGGCAATTGCGATCATTCCGGGGATCAAGCAGGACATCATCGATGCTTGAACTCCTGGAAAAAAAGGCTGACACAGGGGTCTTACTTCAGGCAGACAGACTTCTGCCGTCCATAAACCTGACAGCGGGCTATGACATTTCGGGTGATGACAGGTTTTTCACGGCATCTGAACAGGGGGTTTTTGCCGGAATCACCATGGAATGGCCTTTGCCGGACAAACAGGAGGCGGCGCGCCATGAAATAAGCCGAATCAACCGAACAAGGGTATCGCTGTCAAACAGCAATACCAAACTCTCCCTTGAAACGGCTTTGACAAATCTGTACAGGTCAATCGAAAACCAGCAGCTCCTCATCAGACTTGCAAATGATAAAATAGCCCTGTCCGAGTCAATTGTCCGGGATGAAAAAAAGAACTATTCGTTGGGAAAAACCGGTTTGAATGATCTCATTGATGCGGTGAACCGGCTCGAAGAACACCGGTTCAACTGTATAAGCAGGGAAATCGAAAAGCAGAAACTCATCGTTGAATGGAAGCGACTGACCGATACTCTGGTCAGGGAAAAGGATATCCTGAAAGATTCCGTAAATACCATCCGGTATTGATCAGGTCTGTCTTTCCTCCTGCTTAATGCATCGGCGCCTCTGTTTAATGACCGAAATGAAGGTGCGTGTATTTCCCGATCAGTTCCTCGGCTTCATCCTTGCACTGCCCGCAGACTGTTCCCAGCTTGGTGTGCTCCTGCAACTCGTAGAAGGTCCGCGCGCCTTCAAGAATCGCCTCCTCGATCTCGGAATCGGTTACATTCATGCACTGACAGACTATTTTGCTTTTTTCCTTGCGAACACGGTCGTCCATTCCGTTCCGCTCGAAGTAGTTGTTGATGGCCGCACGAAGTGCCTTGTCGCCGAGCACAGAACAGTGAATCTTGTTTTCAGGCAGGCCTCCAAGCTCTTTGGTGACATCCTTGGGTGAAACATCAAACGCCTGGTCGAGCGTCATGCCTTTGACCATTTCGGAAAGAATGGACGTGCTGGCTATCGCACTGGCACAACCGTAGGTTTTCCATTGGCAATCGGCAATAACCTCGGTTTCCTTATCCACCTTGATGACAACCATCATCTGGTCGCCGCAGGAAAGATTACCTTCCATGCCGACGCCGTCAAACTCATCGGTAGACTCGCCCTGAAGAATATTCTTCGGGTTCATGAAATGCTCTTTCAGTGTATCGGTATAGACCCACTCACCTGGCTGCAACATGCTCTTCTCCTTTTATATATGCCGTTGACATTGTTCTTATTCTCCCGATGATGCCGGGAAGCACATCGAGCAAATAGTTGATTTCTTCCATAGTTGTCTCCCTGCCCATGCTTATTCGTATCGATCCGTGAGCCCGTTCCGCGTCAGAACCGGTTGCAAGCAACACATGTGACGGGTCGAGAGAACCCGACGCGCAGGCTGATCCGGTGGAAACAGCAATCCCCTCAAGATCGAGATAGAGCAGAATAGCTTCCCCTTCAGCCCCCGGAAAGGATACGTTCAAGGTATTGGGCATACTCTTTGTCGGATGACCGTTAAAAAAGGCATCATCGATGGACGCTTCTATACCTTTTTTCAGAACATCCTTCATCACGGCAAAACGTTTCGCCTCCTCATCCATCTCAAGCGCACGCATTTCAACCGCCTTTGCCATTCCCATAATGCCAAGCGTATTTTCCGTTCCTGCCCTTCGCCCTTTCTCCTGATGACCACCGCGAATAAACGGACAATATGGCGTACCTTTACGCACATAAAGCGCCCCGATACCCTTCGGGCCATAAATCTTGTGCGCGCTCATGGTCAGAAAGTCAACCCCCAGATCATTGACGTCCACGGGCATTTTCCCGACTGCCTGAACCGCGTCGGTATGCATCAGTGAACCGTTTTCATGAGCCAGCCTGGTAATTTCTACTATGTCCTGAATCGTACCGATTTCGTTATTTGCAGTCATCACGGAAACCAGACCGACATCATCGGTCAGGAACTCCTTCAACTGGCCCATATCGATCCGACCGTACTCGTCCACATCAAGAAACTTGACGGTTGTGCCCTTGTGAGCAAGGCACTCAGAGGTTTCCAGTACGCAAGGGTGCTCAATCCTTGAAGTAATTATAGTTGTCCGGGCTTTGAAACCGGGAAGACAAAGGTTTGAGGCACAGGCAAAAAGGGAAAGAACGGTATTGTTGGCTTCCGAACCGCTCCCTACGAATACAATTTCATCCTCATGCGCTCCGATAAACTCTGCCACGGTTTTTCTTGCGTGCTCGACATTTGCCCGGGCTTCCCTTCCGAAAGCATGCATGCTCGATGGATTCCCGAACATGTCCATCGCCTCTACCATCTCCTTTTTCACCTCAGGGTGAAGCGGAGTCGTGGCATTGTTATCAAGATAAACCCGTTGTATTCCCATAATCCGTTTTCACGATCTAAAAGTTGTAAAACTGAACCGGTTAAGCTGAAGCCTTACTCATCGGCAAACAGCCAGGTGGAAAGATAGCGTTCTCCTGTATCAGGCAAAAGTACAACAATTTTTTTCCCCTGCATATCCGCACGTTTGGCTATTTGCAGAGCCGCCCACATTGCCGCACCCGAAGAAATACCGCAAAGAATGCCTTCCTGCTGAGCAAGCTGTCTGGATACGGCTCCCGCGTCTTCGTTTTTCACCAGCACAATTTCATCGATAATTTCAGTATTGAGGTTCTCCGGAATAAATCCGGCGCCTATTCCCTGTATTTTGTGCGGACCGGGTTGTCCCCCTGAAATAACGGCTGAATCCTCGGGCTCAACAGCAATCACCTTCACCCCGGGTTTTCGCTTTTTCAGCACTTCACCCACACCGGTTACCGTCCCCCCCGTACCAACACCGGCGACAAATACATCAACAGTACCATCGGTATCGGCCCATATCTCTTCGGCTGTAGTTCTGCGATGAACGTCAGGGTTTGCCGGGTTGCTGAACTGCTGGAGCATGATGCCGTGAGGTGTGGACTCAACCAGCCTTCCGGCTTCTTCTATCGCCCCTTTCATCCCGGATGCTCCATCGGTCAATACCAGTTCAGCTCCGAATATTTTCAGAAGACGACGCCGCTCTATGCTCATGGTTTCCGGCATGGTCAGAATCAGTTTATACCCCTTGGCCGCACAGGCAAATGCAAGCGCGATGCCGGTATTTCCACTTGTCGGCTCAATAATCGTGGTATCCGCGGTAATCATGCCTTTGCTTTCCGCCTCCTCTATCATGGCAACACCGATCCTGTCTTTTACACTTGACAGAGGATTAAATGATTCAAGCTTGGCGATAATATCCCCACCGCCTGAGTCGTTCAGGCGCTGTATCTCGACAAGAGGCGTACCTCCTGTTATCTGTGTTATAGTGTCATATACCTTCATAGCCTGAGAGGATCGTTTAGATTACAATAATGATAACCGTATGACTAAATACGGATAAAGGAATAGATAAACAGGACAAAAAATTCCCTATTTCCAAATGTAGACAAAAAAAGGCATCTGGTCACAGAAATGGAATGATCGTAAAACGGAAGGAAGTGCTGCTGGTTTATCACGACCGGTGATTCGCTGTTGACCCCTTACACAGCTCTACTCTTCACCAAGCACAATGGTTCTCTTGCTCATAGGCGGCACTTTCTCACCGTTGAGATAGAGTTCGACAAAGGGCGGACGACCAATATTGACCCATAACTTCCTCTTTGCCTCATATCTCAATACCTCTCCTGCCTTATAAGCAGCACCCGGATAGACCTTGTCGCCGTCATCAGCGATAATTTTTACCCAGCTGAGATCTTTAGCAATACGAACAATCAGTACTTGCTGATAGGGAGATGTCGATGACTCAGGAAGAAAGGAAACATCTTTTGCCCACGCTTCCTGCTTTACAGCAAGCTCAGGGGCACTCTCATCGGAGCTTTCTCGTAATGAATCGGCAAGAGCGACTGAATCCGGTTCAACAAGCACGGGCTCAGACTCAGATTTGGCTGGCACAGCCTCTGTTTCCAGATTCTGCGAGGAGGGCATTTGAGTGTTTTCCCGAGTTCCTGAAAACATAAAAAAACCGACAGCAAGAAGAACAATCACCAGAAAAACCGCACCGCCAACAAGCACAACCGGAGAAATCCCCTCTCCTGCGGAAGAAACAGCGCCCAAAATGCCCGAGAGACGCTCCCCCTTCTGAGCAGTATCTTCTTCTGCCAAATGCGTTTCCTTCAGGGACTTCAGATCGGTGGGAATACTGAGCTCGTCCCTGCAACTTTCAATAAGCTGCGAGTCATCCACACCGATTACTTTGGCGTATTCTTTAAGAAAGGCATAGACGTACGCCGAGGGAAGAAAGGTCAAGTCTCCTGCCTCGATTTTCTCAAGATGATTTTTCTGGATTCTTGTCTCCACACTGACTTCATCGAGAGAAAATCCCCTCTCTTTTCTGGCCTGAGTAAGTTTGCGTACCAGCAAGGCTCCGGCAGAACCAAATGTCATATCATCTGCCATGAAACGCACGAATTTTTAAAGTGATCCTTGGTCATTTAAAACAGCACAACATATTTCGTCTACTAAGTTTACAAAAAATAAGCTGTCAGACAATGGGAATGACAGCTTATTTTTCATTCAAGCGTTATCCCGCTTTCATACAACAGCCCGGACACCCTGACGCCTCCGTCATTGATCACCACCAGCTGTTTTGCCTCCTGCGCCTATTGCAGATTTTTTATCTATCTTATGGGCATCTCTATTTATTTATTCCGCGATGCAATTGCTTCGTTGAGCGGATAGAGAGGGGTTTCTTTTTTTGCCCCTGTGGCATCGTTCAACTCAGGTTGATATAAGCTCCACCATTTCAGGCACTTTGTGTCAGTCATATGAACTCCGATATATTTGAACTGCTTCTCTTATTCTGCCTGATACTGGCTAACGGATTTTTCTCGATGGCTGAATTTGCGATCATTTCTTCAAGTGAAGCCAAACTGCATGAATTACGTGACTCGGGTATAGCCGGCGCGTCCATGGTTATCGACCTGCTTGACAAGCCCGGAAGATTTCTTTCCGCCATACAGGTAGGTATCACCCTTATCGCCACCCTTGCAGGCGCGTTCAGCGGAATCAGCTTTTCCGAACCCGTCGCGAAAATAATAAGAGACATCGAACCTGTCGCGCCATACAGCAAAGAACTGGCTCTCGGTCTGGTTGTTATGGGAGTCACCTATGTCACGCTCATCATCGGCGAACTCGCGCCGAAAAAAATAGCGCTGCAGCATCCGGAAAAAATAGCGATCAGTATCGGACGCTTTATCGACATGATCTGCAGAATAAGCTCACCGATAGTTTACCTGGTCAATGGTTCCACCAACATCGTTCTGAAAATCATAGGCATCAGAAATACTGAAAAGCCTCTTGTAAGCGATCAGGAGGTCATGCTCATGATAAAACAGGGGGCAAAAAAAGGCGTTTTTGAATCAGTAGAATATGAGATGATCTCAAGAATATTCCGAATGAGCGACAAGAGGGCAAGCGCAATGATGACGCCGAAAACCGAGATCGAGTGGCTCGACCTCAATGCACAGGAAGACTCTTTGACAGCCAAACTGCTGGCCAGCGGCCGTTCACACTTCCCTGTTTCAGAAGGGGGGCCTGACAACCTGAGAGGAGTTGTCCGCTCACTTGACCTGGTCACCAGGCAACTGCTCGAACCGGGCAGTCTGAAAGCCTCCATACGCAACGCGATGAAACCACCTCTTTTTGTACCGGAATCAGTTCCCGCTTTTCAGGTGCTTGAACTTTTCAAGAAAAACAGAGCCCATCTCGCGCTGGTCATCAACGAACACGGTTCGGTAGAGGGCGCGATCACGCTCACTGACGTACTTGAAAGTATCGTGGGGGATATTCCCGCTGATGATCTTGAAGGAACAAAAAAAATCGTGCAAAGAAGTGAGCGAACCTGGATTGTTGACGGCCTGCTTCC
>Ga0272444_10004935_pt1 | contig 11624 bp, 7 predicted proteins | sample SSMForm13_FD_201033 | JGI IMG/M metagenome (GOLD analysis project Ga0272444, IMG submission 201033) | Marine sediment archaeal communities from Little Sippewissett salt marsh, Falmouth, MA, United States - SSM-Form-13 | ecosystem: Environmental > Aquatic > Marine > Wetlands > Sediment ... | reverse complement strand
CCGTCAGGCGGAACACTGGAGCTAAAGCAAGCCATACAGGATGAGATAGAGGCAACGAGAGGATTCCGACCAGACCTTGATCAGATACTGGTACTGCCTGGTCTAAAGCCAGGTATTTTCTTCTCAGTAACAGCCTTGGCCCAGCCGGGGGACGAGGTCATTTTCCAGGACCCCGCCTACCCGACCTACGGTTCACTGACAGCATATACTGGTGCAACTCCCATGCCAATCCCGCTCTTGGAGGAGAACGAGTTCAGAATGAGCCCGGATGATATCAAGGAAAGGATCACCGAAAAGACCAAGCTCATTATTATCAACTCCCCCCAGAACCCTACCGGCTCTGTGCTCAAGAGATCAGAGGTGGAGGAAATCGCCGAGATGGCCGAGGAGCACGATATCTTCCTTGTCTCGGACGAGATCTACAGCAAGATGCTGTACAATGGAGAGGAACATCACTCAGCTTGTGTAAGGGATGAGTGCAGGGAGCGGTCCATACTTCTGGACGGCTTCTCAAAGGCCTATGCCATGACAGGATGGAGGCTTGGTTATGCAATAGCTCCAAAGCAGCTTGTGGAGAAGTTCACGCTCATGGCTATCAATGCCATTTCATGCACCACTTCCTTTGTCCAGGATGCAGGTGTAACGGCCCTCAGGGGAAATCAGGACTTCATCACCGACATGATGGACAAGTTCACTGCAAGAAGGGATGCGGTGGTCAAAGGATTGAATGCAATAGAAGGAGTTAGCTGCATTTATCCAAAAGGTGCATTCTATGCTTTCCCGAACATCACTGGCACGGGAATGACCAGCGATCAGGTGGCGGACAAGATACTCAAGGAAGCAGGGGTTGCGCTTCTGCCCGGCACGGCATTCGGGCCTTCTGGAGAGGGATACCTCAGGCTCTCATACGCCACTGACATGGATACCATCCAAAGAGCAATGCTGAAGATGAAAGAAGTACTGGAATGACCCTTGTCAAAGGGATTAGTCACATGGTTCTGCTACAGATATCTTGGCTTAACTAGCCCTTGCAATACTTTTATTAGACCCATGGGTATGCCACGGCCATGGAGCATCTCACCATAGGCGTTTTCCACGATACAGATATCGCTAAGGAGCTGGGCAAGAAAGGCACCGAGAGCGACATAAGGATGTACAACAAAAAGACAGATGATATGGTGTACTCCTTCATGGAGCCAGTAGAGGACAAGATCATACCAAAGGCACAGATCATCGGCAGCATTGATGCCGCGGTCCTATCAATGGAGAACATGGGGCCATCTGTGGGTGAGACCATCCTCATGCTGGACCATTTTGGAGTATCAAAGGGTATATTGATTCCACCTCCGTTCTCTGACCCTGAACAGATCAAAGGCCTTGTGAAGGATACATGTCTAAATGACTATGACATCATGGAGAAGGACACAAAGGTCATCATGTCATGGCTCGAGAAACTCAAAATAGACAGAAGTGCACTTCAAGACCTTCCAGTGGTAGTGAGCGTGGACCACTCATTCTCTGTCAAGGGTGTGGGTGAGGTCATACTGGGGCTCGTTGACCAGGGTACTGTCAGGAAGCATGATAAGCTCGAACTGTTGCCTATAGGAAAGGAAGTCGTGGTCAGGTCCATCCAGATGCAGGACAGGGACTTCAATGAAGCTGGGCCAGGCTGCAGGGTTGGCCTTGCAATAAAGAACGCCACTGCAGAGGAGATGCGCCGAGGGTCGCTGTTCTCACCTCCAGGTACAGTGGCAGCCACGGACAAGTTGGAGCTGGATTTCAAGAAGAGCGGTTTTTACACCAAGGAGCTGCAGGATGTGATGTGCCATTTGATATCTGGAATGGCTCATTCATCAGGCAAGGTATCATCTGCATCCGGGAACAATCTCTCGATAGCACTTGACAAGAGCATTGCGTTGATACCTGGTAGAAAAAGCATTATCCTGGACCTCAATGCCCCCAAATCCAGGGTCATTGGCTCCGGGATCTTTCAGGTCTTTCAATAGGTATGCTTTCAAAGCCTGAAATGAGGGCAACGCAGTTGATAATCACAATGCTGGCAGTAATAGCCTTTTACCGCAGGAAAATGGCATGACTCTATTCCCTCGGCTACTTCCATCAGCTGTCCGATGAACTGGTTCTTCTCCTCTAATGTTCTTGCTGGACTCCAGATGGTCTTCAATCTTCGAAGATGATATATACCGACCTTCTCCACCTCGTGGCCAAAGTCTCTTTCCACTGCCAGCTGGTACATGGTAAGCTGCTGGTTCTCGCTCACGTCCCTTGAACTGGGCATTCTCTTCGCGCTCTTGTAATCAATTATCCGCAATTTGCTTCCGACCCTGTCCACCCTGTCGATTATGCCTCTGACCGGTATGCCCTCTACCTCCATCTTGAAGGACCTCTCCAATGCTAGTGGAATGAGGTAATTGTCTGAGTTCAGTTCATGGAACAGGGTCAGGATATGTGTGCCCAATGCCTTATACTCCATCTCCTGCTCCTTGCTGCCATAGCCTGCACTGACCCAATGCTTGTCATAGTATCCCAGGAGCTCGTCCAGCTCCGGAGCTTCAAAATGCTTATAGAAGAATTCAACTGACCGGTGAAGTGTTGAGCCAAAGCTGTAGTAATGCCTTGGACCCTCTGGGACACCATCGACATACCGCAGCTTGTACTTGAATGGGCATTTTCTGTATGTGGAAAAGGAAGTATAGCTCAGTGGACGCACGGGCCAGTATTATCCAGTAGGATTATAGAGTTTGTCCCAAACCCCTCATCAACAGTTGTTCAGTCCCATGGGCAAGGTTCGTGAGAAGTAAGGGGTCCAGGAACAGTGCAGCAGCCAATAATATGAGGCCCACAACAAGAAGAGCGTCCAATGCACCGAACCTTGCCTCTCTGAGGTACGTTCTCTTCCTGTACATTCCGAACCCCCTCGCCTCCATGGAGTCGCTGAGCATGTCCACCCTGGATAGAGTGGAAGCTAGCATGGGAACGAAGGAATACTTGACCATTCTGTAAAGGTGTCGTAAACCTCTTCCCTCCAAGGCAATCCCTCTTGCCCTCTGGGCATTCTGGACCTGGGAGAACTCAAGGTCGAACAATGGAACAAAACGTAGGGCCAAGATGAGAACGAAACCTATCCTGTAGGGTACCCCGGCCCGCATGAGCATGTATGCGAGTTCGGTTGGGTCAGTGACCCTAACGAACAACATGCTGGACAGGATGATGTTCAGGAACCTGAGTGCGACGATAAACCCTTCTTCCACGCCACCAGTTGATATGGTGAGGCTGAGGCCAGTGTCAGAGAGTGGGATAGGGATTGTGAGTGATGCAAGTACATCACCAATGTCAACGAAAAATGTATACGAAAGCAGTATCAATAGTGAGAACATTGTGACAAAACGAGCCCTTCTCACCAATATGACAGGCCCTAGCCCAGCTGTTATGAAGGACAGGATGATGGCAAGGAGGAGCAGCAATTGGAAGGACACTTCACTTACCCAGACCGCTAGAACGAGGGTGCAGATGAGCAGTAGCAGCTTCGTGATCGGGTTCAGGGAGTGCAGGACCGAACTGCCAGGTTCGTATCCAAGTCTAGGCATCATTCTCCCCAAACCTCCTTGGAATAACCTGGGATGCACATTTTACTCAGCTTCTCAAGCCCCTGCCCCACAGGTTCGTGCAGGAGCAGCTTCCCCTTCCCCAGGAATGCCACCCTGTGGCAGATGATCCTGGCCAGGACAGGGTCATGGAGAATAAGTAAAATGCCCTTTCCACATTCGGCTTGTTTTTGAAGGAGTTTGGAGATGCTTTCCATAAAACCGAGGTCTTGGCCCACGAAAACCTCGTCCAATATCAATATTCCTGGATCATGGACAAGGGCAGATGCCAGGTTCAATCTTCTCTTCTCACCATGGCTCAGCACCTGTGGTGAGTGGTTCCTGTATCTGTGCAGGTCCAGGTCCTTCAGCAGTTCGTTTGCCTTGACCATGGATGCCTCCATATCCATTCCCAGGCTTCTCGGCCCTATGAGCACCTCTTCCTCTACTGTGGAGCCGAATATCTGGGAGTTCGGGTTCTGAAAAACAAAGCCGATGTCCAAGGCCAGTTTGGAAGTGGACATCTTGATGGCATCCTTCTCCTTGACAAGAACCCTTCCTTTCTGGACAGGTATCATGTTCAGACATGAGAGGGCCAGGGTCGTCTTCCCAGAGCCATTGTCACCCATTAGAGCGGTTATCTGGCCAGGATAAATGTCCAGGTTCACACCCTTGAGCACATTTCTCTCCTCTCTATTTACCCAGAGGTCCTTGATGGACAGCAGTGGTTTCTGCTTGGTAGTTGTTGTGATGGTTGGCCCTTTTCTCTGTACCATAACATCTTGAATTAGTTGATCTGACCTAACGAGCCGGCCATCCTTAAGCTCCAAGAAATGGTCAACTTGAGATCTGAACACATGGGTCCTGTGCTCGAATATGAGCATGGATGTCCCTATGTTATCCCTCAACCTTTCCACAACATCCATGAGCTGCATCGTGGAGCTGGGGTCCATGCTGGCAGTGGGTTCATCCAGGACAAGAAGGTCGGGCTTCATTGCCATTATTGAGGCTATGGTTACCTTCTGCTTCTCCCCGCCAGACAACGAGAACGTGCTTCTCTCCATAAGGTTCGAGGCCTTTACCGTGCCAAGTGCCCATTTGGACCTTTGGGCGATCTTCTTCCTCGGTAGGCACAGGTTCTCTGGCCCAAAAGCGATCTCATCCTTTACTGACATGGTGCAGAGCTGGGAATCCGGGTCCTGGGAGACTAGCCCAACAAGCCCAGCCCTGGAATAGGGGTTTCTGCCCCTCATTTCCTGGCCCTTGACCTTGATGCTCCCTTCCACCTTGCAAGTGGAACTGGTGTCCTCATGGCCCTCCCTTGGCAGTGTACCCATTATCAACCCTGCCAAGGTGCTCTTGCCTGAACCGCTCCTGCCTGTGACCAAAGTAATGGACCCTGGAGGCAATCGCAGGCTCAATCCCTTTATTACAGGACGTGCCTGTCCAGGATAGAAGAATGTGAGCCCTGAGATATCCAGCATGCTCAATCCACCACCCTGATCTCCACCAACCCATCAACCCAGTAGCTTCCGTGCATGTCCTTGGCAACAAGCCTGTATTTCCCTTCTTCAAGTATCACGATTATGTCATCATTGCCATCCAGCTTGCTCAGGAGAATTGGAGCGGCATAACCATCTGAGGCAACGAACTCCACCTCCTTGGCCTGTTCCTCCCACCCCGCTTGGGAGAGTATAACATGTACAGGCACGCCAGAATAGTTCTTGGCCTCTACGTGGGTGTAGCTGCCGTCCAGCTCAGCATTGACAATGACCAGATATGATGAGAAGTCCTCTTGAGAATAATGATATGGATTGTCAACAAGGCCATTGACCTCGACGTACCCCCTATCTGGGTCTTCCTGGATCCAGATTTGATACACCACCGCCCCGCAGACGAACAGAAGGACAAAGAGCAGTGCCATGAGCTTGTTCACGTTGAGTAGCTGGCCCCTATCGCTCAACCCTCTTATCCTGTTCTCACCTACCAGGGTCTCGTAGGTGGACCAGCCAAAGTAACCCCCGAATATGATCCCAGATGAGAAGGCGAGCGCGATCATGGCCAATATCAAGAAGGAGGGCACAGCCTGGAGGTAGAGGAATTGGAAGACAAGCACATTGCTTGCCGCCGATATGCCAGCAGCAAGGAATATCCATGCCAGCAGTTCCTTTTTCTTTGTTACAAGAGGCAGCATCAGACCATCGAATACAATGCCCTGGAGCAAGGAGACTACAACGATTACGGCCCCATGGGTGGAACCAGTGAGCATCTCCACCACGCCTTTGAACAAGCCCAGAAGGGAAGCGTATCCTGGCTTCCTTACCAATGCGTAACCTATCACAAGCCAATAGACATGGAGGCCTGCCATGAACTGGCCTGCACCAAAGGGTACGCCCAGCATCCTGTTCACCAGATTGCCAAGGTATCCCACATAGGTGCTGAGCAATCCTCCCAGTGCTGCAAGTACAGCCAGGGTGACGAGTTCCCTTGTTGAGAAGTAGTAGTCAATGTGGTGGTCAGGGCTGGAAGATCTCAATGCTGACAACCTCCCTAACCCATCTCGTACCTCCTGACATGCCATTCACCACCATTTCAGGTTCGGTTGTGGCATATGCATCCTCGTTGCTGTACTGGCCGTCCTGGGATAGGAAAACGATCCTGGGCCCTTCCTCCCATTCCGGCACCTCCTTTCCGTCCATTGAATAGGCCAATACAATGTCTCCCTGGAGTGAGTGGAATGTTTGGTTTGGATAGACATTGTCATAGGAGTACATCTGTGAATATCCATCAAATGCCGTGACCTTCAGGACCTCATCTTGGCCCATTTCTCCGATCTGCTCCACCAGGTCGCAGAGCTTGACACCTGAATAATTTGCCGTCTTCGCCCAGTTGTCATACCTGTTCTGGAATGTAGCAACTGCTTGGACCAGTGGCAGCTCTCGAAGCTTCTCAATATCAAAACTCATTGAGACAGAACCGCTGTGTACTGTCACATTCAGCAGCCTTGGTGGCGGGGTAAGTTCCACAGTATCGATCTGGAACCCACTGCTTGTGCTGTGGATGTCAAGGAAGTGATAGAACCCTCCCTCGTTCTCAGGGGCCACCAGGTCTGCGCCCCCTCCTCCAGATGTCACAAGGGTGGTATTCCCACTGATGTTGAGGTCGTACATGTGGACATGACCTGATAGGTACAGCTCGACATTGTTCTCAAGGATCCAATTTTCAAGCCATTCCCTGCTTGCATTGTCCGTGATGGAATGATAGCTGGAGGGCCTCGGGTCTTGGAACGGCATGTGCGTGAACAGGACCTTCGTCCAATTCGTTTCCATATCCAGGCTTTCCAGCCACAGCATCTGCTCATCTGTCAGCTTAGCCGAGGAGGTGTCCAGGGATATGAACAAGGTGTGAGCCCATGTGAAAGTATAGTTGCCATTCCCAAAATATTCTGAATAGCAGGATGTGCGGATATCGTGGTTCCCAGGGGTGTGGTATATTGGCACAGGGCTTTCCTGTATCAATTGGATGTATTCATCGAACTGCTCCTGGGTGCCGCTGGGAGTGATATCTCCCAGATGCAGTATGAAAATGGGTTGGGATGTGCGGGCATGGTCCAGCATTTCCTCGATGGTAGTGAGATGGCCCTGGTTGTCCCCAATGACCAGGAACCGCATGTCGTTGTGCTCCTCCAATGGGAAGAAGGACACAGTACGGTCCTGCTTGGCCTGGACCTTTATATTGAACTCAAGGTTTGCGCCATCCAATGCCTTGTATTCCGCACCCTGGACAATGGAATTGTTTGCAATGTTCCGCACCACAACACGATAGGTGAGAGGGGTGGGGTCATCGTTCTCGAACCTGATGCTGGTCTTGGGTCCTGTGGAAAATACCTCAAGCTCGCTTCCGCTTTCCTCCAGGATGATGCCTTGACTCACTTTGATGTCATGGCCTGAACCATGGTTCATGGTCAGAGCATAGATAATGATGACCGAAGCCACCAAGGCCGCCACGCCAAGGGAGGAGAGCTTGCGGTTCATTGACCGGCCTCAGGGATTTATCAATTCCATTTTTACCACGTTGCCAGGCCTCAACTTACCTGACAGGTCGTCGCCGTTTCCGTTGCCGCCTACTATCCTGACAGGCCAATCTCCTGGCTCCAGCCTCTCTCCGTTCTTGAGGTAGGCAGCGATTATAGAATTGTTCCTTGACACCTGCTGGCTGGAGTAGGTTGCATTGAACCCATCCTCAGACCAGACCTTGACTGTATAGCCGTCCTGGGCCAGGCTGTCATTGAAGCCGTGATGGTATGCAGTGTCGTTGCCGTCAACGGTAGATACCAGTATCCATAAAGGTACGCCTTCCCAGAGGTTCCCGTACTTGTCGGTGTAGTTCACCTTGTGGTCTGGGTTCTGGCCGCATTGGGCTGTGGACTCGAACTCGGAGCGGACCATGGTGTACTGCTCGTTCTGGAAACCGGTGATGTTGCTGGACATGTCAATGTCCCACTCCTCGATGGTCTCGTTGTTGAACTGGACCTTTGTGACATACTTTGTCCAGATCATTCCATCTGTTGGAGTGCCATGGTCGTCAAGCCATACTAATCTCAATGGGCCGCCGTAATCTTCAGAGAGGTATTCTCCACCTTCCATGAATGCAATGACCGGGGTCATCTCACCCAATCCTAGAGAGTTGCCGCTGTCATCGAATATCTCCACCATACCAAGGGTCTGGTTCTTTGTCAATGTGGTGAGATATGGGTCGTTTGGTATGATCTCTACGCTGTAATCCAGGTCCACAAGGCCGACCTCTTCCAGAAATTCCATGAGCTCTATGCCCTCGTACTCGTAGGGGCCGGAGACGCTGTAGTCATAACCGGTCTTGACCCTGGAGCCCAAGCCAGTTGTGCTTCTCATGCTCAACAGGTCATTAAAGCTGTACGAAGCGCTGCCCTGGGAGCCATTGAGCAAAAGCTCCCAACCCGGTATGGGGGTCTCGTCCATCACGATGCTGCTGACGTTCTTGACTGAATGGAAGCCTTTTAGGTCGGGGCCAGTGAGCTTGATCGGGCCATCTCCTTCGCCTATTAGCTCCCCATCCTCCTCATCAGCCAATATCACTGTGTCCAGCATGTTGCTTGTTATTCTAGAGGAGTAATCAACAGCACTGGGCAGAATCACGTAGCCTGCATCTGCGGCGGTGGTGTTGAAGGCCTCATCCCCGTAACAGGGAGCGCCGTCCACAATACCAATTATTTGAGAAAGGAGGGCTCCTGAATACTCCCTGTCCTTGTAATCTGTGAATGTGTAGTTGTATAATGTTTTAAAGTTATCAAACTCGCTCTGGTACAGGGTCTTGGTGGTCCTGCCCTCCAGCTCTATGGACCATTCCTCAGAGCCTGGGATGACTGTTATTGACTCTGTGTTCTTCACCCACCTTGCTCCTCCGGAGGGATTCAAGTGCCAGCCCTGTCCGGGTACGGAGGTCCACTTCGCGTCCTCCAGGTCGTACAGGCCGTCCTCTGGCAAAAAGACATTCATCGGCCCGTCATCCCAATCCGGGTAGGAGGAGTTGTAGTTCTCGCATGCCAGAATGAGGTCGCCCTGCATCTCGTACCAGTACTCATCAGGGTACACGTTGAGGTAGGAGAACTCCTGGTAGTAAGTATCAGGGTCCTTGGCGTCTATCCTCAGAGTGTCGCCAGGCTCCATGCCCCCTACCATTTCAACTAGGTCCGAGAGCTTGACGCCCTTGTAGATGCCGTCGCCCCCGACATTGTCGAACTGGTTCTTGTAGGAGGAGTGGCCCACCAGCTGGGTAAGCTCCATGACCTCAGAGAGGGTCATATTCTTCTCCGTACCATCACGGCCTGTGAGGAAGATCCTGTACTCATCCCCGCCGTTGCCGCTATTGTTATCATCGTCATCATCGCCATCGTCCGCAGCCATGTAGAAGTAGGCCATTGCAGAGGCCCCCACAAGCAATGCCGCGACTATCAAGATGACAACCAGCTTTCCGAAAACCAATCCTGAACTCTCTTCTTCCATGACACCACAACCGATATGCTTGAGCAAGCATAACTAACGTTGTATATATATTTGGGGGGCCACTTTTCCCTCTCCCTCACCAAAAATTAATACCTTCCTTCTGTATTGTCCCTGCGATGTCGGCAGTATCGGGTGGGAAATCCATCGCCGAAGCCCTAGCTGATAAGCAGAAGGAGATATCTATAGCCGAGTTCTTCGAGAAGAACAAGCATATCCTTGGCTTCGGCAGCCAGTACAAGGCACTGATCACTTCTATCAAGGAGGCTGTGGATAACAGCCTGGATGCTTGTGAAGAGGCCAGGATACTGCCAGAGATCTACGTGGAAACCACCCCTGTCAGCAGGGACGAGTTCAGAATAGTCATAGAGGACAATGGTCCGGGCATCCTGCGCAAGCAGGTGGGCAACGTTTTCGGCAAGCTGCTTTTCGGCTCCAGGTTCCACGCAGTAAGGCAGTCCAGGGGCCAGCAGGGCATCGGGATATCCGGCGTGGTCATGTATGCCCAGCTCACCACCGCGAAACCAGCAATAATCTGGTCCAAGGTGGAAGGGGATGACGTGGCTCACGTGTTCGAACTGTTCCTGGACGTCAAGAAGAACAAGGCAGAGATAATAAAAGAGGATGTGCAGGTCTGGGAAAAGGAGCACGGCACCAGGTTCGAGGCCCAGCTAAAAGCCAGGTCCATGAAGACCAAGCAGTCTGTGGAGGAGTACCTTAGGGCTACGGCCATAGTGAACCCCCACGCCACCATCATCTTCAAGAACGAGGATGGGAAGACGCTCAGGTTCGACAGGGTCACAGAGGAGATGCCAGCAGAGTGCAACGAGATCAAACCCCATCCCGAGGGGGTGGAGATGGGCACCCTCATCAAGATGGCAAAGGAAAGCAAGGGCAGGAAGCTGAATGCATTCCTCAGCAACGAGTTCTCAAGTGTGAGCCCCTCCAAGGCCACTGCAATCTGCGAGGCCGCCGGGGTGAATGGGAATCTAAATCCAAAGAGGCTTTCTAGGGAGGATGCCAAGAAACTCATCGAAGCCTTTTCCCAGGTCAAGCTAAGGGCCCCTGACTCCAGCTGCCTCTCCCCTATAGGCCCCAGGCTCATCAAGAAAGGATTGAGGAACGTTCTAGGTACAAGGGCAGAGTTCTATGCCCCTCCAGTAACAAGGGCGCCCCAGGCTCAGAACGGCAGTCCCTTCCAGGTGGAAGCAGGAATCGTTTACGGCGGAGGCTTGCCTGCTGAATCCCAAGTAGAGATACTAAGGTTCGCGAACCGCGTACCACTCCTCTACCAGCAGGGCGCGGACGCCATCACCCGCACGATAGAGAAAATGGATTGGAGGATATACGGCCTGGACCAGAGAGGTGGAAAAGGCATACCGCACGGCCCAGCTGTCATACTGGTCCACGTTGCATCCACCTCCATACCATACACATCTGAAGCAAAGGAGGCCATCGCCCCAGTTCCGATCATCCAGGATGAGATAGAAAAGGCATTAAGGGACACAGCCAGGAGGCTGAGGATCCACCTGGGCAAGAAGAAGAAAAGAAAGAAGGCCACCGAGAAGTTCGAGCTCATACAGGAGATACTGCCGGAGATAGCAAGCAAATCCTCGGAACTTCTGGACCGGCCTGTTCCTGACATATCAAAGACCACTGCCAAGATCATGAACGTGGTATGGATCAGGGATTCTGTCAAGTATTCCAAAGGCCAGCACAAGATCAACATTACACTAAAAAATTTCACATTAAAAACAAAGAAGTTAAAGGTCCACATCCAAGTCCCTCCTGAAGGACTGAGCCTCAACAAGTTCGACCCTGAACCGGAGGAAGTAAAACCAGACGGTAAGATATGCTGGAAGGTCAGCATTCCCATGGCCGAGACATTCGAGATCAACTTCGACCTCATGGGTGTGGACAAGGACGATTACGACGAGAATGATATTTATATAGAGGGAATAGACCAGACCCACATGATTGGTGC
>Ga0272444_10004934_pt1 | contig 11624 bp, 6 predicted proteins | sample SSMForm13_FD_201033 | JGI IMG/M metagenome (GOLD analysis project Ga0272444, IMG submission 201033) | Marine sediment archaeal communities from Little Sippewissett salt marsh, Falmouth, MA, United States - SSM-Form-13 | ecosystem: Environmental > Aquatic > Marine > Wetlands > Sediment ... | reverse complement strand
GGTTCCGGAAAGACGGTGGTGGCTTTGATTACTATGCTCATCGCCGTTCAAAATGGTTACCAGGCCGCTCTGATGGCACCGACCGAGATCCTGGCCGAGCAGCATTTTCTGACCCTGAAAGCTCTGCTGGATACGCTCGGCATCGAACCGGCTCTGCTTCTCGGTGGGATGCGCAAATCGATCCGAGAGAAATCGCTGGCGGCCATCAAGAGCGGTCGGGCTCAAATCGTCGTAGGCACACACGCCCTGATTCAGGAAAGCGTGTCCTTTGACCGTTTGGGACTGGTGGTGATCGATGAACAGCACCGCTTTGGCGTCATCCAGCGAGCGGCTCTGCGCGACAAAGGCCTTCATCCCGATGTTCTGGTCATGACGGCCACGCCCATTCCCCGAAGTCTGTCGATGACCATCTACGGAGATCTGGATGTTTCCGTTTTGGATGAGATGCCTCCCGGAAGAAGGCCCATCAGGACGGAGAGGCATGACGATCGCCACCGGGACCGCGTGTACCGGTTCCTGGATGAACAGATGGAACAGGGCCGCCAAATCTATGTGGTCTGTCCACTGGTGGAGCAGTCGGAAAAGCTCGACCTCAAGGCCGCCGAGGACATGGCCCAAAAGCTTCGGGAAAAGGTTTATCCGCATCGTACCGTGGATTTGTTGCACGGGCGGCTTTCCAGTCGCGAAAAGGAAAAAAGGATGAAGGCCTTTGCCGGAGGCCGGACCGATCTATTGGTCTGTACCACCGTGGTGGAGGTCGGCGTGGATGTGTCCAATGCCACCGTCATGCTGGTGGAGCATGCCGAGCGATACGGATTGGCTCAGCTGCATCAGCTGCGGGGTCGGGTGGGTCGTGGCCAGGAGCAGTCATACTGCCTGCTCATGGCCAGCTATCCTTTGTCCGACGAGGCGAAACTCCGTTTACAGACGCTTTGCCGAACGAACGACGGTTTTGAGATCGCCGAGGTCGATCTGCGCATGCGGGGCCCCGGCGAAATCTTCGGTACTCGCCAGCATGGGCTGCCGGAGTTGAAGGTGGCCGATCTGGTGGATGATGTCGATCTGCTGCGCCAGGCTCGCCGGGAGGCCTTCGGCATCGTCGAGAGGGATCCGCAGCTGAACGATCCCCAATACGAACATCTCAAAAGCATCTTGCAGACCAGCTACGGATACCGCATGGAGCTTGCCGAAGTAGGATAATGGAGGACCGTGAGAGGTTGTCTTTAGGCACCGGCTGGAGAGAACAATGAGACTGCAAAAACATCTAATATCCGAGCCGTCCATTTTCGACGGCTCTCAGCTGCAGCCCGAATGGATGGACCATCGGTTTGGAGAAGGCGTGGAGGGCATCACCGCTTTCATCGGGTCCTTTCGGCCCGCTGCGGATCTGCCGGTCCTCTTTCGGGGCGGTCAGCTGTTTCAGGAGCGCCGGCTGCTGCATCTGGTGGTTCGCCATGTTCACCGGGATGTCGAAAAGCTCCGGCTACAGCAGAGGCTGCTTCTCGATGTGGCCAAGGACAAATTGAATCACCGTTTGCCGGCTGATCCGGGCCGAGGAGATCGGGCTCAGGCCGGCATCGTCCCCCCCGACATCGTTCATAAAGACATCGTCAATGAAGATATTGTCCAGCCAAATATTGTTCAGCGATGGGGGTCGGATCTGTGCAGAGGGTCCGAGCACCTGTCCGTTTCCGTCGTCCGAATGACAAAAACGGGGGGCCTGGTCTATCTGGGTATTCGGGAACCGGGGGCCGCTGGAAAACCGCCGTTAGCGACCGGCAACGGGGAAAAACTGGATCTCTTGGAGCTGGCCCGGGCCATTATGGATCAATATATATTCGAGGTAAACAGCGCTCGACAGCCGCTCCCGTGAGGGCCGGCCGGTGCTTGAGGCCGGGGTGTGGGGAGATAGGCATGGAATTTGACATCATTGTGGCCGGAGCCGGCCCGGCCGGATGCACCGCCGGTTTCGAGCTGGCCCGGAGGGGGTATTCGGTCCTCATCCTGGAGAAAGAGACCTTTCCGCGGGATAAATTGTGCGCCGGCGGACTGCCGCGAAAGGTGTTGAGATTTATCGACCTCGAAGAGAACCAGGTGGTCGAGGATCGCATCAGAAGATTGGAATTCTCCCTGCGAGCCGGCCCGAGGTTCGTTCTCAGGTCGGACCAGCCGCTGATGTATACGGTGCGGCGCGATCGCTTCGATGCGCTTCTTCTTCGGCGGGCCGGGGAAGGCGGTTGTCTGGTCCGGGAGGGAGAGGCGGTTCGGCACCTCACCCTGAGGCGAGATCGGGTCACCGTGCGAACTGATGCGGGAGCCTACCGCGGCCGCGTTCTGGTGGGCGCCGATGGGGTCACCGGATCCGTCAGGAGACTGGCGGGCTTTCGATCGCGCCGCCGTATGATCGCCACCCTGCAGACCCATTTGCCCCTGGATGATGCCTTGCGGCGGCGATTTCGCGGACGGGTCTGGATCGGATTCGGTTGGGTGACGCATGGATACGCCTGGGCCTTCCCAGGGCGTGATCACCTGGCGGTGGGAATGGGAGTGAACTCCCCGCATCGGCGAGTGCCGTTGATGAAGAGAGCCTTCCGCCGTTTGTTGAGGCAATTCTCATGCGGGCATGGGGACGCGGCTATCTGTTCTCTTCCCATTAACATCTATTGGCGAAAACAGCCTCTGGTCAGGGGACCGGTGCTGCTGGCCGGCGAGGCCGGCGGTCTGGTGCACCCCATGACGGCCGAGGGCATCTATTATGCCATGAAGTCGGCTCATCTGGCCGCCATCGCCGCGCATCAATACCTGTCCGGACAAAGAGCCGATCTGTTGTCCTATCAGCGGTCTGTCGACCGGGAGATGGGCGACTTCTTTTCAAAGTCGCGGCTTTTCTCCAGTCTGTTCTATGGACTGCCTCGGCTGTCTTTTCGGCTGTTCGTCAACGATAATAGATTTTTGCGCCGTTATCTGGGCATGGAATCAGACGGCGCTCCGGCAATATCTCGATAATGAGCAGGTACTCTGAAAATGGGGAGGATACCATGGCCGAGCCGTACTCGCAGGAAGAGTTGAACGAAGCGTACTTTATCCAGCTGGTGTATACTTTTCAGGCCGCCGCTATGCAGCAAATGGGCAAGATCATCAATCCGATGACCGGCAAGATCGAGAAAAATATGGAACAGGCCAAACACTCGATCGATATGCTGGCCATGCTGGAGACGAAGACCGGCGGAAATCTCACGGAGCGGGAGCGGAAGACTTTGGAAAAAAGCCTTTTTGAGCTCCGCATGAACTATGTGGATGAGATGAAGCTGACCCAGGAGGCAGAGAAGAGCAGCCCGGAGAAACAGCCGGAACAAGACGGTCGGACAGAACAGACATCGCAAGAGGAAGGTGGGCCGAAGCCGGAAGAGCCGTCAGAGGAAGATGCCTCAGCGGAAAAGGAACAGCAGGCGGAAAAGAATTGAGATCGACAGCCTTGGCCTGAAGGACCGGAAACCGACCCGGGAAAGACTGCGTTGAGCCATTCTGATCGTTCCCCGGACGGGAGGAAACGCACAACCTGAAGGGACATGGGAGAATTGAAAAATCCTTGACAACCTAATCCGGAATCGCTATTTTCTAAAAACAAGAGAGGTCGTCATTAGGTTTCTTCAGAAGGGAGTTTATCGAGGCGTTCGTTCGCTAAAGGGTTCTTACGGGCTCAGTCCCGGTTCTAGGCTGTCAGCTCGGGTGGTGTTGTGCCGGGGCAATGGATATTCCCCGTAGATCGTCGGTATCGAATAGATATCGTCCTTGGAAGACACAAGAGACCCTTTAGCAAGCAATCCAATCAACATCTCGATCCATCATCTTGCCGGGTTGGCAAAGGGGGTATGGATGTCCCTGTCACTCGGCTTTTTTCTTATTCGGACGGCATGGAGCTATGCCGGATTCGGCATCTCGCTGCTGGCGGCTGTTCTGGTGCTGCTGGCGGTGCCGCCGGGAGTGGCGTCAGCGACCACCGTACGGTTGCTCGAGTCCACCCCGGGCGGTCTGGTCATCGAGTTTCAGACCACGGAGGTGTCCATCACGCCCGTGTCGGCGCCGAAGGGAGAGCCGGACTATCAGCGTATTGAGATTCCTGGATGTTGCAGCAATATCCAGGAGGGGGCACCCCTGCTGCCGGTCAAGGCGATCAGCATCGGGTTGCCTCCGGAGGGCCCGGTGACCTTCTCCCTGCTGGAGGACGAGTACTCGGATCAAGAAAACATCCGGCTGGCACCAGGTCCGCAGCTCGTTCGCGAACCGGAGAAGGAATCGTCTCTGTATCGGGAAATCTTTTGGCCCGATCCAGACATATACGAAAGAGATGCCCTCTATCCGGGGAACATCTTCCGCTCCGAAGGGGACGTTTTCCTCCGGCATCAGAGGATCCTGCCGCTGGAGATCTCACCGGCGCAGTGGAATCCGGTCAGCGGCACGCTTCGCGTTCATCATCGCGTCGTCATCGCCGTTTCCTTTTCAGCGAGCGGTGAAGCGCCACTTTCGCCGCCTCGAGATGATCCGTTTGAGCCGGTCTATCGCGCCGCCCTGGTGAACGCGGAACAGTCGCGCCGATGGCGTCGAACGCCTGCGCAGGTCAAATCGCTTACCAGACAGGATGATCCCTTCGCCAGCTCGGACGACTGGTTTCGTATATCACTTCGTCAAGCCGGGATTTGCCGGTTAACCGGCGAGCAGATGAGTCAGGCCGGCCTCGATTTGTCGCAGGTGGATCCGGCCACCATCAAGTTCTATCACATGGGCAGGAAGGTGCTGCCGCGCCAGGTGGGTGATCCTCCGATCATGGAGCAGATACCCATCCGGGTGTATGATGGCGACGATGGCCTTTTCAACGATGAAGATGAAATTCTTTTCTATGCCACGGATCTGGACGGATGGGAGGAGATGTCCCAGGCGGGCATTGCCGAATACGCCAATCCGTTCACAGATCGCAACGTCTACTGGCTAACCTACGGCGGCGGTGCCGGTCTCAGATGGACCAGCCGTTCGGGGGCTCCGCAGTCGTCATCCTATATCCCGGCTCAGCAATTTCGCACTTCAGTGCACCTGGAAGAAGATTTTCTCAACTCCGATTATTCAGGCCTGACCTGGTACTGGGATGGCATGACGGACCATTACACCGAGACCGAGGAACATCATTTTACGCTGCATGACATCGAGAGTCAGGAGTGTCAACTGACGGTCCGAGTCAGGGGCATCTATTATCCGCCGCGGCAGACGGTTCCTTCCTCCATTCCGCACCATGTTTATATTTATCTGAACGACTCCCCCGATCCGGCCGTCGAGCGTTTCTGGTATGGCGCCCTGGTCATCACCGCCCAGGAACAGACCGCCGGTCTGCGGGAGGGAGACAACGCCCTCAAGATCGTGCTGCCTCGGGCCGAATCGGAGTGGGACCACATCCTGTTCGATTGGTTCGAGATCGAATACTGGCGGGGGTACCGGGCCTGGGAGAACCGCTTGAATTTCAACAGCCCTCAGGCCTCCGGGACCATACAGTTCGACCTGGAGGGATTTACTCAGCCGGCCGTACGGTTGCTGGATATCTCCGATCCCTGGAATCCGGCGGAGATCATCGGAGGCCAAAACGTGATCGCGGGCGACGAGGTCACCCTCCGTTTTCAGGACATCGTCGACGATGGTCAAATCAAATCCTATTATGCTGCCGGTGAAGGCGTCCTGGTGAGCCCGATTTCGATCGAACGGCATATCCCGCAGGATCTTCGAGCCCAGCAGGGCGATCTTATTATCATCACGCCGGAGATTTTCCGGGAAAGTCTGGAGCCGCTGGCACAGCTGCACCGGGACGAGGGTTTATCGGTGGTGGTCGCCGATATCGAGGATGTCTATAACCAGTTCTCCTGGGGGCTGGTCGATCCCACCGCCATCCGCGATTATCTCTGGTTCCTGTATAATTCCAGTGCTGGGCCGATCCCGGCATACGTTTTGCTATTTGGTGATGGGAACTTCGATTATAAGAATAATTCGGGCGCCGGCGGGGGCAACTGGGTACCGCCTTTTGAAAATGGCGCTCTCTGCAGCGAGGACTGGTTCGTGCGCCTGGACGGTGATTATGCGGCCGACCTGATGATCGGGCGCCTGCCGGCCCGCTCGGCAGCAGAGGCCGATATCATGGTCGGAAAGATCATAGATTATGTACAGGATCCTCTCCTGGGCCCCTGGCGCAACCGGGTGATGGTCATATCCGATGATGAGACGGCCGATAACGGTGAAGGCAACGAACTGTTTCACACCCGCGACAGCGAGGATCTGGCGCGTCACTTCATACCCCCATCCTACGATCAACACAAGGTCTACCTGATGGAATACCCCATGGACTGGTCGCTCAAGAAACCTCAGGCTCAGCAGGCCATTATCGATGGCTATAACCAGGGTATGCTGTGGATTAATTGGATCGGACACGGAAATTTCGATGTCTGGGCCCACGAGGATGCTTTTCGGGGCTCCAACGATATCCCCCGGTTATCCAATGGACGCCGGCTGCCGTTGGTCTACTCGGCCTCCTGCGACGTGGGGCGCTTCGACCACACACTCAACGAGTCCATGTCGGAGGAATTTCTCCGGGCCAGGGATCGGGGCGCTGTGGCCACCATCGGGGCCACACGTTCCTGTTTCGCCACACCCAATGCCGAGCTGAACAAGGAGGCCCTTCGGCTGGCTCTCGGCGAGGATGATCTCACGCTGGGGCAGGCGCTGTTCGGGGCCAAAATGAACCGGCCGACCTCCTACAGCAATGATCAGAAGTACGCTCTGTTCGGGGATCCGTGCATGAAACTGGGCCGTCCCCGTCTGGATGGACGTCTGATGAATCTTTCCAGCGACTCGCTCAGAGCGCTGGATCATTTCACCCTGGAGGGAGAGTTGTTGTCCGGAGGGGGACAGCCGGACACCTCCTTCTCAGGATCGGTCTTCCTGCAGGTGTTCGACTCGGCCAGGTCGACGGCTTACACCACCGAGGCCGGGGCCACGGTCAATTACCTGCTCCCCGGGACCTCCATCTTTCGGGGCAGTTCTCCCGCAAACCGGGGACATTTTGAGGCCACTTTCGTGGTGCCCAAGGATATCAGTTACGGCGGGCATCAAGCGCATATCAGTGCCTATGGCAGCGATGGAGTGCGCGACGGACTGGCCTACCGGGACTCCCTACCCGTCGGCGGCACGGCCACGGCCGTGGCCGATACGGCGGGGCCGGCCATTGTTCTGAGCATCGCCGGGCAATCGTTCGGATCCGGAGATTTCACTTCCGCCAATCCCGTCATTGAGGCGCAGCTGGAGGATGAGAACGGCATCAATATCACCGGAGAAGTGGGACACTGGATCATTCTGCTGGTGGATGATGGGCAACAGCGGATCAATCTGACCGACCGGTTTCAGTATGATTCCGGCAGCTATCGGACCGGCCGTCTGGAATATACTCTGTCGGGGCTCACACCGGGCCCTCATCGGGTGGCCTTAAAGGCCTGGGATAATTTTAATAATTTTTCAACCAACTCGCTGGATTTCGAGATTTCCGAGGAGGACGGGCTGATGCTGCGAAACGTCCTCAATTGTCCCAATCCCTTCGATCCTCGCTCAGAGCCTACCGAATTTACTTATGAAATCAGCCGTCCGGCGGAAGTGACCATTAAGATTTACACAGTGGCCGGGCGGCTTATCCGCACGCTGCGGGAGGGGGAACGCCCCGGCGGATATAACCTCAGCCGTCCCTGGAGAGGGGATGATGAGGACGGCGATCAGATCGCCAACGGCGTCTATCTTTACAAGATCATCGCGCGGGCTGAGAGTCAGCAGACCGAAGCCTATGGAAAGGTGGTGGTCATGCGCTGATCCGCTTATCGGGATGATTCCACATCCTGATACTCTCTATACTCTCTGTAATAGTATCGAAATGTTCATGGAATAGATCGCAGGTCATTCACTCTTCACCGGAGGTTAGGAAAATGAAGAAGTATGCGCCTCTCGGCCTGGTCATCCTTCTGGTTCTGGCGACCGCTTCGACCAGTCTGGCGGTGAGCCGGGCGGGGGTTCTCTTCCTGATGATCGCCCCCGGAGCCAGGGCCAGCGGGATGGGGGAGTCCTTTGTGGCCGTGGCCGACGATGCCACTGCCTCATACTGGAATCCCGCCGGGCTGGGTTTCCTGCGCGGCAAGGAGCTTACCCTGATGCACAGCAAGTGGTTTCCGCAGTTCGCCGATGATATGTATTATGAATTCTTGAGTTATTCCCATTATGTGGAAGGATGGGGCGGCCTGGGCGGGCATATCATCTATCTCACCTATGGGAAGATCCCCTACACGACCGAGTTCGGCCCGGAAGTGCAATATCTCTTCGAGAGCTATGAGATCGCCATGACCCTCTCCTACGGCACCGATGTGGCCGACAACGCGTGCGTGGGCGTTAACATGAAGGGTATTTACAGCAACCTGGGGCCCGGGCAGAATGTTGAGAAGGGCGACGGCAAGGCCATGAGCTACGCCGTCGATCTGGGCTTGCTCTACAAGGGACTCCATCCCCGGGTCACGCTGGGAGCCATGGTCCAGAATCTGGGACCGAATATCATGTACATCGATGCCGAGCAGTCCAGTCCGCTGCCCCGGAACCTGAAGCTAGGGGTGGCCTATCAGCTGATCCAGAGCCAATTTAACAACCTTATGGTGACCGCTGAATGCAACGCCAGCCTGGTCGAAGAGGAGTTCCGCGGCAATGCCGGTCTGGAATACTGGTACAGCAACATTCTGGCGCTCCGGGCGGGTTATATTTATGATGACTACGGCGAAATCAAAACGCCTACCTTCGGCGCCGGTCTGCAATACAGTAAATATCGCTTTGACTTCGGTTACATACCAGAAAAAGAGGGGCATCCCCTGGCCGATACCATGCGGTTTTCGCTGACGGCCAAGTTCTAGATGAACAGGCCGCCTTACGGGGCGGTTCGCGGATTACCGGATCGTAACATCCGCAACACAAGGGGAAACGCCATGCGAAGGGTCCTGTTGTTCAGCGGCATCATTTTGGCCGGCCTCCTTCAGGCGACCGCGGCACTGGCCATCAGCCAAGCCGGGGTGCTGTTTCTGATGATCGCCCCAGGGGCCAGGGCCAGCGGTATGGGGGAGACTTTCGTGGCCGTGGCCGACGATGCCACCGCTTCCTATTGGAACCCGGCCGGACTGGCGCAGCAGCGGGGCACCGAGGTGGCTTTAATGCATTCCAAATGGTTCCCGGAGTTCACCACTGACATGTATTACGATTTTGCCTGCTGCTCGCACCACCTCGAGGGTGTGGGCACGGTGGGGGGGCACATCATTTACTTTTCCTATGGGGATCTTCCTTATACCAGCGAGTTCGGACCGGAAATCCTCAGCCTGTATCACAGCTACGAGGTGGCCGTCAGCGGTTCCTTCGGAGCGGAGGTGGCCCAGGACGTTTTGGCCGGCGTTAACCTGAAGGCCATCTACAGCGATCTGGGCCCAGGACAGAACGTGGAGAGGGGCGATGGCAAGGCCATGAGTTACGCGGCCGATGTGGGTCTTCTCTATCACGGGCCTTTCCCCCGGTTGAGCCTGGGCGCCATGGTCCAGAACATCGGGCCGGACATGATGTACGTGGACGCCGACCAGTCCAGCCCCCTTCCCAGAAACATGAAAGCCGGCGCCGCGCTGCAGCTGTGGAAATCCGTCTACAACAGGCTGCTGGTGACCGGGGATTTCAACCTCGGTCTGGTGAACGGAGAGTGGTGGATCAACGGAGGCTCGGAATACTGGTATGCCGATCTTCTGGCCCTCAGGGCCGGATATCTCTATGACAAATACGGCGAGGTCAACACGGCCACCTTCGGAGCCGGACTCCGGTACCATATTTTCCGCTTCGATATCGGATATATCACCGCCCAGGAGGGTCATCCTCTGGCCGACACCATGCGTTTCTCGCTGGCAGCGGCCTTCTGAATGCATATTCAACCGTCAATGATCGAGAGAGGTCTATGAAAAGGACCATTGACCAGTTCATCGTCTGTATTCTTCTCATGGCGGCTGCTCTGACCGTCCTTCCCGGTCTGAGGGGAAATGGGCGGGCTGACCCGGCCCTGCGGATGCGAGCCGGGGGCCTGCATCACGGCCAGCTGGGGAGCGGCCAGCCGGCCGAATGCCTGAGACTGTCCGGATCGGACCCGATCCAGGATGTGGTGGCCATCCGGGTGGATTTCCCGCCGGACACGGCATCCATCACCACCGGCACGGGGCAGTTCGATCTGTCGGCCGGTTCGGATGAGGACATCAATCCGCCGCCGCACGACCGGGGCTATTTCCAGCGTCAGATGGAAGCCCTGAAGCGGTATTACGGCAAGGTCTCCCGGGGTGCCGTGGATTTCACCTATGTCGTCTACCCGGAGGGCGCCGGAGATGCTTATACCCTTCCGCAGCAGATGAGTTATTACAGTCCCAACCTCACGGATGAGGAGAACGATATCCGCCTGGCCGAGTTCTTCCGTGACGTCATCGAGACGGCCGACGCGGCCGGAGAGTTCGACTTTTCACAGTTTGACGCGGTCGTCATCTTTCATGCCGGAGTGGGAGCCGATATCGCCTTCTCCTACGATGAGACACCCAATGACATTCCCTCGGCCTTCATGGATACCGAATGGCTGGTCGGGGCCCTGGGCTCCCAGTACGAGCAGGGTGTGCCGGTGGCCGGTGGAAGTCATCACGTCCCCGAAGGGCTGTGGATGCCCGAAACGCTCAATCAGCAGGATATCGAGTTCGGGCTCACCGGACTGATGGCCAAGCTGTTCGGCCACCAGTTGGGGCTCCCGAACCTATACAGCAGCACCGACGGATCCTCCGGCATCGGCATCTGGGGGCTGATGGATCAGGGCTCGGGCAACGAGCTGGGACTGATCCCGGCGGCACCCTGCGCCTGGTCGCGGGTCTTTTTGGGCTGGGAGCAGCCGGCCCTTGTTCGTCGGGGGCTGGACGTGGCCATCGACGCTCTCATGTCCGAGGAAATGCATCCCCGGGTGATCAAAGTGCCCATCAACGCCGATGAGTATTATCTCCTGGAAAACCGGCAGCGCGATGTGTTCGGCGACAGCGCGGTAGCCATCAGCGACGGCGGCGTGATCATCGAGGTGGACGAGTACGACTGGGGCCTTCCCGGTTCGGGGCTGCTCATCTGGCACATAGACGAAGGCGTCATCCGGGAACATTACGAGTCCAACACGATCAATGCCGATCCGCTGCGACGCGGCGTGGACCTGGAGGAGGCCGACGGTTTCCAGGATATCGGTTATATCATCTACGGCGCCTATGTCACCTATGGACTGCCCGAAGATGCCTTCTACGAGGGCAACAATACCGCGTTCACGCCCCATTCCAGCCCCAATTCCAACAGCAACGACGGCGCCGACAGCCATATTTCCATCACCGGAATCAGCGTCTCAGCGGCGACTATGACCTGCGATGTGGATATGGATCTTTACCAGCCCGGCTGGCCGGACTCGGTGGGCGTATCTCTATCGGAAAATCCTCCGTTGGTGGGGGACCTGGACGGCGACGGGAATATGGAGG
>Ga0272444_10004930_pt1 | contig 11629 bp, 5 predicted proteins | sample SSMForm13_FD_201033 | JGI IMG/M metagenome (GOLD analysis project Ga0272444, IMG submission 201033) | Marine sediment archaeal communities from Little Sippewissett salt marsh, Falmouth, MA, United States - SSM-Form-13 | ecosystem: Environmental > Aquatic > Marine > Wetlands > Sediment ... | reverse complement strand
TCCTCGCTCGTGATGATCACGTACTCGACTGGGCTTCCGTCCAGCGACGGCGTGTAGCGGGGATCGAACCCCAGGGGCCCCACCTCCTCGACCACCTCGACCGCCGTCGCGCGGCTCCCGGCCACGTCCTCGGGGTTCTCCACCATGCCCTCGACCAGGCTCCGGTACAGCCGATCCGAGCCCGCAGTCATGCGGTGCCGCGGCCGCGAGCGGTCGGCGCCGGGCGCAAGCTCGAGCTCGACCGACACTTCAGTCGCGAGAATCAAACGACCCGTCGCCGGAGCGTACTGGAGCGGGTAGACCGCGACGCTCGCGATCCGGTAGCCGCCCAGATACCCGTCGCCCAGGTACTCGACCCGGCTCGGAGGAAAGAGCGCCGCGCTCTCGTAGATGGCCGGATCGGGATCGGCCCATGTCCGCACCTCGCCGATCGGCACCTCGGGCTGCGCCGGCATCACCCGATAGGTCCCCGGGAGTTCCTGCTCCCCGAGGAACGAAGCCACGACGTCCGCGACCCGCGCGTCCGCGGGGATTACGAACTGCAGGACGTCGGCGGGAAGCTCCGGCTGACCGACCTCCGCAAGCGGTCGGAGCCCCTCCATCTCGAGCGAGACGAAGTCGGCGCTCCTGTTCGTCAGGAGCTGCGACGCGTCGTACTCGATCGCCTTCGCAGGCCCCCTCGAAGCGGCCGGATGTGCCATCAGAATGAGCGCGAGCAGCAGCAACAGGTACGTGGAATTCCTGCGCGCCATCGGTCTTCTCCTTCCCCATGCTGTCGTGTCACCGTGGTCCGCCGGAAAAGAACAGGATCGAGCTCCCTCTCAGGGTGCCCGATCCCGGCGCTACCGTGCGGCCGACAACCAGCCTGACACCGCGCCGGGCGCTTGCGTGTCACGTCGATCAGCGACACGGCAAACCCTCGGCTACCCAGTCACTCTCAACAGAGAACGCAGTAGCAGTGTCAGGTGTGGTCGGCTCCTCGTCCCGTCCGTGGCTGGAACGATTCGGTCAGTTTTCCAGTGAACAAGATGATTTTACCACAAAAACCGGCGGGCGTCAAGAGGACTTCGATCACCCCCCGGCGCCCGTCGGAATGAACCGTCCGTCAGCCCCTACTTGAGCAGGGCCATCTTCCTCGAGTCCGTCCAGCCGTCGACGGAGAGCCTCACGAAGTAGACCCCCGAGGCGACCGCTCTGCCCTGTGCATCGGTCCCGTCCCAGCGGGCGGAGTGCTCGCCGGCCGTCGCCGTCCCGTCGACGAGGTCGCTGACGAGCCGCCCGGCCACGTCGTAGATCGACATCCTGACCCGCGCTCCCTCCCTGGCCACCGAGAAGCGGATCGACGTGGAGGGGTTGAACGGGTTCGGGGCGTTCTGCTCGAGCCGGTTCACGACCCCGGCGAGACCATCGCCGACTCCGGCCGAGCCGACGAGGTCGGTGTCCGTGAGGAGCCGCGTCACGTACTCGAGGCGGGTCGACGGATGCGCCGCGTCCGACACGCCGCCGAGGAGGACCGGCACCATGTAGCGGTGAGAGCCCGTGGCAGCGTCCACGTACCTCGCGCCTCTCTCGTCGGCGGACTGGTCGGTCCACAGGGTGGAGGAGCCGGGATCGCCGTTGGGGCTCACCGTGTTGACGAACTGGTCGGGCCAGCCCTGATAGTCGTACGCGAACGACATGTCCTGGGTCAGCGCTCCAACGACTCCATCAAGGGACACGACGTTCCCCTCGTCCCTGGTGGTCCCCGGCCCGTGTACCGCGTGGAAGCGGTTCCAGAGCTCAATGGTCGCGGCCGTGCCGGCCGCGTAGTACCTGCCTCCGAAGTTCGGCTCCTCGACGTAGATGCTTCCTCCGGCGTCCAAAAACCCGGTGAGCGCGATGGCCTCGTCATCCGAGAGCGGCACGTTCTGACATCCCTCTCCGAAGTTGACGATGCCGCCAAGGTAGACGATCAGATCGAAGGGGGAGAGGTCGGTCGGGAGAGCCTCGGAGACGCAGTAGAGCTCACCGATCGCGTCGAGTGCCTCGACCCACGGGACCTCCGTCCCGTCCTCCGGAGCGTAGTCGTCGCCGAATCCGTCGAAGGGCCTGTCGGTGTCGTCGGCGTCCCACAAGAGGATGCGCGCGTTGTTGCTCGCGGCGACCGGCCCTCTCGCCGCCACGGACGCGACCTCGTTCCCTGAGAGGTCGACCGCGGTCACGGCGTAGTAGTACGGGACGCCGTCCACGGCCGTCGCGTCGGTCCACTCCTTCACGTCGGGATCAAGGAGGCCCTCCGCGATGGGCGTCATGCCCGAGACGTCTGAGAACGATGACGTCGCGCGATAGACCCGGTAGAAGGCGAAGTCCCCCGGGCTCGCGTAGGGGCTCCAGTCGAGCTCAAGGACGCTTCCCACGTCGAACGGATCGGCGACGGTGAGCGACTCGATGCCCGCCGGCGGGTCGGCGTCCGGCGGCGTGTCCAGCACGGACAGGTCGGTGGAGTAGGGGAGGATTCCCGGGCCCGTCACGGTCAGCGTCAGCGCCCCCTCGATCGACGTGGACACGGCGAGTATCGCGACGCCGTCCTCGGACGTCGTCTCGATGGTCGACACCTCGTCGTTCAGCAGGAAGACCAACGCCCCGGCGACGGGGCCTCCCTCGCGGGAGACGGTCACGACGACGCTGCTATCACCCAGAGGCACCTGATCGACGTGATTCACCACCGGGGCCATGGGTTGCCTCTTCCAGACCCGCATCTCGGGGTCCCCGAGGAGATTCAGCTCGTAGAGGCAGTACCGGGTGTACTCGGCCGACATCGCTTCACCCACCTTCGCGTCCTTGTGCGCGGCGTGGACGACTCCGATGTGGTCGTGGTCCTCGTTGAAGAGCTGGGTGAAGAACTCGCGGTCGAAGACATCCGAGGTGCCGTAGCCCGGGCTCCCGGGCGAGCCCCACCCGTATCTGCTGTTGCCGACGAAGGCGACGCCGCCCCCGTTCGGCGCGTTGACCCAGTGCTCGGCCATGCAGTCGTAGTCGATGGCCGCCGGCCAGCAGCCGATCGAGTACATGATCCCGAAGCGGGGCGAGTTCCCGAGCCCGTCGAAGTCGTTCCGGTAGAGGCCGGAGCCGCCGATGCTCATCACGTTCCAGTTGGCGTGACCCATGTGGTTGATGATGTTGTGCCCGGCGTTCATCTCCGCCATGGCGCGCGACTTCGTGAGGAGCCCGTTCGTCTGATACAGCTTGGTGATCGGATCGAACTGCTCCGGCACCGAGTCGTCGTCGATCATGTCCTTGCACACGCCGCCGTCGGTCCAGGGGGTGGCCCACAAGACCTCCGCGAAGAAGAGCATGTTCTCCTGATAGTCGGTCGGCAGGAGGGCGCCGCCGGGAGCTCCCTCGTACGTCAGGACCTTGTTGACGAAGAGCGTCACCTCGGCCGTGTTGCTGGCGGGCGCGCGGCCGACGAAGACATCGGCGTACATGTCGATGTTGTCGGCGTTGACCTCGCCCCAGCGCGTGTCGCCGTCGTCGTTCCACGTCCCGTCGAGGTCCGAGTAGTAGAGGTCGGCGCGGAGGTCGTCGCCCGAGTCGCCGCTCTTCGCCCAGGCCTTCCGGTCCGGCACCACGTTCGTGTCGCCACCCAGGAGCACCCAGATCGTTCCGTGGTTCTGGTAGTAGTCGATGATGCAGTTGCGGATCTTCTCCTGGTTGTCGATGCCAGGGTAGGAGGCGTAGACGTCGGTCGTCGTGACGATCGCCGCGGGCACGCCCTTCTGTGACTTCCACTGGGCAAGCGGCTCGAAGAACGGCCCGTATGACGAACTCGTGACGATGAGGTACTCGGCGCTCGAATCCCTGCCCGCCCGGAGGGGCCCGGTCGTGTGACCGACCGACTCGCGGTTCTCCACGATGGCGCGGACGCGGTCGGTCTGAGCGGCCTGCGCACGCGCCGATCGGGCCCCGGGCAGTCTCGGTTCCACCGCGGTCTCCGCGAACGTCAGGGTGATCTCAAGCGATTCGCTGACGAGGAGGCTTCCATCCGTGGGCACGTACTGGACGGGGTACACGGCGACGGTGGCGATCGGCTGCCCGGCCGCGTAGCCGGTGTCGAGGAGCACGCACGGACTCCCAGGATACGGGGCGCTCGACGCGTAGATGGTCTCGTCGGGATCGACCCACGGAGCGGCCTGCGGACGGGAGAGCGGCACCTCGGGCTGAAGCGGTCGAACGTAGTACGGCCCAGCGAGCTCCGCCCGCGCGTCGACGACTGAGCGCACGCTCGTCGCGACGGTCCCCGACGGCAGCGCGAGCCGCACGGTCCTTGCGGGAAGCTCCGGCCGACCCACCTCGGCGGTCCGGTACGTGCCGGGGAGACGGACGACGTCGTACTCACCTGATCGCTCGATCACGAGATCGTCGGCGTCGAACTCGAAGCTGAACGAGAGTTCACCGGCAGCCGCGTGCGTCGCGACGAACGCGAGCACGAGCACGGCGAACAGACATAGACCACTGCGGAGCCCGAAAAGGCGCATGAGAATCCTCCTCATCCGGGAAGCTACGGCGTAAGTCTCTTTCGTGTCTGATTTTAACCCAATTCGCACGCCCAGTCAAGAGATTACGCCGGGAACCGCCGCAAGGGCGGTGCAAACACGGGGGTCTCCTTGGTCCTCGCTCCTCGGAGGGCTCGGACGCCGTGTCTCGTGCTTCCCGCGGCGGGCGCCCGGCGGCCACGGCGCCGAGGCGTCGAACGGGTCGGCAACGGGAAGGGCGCGAACTGCGGCTCCCGAGGGTGCGGAAGCGTCGGGCGGAAGCGCAAAGGACGCGGCACCGCGGCCGCTGTGACCGGGAGACCGGTCGGGCCGGGCGCCGCGCCCTGGCGCAAAGGGTGTCACCTGTTCAAGCGGGGAGGGTGCAGATCCCGCGGGGCGAAAGCCCGCGCCGCCCCCGCCTACCTGTACATCGCCTTGATGTACCCCCAGCTCGTCTCCTCGACCGGATCAGTGTGGACGCCGAAGAACTCGACGTCGTCGATCGTGACGCCCGCGCATCCGCACACGTCGGTGGGGATGCCGTTGTCGGTCGTGTACAGCGTCCAACGGTGCGCGAGGCGTGTGCCCGGGAGGAGGTTCGTGATGTCGTCGCCGCCCGCGAAGTGGTCGCACGGGGAGTAGCCCGAGTCACACTGGTCGCCCCACCAGGCGTGGAGCTGCGTCCAGGAGGCTCCGTTGTCGACCGTCACCTCTTCGGTCCAGTAGTCGTTGTCGACCGTCGCCACGAAGAACTGGATGACGAAGTCGGTCGTGCACGTGAGGGCGCCGGCGATGTCGATCGACGGCGTCTTGAGCCAGTTCTGGACGAGGGGCGGCACGTAGCCCGGAGTGTCGACGCTGGTGCTGGCCCAGCAGTGGCTGCCGCTCCAGGCCTTGCACATGTTGTCGATCAGATGCCAGTAGTCGCCCGCCGCCGCCGGTATGCTCGGCACGCAGGCCCCGCCGGACTCGACGTCGTCGAAGAAGAGCACGTCCGTGGTGTAGTAGTCGAAGATCTCGACGTCGTCGCACATGAACGCGCCGCCGTTGGTCGGGTGCAGCCCGTCAGAATCCGACCACGCGCCGTCCGCGATGAACCGGAACCGGCAGACCGCGGGGTCGTCCTTGTTCCCGAGGAAGTAGCCGGTCGTGCCCCACGGGTGGACGCCGTCGAAGCCTCGGTTCAGGTTGACCCATGCGCCTCCGCTCTCTGCCTGGACGTAGGTGAAGTCGTAGGCGGGCTCCGTGTCGTTCCGGTAGGCGAACTGGAACACCGGGTAGAGGTAGCCGCCCCAGCCGGTCGCCGGGACATCGAGCCGATCGTCCCAGCTGTTCCCGTAACCGCCGTCGGCGTCGTAGTCGAACGTGCCGCACCACCACGAATACGTGCCCGCGTAGGCCATGTAGGTGTCAACGTGGAAGTGCGGGGCGGCGGTGGCGGTGAAGTCGCCGTGGGTCCAGCCGGGTGCCATCGACTCCATGTCGTCGAAGAAGAACTGGGTGTTCGGCCACCGCGAGTACTCGTCCGGGGTACGGTCAGGCGTCATGAACTCCTGACGCGCGCCGGCCGTGCCGCACGCCACGAGGACGCCGGCCGCGAACAAGACGGCGAGGATCACTGTCCGCCGCATAAAGCACCTCCTGTCAAGGTCCCTCGAATCAGGGCCTTTTTTGTCGACCCCGAGACCGCGCGCCTCGGGCGCCAACAGGGCGGGTTATTCTTCGGACACAATCCCGCGGCTGTCAACCTTTAAATGCCGCGGCGAAGCTCCTTCTTGACAGAGAGCACCACGCCGTCCTATACATTTGGTCGAACGCCGGCGCACATGAGTGAGCGTAGCCGATCGTTGATTCAGGCCGCCGCCGATACGGCGGCCGACTCATGATCGCGCCACCCCGGGTGTTTCGGTGCGCGGCGAGGAGCGTTCCCGCACGGAGGTCGGATGCAGAGGGAAGTCGTCGTCATGGTGCTCGCGGGAGGAAAGGGCGAGCGCCTGTTACCCCTGACCCGCGACCGCGCGAAGCCCGCCGTGCCGTTCGGCGGCATCTACCGGATCATCGACTTCAGCCTCTCGAACGCCATCAATTCCGATCTCCGGCGCATCTTCGTGCTCACCCAGTACAAGTCGAGGTCGCTCGCCAGGCACTTGAGAAGCGGCTGGGACTTCCTCAGCCACGGACTCGGCGAGTTCATCGAGAACATCCCGGCCCAGCAGAGGGTCGGGGAGACGTGGTACCGGGGCACCGCTGATGCGATCTGGCAGAACGTGCACGTGCTCGATCAGGAGAATCCCCGGCACGTTCTCATCCTCTCGGGCGACCACGTCTACACGATGCACTACAACGGTCTCCTGGCCTACCACGCGGCCTCGGGCGCCGACGTCACCCTCTGTGTTCAGGAGCGCGACGCCTCCGAGGCCTCGGCTTTCGGGGTCCTCGAGGTCGACGACTCGCTTCGCGTCACGGGTTTCCAGGAGAAGCCCGCGGTTCCCGCGACGGTCCCCGGACGGCCCGGCGAGGTCCTCGCTTCGATGGGGATCTACGTGTTCAAGACCGACGTGATGGTCGAGCGGCTCCGTGACGCCGTGACCGAGGAGAAGTTCGACTTCGGACGGGACGTGATCCCGGACATGGTGGCCGAAGGCGCGGACGTGCGGGCCTTCCTGTTCGAGGAGGACGGCCAGCCGGCATACTGGCGTGACGTCGGGACGATCGACGCGTACTGGGCCGCGAACATGGACCTCGTCGACGTGACGCCGAAACTCAACCTGTACGACTACGACTGGCCCATCCACACGTTCCAGGGCCGGTACCCGCCCGCCAAGTTTCTCTACGCCGATCAGCGGGCGGGAGGGAGGATGGGGATCGCCGTCGACTCGATCGTGTCGACCGGCTGCGTGATCTCCGGCGGCCGCATGCAGCGCTGCGTCCTCTCGCCGCGCGTGAGGACCAACAGCTACAGCTACGCCTTCGAGTCGATCCTGATGGACAACGTGGACGTCGGGCGGTACGCGAAGCTGCGCCGGGTCATCGTCGACAAGGACGTCCACATCCCGCCGAAGACGCAGATCGGCTACGATCCCGAGGAAGACGCCGCGCGCTTCACCATCGCCCCCGGCGGCATCGTGGTCGTCCCCAAGGGCTACAGGTTCAGAGAATGAGCGGGCGCGCCCCGTCCTTCTCCAGGGACAGGATCGCCCGGGCGGCCCGCGCCCGCAGGCGGCGGGCGGACGAGGCGCGGCCCGACCGTGTCGTCCCGAGGCTCCGCGGTCCGGCGAGCGACAGGCTCGCGCGCCTGCCGTACACCACGTCGGCGCGCCGCCTGCGTGAGCGGGTCTACCGGTCGCGCCTCCTCGTGGGCGCGATCCTGGCCGTCGCGATCCACCTCGCCGTCACGATCTCGCTCGCGCCCCTGCGGCAGCGGATCCCTCTCGTCCGTTACATCGGCTACGAGGGCGCGCTCCGGATCCTGCCGGAGATCTCGATCCAAAGACCGGTCGGGGTTGCGGAGACCGAGCTCGAGACGCTCTTCGGGCTCGGGTCGGATTCGTTCATGCGCGTGATCGACACGCGGGAGGTCGACAACCCGATCGAGGAGGACGCGCCTCTCCAGGACGACTCGGGCGACTTCGAGGAGGAGTACGGCGAAGAGATCCGGCGGCAGCTCGAGCAGTCGCTTCCTCAACCGACGAGCCGCGACGTCGTCGTCGTCAGGCTGGTCAAGCCGGCCTATCCGCCGGCGTCGGTCGCGGCGGGGGTCGAGGGCGTCGTCGTCTTCCGGCTCCACGTGAGCAAGTACGGGCGCGTGGCGCGCGCGTGGCTTCTCAGCTCCGAGGTCGACGGCGACTGTGAGGAGGCGGCGCGGCGCGCCGTTCTCCAGTGGAAGTTCAGGCCGCACGTCGCAGCCGGGACCGCGGTCGAGTTCCTGGTCGACCAGAGGATCCGCTTTCGCCTCAACGACGTCCTCGAGGAGGAGGCGCTCGGGCGCAGAACGCGTCGGCGGTAGTGCGGCGATCCTTGACGTAGGGGACGGGTTTCGTAGACACTGGCCCGTGTTCCTCTTCTGAAGCGGCCCGGGCTCGTGGGCCGGCTGGGAGGTTGCTCAATCATGCCCCTGACTCCACGTCCGAGATCGGCCGCGGTCGCCTCGTTCGCCCTCCTCGCGCTCGCGACTACCGTCCTGGCCGAGGGATTCGTCGCTCCTCACGAGCTCAAGGAGGGGGATCGCTGCGTCGGGAAGACGGTCTTTGCGGGCAGCAGGATCGACACGTTCGGCCTCGTGATTCTCGGCGTGGTGCACGCGGTCTCCCCCGGGGGCGACGTGATCCTCGCGCGGGCGGAGGGCGAGCGGCTTGAGGCGACGGGCATCCTCCAAGGCATGAGCGGAAGCCCCGTCTATCGGGACGGGCTCCTGATCGGCGCCGTGGCGGGCACGTGGCCGTTCGCCGAGGAGCCAATCGCGGCGATTACGCCGATCGGCGAGATGCTGCCGGCGCTAGACGCCCTCGACCGCGGGTCCGGGGGCGGCGGCGGGAGCGGACGCGCCGTCCGCGGGAGCGCCCTGGTTCCTCCGGGCGAGGAACGTTCCTCGAGGATCCAATGGGTCGCGGTCACGGCGGGGCTCGCCGGGGCCACGGAGTCGGGCACCGGGGCTCACTCGCTCGGCGCGTTCGCGGGCCGCGAGGTCGCGCCGCTCGGCGTCCCGCTCGCCGTGTCCTCGGGCGACGCGCGACTCATCTCGCGGTTGGCGTCGATGATCGGTTCGTCCGGATTCGTGCCGGTCGCCGGGCCCGCGGGCGCGAGCGACGCGGCGGCTCCACCGCTCGAGCCCGGCTCCTCCGTCGGGATCCAGCTCGTGGGGGGCGACGTCAGCATGGCGGCGATCGGGACGGTGACGCTCGTGGAGGGTGACCGCGTCCTCGCGTTCGGCCATCCGCTGTTCAACTCCGGTTCGATCGAGATGCCGATGGTCGGCGGCTACGTGCACGCCCTGTTGCCGCTCCAGACCGCGTCGTTCAAGTACGCTTCGGTGACCGAGACGATCGGCGCGGCCCTCGTCGACAAACGCCGTGCGGTCGCGGGTCGTCTCGGCGACGCGGCGCCGACGGTTCCGCTTCGCGTCACCGTGCGCACCGGGGGCGAAGAGGAGGCGACGCGCTACTCGTTCGACGTCGTTCGAGCGCGCGCTCTCACGTCCTTCTTCTCGGGGATGGCGCTGGCCGACGCGGTTTCGGAGGCGGCGAAGGGCGTGGGCGCGGCGTCGGTCACTTTCCGCGCCGTCGTGTCGACCCAGGGCGGATCGATCGAATACGAGAACGTCTTCGCCACGGAGGACCCGATGTTCCGAACGGCGGGCGAGCTGGGAACGCTCCTGGACGTCATCTACGACAACACCCTCGAGGAGATCGATCCCACCGGGATCGCGGTCGACGTGACGGTGGAGGAGGGCCTGAGGCGCAAGGAGATTACCCGAGTCGAGGCCGCCCGATCGATCTACCGTCCCGGCGACACCGTGCGGGTCAGGCTGACGCTCCGGGACTGGCAGGGGCCCGACTCCACCGAGGTCATCGACCTCGCGCTCCCCGCATCGCTCCCCGACGGGGACGTGCGCCTCCGGGTCGGCGGCGCGTCCTCCTTCCACGAGTGGGAGGCCGAAAGGCTGGGAGACGGGTTGAGGCCCAGGAGCTACGCGCAGCTTCTCGATCTGATCGATCGTTCGAGGCCGGGCAACACCGTGGTCGCTCAGATCGTGGCTCCGGGACCCGGCCTGTCGCTCTCCGGGAGCGAGATGCGGGGGATTCCGCGCCGAGCGGCTCTCGTCCTAGCGACGTCGGCAACGAGCGGCGCCGTCGACCCGACCGAGGGCTTGGTCGTCGCCCAACGCGAGCTGTCGCTCGAGAGCGAGGTTCAGGGCGACCACGAGATCGTGCTCCACATCAGGAACGACAGGTGACTCAGCCCGCGACCGGGGCGGGGGCTGCTCGGCCGGACCCCGCTCGCGCGCCGGCACCCGAATCGCAAGGAGAGGCAATGCAGAGCATCGGAAGGCCCGCACTCGCGCTCGCGGCGTTCGCGCTGACGCTCATGCTCGGGGCGGCCGCGCCCGCCACCGACACGTCCTTCTGGCGCTCGGAGACGTTCGAGGACTTCGAGACAGGCGAGCTTCTCGGCACCTCGATCCTCGAGGACGGGAGGATCGTCCTCTCGTACGAGTTCGAGGAGATCCCGATTCCAGACGCCCAGTACGTGTGGGCGGCCGCGGAGCACGGGGGAGACCTGTACGCGGTGGCCGGCACGCCCGGGAGGCTCTACCGCGTCCGGGGGAGCGACGTCGAGATCCTGTCCGAGGTCGAGACGGGCGATCTCTCGGCGCTGGTCGTGACGCCCGCAGGACGCGTCTTCGTCGGGACCGCTCCCGGCGGCGAGGTGTACGAGGTTCGATCCGACGGGTCGCGCGAGCTCTTCTTCGAGACGGGGGAGGGATACGTCTGGACGATGGCCTTCTCCCGCGAGCACGGGCTCCTCGTGGGCACCGGTGACTCTGCCAAGGTGTTCGCGGTCGACGGCGACGGCAACGGCGAGGTCGTTCACGAGTCGGCCGAGGCCAGCGTGTCCTGTCTCGCCTACGTCGACGGGAGGCTCCTCGCCGGCACCGCGGTCGGCGGGATGCTGCTTGACGTCACGCCGGGAAGCGACCTCGCGGTGCTTCATGACTCGCGGTACGATGAGGTGACGGGCATCGCCGTAGGACCCGACGGCAACATCTACTTCTCCGCAGCCGGCGTCGCGCTCGACGAGGCGTTCGGCGACGTGGATCTCGACGCCGGCCTCGGTGAGGGTTCCGTCTTCCGGACGACCGGGGGCGGAGGCGTCATCGAGCTCTGGCACTCACCGGACGCTCCGCTGACCAGTCTCGGCAACGGCCCGGACGGCGCGATCTGGGCGGGGAGCGGCGCGCGCGGCCGAATCGTGTCGGTGGGGCCGCGGGGTCGGGCCGTGCTCATCGCCGACCTGGATTCGGAGCAGGTCCTCTCGATCGTCTCGTCGGAGCGCGGCGCGATCGTGACGACCGGTCTACCCGGGTCGGTCTTCCGGTCCGGGCCGGAGACCGGCGG
>Ga0272444_10004928_pt1 | contig 11629 bp, 7 predicted proteins | sample SSMForm13_FD_201033 | JGI IMG/M metagenome (GOLD analysis project Ga0272444, IMG submission 201033) | Marine sediment archaeal communities from Little Sippewissett salt marsh, Falmouth, MA, United States - SSM-Form-13 | ecosystem: Environmental > Aquatic > Marine > Wetlands > Sediment ... | reverse complement strand
GCGAAACGCCCTTTTTCCGGCCGAGGGCGCCCTGTACCGACTGGTTGGGCCCGGCCGTAGGGAAAAGGCCCTGTCAGAGACCGAGGTGCGGAAGTACTCGGCGGCCGCAGCGGCAGCCGTATCGCGGACTATCGATATTACCGAACTCATCTCCTATTATACCGGGCTTGACTCAGGGCATAACCCCGAAACGGTGCCTTTGAAACCCCTGGTCGACGAGGTGTTCGAATCCAACGGGTTCGCGGTCGAAGACCTGGGAGTACAGGTGACGCTCGAGGGGCTGGAGAACCTGGCTGTGGTGTCCAACCGCCAGCAGCTCTATCTGGCCGTCAACAACCTGCTCCTCAACAGTCTGGACGCCTTGACGGAACAGAAACTTCCTGCTATCTTTGTCAAGGCGGTGAAGGAGCCCGGGTCGGTCAAAGTAGTATTCGGCGACAACGGTTGCGGCATCAGTCCTGATGACCTCAGTAAGGTTTTCGATACTTTCTTTTCTTCGAAACCCAACAAGGGAACCGGCCTGGGGCTGGCCATGTCCAGACAGATCATTGAAATGTACGGAGGTACGATACAGGTCGAAAGCGTACCGGGGGAAGGAGCCGCTTTTGAATTGGTGATGCTTGAGGCAGGCACCGACGGGTAGGATCAACACTGAAAAATACCTGACTGCAGTACAACATGGCAGATAGCACCAGAAACAAAGTCCTGTTCGTTGACGACGACCCCCCGGTGTTGAAGATGCTCGGGGAGTTGTTCGCGAAAGAGTACGAGGTTGTAGCGGTTGGTTCCGGGTCGGAGGCGATCGAAATGGCCCGGCTTCACGACGATCTGGCTACCGTCGTAATGGATATCAAGATGGCCGGTATGGACGGCATTGCCGCGGCCCGCCATATCCGAAACATCAAACCAAACCTTCCCATAATTTTTCACACCGGTTACCCCGGCGAGTACAACGAACGGGAAATAGACGATACTGAAAAGCCCTTTGACTATATCCAAAAAGGGCAGTCGATCCCCAAACTTATCCGTTCTGTAAGAAATGCGGTCGAGGCCCACAACCTCAAGCTGAACAACCAGAACCTGAGCCTCATCGCAGAAAACAGCTATGGAATGTATGGGCGGTCGGCGGCCATGCAGGAGGTGTTCCGGGCCATTCACAAGATCGGCCCGGGGGATACCAAGGTGATGATCCTGGGCGAGTCCGGGACCGGCAAGGAGCTGGTAGCCCGGGCTATTCACAACACCAGCAGGCGCAAGGACAAACACCTGGCTATTCTCAACTGCAACCACAGGTCACCGGACATCATTGAGGCGGAGCTTTTTGGGAACGTCAAGGGGGCTTTCACGGACGCCTCGGAAGACCGGGTTGGCTTTTTCGAATATGCCGACGGCGGCACTGTTTTTCTCGACGAAATCGGCGATCTGGATATTACCACTCAGGGTAAACTGCTTCGGGTAATCGAGAACGGCGAGTACATCAAACTCGGTACCCCGGAAACGCGACGAACCGATGTCCGGGTGCTGTGCGCAACTCATCAGCACCTGCTTCGGCTGGTTGGGGAGGGTAAGTTCCGCGAAGATCTCTATTTCCGGCTGAAAGGTGTGATCATCCATTTGCCGCCGCTCCGGGATCGAAAGGAAGACATCCCGCTGTTGGTCGAGAAGTTCATCCCCCGCTTTACAATCGAACAGGGTCTGCCGCCCAAGATCTTCGATGATTCCGCCATACAAGCCCTGATTGCGTACGATTGGCCGGGCAACGTGCGCAACCTGCTTGACACAGTTGAGTCTCTCATTTCTCTGTCCAATTCGGATATTATCTTCGGCGAGGACGTTCGGGCTTACCTGGAGCGGCCGCCGGTGGAAATCGGCAACGAGCACCCCGGCCTTCCGGTCCGTATGAAAGCGTTCGAGCGCACCCTGATCATCAAGGCCCTGGTCGAAGCCAGATTCAATATCACGGCCGCGGCAAAGCTGCTCAGGATCGACCGCACCAATCTTCAGAAGAAAATCAAGAGCTATGCCATCGATATGGACAGTCTTCGCGACTGACAATTTGTGGCAGGGAAGTGTGGCGACTTTTCCACACGATTTTCAAGGAAATTGTGGATAATTTTCACACCCCTCCCCGTGGATTTCTCGGCTGCACCGCATGCTATTGCCTTTCAGGCGGTTAACAAACACGCGTATCGTCACACAGACGGCACGATTGTTGATAACATATACAGCGAAGGACTTACTCGGCGCGGTCTGTAAAGATTTTGCCGGGGGGGATCGTGCCCCGATCGTAAGGGCTAGTGCGGTCGAACCGGAGGCCCGGCGGTGCAAGTGTGCTCGTATCGCCGGGCTTAATCTTGCGTAACAGACTCACCCGTCGACTAACCAACAGGTGGGTTTCTCTTCTTTATTGATTGACAATCGTCTCAAACCCGGGTGCCAGCAGTTCAGCCTGCCAGCGCATCATCTTGCCGACCGAAATCAATTCTTCGATTCCCCGCGGCAATTCCCTTGAGATCGTCTCGAGCGTACGGCGGTTGGCAATGAGGGTGGGGTCGATATCCAGTTCTTCTGCGACGCGGGCGCATTCGGAGCGAAGTTTCTCAAACAAAGGCCCGGCCGGAACGGGCATGCGGCTGGTTCTCGGTTTTGGCCACTTTTTGGGATCCAGGCTCTGGACCCGCCGGATCGTTTGCTTCAACTTCCGCAGCCGATCTCCGGTGAAATGCCGGGGGAGCTTGGGAAATACCAGGGCCATTTTATCCTTCCGGGCCGCCGCCCAGGTGGCCAGGTGCACGAGCTGCTGATTGCCGATTATCATGAAAGGTGGCCGGTCAACTTTCTGGGCCTCCTGCTCCCGCCACCGCCACAACTCCCTGAGAAACGCCAGTTGGCGCGGCTTGAGGACGCTGTGCCCCTTGATGCGCCAGACATCATCGGGGTCCCGTTCGTTGTCGACTGCTGTCGACTCAATCATGCGTTCACACGATTCCCGGTGCCAGTCCTCGCGCCCCAAACGCTTCAGCTCGGCCTTCTGCCGCTCAGCCAGCGGCTCGAGATACCTGGTGTCGTTGATGGCGTAGGCCAATTGCGCCTCGGTCAGCGGCCGGCGGGACCAGTCTGATTTCTGGCCCTTTTTGACCATGGCGACATCGAAGAACGCCTCCACCATATCCGCCAGGCTGATCTTGCGATAGCCCAGAAGCTGGGCCGCCAGCATGGTATCGAAAACCTCATTAGCCGGCCTGAAACCGTACGAATTTCGAAGCAGCCTCAAGTCAAACTCGGCACTGTGCAGAATCAGGCGGCTTTGGGACAGGGCCTCCAGGAAATGGGCCGGGTCGAGATCGGCCAGCGGATCGACTATGAAATTGTCCCCGCTCAAAGTGAGCTGAATGAGACAGGTCTTTTCGTAGTAATGGTGAAGACTGTCAGCTTCCGTATCCAGGGCCACGCGCCTGACCCGATCAATCTTCACGGCCAGTCGGTCCAGGACCCCGGCACTGTCGACATAGCGAAAAGCTGCTCCGGAAGGTTGTATCAAAGGAAGTCCTGGCCTTCCGGGAAGATTTCCCTGTTGTCGGAAAGCTCCAACTGATAGATTGAAATAGCCCCGCTCAAGTTAAAACGTCCCTTGTCAGGTTCCCAGTACGATCAGACTGACTACTGTCCCGATTATTATCCAGATAACCACTGCGGCCACCAGAGTAAAGGAGTAATAGCCCAGCATCTTGTCGGCGGGCACCTCCTTCAGCTCACGCAGGCCGAGATACATCAGGTAAAGCGAATACAAGCCGAGTATCGACAGCCAGGACAGGGCCGGGATGATCTGGAAAACGCCGGCCACCCAGGAGGCGGTGTAGGAGAAGACCGCCACCTTCAGGGAAGTCGGAAAGTCCTTCCGGCAGCCAAAAGTGGGAGCCAGGTTATCGATGATCATGCCCAGGATGTACACGGCTGCAAGAGAAAGAGCGTAAGTAAGCACCGCGTAGGTGAAACCGTCGAAGAAGCTGCTCCTGATCTGAACTCCTACTATCGGACGGCCGATCACCGACTGACCGATAAGACCGGCTACCGCCGGAATCGCGGCGAGAATCATAGCATATCTCGTGTACATATCCGCAACGGACAGACTTTCCGCCTTGATAACCGGCCATTCCTCGGTCGGTGTCAGTAATATCTTTTTGGCTCTATCAAACAAAATCATATCCACCTCCGCGCGGGCTCCGGGTGGCTCAGTGCATCTTCGCGCTTCTCATCGGCCTTTGGCCTTCAGAGATATGCTCGCGCGAATATGATGCAACCCCGGCTCCGGTCGTGTCAATATAAATACGGAAGACTCAGTTGCCCCGATACGACCGCGGCGCTTCAGTCCGGGCGATTCGTCCGCATCGAGAGGGAAATGCGACGACGGTCCAGATCGATATCCAGAACGCTGACGCGGACTTTCTGATGTACCTTGACGATTTCGGCCGGGTCCTTGACGAATCGGTCGGCCAGTTCGCTGATGTGGACCAGTCCGTCCTGGTGCACGCCGATGTCCACGAACGCCCCGAACGCGGTGACGTTGGTGACAATACCGGGCAAACTCATGCCTGCCCGGAGGTCATCGATCTTATTCACCGACTCGTCGAAAGCAAACGACTCATACTCACTTCTGGGATCGCGGCCGGGCTTCGCCAGCTCTTCCATGATGTCCTGCAGCGTGGGAACACCGACCGTCTCCGAAACGTACCTTTCCAGCTTGATCTTCTTTCGGAGCTCCTCTTCGCGCATCAGGTCCGCCACCGTACAGCCGAGATCGGCCGCCATGGCGTCGACGATGGCGTAGCTCTCCGGATGGACAGCGCTTCGGTCGAGCGGGTTTTCGGCATCGGCAATCCTCAGGAATCCGGCCGCCTGTTCAAAGGCCTTGGGACCCAGGCGTGTAACCTTCTGCAGATCCTTGCGGGAGCGGAACGGACCTTTGTCGTTGCGATGACTGACCACATTCTGAGCCAGCACCGGGCCGAGCCCCGAGACGTACGTCAGGAGCTGTTTACTGGCGGTGTTGACCTCCACGCCGACTGAATTAACGCAGCTCATCACGGTATCATCGAGCCCCTGCTTCAGGGACGTCTGATCGACATCGTGCTGATATTGCCCCACGCCGATCGACTTGGGGTCGATCTTGACCAGTTCGGCGAGGGGGTCCATCAAACGGCGGCCGATCGATACCGAACCGCGCACGGTTACATCGTGATCGGGGAATTCGTCGCGGGCCACCTCCGAGGCGGAGTAGATCGAGGCTCCCGACTCGTTTACCATCTCAACCTTAATGTGCTCCGGCAGCCCGAGCTCCTTCACGAACGTCTGCGTCTCGCGGCCGGCCGTGCCGTTTCCGACCGCGATGACGTTTACTTTGTACTTGCCGCAGAGGGCTTTCAGCTCGACGCCGGCCTCGCGCCGTTTGGCCTCGCCCGTGTGCGGGTAGATCGTCGTATGCTCGAGCAGTTTGCCCTGGCGGTCCAGACAGACGACCTTGCAGCCGGTGCGGAAACCGGGATCGAGAGCCAGGATCGTTTTGCGTCCCAGAGGCGGCGCCATCAATAACTCACGGATATTCTCCGTGAATACCCGGATAGCTTCTTCATCGGCCCGTTTTTTGGACTCAGCCCGGGCCTCGGTTTCCATCGCCGGCCCCAGCAGCCGCTTGTAGGCGTCGTCAACCGCCAGCTCAACCTGGCGGGAGGCAGCGTTGTTGCTGATAACGAAGATCTTGTGCAGAATCCCCAGCGCCGTTTCCTCGGGCGGCGTTACTCGAAGGCTCAGGAAACCTTCCGCTTCGCCCCGCCTCATAGCCAGAATCCGGTGCGAAGGCGCTTCGGAAAGCAGTTCTTCCCAATCGAAGTAATCGGAATATTTGGCTCCCTCGGTCTCTTTGCCGGCTACCATCTTTGACCGGGCCATCCCCTCGCGGGCGTACAGCTCGCGCATGCGGGCCCGGGCATCGGTATCTTCGTTGACCCACTCGGCCACGATATCCCGGGCCCCGGCCAGGGCGTCCTCGACTGTGGCAACTTCCTTCTCCGGGTCGACGAAACCCTCCGCCTCTTTCTCGGGGTCGATTCCTTCCTGGGCCAGCAGCATCTCGGCCAGCGGCTCCAGCCCGCGTTCGCGGGCGATAGTGGCGCGGGTGCGACGCTTGGGCCGGAAAGGCAGGTAGATGTCTTCCAGCTCGGCTATCGTCGGGGCCGCCTCGATTTTCGCTTTCAGCTCGTCGGTCAGCAGTTCACGCTCCTGCAGAGATTTCAGGATCGCCTCGCGCCGTTTGTCCAGCTCCCGGAGCTGTTCCAGGCGGTCCCGAATTGAGGTTATCTGGGTTTCATCGAGACTCTCGGTGGCTTCCTTGCGATAACGTGCGATGAACGGTACGGTGGCGTCGTTGTCCAGAAGTTCGGCGGTGGCGGCCACCTGACGGGGCTTCAGACCGAGTTCAGCGGCGATTGCGGTTACGTGAGGGTGCTGCATAGCTCTATTACCATTTTAAAAGCCGGAAGACGTTCAATTGCTGTATCGGTACAAGATAAGACGCCGGCGGCAAAAAGAAAACAAGCGGTTTAGAAAATACAAAAACGACCGGAACGGCCATAAACTCCTGTACTAACCGTGCTTAAACTCTTATTTTAAAGGCTGTGCTGGAAACCGTGAGATTTTATTTAATCCTTAAACGAGAACTTGTTGGATAACAGGATGACCGAAGAAGAGAAGTATATCGTCGAACCCGAAAACGCCCTGCCGGCCATCACGGTCGATGACCTGACCGACCGCATGCGCGAGGCTACCGCCAAAGTCGGCTGGACCGACCTCATGCCGGTGCAGGCCAAAGCCATACCCTACATTCTGGTCGGACGCGACCTGATGGTCCAGTCGCGAACCGGAAGCGGCAAAACCGGCGCTTTTATGCTGCCGATTATTGATAAGATAGATCCCAACCTGAACGCCTGTCAGGCCCTGGTAATGGTGCCCACCCGGGAGTTGGCCCGCCAGGTGGCTCGCGAGGGGGAGGTCCTCGGCTCTGTGGCCGGCGTCCGCACGGCCGCTGTTTACGGCGGCGTCAAATACGGCCCGCAGGTGAAAGCGCTGAGCAAAGGCGCCCATATCGTAGTGGGGACGCCCGGCCGGGTGCTCGACCACCTGCTGAAGAGGACTTTCACGCTCGAGGACATCGAGTTTCTGATATTCGATGAGGCTGACCGCATGCTCTCGGTCGGGTTTTATCCCGATATGAAGCAGGTCAAAACCTATCTGCCCAATCGCCCGGTCAGGGGGCTGATGTTCTCGGCCACCTTCCCCGGCAACGTGAAGCGCCTGGCCCACGAGTTCCTTCGCAACCCGGAATTCCTCAGCCTCAGTCGAGATCACGTTCATGTCACCGACACCGAGCACGCTTTCTACGTTGTCCCCGGCATGGAGAAAGATCGCTGCCTGATCAGGATTATCGAGGTGGTCAATCCCAGGTCGGCCATCATATTCTGCAACACGAAAGCGCAGGTGCACTATGTGACTACGGTGCTCCAGCGCTTCGGCTACGATGCCGATGAACTGACCGCCGACCTCAAACAGGCGACCCGGGAGGGCGTCCTGGCCCGCGTGCGAAAGGGTACCCTGCGTTTCCTGGTAGCCACCGATCTGGCCGCCAGGGGTATCGATATCCCCGAGCTCTCTCATGTAATCCAGTACGAGCCACCCGAGGATCCCGAGGCGTACGTCCATCGCGCCGGTCGAACCGGAAGGGCCGGGGCCAGCGGCGAGGCTATCTCTCTGGTGGCCGGGATGGAGCAGACCGAACTTACCCGGATAGGCAAGAGGTTCGGAATCGACTTGATTGAACGGACCCTGCCGACGGAAGAAGATGTCGAGACACTGGTGGCGGCCCGCGTGACGGCACTGCTCGAGGCCCAGATAAGAGAGCGGGGGACGCTGCACGCCGAGCGCATGCAGCGGTTTATTCCCCTGGCCGGCGAGCTCAGCCAGCACGAAGAAGAGCTGTCGCTGATCACCATGCTGCTTGACGATTACTATCAGCAGACGCTCCACGGCTTTGTCCCCGAGCCCGAACCGGCTCCCTCGCACGAACCCATGTCGGGGAAAGGTTCCGGAAGGCGGGGCAGCCGAAGTCGAAAGTCAGGCGGGCGGCGGCGCGATCGTCGGTGAAATCAGTTCACCAGGCAGGTTGATGAACAGCCCATTCAGGAAATTTACTGCGGCTCTAACGATCATCATGGTCTGGTTCGCCCTGACCCTGACGGTCTCGTGCGAAAAAGGGGAGAGAAACAGCGTGACCTCCAGGCAGATTGTACCCGAACAGATAGACGGCTGGCAGCTCCAGCCTGAGGTGCGCTCTTTCGATCGAAGGACGATCTTCGACTACATCGACGGTGCGGGCGAGGTGTACCTGTCGTTCGCCTTTCGCGGCGTGAATGTATACAGCTACCGGCGCGAGGGCGCCCCGGAAATTACGGCTGAGATTTTCGATATGAGCGTTCCCGAAGATGCCTACGGTGTGTTCAGCTACGCCCGTGAGAGCGAGGAACCCGGAATCGGGCAGGCCTTCGAATATCGAGGCAGCGTGCTCTGCTTCTGGCAGGACCGGTATTATGTCTGCGTTACCTGTTATGAGCAGACCGATGAGACCAGCGAAATTCTCCCGGCGCTGGCGCGTGAGATCAGCAAGCGCCTTCCCGACGAGGGGAAGCGCCTCGATCTTGTGAATATCTTACCCGAAGAGGGGAAATTACTGCATTCCGAAAGGTTCTTTCATCTTCACTCATCTCTGAATTATCACTTCTTTATCGCTCGTGAGAACCTCCTCAATATGAGCCCGGACACCAGAGCCGCACTGGCCCGGTATTCGCCGGGCTCCGCCTGCCTGCTGTGCGTTCAATACCCGGACGCTGAGCAGGCCGGAGCGGCTTACCGCAGTTTCGTCGAGGGCTACCTGCCGGAGTTCGAGGGCGCAGCGCCGGTGCGGATTGAGGACGGGAAATGGGCGGCCGCAGAAGTTAACGACCGTTACGTCACGGCGGTTTTCGAAGTGGCAACGGAAAGTCAGGCAAGGCAGTTTCTGGAGCAGATCAAGGCAAATCTGACGGCGTTCATCCGATAAGGGAGCGGGGATATGAAATCAAAAGAAAGCGGCATCACACGCCGGGACTTCATCAAGGGGACCGGTTGCGTGGCAATGGGCATGGCTCTGGGCTTGCCGGCAGTGGCCGAAGAGATCGTCTCCGAACCGGTGAAAAAAGCAAGGGTTGTTTTGATTCGCGATAAGGATGTGGTCACGGCCGAGGGGAAGATCGACGGCGAAATAATACAGCGGATGTTCGATGAAGGGATATCGGCGCTTTTCGAAAACAAGAATGTCGCCGATTGCTGGCGTCAGGTTGTTAAGCCCGAGGATGTCGTAGGCATCAAGACCAACGAGTGGGGCCCGCTCCGCACCCCGGCCGCGGTCGAGCAGGCGATCAAGAGACGGGTCCTGGAGGCGGGGGCAAAAGAGGAGAATATCGCTATCGCCGATCGCGGAGTGAGAGAGCACCCGGTTTTCAAGAAAGCCACCGCTTTGATCAATACCCGGCCGATGCGCACCCACGCCTGGTCGGGCGTCGGCAGCCTGATTAAGAACTACATCCCGTTCGTGTCCTATCCGCCGGACTATCACCCCGATTCCTGCGCCGATCTGGGGGCTGTGTGGCAGCTTCCGATCGTCAAAGACAAAACGCGCCTTAACGTGCTCGTCATGTTGACCCCGCTCTTCTACGGCGTGGGTCCGCATCATTTCGATACCACCTATGTCTGGCGCTACGGTGGGCTCTTGATCGGCGCCGACCCGGTCGCAGTCGACACCATCGGTCTTCAGATTTTCCAGGCCAAGCGTAAGGCCTACTTCGGTGAGAATCGGCCGATCCAGCCGACCGCCCACCACATTGCTTTCGCCGACACCCGGCATGGTCTCGGTGTTAGTGATCCCGCCCTTATCGACCTGGTACGTCTGGGCTGGGAGGAGGACAGCCTGATTTGAACGCACCGGGAATCTTTCGGTAACCTCATGAAGTGGCTCAACCTCTGGCTCTCCATCCTGGTCACCTTGACGGTGTTCGGCCTCCTTCAGCTCCAACTGGGTATGTTGCCGCCGCTGGGAAGGTTTTTCGATCCTTTCGAAGGTTTTTGGCAAAACAACGCCGATTCCGATATCATCCCGGAAAGAATCGATGTCGAAGCATTGCTTGAGACGGTGACCGTATACTGGGACGACCGTCACGTGCCTCACGTATTCGCGCGGAACGATCATGATCTCTATTTCGTGCAGGGGTTGTTGACCGCCCGTGACCGTCTGTGGCAGATGGAGTTCGTGACCTTGGCGGCCTCGGGTCGGCTGGCCGAAATCGTGGGCGAGCAGGCCCTGGATCACGATATCTCCCGGCGAAGGCTCGGCATGCTTTACGCCGCCGAGAAGAAGCTGGCCGCGGCGATGGAACACGCACCGTCGAGGGAGGCACTCCGGGCTTTCGCCGAGGGAGTGAACGAATATATCACGGGGCTGGATTACTCCGGCCTCCCTTTCGAATACAAACTTCTCAACTACCAGCCGGAGCCGTGGACCCCTCTGAAGTCGGTTCTCCTGATTCAATATATGGGTTGGGGGTTGACCAGCTATGGTCTCGATGACCTCGCTCTGACCCGCGCCCGTACGGTGTTTGCCGACAGCACCATCGATAAGCTCTACCCGACACGGCCGCCTTACACCGAACCGATCGTCAGCGATTACACGGGAGCAGGGACCGTCGACATACCGGTTCCGCCCGATTCAATTTATCGGTACAACCGGTTGGGTACGGATCACGATACCGCCGAAGATCCATCTCGCGGCAGCAACAACTGGGCAGTCGCGCCCTCTAAAACCGCCAAAGGCCGCGCGATTTTGTGCAACGATCCACACCTTGGACTGAACCTGCCTTCGATCTGGTACGAAATGCAACTGGCCTCGCCCGACGTGAACGTCTATGGTGTCACCCTGCCCGGCGCGCCGGGGGTGATCATCGGTTTCAACGAGCGCATTGCCTGGGGGCTGACCAACGGGGAAACGGACGTGATCGACTGGTACGACATCGAGTTTAAGGATTCCACCTGCGCCGAGTATCTTTACGATGGTTCCTGGCGCAGAACAAGCCTGCGCATCGAGGAGATCGGCGTCCGGCGGGACGATACAGTGATTGACACGACTTTTTACACCCACCACGGGCCGGTGGTCTATCGATCCGGGGAAGAACCTTACGGCGACAAGATCCCCGTCGGTTGCGCCATGCGCTGGACGGCCCATGAGACCTCGAACGAAGTCCGAACGGTCTACGAACTCAACCGCGCCGGAGATTACGAGGGCTACCGCGCCGCGATAAGGCATTTCCTCTGCCCGGGTCAGAATTTCGCCTTTGCCTCCAAGGAGGGAGACATAGCGATCGTGCACCAGGGGTTGCTGCCGGTTCGGTGGGAAGGACAGGGGCGGTATATCGGCGATGGTCGTGATCCGGCGTATGACTGGAAGGGTTTCATCCCCTGGGATGCGCTGCCTTCGGCGGTGAATCCGAAGCGC
>Ga0272444_10004926_pt1 | contig 11633 bp, 21 predicted proteins | sample SSMForm13_FD_201033 | JGI IMG/M metagenome (GOLD analysis project Ga0272444, IMG submission 201033) | Marine sediment archaeal communities from Little Sippewissett salt marsh, Falmouth, MA, United States - SSM-Form-13 | ecosystem: Environmental > Aquatic > Marine > Wetlands > Sediment ... | reverse complement strand
TTGGTTCCGCACTCATCGCAGACGCCTTCCTTCCGGGGCAGTTTGGCCGGGTAGTTATAGCCGGTGTTGCACTGCGGGCAGAAGAACCGTCCGGAAAGCCTCCTGATAACCTCTTCATCGGGAACATCAAGCAGGATAGCCAGATCGATATTTTTGCTGTTCTTTTCCATCATCCGCTTGAGAGCCTCGGCCTGAGGCTCCGTCCGAGGAAAACCATCAAGGACAAAGCCGGCATCGAGTTCACCCGCCTTGAGTTTATCCTCGATGACACCGACGATGATATTGTCGGGAACCAGTTCGCCCGAAAGCATAAAACCCTTGGCTTTTTTGCCGAGATCGGTTCCCTTTTTAACGGCTTCCCGGAGGACATCACCGGTCGACAGGTGTAAAATATCCAGCTCCCGGCAGACTCTCTTGGCCTGCGTCCCTTTACCTGATCCGGGCGGGCCCAAAAAAATGAAATTCATCAGTACGATCTCCCTCGTATTCGGCCTTTTTTCATAAATCCATCATAATGTCGCATAAGCAGATGCGACTCGATCTGCTGTAGCGTATCCAGGGCAACGCCGACAACGATCAGCAGGCCGGTCCCGCCGAAGAAATAGTTGACGTCGAACTGACCCATGAGAACCCAGGGCAAAACGGCGATACAGGCGAAAAATATGGCCCCCGGCAGCGTAATGCGGGTCAAAATTCTCTCGATATGCTCCGCGGTTCGTTTCCCCGGTCGAATGCCGGGGACAAAGCCGCCGTTCTTGCGCATGTTGTCGGCGATATCGATCGGATTGAAAACGATGGCGGTATAAAAATAAGCAAAGAATATGATTATCAGGCCATAAATAATCGAGTAGCTGGCGCCGCCTGGGTTGAGCCAGTTGGCCACAATATTGGCGACCCACTCGGTATTGGGAAACAACTGCTGAACGGTGGCCGGCAGAAACATGATCGACTGAGCGAAAATAATCGGGATAACGCCGGCGGAATTAACTGAGAGCGGCAAATGCGTGGTCGCCCCGCCGTAAACGCGTCGCCCGATAATCCGCTTGGGGTATTGCACCGGCACCCGGCGCTGGGCGCGGGTGACGAGAATAACGGCCGCGATAACACCGAGCATCAAGGCCACCAAAACGACTTCGATGAAAATCGACCTGGTGCCGTACCATAGATACTGAACCTCCTCGATAACGGCATCGGGGAAACGAGCCACAATACCGATGAAGATGATCAACGAAATTCCGTTGCCGATCCCCCGCTCGGTGATCTTTTCGCCGAGCCACATGATAAAAATGGTGCCGCAGGTCAGCGTGAGGATGGTAATAAACAGAAATTGCCCGTAGGGCATATGCACGATCTTACCGCCCTCGACCTCCAGCGAGGAAAGAAACTGAGCCGTACCCAGCGCCTGCAGAGCGGCGATCAGGACGGTCAGATAACGGGTGTACTGAGTGATTTTTCGCCGACCTTCCTCACCCTCTTTCTGCAGTTTCTGCAGATAGGGAACGACCGCCCCCAGGAGCTGGAACATAATTGAGGCCGATATATAGGGCATAATACCCAGGGCAAAAATGGTCGCCTTGAGAAAAGCTCCACCCGAGAAGAGGTCCAGCAGGCCGAAAATGGAGTCGCCGGAGACCGCCTGGGCCAGAAGCGACCCATCGACTCCTGGAGTCGGGATATGGCCCCCGATACGATAAACGATAAAAATCCCCAGAGTGAAGAGAATCCGTTTCCGCAGTTCTTCTACCTTGAAAATCGACTGAAAAGTTCCTAACACTTTATCACCTCAACTTTGCCGCCAACTTCCTGTATCTTCTCTACGGCGGCTCGGGAAAAAGCCGCGGCTTTTATATGCAGAGGAGATTCCAGCCGGCCCAGTCCGAGAATCTTGACGGGGATGCGCACTGATTTAATAATGCCCATGGCTTTCATCTGCTTCGGGTCGACCTCACCGGTTTGACACTTTTCAAGGTCCCTGAGGTTGACCACCTGAAATTCCTTTTTGAAGCGGTTGGTAAAGCCTCGCTTGGGTATCCGGCGCGAGACCGGCATCTGACCGCCCTCCATCCACGGCTTGATTTTGGCGCCGGAACGGGACTTCTGGCCTTTGTGGCCCCGGCCGGAGGTTTTCCCCAGGCCGCTTCCCGGGCCTCGCCCGACCCGTCGACGATTTTTTCTGGCACCGCGCGGCGGTTTCAGCTCGGATAGTTTTAAGGGTACCATTATTCATCAACCTTTTCGTATTTTACGAGATGCTTGACAGCACTTATCATACCTCGAATCTGGGGCGTGTCGTTGTGGACGGCGGTTCGGTTCAGTTTTCCCAAACCGAGGGCCCGAATGGTTCTTTTCTGATCGATGGTGCGGTTGATCGTGCTGCGAACCTGCGTTACTTTTATTTTAGCCATAATAACCCCGCTTTGGCGGCCGATTAATATCCTTCCTGCCGATATCGCACCTGCATTTCGCGGGAGCGAAGATTCTGCAGACCATTCATGGTGGCTTTGACCACATTATGGGGATTGCGACTGCCCAGCGCCTTGGTCAGGATATCCTGTACGCCGGCGACTTCGAGAACGGCCCGCACGGCTCCGCCGGCGATAACGCCGGTGCCGGGTGAGGCGGGTCGGAGAACGACCTTGGAGGCGCCGAAGCGTCCAAGGATAAAATGCGGGACGGTTCCCTCGGGTGTCAGGGCGATTTCCACCATTGATTTACGCGCCGCCTCGGTTGCTTTCCTGATCGCCTCGGCAACTTCCGCGGCCTTGCCCAGCCCGACGCCGACTTTGCCGTTTTTCTGGCCGACGGCAACGAGGGCGGTAAAGCTGAAACGCCGGCCGCCTTTAACCACTTTGGCAACGCGGTTGACGTGAATCACTCGCTCCTCGAAATCGAGGCTTTCCATTTCCAGATTAGCCAAATATTACCTCATACATTTATTCAAAATTCCAATCCAGCTTTTCTTGCCGATTCGGCCAGCGCCTTCACCCGACCATGATAAATATTGCCGTTTCGATCAAAGGCGACCTTCTTGATACCCGCCGCGGTGGCCCGCCGGGCGATTTCCTCACCGACCAGACCGGCGGCTTCCACCTTGCTCTTGTCGGCCAGCTTATCCCTGACCTCCCTGGCTGTCGAGGAAGCCGCGACCAGGGTGGTCATTTTTTCGTCGTCAATGATCTGGGCGTAAATGTTTTTAAGCGATTTGGCCACGGTCAATCTGGGTCTTTCGGCCGTGCCGAAGATTCTTTTCCTGACATGGGCCTTGCGCCGGAGCCGTCTTTTTTCTTTATCAGCTGTCTTTTTCATATCTTCACCCGCCTTTATTTGCCGGCCGCCTTGCCTGCCTTACGACGGACAATTTCGTCGATATATCTTATCCCCTTACCCTTGTAAGGTTCGGGGGGCCGGAAAGAACGCACCTTGGCGGCGGTCATACCGACCAGCTGCTTGTCTATTCCGGATATGATTATTCTGTTTTCCTTGGGCAAAACCTCAAAGGAAACACCATCGGGCGGCCGCACCAGGACAGGGTGCGAGTATCCGACATTGAGTTCCAGAAGCTTGCCCTTGGCCTCGGCCCGATAACCGACGCCTACCATCTGCAGGGTCTGCCGGTAGCCCTCGGTAACGCCGGTGACCATGTTCTGTATGAGGGCCCGGGTAAGACCGTGGTACGATCGCTGGAGGCGGCTGTCGGAGGTACGCCTCACGACAACCTGGTCATCTTCGACGGCAACGTTGATTTTTTCCGGAATAGTCTGCATGAGAGTTCCCCTGGGACCGGTTACCGTGACCTGCGTGCCATCGAGATCGATTTTGACCCCCTTGGGAACGGTTATGGGCAATTTACCTATTTTAGACATGGTGACACTCCGTTACCAGATTGTACACAAGGCTTCGCCGCCCAGTCGGTTTTCAAGCGCCTGAGCACCGGTCATGACGCCGCCCGAGGTTGACACGATTATTATTCCAACCTGAGAAAGGACGATTCTCCGGATGTCCTCGAGACTGTAATATTTCCTCAGACCGGGTCGAGAAATTCTCCTGAGGCCCTTTATAGTCGGTTCGTCGGCGCGGCTGTACTTAAGATATACCCGAAGAATGCCCTGCTTTTTGTCGGGCAATTCCAGAAAGTCCGTGATGAACAACTCATCTTTCAGGATCCGGGCCATCTCCCGTTTCAGATTGGAGGCCGGAATATCGACCGCTTTTTTACGAGCCTTGGAGGCATTTCTGATTCTGGTCAGCATATCCGCAACCGGGTCTGTCATCGACATGGTATGCTCCTCTTAACGCACGTTACCAACTGGCCTTCACCACGCCGGGAATCTCCCCGGCCAGAGCCAATTCTCTAAAGCAGATTCGGCACAACCCGAATCGCCTCAAATAAGCTCGCGACCGGCCGCAACGGCGGCAGCGAGTATATTGACGCACCTTGAATTTCGGTTTCCTTTTTTGCTTTTCGATCAAGCACTTCTTTGCCACAACATCTCCTATTTTCTAAACGGCATGCCCAGCTCGGTCAAAAGCTGGCGAGCCTCTTCGTCGTTTCTGGCGGTGGTCGTTATGGATATATTGAGTCCCCGAATCTTGTCGATCTTGTCGTAATCGACCTCAGGGAAAATAATCTGTTCCCGTATCCCGAGATTGAAGTTACCGCGCCCATCGAATGATTTCGCGGAGATGCCCCGGAAATCACGGATACGCGGAATGGCGACATTCATCAGCCGATCCAAAAACTCATACATGCGTTCGCGGCGGAGAGTTACCTTGGCCCCGATTCGGGCCCCTTGACGCAACTTGAAATTCGATATTGATTTTTTGGCGGTGGTGATCCGGGGACGCTGGCCGGTAATACGCATCAGGTCGTCGGCCGCCGCATCGATGACTTTGGCATTGGCCACCGCTTCACCCAAACCGACATTGACGGTAATTTTGGTCAGCCGGGGGACCTCCAGCGGCGAAGAATATTTATTCTCCTTGATCAGCTTGGGCACGATTTTATCGTAATATTGCTCTTTTAATCTGGCCATCTTAAACACCACTAAATTGTTTCGCCGCAGCGTCGGCAAATTCGTATCTTCCTGTCAACACTCCCCGATTCCCTGATTACCTTGTAGCTGACCTTGGTGGCCGCACCGCAGGATTTGCAATAGGGAGCGACATTGGCCCGACTGATCGGTGATTCCTTGCGGATAATGCCGCCTTTGGGATTGCGCTGGGTCGGCCGGGTATGCCGGGAAATCATGTTGACGTTCTCCACGATAAGGCGATTGGTATTCGGAAAAACGTGCAGGACCTTGCCGATCTTGGGCTTGTCGGGGGTTCCCCGATCCTTGCCTCTGCGGACGATAACCATGTCACCTTTCTTTATGTTCATAACCGAAATCCTTATAGTACTTCGGGGGCCAGCGAGACGATCTTCATGAATTGTCTCTCTCTTAGCTCTCTGGCCACCGGTCCAAAAATACGCGTTCCGCGCGGTTCCTTTTGTTCATTTATAATAACGGCCGCGTTATCCGAGAATCTTATGATGGAACCATCTTTGCGTCGGGTTTCCGCCTTGGTGCGAACGACGACGGCCTTGCATATTTCCGATTTCTTGACCGTTCCACCGGGGATAGCATCCTTGACGGAAACCACAATAATATCTCCTAATCGAGCATATCGTCTCTTGGAGCCGCCCAATATTCGGAAGCATCGGACCCGTCTTGCTCCGGAATTATCGGCGACCACCAAATCAGTTGATTCCTGGATCATGGCAAAACTCCCACGCTGCTAATATTCTCCCCGCGGTTACTGCGCCTTTTCAATTATCTCGACCAGACGCCAGCGTTTCGATGCTGACAGCGGCCTGGTTTCCATCACCCGCACCAGATCGCCTACCCGGGCCTCGTTGGACTCATCATGAGCATACAATTTCGAAAAAGACCTGATGATCTTTTCATAGAGAGGATGACGCTGCGTTCTTTCGATTTTGACGACAACCGTTTTGTTCATCTTGTCGGAAACGACGCGGCCCACCCGCACTTTTCTTTTATGTCTTATCATGTTCAAAATCCAGCCCTATAAGCTTTACTCTTTATTTTCCGTTTCTTGCGACTGATCGGCTTTATCTTCAGTTTTCTCTTTCTCTTTCTTCTTTTCCTTATCCGCCGCCTCCAGAATCGAAACCGGCGAGTCGACTATCTTGCGAATGTTGAGTCTGTCCTCGGCCAGGATCGATTCGATACGGGCAATATCTTTTCGCAGGGTGCGCAACCGAAGAGGATTATCGAGTTCCTTGAGGGTTTTGCGCATCTTCAGGTTGAACAGATCATCTTTGAATTCCTGCCTTTTCTGCAGGAGTTCTTCCCTGGTCAAATCTCGCAGGCTTACCATTTTCATAATCAGAACCCCTCCGTCTCGGAACGCGTTACGAATCTGACTTTCATCGGCAGTTTATTTCCGGCCAGCCGAAAGGCCTCGCGAGCCATTGTCTCGCTGACCCCCTCCACCTCGAAAAGAATGCGGCCCGGTTTGACCACGGCCACCCAGTATTCGGGAGCGCCTTTGCCCTTGCCCATGCGTGTTTCGGCCGGCTTTTTGGTTATGGGTTTATCCGGAAAAATCCTGATCCAAACTTTGCCGCCGCGCTTGATATATCTGGTCAATGCGATACGGGCCGCCTCAATCTGTCGATCGGTCACCCAGGCCGGTTCGAGCGTTCTCAGGCCGAATTCACCGAATGATACTTTGCTGCCGCGATAGGCCTTGCCGCGTCTATTGCCTTTTTGCTGTTTTCTGAATTTAACCTTTTTCGGCATCAACATGATATCATCTCCAGGCTATGAACATTTGCTCAATTCTGCGGTTTATCACCGGAGGCATCTTTCGGTTTCGGGTTTTCTGGTTTGGTAGGGGGCCTTTCCGGCTTTTTGCCGCTTTCGGGCCCTTTCGCACCGGACGGCGGCGGTCCGCCCTGGCCGCCTTCATCGCCTCTCCCCCCGGGTCTGCGCCCGCCCGGTTTGCGGACACGGCCACGCCGTCTTTTGCCGCGGGAACGATCATCACGACGACGCCGATCCTTACGCGACGGCATTTCGATCTCGGGGCGATCGGTAAGCGACTTGTCGATTTCGTCGCGCACCTCGAGTTCGCCCGAGCCCATGACCATGCCGCGACAAATCCAGACCTTGACGCCGATCGTTCCATAGGTGGTGTTGGCCGTCGAGGTGGCGTAGTCGATATCGGCCCGAAGTGTATGCAGGGGGACACGACCATCCATATACTTTTCGCTGCGGGCGATCTCGGCTCCGGCCAGTCGGCCGCTGCAGAGGACCTTGATTCCCTCGGCGCCCATTTTCATGGTGGCACCGATGGCCTTTTTCATGGCCCGACGATAGGAAATACGGCCCTCCAGCTGATGAGCGATCGAATCGGCCACCAGGCGCGCCGAAAGCTCGGGCTTTTTTACCTCAATTATATTCAATGAAATGTCTTTTTCGGTCAGAAGCTGCAATTCTTCCCGGAGTTTGTCCACCTCGGCTCCCTTGCGGCCGATGACAATCCCGGGACGGGACGTATGGATATCCACGGTTACCTTTTTGGGAGCGCGAAGAATCTCGACGCGGGCCAATCCGGCGTTGGACAGGCGGGTGTTGATATACCTTTTGACGATCATGTCTTCCTGGATAAAGCTGGCGAAGTTTTTGCCCGCAAACCATTTGCTGTTCCAGGATTTAATGACTCCCAGGCGAAAACCGATTGGATGTGTCTTTTGTCCCAAAATTTTCTCCTTTATTCTTTATCCGACCTGGCTTCCTCATCACCCGAATCACCGCCACCGGCGGTATCATCTTCCGGGCCTCCCTTGTCAGCCCCGGCATCAGGGCTGCCTTCGGATTTATCAATATCGGCTTCGGGCGCGGTCTCCTCTCCGTCGGGAGACTCGTCGACCGGAGCGGTCTTTTCTTTCCCGGCCGTTTCCTCTTCGGCCTCGGCAGCTTTGGCCTTTTTCCCTTTAGCCGGCTTCGATTTCTTTTTATCGCGGGCGGGGGCCTTTTCTTTGCGAGACCGTCTGGTTTTGCGCGGTTCTTCCTCTTCCAGTTCGCCCTCGACCTCAACGGTAATGTGACAGAATCTCTTCCGGATTCGATAAACACGCCCCATAGAGCGAAACTGGATTCTTTTGGCCGTCGGGGCACCATCGACAAAGATTTTCGTTATCTGCAATTCCTCGGCCTTTATCTTGGATGTCCCGGCCACCGCAATAGCGTTGGCGGCCGCCGATTTGACCGTCTTGGCCAATTGATGGGCGGCTCGACGCGGCGTAAAATTGAGTATATTGAGCGCCTCCTCGACCGGTTTACCCCTGATCAACGAGGCCACCTGACGCATTTTGCGCGGTGATGCTTTCAAAAATCTGGTTCTTGCTCGTGCCTGCATCGACGATTCTCCCTATCCTTTTACGGAGCTGGACCGTTCCACCAGTTTGCCGCCATGACCGCGAAACGTGCGTGTGGGAGCGAACTCACCCAGTTTGTGACCAACCATGTTTTCCGTAATGTAAACCGGTATAAATTTATTGCCGTTGTGGATCGCCAGCGTATGCCCGACGAATTCGGGGATCACAGTAGACCTTCGGGCCCATGTTTTCACCACTTTCTTGTCACCCGACAGGTTCAGGGCCTGAACCTTCTTCATAAGCTTTTCATCAATGTAAGGACCCTTTTTCAATGACCTTGCCATCATGGCCTCCGCATTTATTTCTTCTTCCTGCGATCTTCGACGATATATTTATCCGACTTTTTCTTTTTTCGGGTTTTCAGCCCCTTGGTTTTTTTGCCCCAGGGTGTACAAGGATGCCGGCCGCCGGAACTTCGGCCCTCGCCGCCGCCCATGGGATGATCGACGGGATTCATGGCCACGCCGCGGACACTGGGCCGCCAGCCGCGCCAGCGGGCGGCGCCCGCCTTGCCCCAGTTGATATTTTTGTGATCGGCATTGCCGACCGAACCGATGGTGCCGTAACAGGTCTGCTTGACCAGGCGCACCTCGCCGGAGGGCATCTTCAGATGAGCGAACTCACCTTCTTTGGCCACCAGCTGGACATAGGTCCCGGCACCGCGGGCGATCTGGCCGCCCTTGCCCGGAACCAGTTCGATATTATGAAGAAACGTGCCGAGGGGAACATTGCCGATCGGCAGGGCGTTGCCGGTGCGGATTTCGGCTTTGTCACCAGAGATGACGATATGATCGACCTGGAGACCATCGGGGGCCAGGATATATCTCTTGTCGCCGTCGGCATAGTGCAAAAGAGCAATCCGCGCGGAACGGTTGGGATCGTACTCGATCGAGGCCACGCGGGCCGGTACATTATGCTTGTTGCGCCGGAAATCGATTATCCGGTAATGCCGCTTGTGTCCGCCGCCGCGGTGACGAACCGTCATCCGCCCCTTGTTATTGCGGCCGCCCTTTTTACGGATAGGCCTGAGCAGGGCTTTTTCGGGGACAATCGAGGTAATCTCATCGAAAGTCGGCACCGTCCTGAAGCGCTGTGACGGGGTAACCGGTCTGAATTTTTTAACAGCCATTGTGCTTGCTACTCCCCTGCCTTAAACATTCTCAAAGTCCGAAATCGTCTGGTCCGGTTTCAATTTAACAACCGCCTTTTTCCAAGACGCGGTTCGTCCGGCAAAGCGCCCCAGTCTTTTCGGCTTGCCGGGGACGTTCATGGTTCGAACCGAATCCACCCTGACATTGAAAACCCTTTCCACGGCCGATTTAATTTCATGCTTGTTGGCCGCCGGGTGCACCCGAAAGACATAGGCGTTGCCTTGTTCCTTGAGGATATGCGATTTCTCGGTTATCAGGTGCAGCTGCAATATGTCATGCGAGTCTTTCATCGGGCGAATACCTCCTCCATCCGCGACAAGCCGGCTTTGGTAAAAAGCAGGATGTCAGCATTGACGATATCATAAACATTGGCCAGCGGGGCACGGGTGTATTTAGCCCCGGGGATATTGCGGACCGAGAGAACCAGGTGGCGGTTTTCCCCTTCATCGAGAATCAGGCATTTCTTTTTCTGCAGCCCCAGTTTATCCAAAATAGTGGCGACAGCTTTGGTTTTCGTTTCCGGAAGAGCCAGGTCATCGACGACACGAATGTTCTCCTCCCGGGCCTTGTCGGAGAGAGCCGAAATGAGAGCTGCCCGCTTCATTTTGGCCGGAAAGACGTTGTAATAAGAACGTTTTTTGGGACCGAAAGTAACGCCACCGCCGCGCCAGAGAGGCGACCTGATCGTGCCGGCCCGGGACCGGCCGGTACCTTTCTGACGCCAGGGCTTTCGGCCACCGCCGCGAACCTCGGAACGACCCTTGGTATAGGCATTACCCTGACGCTGATTGGCCAGATAGTTGACTATATATTGATGAATCAGTTCCGCCTTCGGCTCGGCCCCGAAAAGAGCCTCGTTGAGCTCCAGCGTTTCCTGCTGGGTACCTTCTTTATTATAAACCTTAACTTCCATCTCAGCCTGCCATTCTATATCGCCCGATTGGTATTTCTTATCTTAACCAGTGTTCCTTTTTTGCCCGGAACCGCGCCTTTGACCAGCAGCAGATTCTGCTCCTCGATAACCTTGATAACCTCAAGATTAAGCACGGTGATCCTGTCCTTACCGGTTTTGCCGGCCATCTTCATCCCCTTGAAAACCCGCGACGGGTAGGATGACTGGCCGATAGAACCGGGAGCGCGCTTGCGATCAGACTGACCATGCGTTTCCTGGGAACCGGAAAAATTGTGCCGTCTCATGGTTCCCTGGAATCCGAGTCCTCTGGATACCCCGGTCACATCGACTCTCTCGCCGGCCTTGAAAAGATCGACCTTGAGATATTCGCCGGTTTCGATATCCCCTCCGTCGTAGCGGATTTCTTTGAGATAACGGGTCGGCTCCAGCGAGTTTTTCTCGAAGAGGCCCAGCCGCGGTTTGGTCAGTCTTTTCTTTTCGATCGGTTCGAAACCTACCACCAGAGCCTCATAGCCGTGCTTTTCGGAATTTTTCCGTGAGACGACCAGACAGGGCCCGGCCTCGATAACAGTAACCGGCACCGCCGAACCGTCCTCCGCGAAAACGCGGGTCATGCCTATTTTTTTGCCGAGTAGCTCTTTCATTGTCATTACCATCACGTCTTAATTTCAACGTCAACGCCGGCGGGCAAGTCCAGTTTCATCAGGGCATCAACCGTCTGCGGCGTCGATTCGTAAATGTCAATCAGCCTCTTATGAATTCGCGTTTCGAACTGCTCCCGTGATTTCTTGTCCACATGAGGTGACCGTAAGACGGTATAAACAGTCCGTTTGGTCGGCAGCGGAATCGGCCCGGCGATTCTCGCCCCGGTTCTCAGAACCGTGCGAGCGATCTCCTTGGTCGATTTATCAAGCGAGTAATGGTCGTACGCTTTAAGCTTAATTCTGATCTTCTGACCGCGCATAGTATAATTAACCTTTATCAGTTCATCCTGTATTATTCTATAATTTCCGAGATAACGCCGGCGCCGACCGTGCGACCACCCTCGCGAATGGCGAAACGAAGCTCCTTCTCCATCGCGATCGGCGTGATCAACTCGACCTCCATGGCGACATTGTCACCC
>Ga0272444_10004925_pt1 | contig 11633 bp, 3 predicted proteins | sample SSMForm13_FD_201033 | JGI IMG/M metagenome (GOLD analysis project Ga0272444, IMG submission 201033) | Marine sediment archaeal communities from Little Sippewissett salt marsh, Falmouth, MA, United States - SSM-Form-13 | ecosystem: Environmental > Aquatic > Marine > Wetlands > Sediment ... | reverse complement strand
GATTATTCCGGCCGCAGCGTGATCGTTGTCGGCCCCGACCTGCGGTTTCACCAGTGTGGATTGCCGAAAAAGATGGCGCTGGAGCTGTTCGAGCCGTTCATCATCCGGCGCTTGGAGGAGCTGGAGGACGTCAACACGATCCGCAGCGCCAAGCGGAAGATCGAGCGGGAAGATCCTGAAGTCTTCGACGTGTTGGAAGGAGTGATTCAGAATCACCCGGTGCTGCTCAACCGGGCGCCGACGCTGCACCGTCTGGGCATTCAAGCATTTGAGCCGGTGTTGGTCGAGGGAAAAGCCATTCGGCTGCATCCGCTGGTTTGTGCCGCGTTCAACGCCGACTTCGATGGGGATCAGATGGCGGTTCACGTGCCGCTGTCGCGTGAAGCGCAAGTCGAGTCCCGGGTGATCATGCTGAGTTCGAATAATATCCTTTCGCCTTCGGACGGTCGGCCGGTTGCCACGCCGAGCCAGGATATCGTGCTCGGTTGCTACTATCTGACGAAGATCGTTCTGCGAAACGACAAGAAAGAGGGGCAGGACCAGGAACCCGGAGTCACCACGCTGCAACATCGGCAGTTTTCCAGTTCCGAGGAGGCGGTAATCGCCTTGGACGCCGGGGTCATCCAGTTGCACGAGGAGATCCTGGTGCGAATCAATGGCCAGAAAATCGCGACGAGCGCCGGGCGCGTTATCTTCAACGAAGCGCTTCCCGAGCAGTTGCGATTCGTCAATGCCCTGATGAACAAGAAGCAGCTGTCGGCGATCATCGCCCGGAGTTACGTCGAATGCGGTCCGCATGAAACGGCTCTTCTGTTGGACCGACTTAAAGACATGGGATTCCACTTCGCGAAATATTCCGGGTTGAGCTTCGGCCTGGACGATTTGTGTGTCCCGCAAACCAAGAGGGCGGTTATTGATGAGGCGGCCAAAGAAGTCCAGGAAATCAACGATCAGTATAACGAAGGCGTCATTACGGACATCGAGCGTTATAACAAGGTGATCGACCGCTGGATTCACGCTACGGATAAGGTCGCTCAGGACATGATGAGCACGCTGAAGCAAGACGCTTACGGGCTGAACCCCATCCACGTGATGGCGGACTCCGGGGCGCGGGGAAGTCAGCAGCAGATTCGCCAGCTGGCCGGGATGCGTGGTTTGATGTCCAAACCGATGCAGAAGTTGACCGGGGGTATGGGCGAAATCATCGAAACGCCGATTCAGTCCAACTTTAAAGAAGGGCTCACGGTGCTCGAATACTTTATTTCGACGCACGGTGCCCGCAAAGGGTTGGCCGATACGGCGTTGAAGACGGCGGAAGCCGGCTACCTGACGCGCCGGCTGGTGGACGTGGCCCAGGACGTGATCATTAACGAGATTGACTGCGGCACCATCCAAGGCATGGAAGTTTCCGCGATTCAGGAAGGCGACCAGGTAATCGAGTCCCTGACCGACCGCATTTTGGGCCGAACGGCGCTGGAGGATATCTGCCACCCGATCACGGGTGAGGTGTTGGTTCCCGGAGGCCATGAGATTAACGAAACGGGCGCGGCTCTGATCGAGCGAAGCGGCATTGACCGGGTGAGGATTCGCAGCGTGATGGCGTGTGAGGCGCTTCGGGGTGTTTGCGTGAAATGCTACGGCCGGGACCTGGCGCGCGGCCGCACGGTCGAACTGGGAGAGGCCACAGGTGTTATTGCCGCTCAGAGCATCGGCGAGCCGGGCACCCAGCTGACCCTGAGAACGTTTCATATCGGCGGAACGACCAGCCGAATCATCGAGCAGTCCGAGGCCAAAGTCTCCGCTCTCTTGCCGGGGCAGCGGGGAGTGGTTTACTACCTGAACCTGGATGCAGTTCCGGGTCCGGAAGGCAAGAAGCAAGTGACGGTCAGCGCCGATGCGCGACCGGTCGTCGTCGCCCTGGCTTCCCGGCGGGTGGAGGACAAGTTGAAGTCCAAGGAAATGGCGACCGTGCGCTATCGCGGCATGAAAGTCTCCAAGCAAAGCGACGGCAAGCGAATCGTCGAAAAGAAAGGCGGCGCATTGGTCGTGGTCAACTCCCGGGGCAAGGAAATCCAGGTCGTGGAGGATATTCCCGCAGGCGCCGAGCTGCGGGTGGGCAACGGCGAGAAGGTTGCCGCCGGGAGCATTCTGGCGGATTGGATCGAAGCCGATCAATTCGTTGTCTCAGAATATGAAGGCAAGGTTCGCTACTTGGACATTGAGAACGGAGTGACCCTGAAGCGTCATCTGGTTCAAGCGACGGGGCAAATTCTTTCAATTGTCGTGGAGCATCCGACCAAGAAGCCGAGGATCCAGATCGAGGGACGCGACGGCCAAATCGTTGCCGAGTATGCGCTTCCGATCGGATTCCAGCTTCGAGTCGCGGATGGCGACGAGATTTACCCCGGCAAGGTGCTGGTTGGCACCGACTTGGTGGTGCAGGAAATGAAGGCCCTGCCGGCAGGCGCGCAGATCCTGGTCTTGGACCAGGATGTCGTGAGCAACGGCCAGGTGGTTGCCCGATGGGATCCTTACTTCACTCCGATTATCAGCCAACGCAGCGGCAAGGTGCGCTTCGAGCAGATCCTTGAAGGAGTCACGGTGCGGGAGCACTTTGTGGAAGCTTCCGAAAAAGCCCAGCTGCTGGTGATGGACCATAAGGAGGATCTTCACCCGGCAGTCGTCATCGACAAGCCGACGGACAAAGTGGAGGGGCGCTTGGAATATCCCCAACCGAGAGGCGCCCACCTTGTGGTCGAAGACGGACAGCAGATTTCCCGCGGCGAAATCATCGCCAAGATACCCAAAGAGACATTTCGATCGAGGGACGTGACGGGCGGATTGCCTCGCGTCGAGGAAATCTTCGAGGCCCGCCATCCCAAGCCCAAAGATCTGGCGGTGATTGCCAAGGTCAACGGCTGGATTCAGATTCCCAAGATCGGCCAGGCCGAGAAGGAATTGGAGAGGGCCGTTGAGAAGCTCGGCTTCAAGCGGAAGCGAGGCCGGCGCTATATCCTGATTCATGACAAAGACGCCGAGCCGCTGGACGCTTATCCGGTCGAGGTCGGCAAACATATTATTGTCTCGGACGGCGATTTCGTTCAGGCCGGAGACAAGCTGGTCGACGGCTCGATCGATCCCCACGAATTTCTCGAAGTGATGGGCGAGAAGCGCACTCAGGAATACCTCTTGAATGAAGTCCAGGAGGTCTACCGGCTTCAAGGCGTCAGCATCAATGACAAGCACATCGAGATCATTATTCGTCAGATGATGCGCAAAGTGACCATTACCGATCCCGGGGACACCCGCTTTCTCCTGGATGACGAGGTGGACCGATTCGACGTGATGGGCGAGAACAATCAGGTCGTCAAGGCGAAGGGCAAGCCGGCGAGATTCCTGCCGAGGTTGCTCGGGATCACAAAAGCCTCCCTCGGAACGCAGAGCTTTATTTCAGCCGCTTCGTTCCAGGAGACGACCCGCGTGTTGACCCAGGCGGCCATCAGCGGCAAGGAAGACCACCTGCTCGGCTTGAAGGAAAACGTCATCGTCGGGCATTTGATTCCGGCGGGAACCGGCAAAACAGTCTATCAAAAGACCTCCCTTGAGTTCCCCGAACCGGGCGCCACGACAAGCGACGTGGCTTAAAAAGATTCGATCTCGTCAGGCTTTCCTCAACGACGAAGCAAAAAGGACCGCCGCAAATCGGCGGTCCTTTCGCTTTGCTCCACCAAGTCCGATCTTGGAGTTGCAACCACCCCCGGGAATCGACATGCGAGGGTATTGATAAGGGATTTCTCGTTACAATACTGAAACATTTTTGCTTATTATCTGTGACTTCATCTCGAATTCTTGCATTCCCCCCCCCGATTTCTTGAGGCGAATTCTAGGATTTTAGGTGTAACCCCTTGACGTTTCAAAACCTTGGAATACGCTTTAACGGGTTGTTTTGTCTTGAGGCGATTGAGCCGTCAATCAAGGACGGCAAGTCAAGAATGAAGGGGCTGGACTGACGCAGTTCGATCTGACGCATCGATAAAAAGAACAAATTCACTCCGACCGAGCGCGGGGGGGCGATCATGGAGAACAATCTGCCACAATCACCACGGCGGCGAAGATCAAAAGCGCTACAAGACCTGTTCATTGTGCTGATCCTGGGCGGTCTTGCCTTCTATCTATCGATTCTGTTGGGCGCGGATGAGTTTCTTGCCGATTGGTTTATGGCCCACCAGAACTGGAGATCCGATCAGTTTCTAACGCTGCTGGTCATTTTCTCTTTTGGCATCGGCATGTATGCATTGCGGCGGTGGCAGGAGCTTCGCCAGGAAGTCGCGGAACGCAACCGGGTGGAGCGCCTGAGCGAAGCTCTGGCGGACATCGGTCGCAAGCTGGGGGGAGTGACGTCCCCAAGGGAAGCCGCCATGATTATTTTGGAAAAGGCGGACGAACTGTTCAAATGGGACGCCTGTTTTCTGAGCCTCTATTCCGAGAAAGAAGACCGCGTGTATTCCGTGGTGGACATTGACACGGTGAACGGGGAAAGGAGGGAATTTCCCTCCTTCAATGAGGATCTGGCGAAGAAACCCCGGAAGATGTTCAGGCGCATTTTTAGCGAGGGGTCCCAGCTCATTTTGCGGAAGCGTCCGGCTGAAGATCAAATTGAGGACCTCGCGATTTGGGGCGACACGTCACGCAGAAGCGCCTCGCTGATGTTTGTGCCGATTCGTCGAAAGGGTGAAAAGATCGTCGGGGTTCTTTCCATCCAAAGCTATACCCCGGACGCCTACACTCAGAAAGACCTGGAGTGGCTGACCGTCCTGGCCGACTACTGCAGCGCGGCGATTGAACGAACGCGCACCCAGCAGAAACTTCGTCAGAGCCGGGCGCACCTGGAACTGATGACCCAACAAATGCCGGCCATCTTGTGGACGACCGATCAAAACCTTTGCTTCACCTTGTGTTTAGGCGCGGGATTGAAGAGCATCGACCTGCAGCCGGAGGAAATGGTCGGTAAGACGCTGTACGATTTCTTCCAAACCCACGATGGTTCTTTCACGCCCGTCGCGATGCACGTCCGGGCGCTGGAAGGCGAATCGAATGCCTATGATTTGGAATGGCAGGACCGGTTCCTGGAATGCTACGTGAAGCCGCTTCGGGACGCGGAAGGGCAACTGGTCGGTTGCATCAACGTGGCGCACGACATCACCGAACGAAGAAGCTTGCAAAAACAGCTTCACCACTCGCAGAACATGGAAGCCCTCGGTCAATTGGCCGGCGGCGTCGCGCATGACTTCAACAACATCCTCCAGGCGATTCTTGGATACACCCAGTGCGCGCAGACCGGGCTCGATTCCTCCGAGAAGCGCTTTAAGGATCTGGAGCAGATTCGCAAGGCGACCGACAGTGCGAGAAACCTGACTCGGCAACTGCTGGCCTTCGGGCGCCGGCAGCTTTTGCGATCCGTGGACCTGGACCTGAACGAAGTGATCCTCGATCTACTCAAGATGTTGCGGCGAGTCATTGGAGAAAACATCGAACTGGACATCAATCCGGGCGCCAATCTCGGAACGGTGAATGCCGATGCGGGACAGATGGAGCAGGTGCTGATGAACTTGTTTGTCAATGCCCGCGATGCGATGCCGCAAGGAGGAAAGATCACGTTGAAGACCGAAAGCGCGGTCTTTACTCCTTCCTACTGCCGGACCCATCCCTGGGCCCGGGAAGGCCGGTACGTTTTGCTTCAGGTGACCGATACGGGAGAAGGCATGCCCCCGGATGTTCAGAGCCGGATTTTTGAACCCTTCTTTACGACCAAGGAGGAAGGCCGGGGCACCGGGCTCGGACTGGCCATGGTGTACGGCATCATCCGGCAGCATAACGGGTTTATTCACGTCTACAGTGAACCGAGCCAGGGGACCGTGTTCAAAGTCTATCTGCCGATCGTGGAGAACGAAGCGACCGAGATTGAACATGAGCTGCTTGAGGAAGCGCCGGGCGGCACCGAAACCATTTTGGTGGCGGAGGACGAGGAGATGGTGCGGGAGGTGGCCGTGCGCATCCTCGAAGACGCCGGCTATACCGTTCTCGCCGCGACAAATGGAGAAGAAGCCATTGAAGTGTTCAACGCCAACAAGGACCGGATTAACCTGGCGCTCTTTGACGTGATTATGCCAAAGCTCAGCGGCCGTGCCGTGTATGATTATGTCAAGGCAATTTGTCCGGAATTGCCCGTTCTATTCAGCAGCGGCTATAGTGTGAATTCCATTGACACGGGCTTTGTTATAGAACAGGGCATGGAATTAATCGAGAAGCCCTACGACCCCAACGCCCTGATGCTGAAAATCCGGCAGATGCTGGATACCTGCAAGCAACGCGTCGCTTAGAGTAATACAGGAAAGCAAGGGTTTCCCAGAATTTGTGTTTATTAAGAAGCCGGGTGCCATGGCCGCTTGCGGCCATGCTTATGACTCTCCAACTGATTCCCTCACCGTAGAAGACCAAGAAAGACCGCCTCTTTCGCCTGAGGCGCAAAGGCCCGGTGGGAGAGGATTTCAACTGGTACAAACCGCTCTCTTCTGAATTTCTGCTCCTGAGCGCGGCACCAAGCGAACTCACTGTCCTCGAAAAATCAACCGAACCGAATCCATATACGCCCGGTATTCGAACTTGAGATTTGCCCGCGCGGTTCCCGGCGCGGTGTTCAGCGTAATGCTGCCCGTGTGCGCGTTTTGCCCTTTCTCGAATTGGAACGTGCCGAGCGAGTGCCAGCGAGCGTTGTTGCGATCGGGCGTATCGACGCGGCCCCGCTGCTCCAGCGGCACAACGGTCAGACCGCCGGCGTGCCGGATTTCGTAGCGCGTATCGGTCGCGTTCGCTCCATAGGAAAAGGTCGTCAGCACTTCATACCGACCCTCGCGGGGGAACTCCGGCGTAAAGCGCGCCCAGGAGGGATCGGCGTCGCCATAGGTGAACCGCGCGCCGTAGCCGAGCAAATGCGGGTCTTCCACTTTGGCGTAACTGTTCGTGAAGTCCGGCGACTCTTCATAGCGCGGGGCGGGAGTCGGCCGTCCGAGCGAGTCACGCACTTCGAGCAGGATCTCCTCGTCAGGCCTCAGTCCCCGCGCCAGGGCCGTCCGGCGCGCCAGATCGTGCCGCGCTCGCAGTAGGGTTGTCTTCGCCCGCAGCGCCGGGTGCGGCACCAGGTTATCATCGTCGGTGGGAAGGTCCATCATCGGCTTGGTGTAGCGCTGTTCTTCCGGCAATGCATCGATCAGTGCATCGATCTGCGTCAAAGCCCGATCGACTTCAGCCAGAACGCTGTCCGTGGGCTGATGCCTGCCTCGGCGATACGCCAGAAGCCCCTCGACCAGCGCCTTGCCCTCTTCGCCGCCGGGGCGCTTCAACAGTGCAGCCAACTCCCGGGCCGACTGCGGCGTGTCCAAAGTGGCCAGCATCCACGCCTTGTCTCGAACATAATCGGCCAGCGCCTGCTCGGGAATGCGCTCCCCTGTGGTCGGCAGCGGCGGAAACGCCGCCGCGGGGGGAACCTGGTACCAATAGGCTACCGAAGAGAGATTGTCCGCGCGGTCGTTTCCCGAGCCGTGTTCGATGGTGACCTTGATGTGTTCCTTAAAGGGGATGGGATCGAGAATATGAAACCGGTACATGCTCGTGCGCAGCCCCGCGTCGTCATAGCCCTCGCACACGGGTGCACCGTGCCAGGGCGTCATTCGCTCGCGCATGCCCCAGGCCTCGCAAAAGTAATCTTCGGTGCCGGTGCCGTAAAGCGGCTCGCGGTCGTCGACATAGATGACATCATCGCCCTCACCCCACCAACCCGGTTGAGTCGATTCAACGTTCATGACCACACCCATGAATTGCCCCTGTCCCGTGGTTTCGAGGAAGGTGTAATTCTCATCGCCGTCCGCCGGATACGCTTGCCGGTACTGAGCGTGAAACCGCATCGGCGTTGCCGGAGGTTTGTCCAGGGCAAGGTAATCAACGTAGTAATAGAAGGCCGTGACGGACTGCGCGCCTTCGTTGGTGATCGTGATCTTTGCGCCGTCGGCGAAAGGCATCGGCCACCAGCAGTTGCGGGCGCGGCCCCGCGAGATGACCGTGATGGGGAAGGCATCCACTTCGGCTTCCATGCCATGCCCGACGCCGAAGAAATCGCCGAAGGGAACTTCCACCGCGGGTGTGTCCGAACCGTCCCAATACATACGAAGCACCAGCAATCGACCGGCGGGAACGGCTGCGTTGGTCGTAATCCATATATGGCGAATAATGCCGGGACCGCTAAGATCGGCCATGACGTGCGTTTCGCCCGGAAGAATCGTCGCAGCGTCGGCGTTCGCCCCGGTTCGATCGTAGGAGGAAGCGCGCGCGGCGTAGCCCTCTTCCTGCCATCCCCAGGGCGAATAGAGTAGCGCTTGTTTCGATGTTGGTACAGAAGCGCATCCGCTCAGCATAATCACTCCAAGTAAACAAATCAGTCTTCGCATCGTTCGTCCCCTTTCGGTAATCACTTGTTTGGCATTAACCGGATTTCTCTCGTTTTGTCAAGAACAGGATAAACATTCCGGCATTCGCCGCCGCCAGGATCAGGCACGTGGTCCACACGCCCCAAAGCGGCAGCCAGAACGTTCCAGCCAGCAGCGCGCCGATCATCGCGCCAAGATGGTCCGAACTGTCGATCACTCCCGCGGCGCGCGCGATAGGCTCGTCCGCCCGGTGATACAGCGCGATGGAGAGCGGGAAGCCGCAACCGGTGAGCAGTCCCGAGGCGAACGTCAACCCGTAGAAGATCGCCGGTCCTGCCGCTTCAATCTGTCCGGCCAACTGGACGCCCATCGGCAGCACCAAGGCAAAAACCGCCGAGACCAGCAACAAGGCTCTGAGCGCAAACCACTTGACCGAATCGGGCAGACGCCGTCGCTCCAGAATCCGGTTGACGCCAAACGCGCCCATTGTCAGCCCGAACATGAACAGCGCCACGATCCGGGCGATGTTTTGATAGAGCACACCGAAGGCGTTTTGATAACCGAACAAAAGAATCAGCTCGATCGCCATACCGGTCAGTCCCAACACCGCAACTGCGGCGCTGAGATCGAAACACCGCCGCGCCGCTTCGGTCTTTCGACGCAGAATCAGAAAACGCAGCGCCAGGAGAATACCGGCCAGGGCAAGCATCCACAGCGGCGAGCAGTTCTTGAGTCTCAGAAGAATCGAGGAGAACGTCCCCCCGGCCCAGCGGTTCCAGAGTAACAGCTGATACAAATAGGCCACGGGATGAAAATCGGTGTTCGCTGGAACGGCCGCCCCGGAGGCGAGTCCCGCGCGGACCTCCTCAACGAGATCGCTTTGATAAAGCGACTTGAAGGTGTACGCGAAGGGTTCCGGTTGCGCGCCTCGCCGACGGAACCGCTCAGCCATGATTTCGGGGTCTTCGGTAACCTGTCCTTTGGACTCGCTGGCGTAGAAACGATACGTTTGTCCCGGCTGCACGACAACCTCGGGGAACAACCGCCGCAGCGCCGAATCGATCACGCGGCCGTATCCGAGCACTTCTTCCCCGGTGGCGTGAATCGAAGCCTGGATGGACGTCGCCAGCACGCCGCCCGGTTTCAGCGCGCGCCTCGCTTCGGCGTAAAACTCTTCGGTGTAGTAACGATTCAGCTGAGCCGTGGAGGGATCGGGCACGCTGAGGACAATGAGATCGTACTCGCTCTTGGTGCGGCGAATCAGCCTCCGGCCGTCTTCATAGAGAAGAGTGACGCGAGGATCGTCCAGCGGGCGGCGCGCGTCTTCGCTCGTGTATTCCAGGATCAAACTCAACAGGACCGGATCGAGCTCGACCCAGTCCACCCGCCGCGGCCCATGCGACAGCACCAGGCGAATCATTTCCGGATCGCCGCCGACCAGCAGCACGCTCTCAGGCGAAGCATGTTGCACCATTGCGCAGTGCACCGGCTCCAAAGGGCTGTAAGGATCGGGAAACGTCGTCACCAGTTTGCCGCTGTCGAACAGGCTGTATTGCCCGGCGTCTTCCGCCAGGTCCAGGTGACCGTAAGGGCTTTCCCGGGATTCCACCAACTGAAAGGCCGGGAATTGGCTTTTCCAGCGAAGCGCCGCCGTTGTTTGTTCAATCTTTTGCGCGGGCACAAGCGCCAGGACAGTCAGCCATAGGATCAAGGCGATGGTGCGCACCGCGCCGCCAATGTCTTTCGGTTGCAACCTCTGTGCAGAGAGCAGCACGCCAAGAGCGGCAACCAGGATCGCTGCGCCTTTTGCCATTGTAGGCGCAGAAAACTGCGCCAGCAAAGCGTAAGGCAAGAGCAATCCAACGGCCAAGCTGCCAAACGCTTCGAGAATGTACACGTTCGTCACGCCGCCGGGAGAGGCGGCCCCTTCTCCCCGGGCCACCTGCCCGGCGAAAGGAAAAACAAGTCCAATCAGGAAGCTGAAGGGAAAGACGCCGATGAGAGCGCCTTGAAGCAGCCGGCCGAGCGACATGTACTCGCCGGGGGGAACGTCGAGGAAATAACGCTGGCAGCGGACGATTACGAGTTGAACTCCCAACAAGAGGGATAGCAGGATGAGCAAGAAGATCAGCCAATCGAGTTTCCGCCGCGCGATCGTTGCGATCTTTCCTCCCACTCCCGCGCCGGCGGCCACGCCCAGAAACCAGACAAAAAGAAACAGCCCCAGGCCCGCTTCGTTGCCGAAGGCGATGGTGAGAAACTCCCGGATGAAAAGCACTTGCCCCAGCGTTGCCACTGCACCCAGCATGAAAAACAATCCATACCGGGGCAGGCGGAGGACAAACCGGTCGTCGTTCATTTCGTTGTTCACCACCGGGATTTCATCTCAATCAATCAACCTGGTTTTGAATTATAGCACAGCGGTCTTTCCCGGCACAAAGGGTAGGCCACGCAGCTGCTCGGTCACTGTACTTGCGCGGCCATGTCGTTTTCCCGTAGTCGGCTTTCAGCCGACTCCCTCGTAGCACCCGGCTTCAGCCGGGGTGTCAAGGGACGCCTCTCGATTTCCTCGATACTGAGCGCGCTTCAGCGCGGCTTCTCGAACATGGCCGGTGCCCGCCCCATGGCGGTACTCTTTCGAGAAGCCACCCTCAAGGGCGCTTTAAGATGAATCACCGAAAATCTTTTTTTCCACCCCGGCTGAAGCCGGGTGCTAGGAAGAGCCTGCTCAAGCAGGCTAAAAACAGAGTGCAAGACAATGGAGTGTATTTATTCGATAAATTGATTTCGAGTTGATTCCTTCAATGGAAACGAACAGCATGAGTACAGAAACCGTTCTCTTCTGTAGGGTGACCAGAGAATGGGATACTCATGCGGAACCCGAGTTTTCAGGCCCGTAATGCAAGACGACTCTGATGAGGCGTGTCTGGCAGCCGTCATTTTCGCTCGGTCACTGCTCTAAAACGCAATCTTCACTTCAAAGCCGGCGGTGGTGCTGCTCAGGTCGAACTTGGAATAACGCGTATGCTTTTCCTCCGAGTGGTAGGCCGAGAGCGACAAGCGGATCGAGTCACTCAGATCGTAATCCAGATTTGCCGAGAAGGTGTATTGCACGAAGTTGGAGATCGGTCGATAGTCCGACAGGAACACTTC
>Ga0272444_10004923_pt1 | contig 11636 bp, 8 predicted proteins | sample SSMForm13_FD_201033 | JGI IMG/M metagenome (GOLD analysis project Ga0272444, IMG submission 201033) | Marine sediment archaeal communities from Little Sippewissett salt marsh, Falmouth, MA, United States - SSM-Form-13 | ecosystem: Environmental > Aquatic > Marine > Wetlands > Sediment ... | reverse complement strand
ACCTCCGCCCGTACCTCAACGCCCGGAGGAATGCCTACGGTGACCATCCGGGCCGGCAGCTGTGGAGCGCCCTCCTGAAGCGTGAGACCTGCTTCAGGCAGATGGATGCGCTGATATTCGATTCCTGCCACGACCTCGGGGGTGGTCTCAAACCGGGGGGAGATGTATTCCACCTCCACCGCCTCCCGGTCGGAGCGAAGCAGCCGGATCTCGGTCGCCTGCCTGGCCGGGTCCGAGGCGTCCTGGCGGTCACGGCGGCCGGAGACCAACAGCTCCCGCTCCGTCTGCGCCTGGGCCCAAACCGATGGTGATAGGGTGATGACGAAACCGGCCATGGCAAGGCTGAGCATGAACAGCAGCACCGGAAAACAGCGATAGGCTTTTACACTCATCGTTCTCTCCATTCAGTTTCATTCGATCGTTCGATCATCAGGCTGATCACCGATGAATCAATCGATTCAGGAATAAGAGGGAGGACAATAAAAAACCGCCGAAAGAGAGATCTCACCTTGCCAACGTACTCAATCACACCTGCATCGATCCGTTCATAGAAAGGTCGATTGACAGGGTTGAGGTCCGCGTCTCGACGGTCTTCCGATCATCATCCCTTCGCTCAAGTTCTCAGGCAGGAACAACCAGAAAAAGATCCATGGGGATGTCGATCACGTTTTTCAGAACCCGTTAGCGAATGTTCTGTAGACACCTCCTCATACATCGGTACTCGTTCATGCAGCAAAGCGCAGCATGTGCTCCAACGGTCTGATTTCAATATAACATCGATTCGCGAAGGTTGTCAAGAGTATTTCTGGCAGACCATTATGTCTTATCTTCATCAGAACCATTCGCTGAGAAGAATTGAGCAAATCCCGTGCCGATAAACATTTCCGCCGCAGAATGTTCAGCGGGGCACTCGAACGGACAGACCGGCCGGCACCAGAGAGATATGCACATGGGCGCTCAGCTCAAGAAAATCCCCGTCGACGTGCACAGGAAGCGGTTTATCGGATATTACTTCCACAGTATCGGTGCGCAGCATCTCCCACTGGGGAACGGTGTCGATGCGCCCGGAAAAAAGCCTGGGCCAATAATACAGAGCCTGGATAAAATTCAGCTGGTGAATGATACAGACGTCGAATAGTCCATCATCCGGTTCTGCGTAAGGGGCGATAACGGCGCCGCCGCCGAACTGCGTGGTGTTGGCGATGGTCACCAGAAGCGGCGATAATGATCGAGCGGAATGCCCGGTGCGCAGTTCAAGGGGATACGGCTGATACTGAAAATAGCCCAACAGGGCACTGAAAAAATAATTCCACAGCCCGCGCAGCTTTCCCCAGTTTTGTTCGAACAGATAGCCCACCAGGGCATCGTAGCCGATCCCGGCGACTCCCAAAAAGTAATGCCCGTTGAGAAGCCCGACATCGATCCGGCGGCTGTCGCCCTCGGCGATCACCCGGCAAGCCTCCGAGAGATCGAGCGGAATGCCCAGGGCGCGGGAGATACCGTTTCCGGACCCGGTCGGAATGATGCCCAGGAGTACCTTGCTGTTGACCAATCCGCACACCGCCTCGTTCACGGTTCCGTCCCCCCCGACCACCACGACCATCTCGTATCCTTCCTCCACCGCCCGGCGAGCCAGCACGGTGCACTGGTATTTTTCGGTCAGACGGACCATCTCGGTCTGGAGACCATGGCCGAGAAGCATGGACCTCAACCGGTCGATATCCTCCCGCGATCGCAGCTGAAAGCCGGAACAGGGATTGTATAGGACTTTCACCTTCACAGCGGTCTTCATCTCCCCTGATGGGTGAAAACCGGCCAGGAAAACGGGCCCCGGCGAGAGGTGCCAGAGGGGCTCATCCGATCACCTGCCGATGACCCGAAGACACTGTTATTGCTAATAGAATCGGGCGGGAAAGTCAAGAAAAAAACGCCCTCCGGATCGCGCCCGGTCAACAGAAAAAAAAGGGGGATGATCATCCCCCTTTCTTTGATACACTTTGCTCGAAAACAATCTCGATCGTTTACTCCGGGCCCCGCAAAACCGAGGAGCCGCTATTCAGCGGCGAACTGGCCACCTGAAGGAGATCATCCTGCTGAGCACCATCCTCCGGGAAAGAAGCGATACCGATGTTGAGGGATTCCTCTTTCAATCCTTGGAGTTCCTCTGAAAGACTGCTGCCGGTAATTTTCTCGTTCAGCCTTTCGGCCAGTTGAAAAGCACCCTCTTTCGGGGTCTCGGTCAGCAGTACGGCCAATCGATTTTTCCCCAGCTTGGCCAGGATATCCGTGGCTCGTACGGTATGACCGACCAGCTGTCCCAGATCCTTGATCGCTCTCGCCTCCGCTGAAGAGCTCTGACCCGCTAGTGCAGAGCTCATATCGATCAGGACCAGAGATAGAAACTCGCAATACCGTTCGGCTCTTCGAAGCTCCTGGGTGAATCTCCTCTCGAAGTAGCCCTGCGAATAGAGTTGGGTCACTTCATCGAATTCGCTCATCTTCTCCAAAAAGGAGATGCGCTGGCGCAGCGATTCGTTTTCCGATCTCATTTTGCGGAGCTGTTTTTCGAATTGGCTGTGACCGTTTCCCCTCACTGCCATGATGTCTCCTTATGCTCGAGCGAAGCCTGCATCTGCTGCCGGGTTGCTGACGCCGCGGGGGCGTTCGACCGGCAGAAGACGATCGCGGTGATGATTTCTCTTCGCTGGTATTCGCTCGCTCCTGGTCACCAGACAAAGTAACCCACCTATTGGAATGGCAAACTCCATGCCAACTAACGATCGGTAAACTTCTTCTCTCTCAAGGATTTCTCTAACACAAGACGATATATAGACCTACTCCGAAAAAAAACCCCCGTCCCGGATCGGCCTTATGGACCTCTTTCCGGTGCCGGGGGAAAAAGTGTCAAGAATCACGACAGCCTTCGATCGGCTGGCTGGTACAAGCTCTTATCAATGAACTGATTTATCCTGTACAGGAATCCGACAATCGGCTAGGCGTATTCCTCCTTAGAGATATCATACTTGGATAGAAGGTCATACAAGGTCGCCCGGCTGACGCCCAGCTCCCGGGCCGATCGGGAAATATTGGCCCTGTTTCGCAGCAAAGCCTCCGTAATCATCTTCTTCTCCAGCCGATCTCTGGCTTCCCGAAGCGTGAAGCGGCCGCCTTTTTTGGTCACCTGGAGATCGAGATCCTCGGGGAGCACTCGTTTGACCCGGGACATGATGACGGCCCGCTTGACCCGATTCTCCAGCTCCCTGACATTGCCGGGCCAGCCGTAATTCTGCAGCTGCAGGAGAGCTTCGGAGGAAAATGATTGAATATTCTTGCCGTATTCCTTGTTGAAATGCTGCAGAAAAGAATTAGCCAGGAGAACAATGTCGTCTCCCCGATCCCTAAGAGGCGGCAAAGCGATGGAAACCACGCTGAGCCGGTAATAGAGATCCTCGCGAAATTCGCCCTTTTCCATCTCCTGCTGAAGGTTTTTATTGGTAGCTGCAATGATGCGCACATCCAGCTCGATGGATTCCCGGCCGCCGACTCGCTCGATCTCCCTCTCCTGAAGGAACCGGAGAATTTTGACCTGAAGTGCCGGACTGAGTTCGCCGATCTCATCCAAAAAGATGGTCCCTCCATCGGCCAGCTCAAACCGCCCTTTCTTTCTCTCTACAGCCCCGGTGAAGGCTCCCTTTTCGTAACCGAACAGCTCGCTTTCCAGGAGATTTTCCGGTATTGCGCCGCAGTTGATCGGCACGAACGACCTTCCCTGGCGCATGCTTTGACGGTGGATAGCCTTGGCCACCAGCTCCTTTCCGGTGCCGCTTTCCCCGAAAATAAGCACCGTGGCATTGGTCGTGGCCACCCGGTCGACCAGATCGAAGACCTTCATCATCTGAGGACAGCTACCGATGATGTCATGAAAACGCCGCTCGGCCTCCAGCTTCTCCATCAGCTGCTCGTTCTCCCGCTCCAGCCGCTGGATGGTGATGGCCCGGCCGATGATGATCTTCATCTCGCTCAGATCGATGGGCTTGTTGAAATAATCGTACGCTCCCATATTGATCGCTCTGAGGGCCAGATCCTTCATCTCGTTGCCGGTGATCATGATGACCTTGATCCTGGGATCGATCTCCATGGTCTTGCGGAGCACCTCGAACCCTTCCTCATTTTGCTCGAATGGCGACAGACTGATGTCCAGAGCCACCACCTGGGGCTTCTGTTCATCGACGATCTCCACAGCCGAGGCGACATCCTCGGCCAGGAGTACCTGATACTGATCCTTCAGCGCCCACATCAACTGATCACGAATACCCTGATCGTCATCGACGATGAGAACTTTCTTCCTCTCTTTTTCCTGTGTGTTCTGTTTCATTCCTTCTCTTTCCCATGAGAATGTTCGATTGGCAGATACACGGTGAAGACCGTGCCTTCCTGTTCAGTGCTGCTGACCTCGATCCGCCCTCCGTGTGCCTCGACGGCCTCCCGGCATTGATACAGACCGATGCCCAGACCTTTCTTCTTGGTAGTCTGAAAGGGCCTGAAAAGCTTTTGGCTGATAAACTCCTGACTCATCCCCTCCCCTGAATCGGTCACCTCGATCCGCACCCAGCGATCGGCGCCGGCGGTGCTATCCTTCTCCGGTCCGGTCCCGTTTTGCACGACACTGGTGGCCACCTTCAATCGGCCCCCCGACGGCATGGCCTCGACAGCGTTGATCAGCAGATTGGTAAGGACCTTTTCCAGATAGGTCCGGTCCACCCTGGTCCGGGGAATATCGTTAAGATCCTCAACATACTCGATGCGGTTCAGTTGATCGATCTTGGTCTTGGAGACCACCTCCTGAACGACCCGGTTGACATCCTGCGGCTGACGGACCAGCTCCATATCCTTGGGCATGGTTCGAATCCTGCCCATCAGTCCCTTCATTCTTTCGACCGTTCCGGCAACGGTTCGAAGCATGCTCTGGCGAAACTGGGGATCCTCCATGTTGCTGGCCGCATTCTCCAGCAGCATGGAGAGAGTGGACACGGAATTCTTCAGATCATGAACGACGAACGAGGAGACCTTGTGCATGAATTCAAGTTCCCGATTGATGACCAGCTCCTGGCTGAGCGTGGCATTGAGAATGGCCATGGAGAGATGATTGCCGACGGCCTCCAGCAGCTCGAGATCGACACCGGAATAAGGTTCTCCGGATCTGGCCGGGCCGAGCGCCAGCAGACCGACCAGCTTTCTTTTCGTCACCAGGGGCACCAGCACCTTCAATCCCAGATCCCGGAAATGGTCTCTCTGGTGACCGACCGCCGGACCGGTATTTTTCTCCAGCCGGGGGTCGTCCAGCCGAATGGGATGGCTGAGGACAAACAGCCAATCGAGAAAATCGCTGCCCTTGGAGATGCGCAGATTGTTGTTCTCGAGGCCAGCCGACGCCACCATCTGGAAATCGCCGCCGGACTCCTGCGGCACCAGCACACACCCCTTACGGGCATCGATCGTCTCCAGGGCCATCTGCAGAAAATGTCTGACGATCACATCGAGGTCCAGCAGGCTGGACATCTCCTCGCTGAACCGCAGCCACTGCTCTCGATAATCGTAACGGCCCCGATAAAAATTACGGTCGATAAAAAGTTTCAGTCTTCTCTTCAGTGATCCGGAGAGCAACAGGACCAGTGAGACCAGCAGCATCACAAAGGCGGCCAGGATGGTGAAGAATAAACTGAGGTTGCCTCCCAGAATCCTGATCAGTTTTCCCACCAAACCCATCAACACCAGGTATCCGCCCACCAGGAGGAGAATGGCCGATGAATACACCGCACCCCGACCGACGTAGATATCGACCTCCAACAGCCGGTAGCGAACGATATCGTAGGCCACCAGCAGGCTGGACACGGCCACGACACCGGATCCCAGATAGAGGGCCGGTGAAGGAATTCGAGAAAATAGCAATCCCTGGCTGCACAGAAAGATAAGATACAGCAGACCGCTCATCAGACCGTACAAAGCATGCCGTCCGCTGCGCCCTTTGACCCTTCGATAGGTATTGTCCAGGGTGACCAGCACGATCACGGCGGCCAGCAGAAGATAGATGAGAAACCAGCGCCCCGCAGTGGTAAAGTGAAGATCCCCGATCCATGGCGGTGCGGCGGCCGGGGAAAGGACCAGCAGCTGCCCGGTGAGCAGTATGATGAAAAATCCGCAACCGATCACGGAGAGCAGACCAAGATGGATACGTCTTCGCCTGAGGATCTCCTTCGGCCGAGGCTGAAACAGCACCAGACTGAATAAAGACCAGGTCAACGGCAGAAAACAGAGACCGGCCAGGGCCAGCCCATACCAGAATATCGAGCCGGAGGCCGTGGTGCTGAGCCTGGACAGAAAATGGCCCAGCTCGATGACGACGACCGTCAGAACGCCCGAGGCGAAGATCTTCGTCGCCAGGACATGCGGATTCCGCTGCCAGACAAGCAGAGCCAGCCCGGTGGCAACGACGATATTGAACAGTGGGAGAACATCTGGAAGGCTCATGGTACTGTCTTCTGCAACCGATCGATCTGCTGGCCGGCCATTTCAGCATAAGGGCTGTTGGGGGCTACTTGAAGGATCATCTGGTAGACCCCCAGGGCCCGATCGGCTTTTTTTAAGTGCTGCTCGTAGATGTCCCCGAGACTGATCAGCGCAGGAAGCACCTGCTGGCTCCGGGGATACTCCTGAACCAGCTGTTCCAGTGCTTCTGCCGCCTGCTCCCAGGAGGTCATCAGGATGTGGCTCTGAGCGATGTGCCACTGACCCTGCAATGCTCTGGGAGTATCGGGATTTTTCGCGACGATGTCTTCATAGATCCGCAGGGCCTGCTGATAGGCCGTCTGAGCCAGCTGTTCCTCTCCGTACTGGCGATAATGCTCGAGGATATGATTGGGCGCGGCGAAGGCTTCTCGCGAACCGGGATAGTTATCCACGACCCAGCGGAATTCATTCAGTGCTTTATCCCAATCCCCCTCGAATTCATAACTCAGAGCGAGAGCATACTGAGCGGTAGCACCGGCCTCGCTCTCCCGGGGATACTCCTCGATCACCCGGCTGAAGAACTGACGCGCCCGGTCCAGGTCTCCACGCTGAAAAGACAGCTGACCCATCGCCAGGATGGCCTGCGAGAGTTTGTCGGAATCGGGGTACCGCCGGAGCATATCCTCATAGATATCCATGGCCCGATCAAGGTCGCCGAGTCGATCGGAACACAGAGCGGCCATCATGAAAAGAGCATCCGGTGGATCATCCCCGATCGGGAGCATGGCCGCAAGGCGCTCCAGGGCGGTCACGGCCGCTGACCATCGTTGCTGCCGGATATGGGTGTTGACGATCTGGTTTTGAGCCATCTGAGCGGTGGGTGTTTCCGGCCAGCGTGTGGTGATATCGTCAAGATAGGTGCGGGCCTTCTGAAAATATTCCTCGGCTTTGGCTGAATCGCCACGGGACAGGTAGGCGGCAGCCACGTACCCGGGGATATTCAGCACCGTCTCATCCGGCTGCTGCGGCGTCTCCCGAAACGGAGGATAGTTCTCCAGCAGGGTGTCGAAAGCCGACACCGCCTCCGGCCAGCGGCCGGAGGACTGATAGATTAAAGCCAGGGAGTATTGAGCCCGCAAACCGATCGATTCGAGATCCTGATACTCCGCGACCACTTGCCGATAAACGGAGATGGCCGAATCGATCCGTCCCTCCCGAAAGAACAGGTCAGCCATGTTCAATCGACTCATCCCGGTGATGGTAAGCAGTTCCGATCGCACATCGGCACCATCACCCGGGACCTGATGAAAATCGGAGGTGGGAAACTCCTCGATGATGCGGCGAAACGCAGTCCTCACCTGACGGGAACGTTCGGCATCGAATTCCCCGGGGTCGATCTGCAAGGTACGGTATTGGCTGCTGGCTTGATAATACAGCTGCTCAGCACGATAGCGCTCCCCGATACCTTCATCCTGGGCGCAGGACATCACCAGAACCAGTCCCATCAGCAGCCATGCAAACGCTCGATTGGTCATCATCCAAGAGATCCTTTTTCACGCTCTGTGCTGGACGGAGTGCCCGAATCTTCGCCCCAGATGATCAACCTTGTTCGGCGGCACGCAGATAAAAGGCCGTCAAGGAACCCACGATGGCGAAATTGACCACCACGGTGACAACGATGTTGATGATCATCAGCAACACCATCACACCGGGGCTGGTGCGGGTCACGATAACGGGCGCGTACTGAAAGATCAGATTCATAGCCAGCGTTAGCAGGGAGGGGACGGCGAAGAGAAGATAGGTCAGCCCGTAATTCCTTCTCGCCAGGGCAAAGCTGCCGCGCAGCGCTCCGCCAATGGAACGTTTTCCGAGCATCACCTCGGCCGCCGTATAGGCGAAGGGAACGATGAAAACGATGTTGATGAAAAATCCCACCAGCAGAAACAAACGCGGCGACTGCGTGGCCCATTGCCCGGCCGAGGTGGTCAGATAGCCGAACAGCTGCATCACCGCCCTGATGACCACCCACTCAACCATTCCCACCGCAAAAAGCGGAATGATACGCCGAAAAGCCTGGCCCAGCGCTCGACTCGTTCTCACAGGCCGGCCTCGATACTTTCCTGCGAACATCAGAGTCGCCGCCCCGACGAACAGCCAGCTGGCGAGCAAATTCAACCAGACATTGATCTTGGAGAAAAGACCGGGCAGATAGAAATAGAACTGGGGATAATGCAGGGCCGATTCCTGGGACAGCAGACGAATCAGGGGAATCAGCAGGGATGATATGGGCGGCAGGTAGAAAAAGATCAGCAGCAGAAGAAGGCCGACTTGCAGGACGGCGAAAAGAAGAAAGGGAAAAAAAAGTGAGATCCTTTTCACAGATCTCATACTTTGAATCCAGGTCCACAGGAGGGCATTGATCCTCGCGACCAGATCCATGGAGTCCTCCCCTCATAATCAGGAAGGTGTTACTCCCTCGATGCGCTGTCTATTCTTCCGATATAGCGGTTCAAAGCTTTCAATGAAGCGAAGATCACGCTCCGTTTGACATCGCTTCCCATGATGGCGCTGCCCACCAGCTGAATCTCTTCACGGGGCTTGAGAAGATTGAGAACCAGCACGATAATCTCCTCCTCGCCCATAGGAATCACCTTCAGCTCCTCCAGCGAAAGGGAGTGGTCGGGGGGCAGAAATTTCTCGATGGCTCTCATGGCGGCGATGTTGACCAATCTCATCTGATTCTGGGAAGAGCTCGGGCCGGAGGCGATCCCGGTGGCAACCACCTCATCCTTTTCGATCTCCACCTGGGCCTCGGCGGCCACGCCGGTGACGGTCAAATTGACACTGCGAAACCTCAATCGCATCGCGGCCTTGGCTTGAGGCGGCCGACCCGATTTACGCATCTGAGCGACGCTGACCCGCTTATGGTCGATTCGCAGGCCCATCTGAGTCGCCAGCATGGACTCGATATCTCTGACGATTTGTTTGGGAGTTCTCTCGGCATCGCCAAGAATGTGTATTTCCTCCACCTCTCCTTCGTTGGTGAGGGAAACATAAGCCGACAGAACACCCCTGACCTGATGAATCAGCTCCTCGATGCGTTCCCGATCGCTTTGCGTTCTGGCTTCTTGCACGGTTCTATCCTTTCCAGCTCCGTATCCGCTCAGGGTCCAGACGGCGTCGTCGCATCCACTTCATTACTGTAGGCACAGAGGGCGCCTTCGTCACAGACAGAGACACGATAGTAGTAATGGGTTGTCAATGGCAGTTGGGTATCCGTAAAGACGGTGGTTTGGGGATCGTTGATCAGCTCGACCGGCGTGGAGGAATCACTCACCGGCGACTGTTCGTCGCGATAGACCAGGTAATGGCTGAAGTCAGTCTCCTGGGAACGGGTCCACTTCAGCTCGATCGTGGCCGTGGTGGAATCCTGGGGTGTCAATTCGACCGAGGTAATCAGCAGGATGACCGGCTGCGGCGGCTCATTCTGTCCTGTCGAGGCGGACACCTCGTTGCTGAAGGTGGTGAGACCGTATTGATCATAGACGGCCATCTGATAGTAATAGACGGTGTTCTCCTCCAGATCGGTGTCATCATACCAGGTGGTCGTCTGGGTGGAGATATCGGTCACCAGATGTCGTTCCTCGGCTCTCTCGACGCCGGGTTCCAGCGCTCGATAGAGACGGTAGGCGGCGAAATCACCGTCCTGATTCCGGGTCCAGGTGAGATGCAGGGTTGTGGTCTGGTCGGGCAGCAATCCGGGCGCAAACAGCTGGACGGCATGAGGGGGCTGCTGGATGGTCAGCGTGCTGATGGAGGCATACTCCTCGGCGTGATTGCCGGCTCGATCGGTAAACCGGCCGCTGACCACCGCATCGATGACATCGATACCGCTGGGAACGGTGTAATCCAGCTGGTAGAAGCCATCGTCGGCGGTTTCGTCCCCGTGAGTGCCGTCATCATACAGCTTCTTATTCAGGGCAACGGTTCCGATATCCAGACTGGCCTGACCTTCGCTCTCCCCGGTTTCCAGGGTAAAATGGATCAGCTCACCGGGACACAACAGAGAATCAACCGGCCAGAAGGTCAGGCTGGCGATACTGGCCCGGGTATCTAAAATGATATCGTCCCGGTAATGCTGGAAGCTCTCATTATCATCCAGATCACGAACCTTAAGGAAGACCTCCTTGGTCCCATCCCCTTCGGTGAGCGTCCACGGCTTCTGCAAGACGAACGGCTCCCAGGAGGCTCCCGAGAAGAGTGAATCGCTGGCCAGGAGAATATATCCGGCCCCCCCCGGAGCGGAGAGGGACAGGTCAACGGCAGTGCTGTTGGTATAGCGGTCTCCCCCGTTGATCGTCAACGTAAAACCGCTCGGCAGGGCGCTGATCTCATGAGAATACGTTCCTACATAGCCCGTTTTGTTGACAGCGCAGATGCGATAGCGATAGAGGCGGCCGTTCTTCAGGCCGGTGTCTCGAAAGGATCTTCGGATCACCGAGTCGATGACCGCGAACTCTCCGTTGAGCGAGTCCTTGCGAGCGATGCGGTACCAGCTGATATCGACCGTATCGCTCACCTCCCAGGTGAGGGCCACGGTGCGGTCCCCTACCTGGGCATGGAGATCGTCGGGTATCGGCGGAATCTCGATCTCGCCGCTGTCAATGGGATTGTTATAGGACACCGGATCATGATCTTTGGAGCAGAACGTCAGCATCGACAGGGCCAGGAAAAGAAACACGACCGCGGAGATGATGCCGTTCTGAACGATATCTCTGAGAGATCTCATCCTCTCTCCATTCAGCTCTGAAGGTCGATCGTCCGTGATTGCGCCGACCGGCCCGAATCAAGCGGAGAGCATCAAAAGGTTCGGGCGATGACGATCCTGGCTCCATCTCTTTCGATGCTTCCGGTGATGGCGGCCGGCGCCCCCTGATAGATATCCTGTCCGTACCTGGGAAAAAACAGGACCGATTCAAGCACATTATAGGCCCAGATGCCAGCCGTCAGGGCCATGAAGGTGTTCCTCAGCTCCCAGGCAGAATCGGCATCCCGACGTAAATCCCTCATCTGCGTCCGCAAACGGTCCAGCTCATCGATCCGTTTCTCGGCCCGGTAACGATCCACCG
>Ga0272444_10004922_pt1 | contig 11641 bp, 6 predicted proteins | sample SSMForm13_FD_201033 | JGI IMG/M metagenome (GOLD analysis project Ga0272444, IMG submission 201033) | Marine sediment archaeal communities from Little Sippewissett salt marsh, Falmouth, MA, United States - SSM-Form-13 | ecosystem: Environmental > Aquatic > Marine > Wetlands > Sediment ... | reverse complement strand
GTGCAACGTGTGATCCGGCACTTTTGCGCCGCACTCCCTGGCGAGCATCAGGAACGTCACCACTGCTGTACCGCCGGCGTTGAGGTGCCCGCCACCGCCGCCGTAGGTGACCGCCCCGACGCCGCCCTTCTGCGACCAGGCGCCGAGGTACTCCCGCGTGACAGCAGAATTGACCCACCGCTGAATCGCCGGCAGCACCACCTTGTCGCCCGTGCGCAGATAGTACTCGCAAAGCGGAATGCCGCCGTAGCCCAAGTGCCAGGAATAGCTCGGCGTGCCCTTGGCCGCCTCGTAGATCCACTTCTTCGCGAGCGCCAAGTCCCCGGCCTCGCCCGTCGACAACAGGAACAGCGTCCCCAGACCGCTGAAGCCCTTGTCGGCGCCCGGCTTGGCGAGGTAGTCGGCGAAGTTGCGGACGATCCGCTCGGACTTGGCGCATCGCAACGGCCAGGTATCGGCGTAGGCGCCGATCACTGGGATCCGGACCACTACTTCCGTAGCCTTGGAGTCGGGGGTGTCTTTGACCACAAACTTGATCACGCCGTCGCTTGCCTCGGCGTCTGTGATGATCCGCCCGAGCTGAATCCGCGGGTCGATGTCCTTAAGCGTCTGTCCGTTGATGCTCTCGATGATCTGCCCGGCCTTGAGCTGGCCTGTCGCGGCGGCAGGCGAGCCTTCCTCGATGTTGTGGATCTTCATGCGGAAGGCGGGCTGGATGAGGTCGATACCCATGCCCACAGGCCCGAATCGGGCAATCGTCTGGAGCGACTTGGTATCGACAGGTGCGGTCGAGAAGATGGGTGGCTCCTTGTAGAAGCCCGCCTTTGTGTTTGCGGCCCGCGAGGCCGTGCTGCCGACGAAGCAGAAACTTACTGTCAGTAACACCAGGGAGGTTCGCTTTGTTGGGTTCATGATTCAGGTTGTCCTTTGTCGATTTCGCCACGGAGCGCCTTGGCAGACGAGGCGCGCAATAGTGTTAAAGCATGTTTTGATGCGAGGGTATCGTCTGTTTCGGCGTTCTTACCGGCAATGCTCTCGCCGACGCCTGATGAGCCAGTACTCAAGCTGACCGATTTGAAACCCCGAATGGGGAGTCAGTCCCGACGCACATCGGGGATGTTGGGCTTAAAGCCTTTGAAATAAGCGACTTATAGCAATATGCCCTGTAATTGGTTTGTGCCCTTGTTTTTCCGGCGCATTGAGGAGACGCTGCGTTTGAGTGAAAAAAACTCTAATTAAACAGGCGGTCTGGCTCCTCGATGTACATTCGTAATACTTCCGGAGCGCCGAGCTTCTTGATCTTCTCCTTGATCGCGGGAGACAATGCATACTGCGGATTGTTCCCATGTTTGCAGTATTTGACCCAGTCCTCCCTGGTGAAGCCAAGCTCATCCAGTTTGCTCCCAATGAATTCATCTATCAGGGCCTCGACGACGCTGTCTTCCCTGATATCCCATTTCCTGATAATGGATTGATATTCCCTCGTCTTGAAGGAATTCGGCTTGCCTCGTTGCGCCCAGGCCGCATTGATTTCCTTGTTTACACGGGCCGCAGCCATCTGTCTCAAACAGATCGGAAACAATTCCGACATGGGAATTGCATAGCTAGACATGGCCGAATACCCCACGCCTCCATAAGCATGATGCATTACCGGCCGTAGATTTACGCCTTGCTCCTCAGTGAAAGACCCGGTGAAGACGCCTACAAGCTGGCCCCTGACGGAATCGGTTACGACAATCTTTCTGCGTAGAAGTATCTCCTTTTGGCCTTGATAGTGCAGGTAGGCCCATATCCTGATCTTTCTATGTCCTGCCAGGTACATGATGGCCGATTCCTTTACCGGCGACTCAAACTTGGTTTGCTCGTCAAGGAGCCGAAACTCGATCTTGGGCAGCAGGTCCGGCCTGCCAACGTATTCAAGGAATTCCTTGAATCCTTCGACGGCCCTGTTGGAGAAAGCCTTCAGGGCTTCCGGTTGCAGCAGGGATCTGGTGTATCCGTAGGTTGCCTGGGTCGTCAAAGCCAACTTCTTCTTGCGATCCAGCGTTACCTTTCCTGCGCGCATGGATTTTTTCAGCTCGGAGTTCATGACTTCCCGCACCTTTGCCGCAACCTTCGGAGACAGGCTTACCCGCGGTTTGTAGGTCGAGTGCAGAAATACCTCGCCTTCGGCGGGCTTGATCTTCTCTTGCCAGAACCTGGCATAGTTTGGGCGGTTGGGTGCAGTTTCTCCCCGGGCATCAGCACCGAACGCTACACCCAGAACAGCAATCGCCAGGCCACACAGGATCAGTCTGGCGGGCACAATGCCCGTGACACGGGTTTTTTGACGAACAACTTTCATTTTGTGGCATTCTTTGACTGATATGGGAGTAATCCCCGCTTGGCTTCGGCCTGCGTTTTTATCGCGCTCACGTGGCGTCAATTCGCTTGTTTTGCTTCGAGCTTCTCCAGATATGCGACCAGCTTCTTCTGATAGTCAGCGAGGCTCATCTTGTAGAGGTTTCGATACTGTGAGGGATTGAGTTCTGCTTTCATCCGTTCGAACAGTAGCTTGCGGTCGTTCTTGTCGAGGCTTCTGAACTGGGCTTCGATCCGCTTGCGCAGGACATTTTGGCGCGGGCTGAGGTAACTGGCGCAGTTAGCCTGGTCGCCGTGCATCCTGGTGGCTTGCAAGGGAGTTATGGCATTGAAGAAATAGCCCGGTTGGCGGTAGATGCGGACTTGATAGTTATAGTCGTTATCCTTGAACGTGCATGGTTCGGAGGAAATCTTCAGGCCCTTCCCGCTAAAGATGTTTCTGGCGGTTTCGAAATTCGGATCGTCTTTCGACAGGATGATCCATCGTGCACATCGCTTCTGCTTGGCGGCCTGGGCGAGGGTCTGGAAGTCGGTCCGCTCGGTGTCGTAGACCACCTCGACGATCTCTCGGGCCGACGGCGCCAGTTTGTGATAGCCTATGCGGGTGCGGATTACTCCGTCCAGCGCGCCGAGACTGGCCTCGCCGGACCAGAAACACCCCATTGCGAAGTTGATGGTGGCGGTTTTCCTGGCGCCGTACTGGGCGACAAACAATTCGAAGTACTTCGGCTTCGGCCTTTTGGCGGCATCGAGGGCCTTGGCCATGTTGGTCAGCAGTTCCGACCGCGCGCCCCGGCGCAGGCTCCAGGTTCGGCTGGCGGGGGCGATGTCTTTGGCGTCGGCGTTCATGAAGCGGACGACCGGGTAATTCCAGGCCCGCTCCTTGAAACGTCGCAGTAGTTTGGTGTCCTCACTGCCCCTCTTCCGGTCGTTGTTACGGATGAAGACGGGGACAAACAGCGTCTCTGCCGCCTCGACAAGCACGGGCTGGCTGAGCAGTACTCTGCCGTAGGTCTTGCAGCCGGAACAACCAGGGACCTCATCGAACAGCACCATGAGGGGCTTGCCCGTTTTTTTGCTTTCGGCGAGGGCCTTGTCGAAATCCCTGCCCCACCTGACGTTGCCCAGTTCGACTGGCTGGCCGCTATCGCTGGCTGGCTCTTCGTTGGTGGCCGGCATGGTGTCTATAATGACCACCCTCGCGGCCTGGGCCATGGGAGCGGATAGTGCGATGAGGATCGAAAGGGCAATCAGGATCGTTCCTGCTCTGGGAGTGTCGTATTGCATCGCTTTTTCGAGTCGTTCAGTGCAGTTCGAGGGAGTTCTGATAGCGAGGCGCCGACGCCCGGAAGACCGCTTGGCTTGTCGTGTTTTTCCAGATGTCATGTCACGCTCCTGTCGCGGTTGGGTTATTTGCCTGGCAGTTGCGGTGCTTTCCCGGTCTGTTGTTCACTTGGCTTACATACCACCCCGATTGCCGGCTTGTCAACTGTGCGAATAGCTGATTCCAGGCAGGCGTCTCGCTTATCGATCTGGCAGGCCAGGGAAGTTGGTCGGCCATTGGGGAGGTGACTGACATTTCTGCCGGGCGGTGCGTAAGTATATCCTCTTAAAGCTGATATCATTATTTCCCTACCGGGAGTTTGTTGGATGGCTCCCGTCCAGGTTGCATGCTGTGAAGAAAATCTCATAAACGTTTTTATATAAAGAGCTTGCGAAAATACACGTCGGGCAAGGCTCGGCCAAAAAAAAGCTGCGAAACAAACCCATTTTGTTCCCACTCAAGCGTCAGATAACGGGTAACGCAGGGAGCTTTGCAGTTCCTGGGCATGACTGACATTCACTCATGCCAGATATTTGGGTCGCTCACTTTGGGAAGTCTCGGGTCATAACGTTTGGCTGGCGGAAGCTAAAGATGGTACAATACGACTATAATTCATGATTTGACTGCGGTCCGGCGAGCTTGGCTCCACAGCGGAGTCTGGCTTGGTCTTGTTTGAAAACCCGCGTGACAGATAAGGGTTTGCCGATGTTCAGCGACAAGAAACGTTTACTGGTGCTGATAGGTTTGGCGGTGCTCCTGGTCGTGGTGTATGTCGCGGTTCAAGGCGTGCCGGGCATGGGGGGTTCTCCCAGCGTTGATGTAGACGAGGATGATTCCGCCGCAGCGCCTCCCTCCGGGACCAACGTGGTAACTCCCGTGCCACCCGCGGTGGCGGTTCGCCGTCGCGAGGTAAAGGCCCGCCGTCGTGAAGTGTTCCGCATGGCGGTCCAGAAGAAGCCCGAGTACCTGCCTAAGCTCAAGAAGGCTGCGGTCGACCCGGAATGGAAAGTTCGCCATGCTGCCGTGGATGGTGTCGGGCGTCTGGGACGGGAAGGTGACCCGCAATTCCTGATTGGCGTGTTGAGCAATCGCAACGAGCAGGCTGAAGTGCGGGCCGCCGCGGCGGAGCGCCTGGGGGACATGCGGTTCTGGGACGCCGGGCCTGCCATTATCGACGCCATGGAGGACTCCTCGGCCATGCTGCGTGCACGTGCCGGAGTGGCCCTGAGAAGGATCGTGGTCGTTGACATGGGTTTCCGGGCCAACGATCCCCTGGATCGCCGCAACAAGGCGATGAAGAAGATTCGCGAGCTATGGCCATGGTTCTACGAGAAATTCGCCCATCGGGACGAGGCGAAAGGATAAGAACATGAGTCCGCGGAAAAGACATGCTTTTACCTTGGCGGAGATGATCGTAGTGGTCGCCATTCTCGGGCTGCTTGTGGCGATCCTCCTGCCTTATCTTACGGATGCCTTTGCGAGCCAGCGACGGGTGGAATGCGCCTTGCACCTGGAGAAGATCGGGCAGGCCTGCGCAGCCCGGAAAGCCAGCCAGAACATGGGCGGGCTGTCCGCTGCCGGCCAGGTGGCTGCCAATGGCTGGCAGTACGCGCTTCGGAGCTTCGTCTCGGAAGACATGAGTGTCTTCGTCTGTCCGGAAGACGGCAACCCGGCGCCGGATCCGGGCGGTGGTCTCAAGGGCGTCTGCATCGAGTGTTATCACGGCGGCAGCTTAGTGTGGGATGTGTACCTTGACCAGGCGGACTCCGATCAATGGATCTGGAAGATGTCCGGGACGCAGTACAGGGAGTTCATGAAGGTCTCCGGAGAGGGAAGGACCACCGGCTACAAGGGCATCTACACCAGTACGGGATATGTTCCGGACGGCGACCCCTACACCACGTACTACACTTTCGAGGACACAGCGCCGTGGGGCGGCGGCGACCAGGACTTCTACGACGTGGTCCTCGAAGTACGACAAACCGCGGCCCAGGTCCAGTTCGCCGTTATGGTCCGCGCCTCGGGCATGAGCTTCACGCTCTGCAAGAAGGACCCCGACAGGCAGGTCATCATCGCCGACCCGAGGGTCGGCAAAACCGCTTCGATCGAGTTCTACGGCGGCAAGTCGAGCTACGGAATGAACTCCGTGTCGGCCAAGCTCATGTCCGCCAAGCGAAAACTCCTGGTCATGGACTACGAGCAGTCTGTCGCTGTCGGCTCCACCTACGACGAGAGCACTGGACGCGCCCAGCACCTGGGCTTCTGGGACCCGACGGCCGAGGAACCCACAGCCCCGCCGACGTTCGCCAGGCACTTCGGCAAGTGCAATGTGCTCCTTGTCGACGGAAGCGTGAAACTGATGAGTCCCGATGAAATCAATCCTAACGATCCGGATAACACCGAGAAGTATTGGGATCCCTGAACGACGCCCGACGTCGTTACCCACCTGCTTGATCACTGGCTACTTGCCGATTCGACCGCTACAATTCTTTGCCGACGAGTTACGTGTTACCGAATCAGCACCAGCGAGGAACTCCCATGACAGTACGTGTCCTTCCATTAATCATTACCGCTGTCGTGCTCCTTTGCCCAATGGCTGTTTCCGCAGTCGAACATAAATATTCGATCTCTCAGCAGGGTGATAGCATCGTCCTCTCTGCTGGGACGCTGCAAAAGACGATCCAGGTTTCCAAAGGCAAGCTCACCACCCAAAGCCTTGGCGTCGGTGGCGTGGAATTGCTCGCCGGCCAGGCCGACGAGGTTTCCCTGAGCATCGCCCGGGCGAAACCGAATCGAAATCCCCTCGAACTGGCTGTCGGTTCAGGCAAGGCGATCCGCGTCCAGGCCGCCCAGGCCGATGGCACGGACGCTCTTTCCGTGGATGCCCAAAAGGGCGAAAAGGACGTCAAGCAGGTCGCATGGAAGGATGAGCGGTCCTTTGCGGGAAGAACCTGGCAAGGCTGTTTCAATCTCTCCAACGTGTCGATCTGCCGTTTGGCTCCCGGGGCAACCAGGCTCATTATCCGGGTGCATTCGCTGAAGGATCCGGTCCTGGCGGGCTTGAGCATCAACGTGATCTACGAGGTCTACGAGGGATATCCTGTCATTCGCAAATGGGTGGAGGTCCGCAACAACAGCGCCAACTGGCTTCGGGTCAGCAAACTCGTGATGGATGACATTCAGCTCGCGCCGGCATTTCGCAGCCAGACCCTGCTGACCCCCTCGGAGCGCGGGGCGGGGGCGAGCATCGTGGCGTTTTCGCACAAAGACAATCGCCGGGGCCTGATCGTCGCTTCGGAAGTTCCCTCGGCATTGCGGATGATTCAGGACACCGGCGCTTCGGGGTACAATTCCGAGCATTTCGAGTGGGTCCTCGGGCCGGCAGAGGCCTTCGAGTCCGAGCCGACGTTTATTTACGCCTTCAGCGGCGAGGTCATCCAGACTCCGTCGGCGAAATCCCTGCCGCTTGACCGTGCGGTGGAGAGCGGGTTCCGGAGTTTCATCAAGAAGCATCTGGAGATTTCTCCGGACTATCAGGAGGCCTCGGCTCCGCAGTGGGCCAGTTGGACCAACTTCGGTCCGAATGTGACCGATGCGATCATCCGGGAGCAGGCCGAAATCGCCGCCCGGTGCGGGTTCTCGCTGCTGGAAGTGGACGATGGCTGGCAGAGGGGCCGGCTTGGCAGCGACCCGAACCCACAGCGATTCCCCGATATGCTCAAGACCAGCCAATACGTGCGTTCAAAGGGCTTACGTTTCGGGCTGTGGATTTCCTGTTTCCGCGAGCGGGATGCCGATGACTTCAAGGCCCTTCCTGACGCTGCCATCGTACCCGAGGTGCGCCGCCTCAACGGCGTGGCTATGAGTTTCGCGGGGCCCTGGCATCAGTATTTCGCCAACGATCTTCTGTTTATGCACGATTACTTCGGGGCGACCTACTTCAAGCAGGATTTCACCAACATCAAGTTCGGTGACCTTTCGCCGGCCCGCGCCAGTAGAACCCGCAAGGAATCACTGCTGCGAGGCCTGCGGGGCCTGCTGGAATCTCAGGCGGTCATCCGCCGCCTCGCGCCGTCGGTCGCCAACCAGGTGACGCACGAGATTTACTGGGGCACTCCGGGGACTCCCTGCGACCTGGCCGTGCTCAAGGTCGCTTCCTTGTATCACATTCCACCGAACGATTACAGCGGGGTGGGGCACTGGAAAAAACGCGCCGGCGTGGGCAAAGAATGGGCTCGCTACGATCCCACTGTCTTGCGACGCCAGTTGGTTAAAGGTTGCTTCAACGCCCGCAATCGTTTCTATGCACATCGTGGACTCCCGCTGGAGTGCATCGAATACTATGGAGCGGCGACGGTGAACTGGAAGGGCAGCCTGACTGGCGAGGTCCAGGATCGACAGGTGGCCAGTTGGCTTATGGGCGCTCCGCAGGTGTTCGCCGGCGACCTGGCCTCGCTGACAAAAGAAAACATCGAGCGGTACCGGCAACGCTTCGAGATCGTCAAGAGGCTGCAGCGCGAATACCGCGTTTACAGAAACTTCCAGTACAGCGGAGTGCCCGCACCGACGGATACCGAGTGGCACTGGTGGGGAAAACTCAATGAAAAAGGCCACGGCGCCGTCGTGGTGATCAGAGGCGGCGACGGCAAGGACCGCCGCGCGATCAATATCCCATGGGTCAGTCCTGAGAGCACATACAAGGTTACCGCCCTGTTCCAGAACCAGGACCTGGGTACCTTTACAGGCAAACAACTGCAAGCCGGCGAATTGAACGTTACACTGCCGCGCCTCGGGCAGGAGATTCTTGAATTGTCCGCCAAGTAGTCAGGAGAGTATGTATGGAGCTTGCATTCAAGAGTGATTTTGAGGCGACGCGGCAACGATGGGCGGCGTTCTGGCGGGGCGAGAATGATCGGCCCATGCTGCATGCGATACAGCCCAAGATCGGTGTTACGCCCATCAACCACCCTCGCCCCTACGATTGCGCAGTAGGCGAGCTGGATCCGATTATCGATCAGGCGCTGGGCTGGGCAGCTACGCATGATTTCCTTGGCGACACAATACCGTCGTTCATGGTGACGCTCGCCCCGGATCACTTCGCTGCCTTGCTGGGCGCGGATATCAAACGCAGCGACGAGGGCCGCACCAACTGGGTCGAGCCGTGTCTGACGAGTCTGGATGGCGTCAAGATCACCTTTGATCGTCGTGGGCGCTGGTGGGAGCGCACCCTGGAGTGCATCGAAAAGTTTCGCGGGCAGTGCGACGGCAAGATGATCATCACCGGCACGCATATGCAGGGGAGTCTCGATTGCCTTGTCGCCATGTATGGCGCCCAAGGTCTGCTGCTGGACCTGGCCATTTCGCCGGAAAAGGTGCTCGACGCGCTCGATCAGGTAGACGAGGCCCTTGCGGAAGTTCGCATCGCCATGGCTGAGGCCCTCGATATTCCGAAATGGGGCAGCTTGAACCGGTTCGGAATGTACAGTGCGGGCGCCATCGACGTGCCCCAGTGTGATGTGTCATGCACGATCAGCCGGGAGATGTTCGATAAGTTCGAGCTGCCGTACCTGACAAAAGAAATCGCCGGTGTGGACGCCAGTATCTATCACCTCGACGGCCCGGACGCCCTGCGACATCTCGAAAGCCTCTGCGCCATTGACCGGCTAGACATGATCCAATGGATGCCCGGCGAGGGATACTACGACGACGACTGGAGTGAATTGAACGCGAAGATCGACTCGCTCGGAAAAGGTCAGATCTTTCAATCGTATTACAAACTGTCCCCAGCCGACATAGAACGGCTCTGGGATAGCTTCAACTCGCGCAAGCTTTTCTTCCATGTTACGACCGAAGTGCTTGCGGAACTGCCATGGCAATAACGTGTTTGTAGAATGCCGGGAGCGCATCAATCCCGTGTGGTACTCGCGCGAGGTGGCGTATCGCCAAATGAGCGGATCTTACGAATTCAGGAAAGACACCATCATGAGAATCAACATCCATAGGCCTACCGTCATTACCTCCGTTGCATTGGCGGTCTTCCTGGCCTTGCCGGGCACCGTCTTCGGCGCGCGGAATCGCAACAAGATGACCATGCCCGATTTCACCAAAGGCGACGCAATCCCAGCCGGGGCGGATCACGATTGGAACCTCGGAGCCACCGGGGCTCGCGGATGGATGTACTGCGACAAGATGGTGACCACCGACGCGCGCCAGATCCGCATTACCAAGGTGGACAGCCATTCCCCCGCCGACGGGGTTCTCGCCGTCGGCGACGTGATCCTGGGAGTCGGCGGCAAGCGGTTTTCCTACGACCCGCGCACCGAGATGGGCAAGGCACTCACCCAGGCAGAATCCAAGGCAGGCGGCGGCAATCTGTCGCTGATCCGCTGGCGGGCCGGCAAGACCGAGACGGTCGTCGTGAAGTTGCCTGTCCTTGGCGATTACAGCGCGACCGCCCCCTACGATTGCCCGAAGTCCAAACGCATTCTTGAGCAGGGCTGCAAGGCGCTTGCCAAGCGCATCGCTGCGCCGAATTACCGGCAGAACCCGATCACGCGATCGCTGAATGCCCTGGCGCTGCTGGCCAGCGGCAATCCGGAGTATCTTCCGCTGGTGAAGAAGGAGGCCCACTGGGCGGCGGGTTACTCGGCTGATGGCATGCAGACCTGGTATTACGGGTACGTGGTGATGTTGCTCTCGGAGTACGTGATGGAGACCGGCGACAAGTCGGTCATGCCCGGACTGCGGCGTCTGGCGATGGAGGCCGCCAACGGCCAGAGCATCGTCGGTTCCTGGGGACACAAATTTGCCGGCCCGGACGGGCGGCTCGTGGGCTACGGGATGATGAACGCCCCGGGCGTACCGCTGACGACTTCGCTGATCATGGCTCGCCAGGCGGGGGTGAAGAGTCCTGTCATGGACCGGGCCATACAAAAGAGCGTGTATTTGCTTCGGTTCTATATCGGCAAGGGCAGTATCCCCTACGGCGACCATCGCCCGTGGATCCAGACGCACGAGGACAACGGCAAGAATGGGATGGTGTCGGTCATGTTCAACCTGCTCGGCAATGCCGAGGGCGCCGAGTACTTTTCGCGGATGAGCGTCGCTTCCCATGGCGCCGAGCGCGACGGCGGGCACACGGGCAACTTCTGCAACATTACGTGGTCGCTGCCCGGCGTTGCCCAGTCCGGCCCCAGCGCCACGGGGGCTTGGATGAAGGAGTTTGGCTCGTGGTACTTCGACCTCGCGCGGCGCTGGGATGGGACCTACCTTCACCAGGGCCCGCCTCAGATGAGAAATGACAAGTACAAGAACTGGGATTGCACGGGAGCGTATCTTCTGTCCTACGCGATGGGGCGGAGAAAACTCTGCCTGACTGGCAAACGTAAAAGTTCCGTTCCGCAACTTGATGTGGCTGCGGCAGAGAAACTCATCGACGATGGCCGGGGCTGGAGCAACAAGGACCGCAACAGTTACTACGACAAGCTGAACGAGTCCGAGCTTATGGGCCGCCTGGGTAGTTGGTCGCCCGTTGTCCGCAATCGTGCCGCAATGGCGCTGGGACGCCGCAAAGGCGCCTCGGCTGGGGCACTCATCGAGATGCTGAACTCACCGTGCCTCGCTACCCGCTACGGCGCATGCCAAGCCTTGGCGATGCTCAAAGCCAAGGCTGCTCCCGCGGTGCCCGCCTTGAGGAAATGCCTGAAACACGAGGACATGTGGCTGAGAATCAAGGCGGCTGAGGCACTGGCCAATATCGGAAGCCCGGCGATGTGCGCTGTGCCGGAGCTTCTGACGATGCTCGCGAAAGGACCTTCCACTGCCGACCCGCGAGGGATGGAGCAGCGCTACCTGAGCTTCGCGATCTTCGGCACCATGTTGAAAAAGTCGCTGGATGGGGTTGACCGCGACCTGCTCCGCAAGGCGGTGGCCGCCGGCCTGCGCAATCAGGATGGC
>Ga0272444_10004920_pt1 | contig 11642 bp, 8 predicted proteins | sample SSMForm13_FD_201033 | JGI IMG/M metagenome (GOLD analysis project Ga0272444, IMG submission 201033) | Marine sediment archaeal communities from Little Sippewissett salt marsh, Falmouth, MA, United States - SSM-Form-13 | ecosystem: Environmental > Aquatic > Marine > Wetlands > Sediment ... | reverse complement strand
TGATGACGCGGCGCGAACAGCGCCGCCACCAGCAGGGTGTGGAAGGTATAGCGTGCCCATACCACCTGGCTGGGGTGCAGCTGCTGTTGCATCAGGTACTTGCCGAGCGAGTCCATGCCGGCCAGCAGGAAACAGGCGAGCACGGTCAGGGCGATGCCGCTGAGCATATCCGTGGGCCGGGGCGACTGCTGCATGCTTCAGCGCTTGCGGCTGCGCGGCAGGCCGAAGCGCTGGCGCCGCTCCCACAGGGTCTTGCGGCTGATGCCGAGCGCCGCGGCCAGTTCGGTCTCGGTCATCTGTTCCTGGTGCTCGAGCACGAACACGCGGAAGTATTCCTCCAGCGACAGCTTGTCGCCGATATCGCCGTTGCTGGCGCTGCCGCCGACATGGTGGTCGATCGCCAGCAGCTCCGGGGTGATCGCATCGCTGTCGCACAGGATGGCGGCGCGCTCGATGGCATTGGACAGTTCGCGCACATTGCCCGGCCAGTTGTAGCGGCGGATCGCCTGCATCGCCTCGCGGCTCAGCGCGATCGGGCTGCGGCCGAGCTGCTTGCAGATGCGATCGAGCAGGAACACCGCCAGTTCGATCACGTCGTCACCGCGTTCGCGCAATGGCGGCAGGTTCAGCTCGACCACGCGCAGGCGGAAATACAGGTCGTCGCGGAAGCGCCCGTCCTGCACCTGGCGGCGGATGTCGCGGTGGGTGGCGGCGATGATGCGCACCGGCGGCGTGTCGCCCTCGTGTTGCAGCACCCGCAGCAGGCGTGCCTGGGCAGCGGGCGGCAGCTCGCCGACCTCGTCGAGGAACAGGGTGCCGCCCTCGGCGCCGTGGATCATGCCCTGCTGCCGGCTGTGGCCGAACAGCTCGTGCTCGATCGCCTGCTCCGGCAGGGCCGCGCAGTTGAAGGCGATGAACGGCGCGTCGGCACGCTGGCTGTTCTTGTGCAGGGCGCGTGCCGCCAGCTCCTTGCCGGTGCCGGATTCGCCGAGGATCAGCACCGTGGCCTCGGTCGGGGCGATCTTGCGGATGCGATCGCACACCTGCTGCATCGCTTCGCTCCTGCCGATCATGCCTTCCACCGGGTAGGCCTGGTCGACATCGTGTTGCAGTGCCTCGGTACGCCGCTGTTGCAGTTGTTCCTTGAGCACCTTGCGCACCATCAGCAGCAGTTCATCGTGATCGAAGGGCTTGGCGATGTAATCGACCGCGCCCAGCTTCATCGCCTGCACCGCCGAGGACACGCTGGCATAGCTGGTCATGATGATCACCGGCACCTCCGGCGCCATGCCGATTATGTCGGTGCCGGGTCGGCCGGGCAGGCGCAGGTCGCTGAGGATCAGGTCGTAGCTCTCGGGCTGATCGACCTGTTCCAGCGATTCGGCCGCGTCGACCTGGTAGTCGTTGCGCTCTAGCAGGCGCTTGAGCGCGTTGCGGATCACGGACTCGTCTTCGATGAGCAGGATGCGGTTCATGGGCATGCCTCGCTGTTCATGGTTTGCGCAGCGGCAGCACGATCGACATGCGGGTGCCGCCCTGTGGCGGCGACTCGATCAGCAGCCGGCCGCCGTGGTCTTCGATGATGCGGTGCGCCAGTGACAGGCCCAGGCCGGTGCCCTGGCCGGTCGGCTTGGTGGTATAGAAAGGTTCGAGCACGGTCTGGCGCATGTCCTCGGGGATGCCGCTGCCGCGGTCCTCGATGCTGATGCGCACCGTGTCGTCCTCGGTGTGCGCCGACAGGCTCACGCCGGCGCCTTCGGGGGAGGCGTCCACCGCGTTGTTGAGCAGGTTCACCAGCACCTGCGAGATCTGCTGGCGGCTGCCGCTGAGGCTGATGTTGCCCGGGCACTCGGTGTCGAAGCGCACGTTGCGGTGCTTGTGGGTCAGCTCGACCAGGTGGCGGGCCTCCTGCACCACCTCGCACAGCGCGTAGGTCTCGTACTGCGCCAGGTGCAGGCCGCCGCGACTGAAGCTCTGCAGGGTCTTGAGGATGTTGGCGATGCGCCGGGTCTGGGCGATGATGTCTTCGATCGAGCGGCGGATCTCCTGCGGGTCGTCCTCCTCGCGCAGGTTCTGCGCCAGCGAGGCGATGCCGGTCACCGGGTTGCCGATCTCGTGTGCCACCCCGGCGGCGAGGCGGCCGACCGAGGCGAGGCGGTCGCTGTGGGTCAGCTCCGCCTCCAGCTGGCCGAGGTCGGTCAGGTCCTCGATGATCATCACCAGGCCCGGCTCGCTGGTGTGATCCTCGCCCAGGGTCGGGCCGGCATAGCTGGACTTGTGCAGGTTGTACCAGCGCGGCCGGCCGGCGACCGCCAGCTGCATGCGGTGTACATGCTGATCGGCGGCGCGCGCGAAGCCGCCGAACAGGCCGTTCCAGGGTGCGGGCAGGGCGTGCAGCGGCGAGCCGATCACCTCGCGCGCGGCGATGCCGGTCATCACCTCCAGGGCCAGGTTCCACAGCACGATCTTGCCGTTGTGATCCAGGGCGCACACGCCCAGCGGCAGCTCCTGCAGTATCTGCCGGTGCAGGCGACGCAGCCGGTCCAGTTCCACGTTGAGGCCGCGCAGTTCCGAGCGCGAGGCCTCCAGGCGTTCCTCCACGTACTGCAGCGAGTCGGCCAGTGCGGTCTGTGCCTGCGGGTCCATCAGCAGACGGCGGCTGACGATCATGTGCGCCAGCTGCGGGCCGAGCAGGCCGGACAGGTTGCGCTCGATACGCTCGCGCAGGCGCCGCAACTCGCTGGCGCGACGCTCCTGCGGGTGCATGTGCAGATCGCGCAGCGCCTGGTCGACCTCGCGCTCGGCCATCGCCTGGCCGAGGGTTTCGGCCAGGCCGCTGCGGAACTCCTGCGGCGAGGTGGCGGCGACCACGCCTTCCAGCGGCACGAAGGTGTCGCTGCAACAGGCGTGCGCGGCCTGCTGCTCGCGCGCGCCGGGGCGGCTGAGCAGGCTGAAGCCGACGAACAGCAGGCCGTTGACGCTGAGCGAGGCGAAGGTGGCGAAGGCCCATTTGTGCATGCCGCTTTGCGCCACCCAGCTGTGCACCGGCACCTCGACCAGCAGCATGCCGGAGCTGTGCATCAGCGGCGCCAGCAGCAGTACCGCCCACACAGTGGCGCCGCCGAGCAGGCCCATGATGAAGCCGGTGCGGCTGGCGCGCTTCCAGTACAGCAGGCCGACGATGCCCGGCAGAAACTGCGCCACCGCGACGAAGGAGATCAGGCCGAGCTGCACCAGGCCCTGCTGGTGTTGCAGCCCGGCGTACACCGCGTAGCCGGCCATGATGATCAGCGCGATCAGCAGGCGCCGGCCCCACAGGATCCACTTGTACAGGTTCATCTCCGGGTCGGGGTAGCTGGCCGGCAGCAACAGGTGGTTGAGACTCATCGAGGCCAGCGCCAGGCTGGTGACGATGACCATCGCGCTGGCCGCGGACAGGCCGCCGATGAAGGCCAGCACCGACAGCCAGGAAGGACCGTGCACCAGGGTCACGCCGAGCACGAAATAGTCGGCGCTCATGTCCAGCTGCAGGTACTGGCCGGCCCACAGGATCACCGGGATCGGCAGGTTCAGCAGCAGCAGAAAGGCGGGCAGGGCCCAGCTGGCGGTGTGCAGGGCCTTGGGGTCGAGGTTCTCGGCGAACAGCATGTGGAACTGGCGCGGCAACAGGAAGGCGGCGCCGAACGACAGGAAGATCAGCGCCTGCCACGGGCTTTCGCTGACCGGCCGATACAGCGCCTCGAGCGCGGCCGGGTTGCGTTGCAGCCAGCTGTCCAGGCCGCCGAAGCCGTCGAACACCTCGAACACCGCGAACAGGCCGACCGCCAACAGCACCAGCAGCTTGATCAGCGATTCGAAGGCGATCGCCGCCACCAGGCCTCGGTGTTTCTCGCGCGAGGACAGGTGGCGCGCGCCGAACAGCACGGCGAACAGGATCAGGCCGATGCAGAACACCAGGGCGATGATGTCCGGCGGCGCCTCCTGGGTGAGCACGTGCAGGGACTCGGCCACCGCGCGGATCTGCAGTGCGATATACGGCAGGGTGCCGAGCAGCATGAACAGGGTGACCAGGGCGCCGGCGCCCTGGCTGCGATAGCGGAAGGCGAACAGGTCGGCCAGCGAGGTCAGCTGGTAGTCGCGGGTCAGGCGCAGGATCGGCTGCAGCAGCAGCGGGCTGAGCACGAAGGCCAGGGTGGCGCCGATATAGATGGTCAGGTACATCAGCCCGTTGTGGTGGGCGAAGCCGACGCTGCCGTAGTAGCTCCAGGAGGTGGCATACACGCCCAGCGACAGGGTGTAGGTCAGCGGATGGGAGATCCAGCGCGCCGGGATGCGGCCGCGGTCGGTGAAGTGGGCGATCAGGAACAGCAGGCCCAGGTACAGCAGTCCTATGCCGAACAGGCTGGCCAGGTCATGGTTCATCGCGGCGTTTCCTGCGCACCACCCAGGCGCCGAGCAGTACCAGCAGGCCCCACAGCGCATACGGGGTGTACCAGGGCAGCGTCATGCCCGCCCACCAGGCGGTGAGCGGCGAGGCGAACAGCAGCAGGGTCAACAGGCCGAGGATGATGGCCAGGTCGCGCTGTGGCAGGCGTGCGGGTGTGGACATGGCGCGAGCGTAGCAGGCGTTACGTATGGTAACAATGCGCATTTGCCCGCAGCCGCCCGGGAGCCGGCGGCCGGCGCACTGGAACCGCGGTTTGCTTTGGCGGGCATGCGCGCTAGGATCAACCCGATAACAACAGACACAAGATGGTGGCGCATGAATCCGGAAAAGGTCGTTTTTGGTTTCTTCATCGTTCTGGCACTGACCCTGAACTTCGGTTTTTTTATCGGTGAGATCGACAATCCGGATCACCACCATGTGTACGAACTGTTCGCCGTGGTGGTGGTCAACCTGATCGCCACCGTGCTCAAGTTCGGCGACCGCAGCCAGATGGGCGCGGTGCTGCTGGCGACCAGCCTGGTGGCGGACCTGCAACTGCTGATCGCCTCGGTGGTGTGGGTGATGGCGGTGCACATCAACGGCGAGGGCCTGACCCCGGCGGTCACCGCGAGCATCGTCTCGCTGTCCGGCGGTGCGCTGCTGGCGAACGTGATCTCGGTGGTGCTGCTGATCATCGAGACGGTCATGCTGCGTCGTTGAGGCGGCGCTGGCGTCGCTCACATCGATGGAAAACATCGTCTTCCTGATCCTGCGCCGCATGCGTCAGCCCTTGCTGACGCTGATCTCGGTGTACACCATCGCGGTGCTGGGGCTGACCCTGATCCCCGGCGAGGACGCCGCCGGGCAGACCCATTACATGAGTCTGTTCCACGCCTTCTATTTCGTCAGCTTCATGTCCACCACCATCGGCTTCGGCGAGATCCCGTTCGCCTTCACCGACGCACAGCGGCTGTGGGTGACCCTGTCGATGTACGCCTCGGTGGTCGCCTGGATCTATGCCCTGGGTACCATCCTGTCGCTGCTGCAGGACCAGACCTTCCAGCGCGCGCTGGCCGAGGGCAGCTTCGCGCGGCGCATCCGGCGCATGCGCGAACCCTTCTACCTGATCTGCGGCTACGGCGAGACCGGCCAGACCCTGGTGCGCGCGCTCACCGATCGTGGCCAGCACGTGGTGGTGATCGACAGGGAGGAGGAGCGCACCAGCCTGATCCAGCTGCAGAACCTGCGTGACCATGTGCCCGCGCTGAGCGCGGATGCACGCATGCCGCGCCACCTGCAGGAGGCGGGGCTGCCGCACCCGGCCTGCGCCGGGGTGGTGGCGGTGACCGATGACAACGAGACCAACCTGAAGGTGGCGATCACCAGCAAGCTGCTGCACCCGGAGATCAAGGTGATCTGCCGTGCCGATTCGCGCGATGTCGAGGCCAACCTGGCCTCGTTCGGCACCGACTACATCATCGATCCCTTCGACACCTTCTCCATGCACCTGGCGACCGCGTTCGAGACGCCCTGCCTGTACCTGCTGCAACGTTGGCTGGGGGGCGAGGAGAACGCGCAGCTGGAAGAGCCGGTGTACCCGCCGCGCAGCGGTCACTGGGTGGTGTGCGGTTACGGGCGTTTCGGCAAGGCGATGGCGGCGCGCCTGAAAAGCGAGGGGGTGCTGGTGACGGTGATCGAGGCGATGCCGGACATGACCGGCGAGCCGCCGCCGGGTTACGTGGTGGGGGTGGGCACCGAGGCGGACACGCTGCTGGATGCGGGCCTGGAGGATGCGGTCGGTATCGTCGCCGGTACTGACGACGATACCGACAACCTGTCGATCGTGATGACCGCGCGCGACATCCGCCCGGACATCTTCGTCATCGTGCGCCAGAACCATTCGGAGAACCAGGCGATCATCGACGCGGTCGAGGCCGACATGGTGATGCACCCGAGTGCCATCATCGCCCGGCGCATCCGCGTGCTGCTCGGCACCCCGATGCTGTACCAGTTCATCTCGCTGGCACTGCACCAGGACAACGACTGGGCCTGCGAACTGGTCAGCCGGGTCAGCGCGCTGGTCAGCCAGCGGGTGCCGGATATCGAGGAGATCACCATCAACCAGGCCCAGGGCGGGGCGGTGTGCCAGTTCGACAGCGGTGGCGAGCCGGTACGCCTGGAGGAGGTGTTGCGCGATCCCTGGCGACGCGAGCACAACCTGCCGTGTATCGTGCTGCTGATCCGGCGCGGGCGCGAATACATCCTGCTGCCCGATCCGTCCACGGTGCTGCACCAGGACGACCAGTTGCTGGTGTGCGGCGACGCTGGCAGTTTCTCGCGGCTGCACTGGAACCTGTGCAACCGGGGGGCGCTGGAATACGTGCGTACCGGGCGTGTCAGCACCCGCGGCTGGCTGTGGCGCAAAGTCGAGAAGTGGGCGGCGCGGTCGGCGAGAAAGCCGTGAGCCCCGCTACCGGCGGCAAAATCCGCCGGGCTTGCGGCCGCGGACTTTTTCCTGGCCGACTAACCGGCGTTAAGCTGCGGCGCGGCGCTTTGTCGGTACCCTGTGCAGCCGCAGGAAATTCCGGCGCAATATTGGTTACACTCGCATGACGACGATTTCGCCGGGCCGGCTCCCGGGGTGAATGGCGGCTTCGTCATCAGGGCTGAGCGCGTTGCGTGACGGCAGGCCTGCGTCTGGGCAGGGTCTGCCCGGGCCTGTGAGCAGACACGACCTGACAATCCGAACATTGCATGGACTTAAGAGAGAGGATAAGCAACATGAAAAAACTTCTGGCAATGGCATTCCTGGCAGTTGCGCTGAGCACCGCGGCGATTGCCGAAGGCAAGAAGCACATCGACACGCCGGCCTTCGACAAGGCGATCGCGCAGCAGATGGTCAACGCCAGCATCCAGCGCTACAAGCTGGCCGAGGACATCACCGTCGACGATGCCCTGGAATCGATGAAGCTGCGCGCCAACGTGCTCAACTTCAAACTGGTGGCGGACCTGCCGCTGTCCGAGCAGGTCGAGGCGATGGGCGAGAAGGCCAACTACATGCGCATCCTGGCCTTCTGTGACGCGCTGATCGCCAAGAAGATGGTCGAGCACAACATCATCTTCGCCGGCTTCCTGCCGTGCCGTATCGCCCTGCTCGAAGACGAGAACGGCCAAGGCTGGATCGTCACCATGAACATGGACATGATGCTGCACGCGGTCGACCTGCCGGAAGACCTGCAGCCGCTGGCCAAGCAGGTGCGCGACACCATCTACAGCATCGTCGATGCCGGGGTGAACGGCGACCTGTAAGCGCGTTTGTGCAGCGCCCGTTCGCGGGCATCTGATGTAACTCAAAAACCGGCGTCAAAAGCGCCGGTTTTTTGCTGTTTGCGGGTTATATTCCGTGAACTGTTTTTCGTGCTTATGCTAGTCTCGGACGACTGAAATCCCGTCGCCTGAACGGGGAGAAGAGCGTCTTCAAAGGCGCCGGCAAGTTCGTTCGAGGATGAACTGTGTAAACCTTGGTGGCTCCTGTGGTGAAACAGGGCAGCGGTATCGCCACCTTCATCAATGCTTCATCAGAGGAGTCCGGAAATGGCACATATTGTCGTGCTTGGTGCGGGTACCGGTGGTATGCCTGCGGCGTACGAACTGCGCGCAGAACTCGGTCGCGAACACCAGATCACCGTGGTCAATGAAAACCCCTATTTCCAGTTCGTGCCGTCCAACCCGTGGGTGGCGGTAGGCTGGCGTGACCGCGGCGACATCACCTTCGACATCGCCCCGCGCCTGGAGCGCAAGAACATCAACTTCGTCGCCAAGCGCTGTGAAAAGATCGACGCCGAGAACAGCAAGCTGGAGCTGGCCGGCGGCGAGAGCATGGATTACGACTACCTGGTGATCGCCACCGGCCCGCGCCTGGCCTTCGAAGAGGTCGAGGGCGCCGGCCCGGATGTCGGCAACAGCCATTCCATCTGCACCGTCACGCATGCCGAGAAGGCCTACGAGGACTACAAGAAGCTGCTGGAGAAGGGCAGCGGCACCATCGTCATCGGCGCCATGCCGTTCGCCTCCTGCTTCGGCCCGGCCTACGAGTTCGCCTTCATCGTCGATGCCGACCTGCGCAAGCGCAAGATGCGCGACAAGATCCACATCAAGTTCGTCACCTCCGAGCCGTACATCGGCCACCTCGGCCTGGGCGGCGTGGGCGACTCCAAGGGCATGCTCGAATCGGAGATGCGCAACCACCACATCCAGTGGATCACCAACGCCAAGACCACCAAAATGGAGCCGGGCAAGCTGATCTGCGAGGAATACGACGACTCCGGCAACAAGCTCAAGGACCACGAGGTCGAGTTCGACCTGGCGATGATGCTGCCGGCGTTCAAGGGCGTGGATGCGGTGGCCAACGTGCCCGAGCTGTGCAACCCGCGCGGCTTCGTGTTCGTCGACGACCACCAGCGCAACCCGACCTACAAGAACATCTACTCCGCGGGCGTGTGCATCGCCATCCCGCCGGTCGAGGCCACCGCGGTGCCGACCGGTGCGCCCAAGACCGGCTACATGATCGAGTCGATGGTGACCGCCATCGTGCACAACATCAGCAACGAGCTGAAAGGCATGGAGCCCGACCAGAAAGGCACCTGGAACGCCATCTGCCTGGCCGACATGGGCGACACCGGCGCCGCCTTCGTGGCGCTGCCGCAGATCCCGCCACGCAACGTCGCCTGGTTCAAGAAGGGCAAGTGGGTGCACATGGCCAAGATCGCCTTCGAGAAATACTTCATGCGCAAGATGAAGAAGGGCACTTCCGAGCCGATCTACGAGAAATACATCCTCAGCCTGCTGGGCATCAACCGCCTCAAGTAAGGCGGGATCACTGCTGAAGCAAACCCGGCACCAATCGTGGTGCCGGGTTTTTTTGTGCCTGCAATCGGCCGGCACAACTGCACAGCAGTCGTGCGGCATTCGTCGGCGGTACACTCGGCTCAGACGTTCAGTCGGTCCAAGGGGCTCCTGGCGCCATGTCCGCCGAGACCGGCGACATGCGTGTAGATCATGGTGGTGGATACGTCGGCATGCCCGAGCAGCTGCTGCACCGTGCGGATATCGGCCCCGTCCTGCAGCAGGTGGGTGGCAAAAGAATGGCGCAGGGTATGGCTGGTCACGCGTTTGCTGATGCCCGCCCGCCGCGCGGCATCACGGATGGATTTCTGCAGCACGCTCTGGTGGATATGGTGGCGCCGCGCCGTCCCGCTGCGCGGGTCCTGCGCGATCCTGCTGGCCGGAAAAAGGTACTGCCAGCGCAGCTCCTTGTCGGCATTGCGGAATTTGCGCGCCAGGGCATTCGGCAGGAACACCGAGCCCAGGCCGGCCCGCAGGTCCCGCTCGTGCAGGGTAGCCACCCACTCGATCTGCTTGCGCAAAGCCGCTTCGAGCAGGCGCGGCAGGGGCACGCTGCGGTCCTTCTTACCCTTGCCGTCCCTGACCATGATCTGGTGATAGTCGAAGTCGATATCGAGGATGCGCAGGCGCACGCATTCCATCACGCGCATGCCGGTGCCGTACATGAGCCGGATCATCAGGCTGTTCTTCGGCGGCAACGCGGCAAAAATGCTTTCGATCTCCCGCGGGCTGAGCACGGTCGGCAGCCGCCTGGGCTTTTTCGGGCGTTGGTAGGGGCCGATATCGCCAAGCGGTTTTTCCAGCACGCGTGAGTAGAAAAACACCAGGGCATTGAGTGCCTGGCCTTGTGTCGTCCCCGAAACCTTGCAGCGCAAAGCCAAATCCTCTAGAAAGGAAGCGACTGTCGATTCGGCGGCATCGCAGGGAAGACGGTTTTTCTGGAAACGAAGGAAACGGTTGATCCAGCCCAGGTAGCTTTTTTCCGTGTTGCTCGCATAGTCGGCAATACGCACGACTGCCAGGAACTTCCGGAACAGCGCAGGATAGTGTCGGCCCAAGGGGGTTTGCGCATTCTCCACCGTCTGATCGATTATCTCGTAGGTGCGAGCGACCGTGGGATGATCCGCCTCCAGTGCCATCGACCCGTTCAGCCAATAAGCCCAGTTGAAAGCCTTGGCCCAATCGGTTTGCAGAAAATGAGCGTACAGCAAGCGCAGAGCATCGACCTTTTGCCGGAACTGCCACTCTTCGATGGCCGGGTTGCGCCCGAGTTGCTCCAACCAGCGCGACAGCGTCTCGGGGGTGTGTTCCCGCAAGCGGACTTCACGGTTGTCGTCGAGAAAGCCCTCGACGTGTTTGCGGTACCAGGGACGGCTTTTTTCGGGAATGCGAAAGCGTTGCAGCACCTGCAGATACTGCGTCCAGAATTGGTCGACACGCGCGTCAGACGGGTTCCTTGTCTCCATATGGGTCGCTCCCTGCTGCCCAATGCCCTTATGGAGAACAAGAGTAGAACAAATGGCACAATATTGCCAATATCGTGCCGGCACAATATTCGCGATATTGTGCTGGCTGCATAATCAACTGTTAGCCCATGAAACACGAGCACAATCCAAACGATCTGTTTAAACGGGAACTCACCCTAATGACTGAGGTAGAAACCCAGTCTGATCGAGGCTGTGCAATTATCGCAACCTCTTGGCTCGAGGAAGAACTGAAAGCAGCTTTAAAGAGTGTTCTATCCGGGAATGAACGAGCATGGAAAAAACTCTTCAGTAGCACAGCACCGTTAGCCAATTTTTCCTCAAAAATCGAGCTGGCAGCTCTTATAGGCATAATCGATGAAAGTACCTATTTTGATCTGCATGCGATAAGAAAAATACGGAACGAATTTGCTCATGAAATTACTACGGCAGATCACGAGGCTCTTTCTTTTGATGCGCCACACATTAGAGATCGGTGCTATTCGCTGAGGGCAATTGCCAATGAAAGTTGTAATACCCCGCGAAAGGCGTTTGTTCGGTCCTGCGGGATTATCAACGCAAATTTGTATCTGTTTTGGTTTGCTAAGCCAGAGCCAATTTCTGCACTATTGAGCAAGGGCTAACCAGTAATTCAAGTCGCCAGCCTTCGGCTGGCTGGGACCTCCGCAAGCTCACGCTTGCTCCGGCCCCTTAATACAGGCGTTAGCTTTAAAAAAAGGAAATGGAAGCCTCCGAGATAATTCATTTTGCACTGGTCTTTTTGCTGATCATCCCAATCTGGTTTCTGATGGAAAAAGCAGCACGAAAGAAGGTTGATTGGTGGGCTG
>Ga0272444_10004918_pt1 | contig 11645 bp, 13 predicted proteins | sample SSMForm13_FD_201033 | JGI IMG/M metagenome (GOLD analysis project Ga0272444, IMG submission 201033) | Marine sediment archaeal communities from Little Sippewissett salt marsh, Falmouth, MA, United States - SSM-Form-13 | ecosystem: Environmental > Aquatic > Marine > Wetlands > Sediment ... | reverse complement strand
CCCCAGCGCCCTCGCGACGACCGCCGCCGCGAAGACGGCGGGCACCGCGATCAGGTTCTGCCGCACCAGGCAGGCGGCGGTGCCGGCCCGTGCGGCCGGCCAGAGAAGACGCTCCTCCTCGGTCTTCCAGTAGCGGAGCTGCCACAGGACCGCGACCATGACTGCGAGAAGGCCCGGTCCCTCGGTGAGCACCGTGAAGTAGGCGACGCCGAAGTAGGGAAAGGCCGCGAGAATCAGGGTGCTCGTGCGCCAGTCGTTGCCCGCGATGTTGCGCGCGGCGCGTCCGTAGACGGCGATCGCAACGAGGCCCAGGGCCAGCATCCACGAACGGAGCGCGGGCACGCTCTCCCCCGTGAACCGTGCGAGCCAGCCGAGGATCCCGTGGAAGAGCGGGAGCATGGAGAGCTTCGTGTCCCGCATCTCCGCGAGCCCGGGGAAGTGATCGACGTACGAGAGCACCGCCGGAATGTGGTAGTCGAGTTCGTTGAGTTTGCTGGGGAAGCGGAGGCCCGTCGCGACGGGGACCCAAAGGAGCACGACCGCGAGCCCGACCAGCGCCAGCACGGTGCGGCGATCGAGACTCCGCGGCCCCGGATGCTCCGGTCCGGGGATCCGTCCTCGCGGATGTGCTCTCGGTCCTGCCGGCTGTGTCAAACCGTAGCTCTCCGTTCGCGTGGCTTGCGCGCCGCTGCTCCGCGAAAAGGGCGCGCCCGGGAACGCTAGCGCGCCCCGGCCGTGCTGTCAACCCGCCCGCGCGGGCGGGGCGGCTTCTGGCCCGCGCCGGCCCGCCGACACGACGATTGAACGTCTCCCGGATTCCCGGTAGAACTACATGGGTGGCACTCAGTGCAGTCGAGAGCGGAGTGACACGAGAGAGGGGGCTGGATCATGAGGACGCTTGTGCTCCTCGTGACGATTCTGACGCTCTACGTCGCGTAGTAGCTTGCCATCTGGCAGGATCCGGTGAGCCTCGTCCTCACCTTCTATGATGCCGAGTGCCCGCCGGACATTGTGCCGCATCTCCTGTACGAGTTCCCCTGGGACGAGCTGGAGACGCAGCTCGAGTGGCAGCACTCCTCGCAGACCGCCTACTCGGCCAAGGCGACGCTCCCTGAGCCGGTGACGATCGCCGCGGACGTGTCGATCGGCAGCTGCCTCGTCACCACGTGGCCGGAGCAACCGTACACGGGCGTCGTGATGAGCAACATCAACGAGCCGGCCGGACGCGATGAGGCCTACTGGGACGCCCCGCTCTACGGGGCGCCGCGATGGACGCCCATCTCCGACGTCGCCGCCCTCTACGGCGACATGGCCTCTTGCTTGTGGGAGGCGGGAACGGAGGTTCAAGAGGGCGAGCTGTCGGCCGAGACGTCGTGGGGGCGGGTCAAGGGCTTCTACCGCTGGTCGCCCCGGCCTCGGCGCACGCTACCTGAGCGGCGCCCCCGCGAGCGCGCGATGGATCATCCATATCGCGAGGTCCGCCGTGCGCGCGGCGCCGTCGACGGCGGGGTCCACCTCGACCAGCTCGAGGGAGACGAGGTTCGGCGCCTCCGCCACGGCCTCCATCACGACCATCGCCTCGCGGTAAGTGAGGCCGCCCCGCTCCGGGTAGACGACGCCCGGGGCCTCGGACGCGTCGCATGCGTCGATGTCGAACGAGACGACGAAGCCGTCCGTACGGTCGACCATGTGCGCGAACGTCCTGTCGCAGATCTCCCCGATGCCGATCCGTTCGACGTCGGTCGATGAGTAGGCCGTGATCCCGTGCTCCACGATCGCGTTCCGTTCGGCCGTCGTGATGTCGCGGAGACAGATCTGCACCACGTTCGCGGGGCTCACCTTCGGAGCGAATCCTCCCAGGCCGGCCAGCCCGGGGTCGCCCAGCCCGAGCAGGTGCGCGACGGGCGTGCCGTGGAGGTCGCCGTCGGGGGCCGACTCCGGCGTCTCGAGATCGGGGTGCGCGTCGACCCAGACGAGGCCGAGCACGGCCTCGGGTCCGCGCGCCGACCTCAGATGCTTAGCCGCGGCCGACACCGAGGCCGCCGAAATCGAGTGGTCTCCCCCGATGACGACCGGCGTACGGCCCGCCGCGTACGATCTGTCGAGTCGCTCGATCAGCGCCTCCCCGAACGAGAGGAGCTCTCGCAGGTTCGGCGGGATCGTGGTCGCGTCGCCATCGGTCGGTCCGGCGACGTCCCCCCCGTCCACGACGTCGATCCCGAGACGATTGAGGGACTCGATGCGCGTCGTCAGGCCCTTCTCGCGCAGATAGGCGGGCGCGGCGGCCGACCCGCGACTCGGCGCGCCCAGGTCGAACGAGGCGCCGATGACTTCGTAGCTTCGCCGTGTCATTTCGTCGTGTCCGTCCCCTCCGTGCTTCCCCGTGTCAACATCGCAGCGCGGCCCCCCACGCTACTCCTCCTCTTGCGGCGCCTGCTCCAGCATCGCGAACGTGACGCCCGACGGGTCGTTGAAGAGGCAGATCCGCGAGCCCCCCGGGATCTCCTGCGGGGGCTCGACGATCAGGCCGCCGCGCTGTTCGACGAGCCGTGCCTTCTCCTCGATATCATCGACGAGGACGTACACGGTCAGGAACGGCAGCTTGGCCTTCTGCAGCGTGAAGACGGCGCCGTTGATGCCGCCCTCCTCGTCCGCCGAGCGCGCGTGGTAGAGGATCGGGTTTGCGGATTGACGGATGTCCCAGTCGAAGAGGTCCCGGAAGAACACGACGGACGCCTCCGCGTTGTGGCATCCCAGTTCCCAGAAGACGACCGGGTGCTCGACTCGGGCCTCCGCTACCTCGGCGGAGTCGCCGGTTTCCTCGGCGATGCATGGAGCCGCGCCCGCGACCATCAGCGCGAGCGCGCACAGGACGGCTGCGCCTCTCATTGTCTTCCTCCTCCTCAGCTGCTGGGGGGGGAGTCGGGTCCGGTTCCTCAGAATCCCAGCCACCGTTTGACGCGTGATAGGAGCCCCGGGTTGGGGCCGTCGAGGGCCGTGGCGGCCAGCCCCCTGGGGCCGATCCGCCAGGTGGCCGGCCCGTCGTACCCCGAATAAGTCTCGGCGGTCGCCTCCTCGATCGAAATCCTGACGATCCGATCGAAGTCCCGCTCGAACGCGACGTAGACCTCCCCCCGCTCCGGCACGAACACCATCGACGCACGTGTCCAGTACGATGACGTCCGTTCGAGCACCTCGAACGCGCCCTCGAGATCGAGCGAGTGCGCGTACTCCTCGAGGTAGTCGCGGGCCACGACGTACCGGTCGTTGCCCGCGCCGGGAATCTCCATCGGCTCGCTGTGCTCGAGGTCGCCGACGCAGAAGTTCGTCATCACGATGAACCCGCCGTCGATCGGCGTGACCATGTTCGTCTCCCTGCCCGGTTCGACGACGAGCGCGCCGCCGTGTGCGTCGGCGACGAGCACGTGAAGGTTCGGCCCGCGCGCGGGCTGCACGACGCGCTTGGTCGACAGGAGCTCCGTCACCTGTTCGACGCTGTCGAAGCCGTTGAGCGCCCGGAAGTAGACCTCCCAGATGAAGAGGTCGTCGGGGCCCGTGGACGAGACGCCCGGCTCCTCGGGGTAGAGCTCCTGCGTGGCGCTCATGAGGCCGTGGCCGTTCATGCCCGACGTCCGGATCGGCCGGCCGTCCCGCATGAACGCCAGGTGGAAGACCCGCTCTGCGCCCGAGGCGTCGACGAGGAGCCTGAGCGGGAAGCCCTCGGCGTAGTCGAAGTTCATCCCGTAGTACGTCGTGTCGCCGTACGACGCGAAGCTGGTGCAGGCCGAGACGACGCCGCACGACAGCACGACGGCCGCGGCGATGACTGCGGTCGCGAGGTGTCTCACTGTCGGCGCTCCTACGGCCAGCCGATGATCGCGCTGATGATCACGAGCGCGAGCGCCACGTTCAGCGGAACGACGTAGTGGTAGAAGAGCGGACCGACGCGCCCCGTCTCCTCCTGCGTGACCTTTGCGTACTGGTGCAGGTACTTGAGAATCATCACGCGGAGCCAGACGTAGCTCACCGGCATCCCTCGCTTCTGAAGGTCCGCGGCGATCATGATGGCCGCCGAGATGGCCCAGATCGCGCACAGCAGCGCCAGGATGAGTAGGGGAATCACCGTGTCCTCCCATCGGCGCGGACTCGGTTCGGTCCGCCCGTCACGGGTTCAGTCTCCAGAGCTGGAAGTTGAGGGCCGAGGCGAAGCCCACCCAACAGAGATACGGGATCAGGAGCGCGGCCGCGGCCGGGCGGATCCGCCAGAAACCGATCGCCGTCGCCAGGATGACGCACCAGAGGACGACGATCTCGGCGAACGCCGCGCCGGGCCGATGGGCGCCGAAGAAGAGGTAGGACCACAGCGCATTCAGCGCGAGTTGTGTGACGAAGAGCCCGAGGGCAACCGGCGCCCCGGAGAATCCCGCCTTCCGCCACACGAGCCACGCGGCGACGCCCATGAGCACGTAGAGCGCGGTCCACACCGGTCCGAAGACCGCGCTGGGCGGCGTCCACGCCGGCTTCGCCAGCGAGGCGTACCACTCCCCCGGCATGAAGCGCGAACCGATCCAGCCCGCGGCCAGCGACGCGGCCAGCCACAGCACGAGTCCCAGTGTCGTGTTCCGCATGGTCGTTCCCTCCCGGGTAGACGTTTGACGGTCAGGGTATCACATACTCGAAGTGGATGTCGTGTGGCTCGAGTGCGAAGAGGTCCGGATCGACCTCTCCCGCGACCCGGCAGCCGAGGTTCAGGTAGAACCGGACGGTGTTCTCCGTCGGGGTCGACGAGACGTAGAGCATTCGGGCGCCCATGCTCTTGGCCTTCGCGGCCGATCTCTCGAAGAGCGTCCTGCCGAACCCGCGCCCGCGGTACGCCCTGCTCACGTGCAGGAACTTGAGCTGCAGTCGGTCGCCCGCCTTTCCGATGGGCCTGTTGTCCAGGACGGCGACCCCGACCATCTCCCCGCCCTCGAACGCTCCGTAGAACGTGCCGCCCCGCTCGAAGCAGTCGATGAGAATCGGCGTTGACGTCTCGATGTTGGAGGGCTCCCATCCTCGGACGTCGTGGCGCTCCGGTTTGAGCACGAGCGCGCCGTCCTCGGAATAGTAGATTCCCTCGATCAACTCGCTCCGGTCGATGCCCCAGACGTCCTCGACCTCGCTCCGCGCAAGCTCCCTGATCGAAACCTCAGCCAAGCGGTTCTCCGTTCACCGATCCTCGCCGCAGAGCGCGCCGTCACCAGAGCAACCTGAGTACGCGACCCCGCTTCGTCGGGTCTCTCCGGGCGTCGAGCGGTTCGCACGTTCGGTTCCTACTCCTCACCGGACGGCAGCCGAATCGTGACCCGCGCGCCCTCGCGCTCCACCCGCGCACCGCTGAACTCGGCCTTGAGCGTCGGGATCGCCACGGTCACCCGCTCGCCGTCGGTCTCGACGGCCGGCTCCTCATCGAGGCCCGCGAGCGTCATGCGGAGGATGCCGTTAAGGATCGGGTGAGGCCCGACCTCCTCAGTGAGGACGGTACCACCCATGACCTCGAGGGCGCCGGACTCGTTCCCCAGCTTGAGGAAGCGCGTGTGGAGGACGCCCCCGTCGACGCGCGTCAGGTTGAGCGGATCGAAGCCCTGCGGCCAGAGTGGGCTCGTGACCCCGGCCTCGATGATCAGCCTCCATCCGGGCGACGACTCGAACGCCTCGCGCCGCTCGGCGCGCCCCCTGAGGACGTCCCGCACGTCCTCTCGGGCCACGCGCTCGATCTCGGCGCGTTCGGGCGCGGTGAACGCGCGGCTCGGCGACGCCTCCGCGGCCGGGAGCGCCCCCGCGACCGACGTGTCGAGCAGGATCCCGTCGTCGTCGCCGAACCCGTCCTGCCATCCGGCGGCGAAGCGATCGAGCAGGAGCGCCCAGGCGACGCCGGTCGTGTAGGCGCGGCTGCGAACGTCCTCCGCGCCGAACCCCACCGCCGGGAAGCCGGGCGATGCGCGCCCCGCCGCGCGGTACTCGATGTAGGTCGCCGTGCCCTCGAGGGTCTCGATGCCCCGCTCGTAGGCGACAAAGGCGTCGTCCATGCGGCCGAAGCGTTCCCGCCGCACCCCCAGCGCCACGCGCGCCCAGTCGGCCGCGGCCGCGTCGTCCTCGGCCTCGAAGGCGCGCCGGAGCGCCTCGGTCTCTAGACGGCGGAGGGCGAGCAGGCCGTCGTCGTCGACCGGATAGACGAAGAGCTGCGACTCGTCCCCGCCCCAGCGTCGTCCGGTCGTTCCCTGGAAGACGTGGAAGCCCTCGTGGAAGACGAGGGCGGCGCAGTCCCTCGGGGTGCTTCCTTCCGGCAGGGTCTCGAGCCAGACCGTCGCGGTCGCCAGCTCCCCGATCCGCGCGGAGGAGTTCGCGACGACGCCCGGGTGTCGTCCCGCGAAGACATGCGCACCGTCTCGCTCGGCGAACTCGTCGGGAGGAGCGGGATGGCGGAAGAGGTACGTCTCGGTCCCGTCGAAGACCGCGAGCGGTATGGCGAGCGGATCGTACCCGGGCCAGACCTCGCCCTCCGAAGCGGCGTCCCGCACGGCGGACTCGACCTGAGGGGCCGACAGGCCGCTGCCGGCTGAGCCCGGGAGGCTCACCGAGATGAGCAGGAACACGGCCAACGTTGCACGGATCATGGTTCCTCCGCCCTCGTCGCGCGTCCCGGCGCGACGTCACGTGCGGTAGGCCACCGACCACCGCATGAGATCCAGATCCTCCCAGTATACCGGCTCGCGTCCGAGTCCATCGAGACCGGTGAGCACGTCCTCCCTGCTCGGGAAGTTCTTGAGGACGTCGAACTCCCGGCCGTTCGGCAGGCGACGTCGGTGGATCAGGTTTCCATCCTCGTCCCGTCGATAGGGCGTGAGATCGGGATGGTCGCGCTCGAGCATGTCAACGAACACGACGTTCGATCCCGGCGCGAGCTTCGAGTGCAGCAGCTTCAGGAAGGGCCTGAGCCTGGAGATCGGCACGTGCGACCACCAGTCCGCCGCGAAGGCGGCGGTGAAGCCGTCGCGGACGGCGGTCAGGCCGTACGCGTCGTCCAGCAGAAACGACACCGCGCCTCCTGCGTACGGCTTCGACCGCGCGATCGCGACCATCGATCCGTTTATGTCGGTGGCGACGACGGACCGCGCGCGTCGCGCGAGGGCCTGGGTCCAGTTGCCCGTGCCGCAGGCGATCTCGAGCACGTTCCGCCCGGCGACGAACGGTTCGACGAACGCGATGACGGGAGACAGGAGCTTCTCCATCGCGGCGCTGTCGGTGTAGCTCAGGTACTCGTCGTGCCACGCGGCGCGGACGCGGTAGTACTCGTTCATCTCCTCGACGATGTCTCGGGCGGGCATCGCGCGCCCCCTTCGTTCTCAGCCCTACGGATTCGATCCGCCGCCTCCCGGAACGCGCCACTCGGCGAAGACGCTCGAGCCGTCCACCTCGGTGATCGTGGGCGCCCTGCCGACCGCTCGACCAAGGCCCGCGAGTTCCTCCGGCGCCAGCATGCCGGCCCGGAACCCGTCCTCGCAGACGATCACTCCGCCGCGTGTTTCGTCGTGGTCGATCGCGCCGAGGAGCCCCTCGGCCGCCTGCGCCTCGAACCACCGGAGCCGGTGCTCCCAGAAGCGCGAGGAGTAGGTCGAGAAGAGCGCCCGCCCGCCGGGTTGCGTGACGCGGAGCGCTTCGCGCACCAGGCGGACCGGATCCGCGTTGAATGCGCAGATGCCGTTCTGGACGCATACCACGACGTCGAAGCCGCCGTCGGCGAAGCGGAGGTCGGCGGCGTCCATCTCGAGGAACTCGCAGCGCGTACCGTCACCCGCGAGCCGGCGGGCCAGCGCCAGGCTCTCGGACGAGGTATCGATTCCGACCACGCGCCCCGCCGTCTTCGCCAGCTCGAGCGCGACGCGTCCGTATCCGCACCCGAGCTCGAGCACACGATCGGCCGCGCTCAATCGCTCCCGCACGAACGCGATCTCCGCCCGAAGGTACTCCCTCACGCGGGGCGGGGCGATCTCGTAGCAGCGTCGGAGCCGCTCGCCTGAGAGCTTGGCCGCGTAGTAGCCTTCCGTCATCGGCGAATCCTCACGCCTCCCCGCCCGAGGGCGCCGCCGCTCGCTGTTCGGCCTCGACGTACGTTGCGACGCTGTCCTCCCAGCTCGGGCCGATCACAGTGGTGGCGAGCGCCGCGAGTTCCGGCGAGGCGTTCGCCACGGCCAACGCGCGGTCGGCCACGCGGAAGAGCGGGACGTCGTTGTCGCTGTCGCCGAACACCACGACCTCGGCGCCGCCGAGCCCCCACCGTTCGGTCAGCGTGGCCAGGGCCCGATCCTTGGTGGCCTCGCGGTCGTGGACCGTGAGCCAGTGCCATCCGGGGTCGTATTGGTTCTCCAATCGGCGAAGGGTCAACCGTTCGCCCAGGTCTTTCTCAAGCTCGAGGCGCAGCCCCTCCAGGCGCTCCCGCCGGTCGATGACCGTGAAGCACACGACGTGCTCGTGAAGCCGCGCGCTGAGATCGTCGATGCGCTCGAGCCGCCGGTCGTCGTTCCGAGCGCGATCGGTCAGGTACCACTCCATGCCCGGGTTCTCCGTGGCCGCGTAGTAGAGACGATCGCGCTCTCCGTCGAACGCGGAGATGAACGGGAGATGTCCGGCGGCCCGAACGAGTTCGAACACGGCCTTCGCGAGGCCGGGTCCGAGGTCGTTGACGACGTGGTGATGGCCGCTCGCGAGGTCTGAGAGGAAGGCGCCGTTCATCTCGATGACCGGGAGCGGGAGCGTGAGGCCTCCGAGGATCGACTGCATCGCGACCACGCTCCGCGCGCTCGCCACCGTGAACAGGAGGCCGTCACGCAGGAGTTCCTGGAGGATCGCCCGGCTCCGCGCCGATAGCCGGGCGTCGTTGCCGAGGAGGGTTCCGTCGAGGTCCGACACGTAGAGGCGCCTGTGGCGGTCGGCGGTCACCGCTTCCCCCGCCGTTTCGAGGGTCGCCGTCGCGATTCCGCGAGCGACTGACGGAGCTCGCCGAAGAGCCTCGCCAGATCGGGCGGCCGGTAGTGCGCGTTCAGGCCGCTGGGATTCGGGAGCACCCAGAGCGAAGCGCCCGCGATGCCCTCACCCTGCGGGCCGGGCCTCGCGTCCGGCCGCTCGAACGCCTTGCGGAACGCGCCGATGCCCAGTATGGCGACGCACCCGGGCCGGTGGCGCCCGATCTTCCGCCTGAGGATCCCTCGTCCTCGACGAAGCTCCTCGTCGGTGAGGGCCGCGGCGACCGCGGTCGCCCAGGCGACGAGGTTGGTCAGGCCGCACCCGTAGTCGAGGAGTTGCTCCTGCTCGAACGGACTCAGCAGGCGATCGGAGAAGCCCGCCGCATGAACGGCCTCCCAGAATCGGTTCCCCGGGCGCGCGAAGTGGCAGCCGACCGCGGCGGAGTAGAGGCCGGGGTTGATGCCGCAGAACACGATGTCCAGGCCGGGCCCAAGGACGTCCGGAAGCCGCTTCCCTCCCGCGGCCCGGACCTCCTCGACGGTGGGCTTGCGTCGCTTCAAGCGTTCTCTCGAGATCGTGCACCTCCCGTCTTCTCGGCGGCCGTCCCGCCTTCCCCGCCTGCTTCCTCCGTGTGTGCGCGAAGCCACGCCGTCAGGTCCGCGAGCACGGACGCTCTCTCGGGCTCGTTTAAGATCTCATGGAAGAGCCCGTCGTAGATCCTGAGGCTCTTGTCGCTCGACCGCGCGCGCGCGTACAGCTCCCTGCTGCCGTCGACGTCCGCGACCTGATCCGCGCTTCCGTGCATCACGAGCAGGGGGAGGCCGATCCGCTCGAAGCGCGCCCCGGCCCGTCTGACGGCGCGGATAACCTCCGACGCCGTTCCGGCCGGCGTCCGGCCGTGATGGACGAGCGGGTCGGACCGATAGGCCCGCACGACCTCCGGGTCGCGGGAGAGCGACCCGTCCGGGAATCTGACCGTCGGAACGCCCGGGAGCAGGCGGCCGAGCAGCAGCGACGTGTTCACCTTGAGCCTAGAGAAACGCTTCCCCAGCCTGACGGATGGAGCGCTCAGGATCAGCCCCGCGAGATCCGGCTCTCTCTCGATCACGAACAGCACGGAGATCAGCCCGCCCATGCTGTGCCCGAGCAGGAAGACCGGGGCGCCGGGCCACGCGCTCCGCGCGCGGGCGAGCGAGCCTTCGAGGTCGGTCAGATGTTCGTCGAAGGCCCGGACTGCGCATCGCTTCCCGTGCGACCGGCCGTGCCCGCGCAGGTCGAACGTATGAACGGCGTACCCGCTCTCCGCGAGGAGCGTCCCGGTTGCCGCGTGCCTCGCGCTGTGCTCTCCGTACCCGTGCACCAGGAGGACGACGGCCCTCGGGGCGTCGGGGCTCCAGGCCTGCTCGAAGAGCTCGAGGCCGTCCGCGGCCCGGACGGAGCCTTCGCGACGGGCGATCTGTGGAGGGGCGGGCGTCATCGATCCTCCCCGCGTGGCGGCGCGCGCATGGGGCACCGGTCAGTCGACCGGCCGCTCCAGGCCTCTCACTTCCTCAAGATAGCGCGTGACCCGCGCGTCCAGCGCGTCCGGATACTCGAGTCCCAGGCGTTCGCCCACCTCGGCGGCGATCCTCCGGAAGAGCGCGATGGTTCTGAAGAGCGCGTCCCAGTTCTGCTCGATGTCGCCGCCGGCGTACGTTCGCTCGACCTCCTGCCACACCGTCGGCGGGAGGAGCTTCTTGAGTCCCTTGCCGTACGCGCGTGTCGGCACGGCCCAGTCGCGGTCCGTACCGATCCGCCACTCGAGCATCCTCCGGAGATGCACCTGCTTCATGGCGTGGTCGAGGTTGTACTTCGCCGGGAGGAGATCATCGCGCCACAGGTGCTTCGCGACGTACGTCGCCTCGTGGAAGAACTCCTCGATCACATCGAGAAACATGCTCTCGTCCGGGGGTCTCGGGATGAAGGCCGTGTGCGTCGGGGGCGCCAGCCCGTGAGTCAGCCCGTCCTTGTCCAGGAGGACGGCGTAGCCGACGTCCAGATAGTCCGGGAGCGCCGCACCGCGAACGAGGTGCACGAGCGTGCCCGCCGAGCACAGGGTGAAGTCGATCTTGAGTCCGCTCTCGTATTGAGTGATGTAGGCGAACCGCTCGCCGCCCTCGACGATCCTCATCGGGTCCCGGTAGAGCACCAGAACGGAGCCGAAGTCGTCGAGCCAGCCCCGGTCCTCGTAGAACGGGCGGACGTCCGAGACGGCGAGGATCACGTCGTAATCGGAGAACGGATCGGCGCGGGCCTCCTGGACGGCGCGCGTGCTCGTGAGGATCATCGCGCGGACTGCCGCCCGCTCCTCCCCCCACCTGGCGAGACCAGAGAGGACCTGATCGCTTCCGGGAGGATCGAACATCGCAGCTCCGGGTGCTCCGGGAACTCGCCGGTCGCGCGGATCGAAACCGCCTTTGCCGCGCGGTCGTCCGTGCGCGCTCGCTAGCGTTTCTCGCGGGCGTCGAACTCCTCCCGTGTCAGGCCGAACATGACGTCGTCGTAGTACTCGCCGTCGAGGAACCAGTGTCTCCTGACCCGCCCCTCTTCGACGAATCCCAGTTTCTGGTGGAGCCGGATCGACTCCGCGTTCGAGCTGACGC
>Ga0272444_10004917_pt1 | contig 11648 bp, 10 predicted proteins | sample SSMForm13_FD_201033 | JGI IMG/M metagenome (GOLD analysis project Ga0272444, IMG submission 201033) | Marine sediment archaeal communities from Little Sippewissett salt marsh, Falmouth, MA, United States - SSM-Form-13 | ecosystem: Environmental > Aquatic > Marine > Wetlands > Sediment ... | reverse complement strand
TTGCAGATCTTTCTGAATGATCTGTCGGTAACATCTTCCATGGGAGCGAGAATCACCGGGCGCTCTATGTTCAGACTTCCTATTTTCATACACTCAATTACACTGCTGTATCCACCACATCAGGAGAAGGATTCATCATCTCCCTGACCTGCTTCCTGATTGTACTTAACAGTGCGCTATCTTCACGCAGCGTCTTTTTCACCGCTTCTCTGCCCTGACCGAGCTTATCCGAATCATAGCTGAACCATGCGCCTGCTTTTTTTACAATACCAAACTCAACGGCCAGATCTATCAACTCTCCCAGAACGGAAATACCCTCCCCGTAGAGTATGTCGAATTCAACGATTTTAAACGGCGGAGCCACTTTGTTTTTAACAACCTTGACCTTTGTCCTGTTACCAATTATCTCGGCACCATCTTTGATCTGGGCTATTTTTCTGATCTCCAGACGAACGGATGAATAAAACTTGAGGGCTTTGCCTCCGGTTGTCGTCTCAGGGTTGCCGTACACAACGCCTATCTTGTCACGAAGCTGATTGATAAAGATCACGACAGCGCTTGACTTCGAGATAGCTCCTGTCAGCTTTCTCAATGCCTGGCTCATCAAGCGGGCCTGCAATCCCATGACACTGTCCCCCATTTCCCCTTCAAGTTCAGCCTGCGGAACAAGCGCCGCCACAGAATCAACCACGACGATATCGACCGCACCGCTTCGAACAAGGGTTTCAACGATCGAAAGGGCCTGTTCTCCTGATTCCGGCTGGCTGACCAGGAGAGAACCGATATCAAGCCCGAGTTTTTTTGCATAGGTCTGGTCAAAGGCGTGTTCCGCGTCTACCATCGCAGCTATCCCTCCGACCTTCTGCGCCTCGGCAATAGCATGAAGCGCCAGCGTCGTCTTACCCGATGACTCCGGTCCGTATATCTCGGTAACCCGCCCTCGTGGGAACCCTCCGACACCCAGAGCAAAATCCAGCGCGATCGAGCCGGTGGAGACCGACTGAACAGGTATTATGGCGCCCTGATCGCCTAAACACATGATAGCACCCTTGCCAAACTGTTTTTCAAGCGTCTCAACGGCCAGGCTCAGCTGTTTCAGCTTCGCCGGATCTACCATCTTTTTCTCCTGCATCTTTTTTTTTGTATCCATTGTATAGTCCTTGTCTTTCAATAAAATTTCTTCACCCTACGTTGAGCGATCAACACAGGTTCACGTAACTATTGATTGTAGTATTTCCTTTACCGGACGATAGGTCATAGCAAGCCTTTCGATTGATTTCCTGTTCGAATAGTACAGATAACGCCTTGCGAGCCGCATACTTTCAAGCGTGATATAGGGTCTTCTCCCTGAGAGCAGCGAAAAAAGCTCACCGCCGGTTCCGGCAATCCCGTACAGGGCGCTACCTACCGGAAAAGCGGCCCTCGGGCTGCTTCCGGGGATTTCCCGGATCATGGAAAACAGATCCTTGTAAGAACAGTTCTCCGAGACAATGATATAACGCTCTCCGGTCTCTCCTTTCTTCCATACCTCGATATGAGCCCTCGCGACATCCCGGATATCCACAAGGCTCAATCCTCCGGAAGGATAGAGAAATATTTTTCCCTGGTATATGCTTGTAACCGCTTTGGTAGAACTGTTGAGCACCACCGGATGGCCTTCACCCCTGCCGAGAACAACTCCCGGATTAACCATCACAACATCCAGGCCCTCCGCGATACCACGTTCACCCTCAATCTCCGCGAGACGTTTCGATTCCATATATGCTATCCTGTGCTGCCACTCACTGAAGTCAGTTTCTTCATCCGCCGGTTCTATACCCTCTTTCACCCCTTGCGCGGCGACAGAACCGGTTATGACAAGACGCCCGACACCCTTTTGAAGACACACGTCGACAACGTTCGACGTCCCTGTAACATTTGTCTCATAAAGCATGTTTCGACACTGCTTCGTGTATGCGACAAGCCCGGCACAATGAAATACTGCGTCAACAGACTCAAACGGTTCAAGAAGGGATATCGGGTTGAGAATATCCCCCCGCACAATTTCCACCTCAGGATCGGACAGAACAGCAACCTCTGAGCTCTCTCTGACAAGAGCCTTCACATGGAGGCCGTCTCCGAACATTTCCTGTAACGCATAGACAACCTGCGAGCCGATATATCCCGTTGCACCGGTTACCAGAACAACCTGTTTTTTCTGATTCAAACGTTCTTATTTTACAACTTATCCAGGGACAATTAGTTTCTGTTTACAAAGATAAGAAGAAAAATTACATTGCACTCACATCCACCGTTGTCTGTCAACACTACAGAAGCTCTCATTTGAATTAACAGCGACGTTCATGCAACATGACAATCTTTGTATTTCAACCGGAAAGGTTATTGAAGATACTCTCCAAAACGGTCTCAGGGTAGTCAGTAACCATACTCCCCATGTCAATACTATAACGCTGGGTATCTGGATCAACGCAGGCTCAAGAGAGGATTCTGAAAAATTATCCGGTCTCTCTCATTTTCTCGAACACGCTGTTTTCAAAGGAACACTTTCCAAAGATCATCTGACCATTTCACGATGCATCGAGCAGGTAGGCGGCTATATTGACGCCTACACGACAAAGGAGAACACCTGCATCTACATTCGCTGTCTCAAAGAACACCGCACGCTTGCATTTGATCTTCTTGCAGACATGATCTGCAACCCCTCCTTCCCCGAAAATGAGATAGAAAAAGAAAAAGCAGTCGTCATCGAAGAGATTCACGGCATTAACGACTCTCCTGAAGAGCTCATCTTCGATCAGTTCGATACCCTCGCGTTTCCCCGACACCCTCTCGGGCCGACAATCCTCGGCACGGAAAAAACCGTAAACAGGATCACAACCGGCTCACTGCGGAAATTCATGCGCCAGCATTATGTCGCCGAAAACATGCTTGTCACGGCAGTTGGCAACATATCGCATGAAGAGATCATGCTGCTCACCGAAAAAAGTTTTTCAGGGCTCAACACCCGCCCATCATCTTCCGGTACTGCAAGGACGTTCCGGCAGGAAGATTACCATCCTTTTCACCTTAAAAGGAAAAAACCGCTTTACCAGACCCAGTTGCTTTACGGCATGGCGGTTCCCCGGAACGATACATTCTTTTACAGCCTTCTCCTGCTCAACACCCTTCTCAGCGGAGGTATGAGCTCCATACTCAGTCTTGAACTGAGAGAACACAACGCTTTGGCATACAATGCCTACTCATCGCTCACTTTTTTTGACGACGCCACGCTGCTGAATATCTATGCGGCAACAGATCCGGAGAATACAGAGAAAGCACTCCTGATCATCAAAAACGTCCTCAATGCGGAGAACATTTCAAAAATCTCCCGGGAAGAACATCAGGCGGCAATAAACAAACTGCGCGGCGGAATACTGATGGAGATGGAAAAGATGACCCGAAGAATGTCAAAAGCCGCAAGGGATATTTTCTATTTCGGAAAAGCCATCGGGCTGGAAGAAAAAATCAGCCGCATTGAAAACATAACTCCTGTTGATCTGGGGTATGCCGCAGAATATCTGCAACAGCATACAAAAACCTCCACACTGTTGTATGAACCGGATGAGGATATGCGCTGAACCGTTTACCGGCGTCTACATCGAATACTTCATGAGCGTTCGAAAACCCGAATTGTAGAAATATCATAGAGCCGATCATGTACCCGGATTTGCTACTGAAAACCGGTTAGCAAGGTCAAAACCACATACAGTCATGCCGGACCTGATGCGGCATACATGGGGCTTTACAGGACAAGAATGGATTCCCGTGTAAGACCTGTGAAATAGATGCTCAAATTTCACGGGTCAGGCTCGGGAATGACAGAAAAGGGAAAGTTTCCCGTCCTTGTACTCCCTTTTATTCTTCCTTTGGTGAATTATTCAGGCTTAATTGAACGATTGTCGATTTCTGATTATTTTCACGTTCACCCAATGGGTTTGTTTTTTAGCATCTCTTGAATCGCTCCACTGAGGCGGCAATAAAGCGCTCTACTTCTGAAAGGCGACTTTTCCAAAGTCCGGAATTAAATTGTATATTAAGTGTTTATGAGAAAACCTCTAAGAATGTGAATTTTTAGAGGTACTTTTTTTTCTGCAAAATCAATCAACAAGAGAATACCGCCTTGCAAAAGAACATCAATAACGTCAGCGATACCGAACAGAAGCTGGAAATCACTCTTTCAGCAGAGGAATTCACCCCGGAAATAGATCTCGAAGTTGAAAACGCGAGAAAAACCATTCAGATCAAAGGGTTCAGAAAAGGGCATGTTCCTGTGGGTATGATAAAAAAAGTGATGGGGCCTGCCATTGAAGCCTCGGTTGCGGAAAAACTTGCCTCAAAATATTTTGTCGAGATCTCGGAAACCGAAAATATTAAGCCCGCAAGCCGTGCCGAGCTCGAAGACTATTCTTTTGACGGCGACACCCTCAGTATCACGCTCTCCTATGAGATTCATCCTGAGTTTGAAATAAAGGATTTCAACAATTACTCCTTTGTTCAGGACATATACACCGTAACCGATGAAGATGTCGAAAGAGAAATCAACCTTATCATGAAAGGACACGGCACACTCGTTCCGGTTGACACTCCTTCCGAGGCAAAAGACACCATCATTGCCGACCTTGAGAAATACGACGATTCCGGAAATATCATCGAGGGTCAGAAAACCGAAAATTACAGTTTCAACCTCGAGTATCTTCCCGAAGACAATCCATTCCATAATGCTCTTGTCGGAAAAAAAGCCGGCGAAAAGGTGACTGTCGATATCGAGGGCAAGGAGGAAGGAGAAGAGACATACCGTTACGAAGTAACCGTCAAAGAGGTCAAGCGTCTGGAGCTTCCCGAACTCGACAATGAGCTTGTGAAAGAAATTTCACAGGAAAAGTTCGAATCGGTCGAGGACTTTCGTACCGATGTCAGAGGACAGCTCGAACAGCACTTCAGCAATAAATCCGAGCAGGATCTCCTGGAATCTATTTCCGCCAGGTTCATTGAGGAAAACCCGGTCCCGACACCGTCATCCATGGTTGACTCTTTCGAAAACATGCTGCTTGAGAACGCAAAACGGCAGATGGGCGGACAGTTCCCTCCGGGTATGGATGAAAACGGATTCCGGGATTCCGTTCGTCCTAACGCGGAAAAACATGCTCGCTGGATGCTGATCAGCCAGAAAATCGCCGAGCAAAACTCTCTCGAGGTTACTGACGATGATGTTAAAGCCTATGCGGAAAAAGAAGCGAAGAACAATCCTGGAATGAATGCCGAAGAGCTGATAAAAACCTATATGTCTACGGAATTCAGAGATTATATGACCGACACTATTCTGAAGGACAAAATTTACAGCATCATCAAGTCCTCAGTGACCATAAACGCCGAGAACAAGCCGCTTCCCGAGCACAAAGGATAAGAAATCCAGACATCACCAGTTTTCTTCGATCTTCCACCTTCATCTGGATGCGTGGAAGAAACGGAGAAGCATCACCTGAACCGGATGGTCATGGACAGATCCAAAGCTGAAACGCTATGAGTCAGTTCTCCGACAGAGATATAATCAACTCCTGTTCCGGCAATTTCGGCGACATTTCGGAGCCCGACATTTCCTGAGGCTTCGAGGAGAACCTCTGGCGTATGCTGCCTTGCATGAGAAACCGCCGCGGCAAGATCATCAATGTTGAAATTATCCAGCAGAATAATATCCGGAGCGGTGCCTATCGCCTGCTGAAGCTCTTCGAAAGACCGTACTTCCACTTCAATTTTCATCGCCATACTTTTTTCAGCGAGATATTTTCTCGCACGCTCGACGGCAGGAACAACACCTCCTGAGGCATCAATATGATTATCCTTGATAAGCACAAGGTCGAACAGACCGTAGCGGTGGTTTTTTCCCCCGCCGATCTTCACCGCCTCCTTGTCAAAATAACGCAGTCCGGGAGCGGTTTTTCGGGTATCGAGTATTTTTGCGCCGGTATGGGAGACCCTTTCAACAAATGATCGGGTGCGGGTAGCGATACCCGACATTCGCTGCATAAAATTAAGCACGGTACGTTCAGCCACAAGCAGTGACGCTATTTTTCCTTCCCCTTCCAGAACAATATCTCCTTCAGAAACCTGCGCCCCGTCACAGACCGACGGATTGACCACTATATCCCGGTCAATCGCCCGAAAAACCTGATCTGCTACTGCAATCCCCGCAACTACCCCGTCGGTCTTTGCTCTTATGACGCCATATCCTGTCTGAAGCGGGTCAATCGTGGCAAGAGTTGTCACATCACCATCATAACGATCCTCTTCAAGGGCCTGCATGATAGCCCGCATCCTGCACATGGCAAAAAAATCGTGAAAATCTCTTTCTTTCATGGTTGTATACTCAGATAACGAAAAAAGCACCTCTTTGCTTACCGGGCCTTACTATGATAAGACTGAAAACTCCCTCAATCAAATTGTTTTGCGAACATACTATTAATCGTTAAAATAACTTTCCGGGAAACGGCAACAGAACGGAAAAAAATCCTCTGCGGAAACCTATCGATAATACTGTATGAACAACAACGCCCCTGAGTCATGCATACGTCTTGTGAATATGACGTTTTATGCGCACCATGGTGTTCACAGGGAAGAGCATTTTGTAGGATCAAAATATGAAGTTGACGCGGAAATGTATTGCAACTACAGTCAGGCCGCACAACACGATGATATAACCGAAACGATCGACTACAGAATTGTTTACGAAAAAATCCGGCATCTGGTGACACAGAAAAAGTTTTACCTGATTGAAGCCGTGGCCCATGCTATCGCGACGGAATTTCTGGCAACGTTTCATCAACTCGACAGCGTCACTATAAAAGTCAGGAAGCGTAATCCTCCCATCGGAGGTGTGTGCGATTATGCAGAGGCCGTCTACAGTGCGAAAAGAACGTGACGTGAACAGTAATCTCCGGCACGCGAACCATACCGTTTATGTTGGTGCAGGCTCAAATATGGCCAACAGGCTCGACAACTTGAGAAAAGCCATTGAGCTGCTGAATCGACTGCCCCGGACATCCGTGAAAAAAACTTCAGCGGTCTACCTCTCTGAACCTCTTGGCTTTTCCGCTCAGGGATGGTTTTACAATGCCGTCTTTGAGCTACGGTCGGCGCTGAACCCTGAGGCCTTTCTTGTGCATTGCAAGCGGATAGAGAGCCTGATGGGAAGACCGGCTGACCACAAGAAATGGGGACCGAGAATCATAGATCTCGATATTCTGCTTTATGATGACAAAACCTGTAATGAGGAACACCTCACTATCCCCCATCCTGAACTTTCCAACAGAAAGTTCGTTCTGCTTCCGATTCTTGACCTTGCCAATCCGGTTCACCCTCTTCTTGGAAAAACAATGCGGGAACTGCTCGAAACGTGTCCCGATACGTCATCCATTGAACGCACTGGTCATACGCTCCTTACCGGCAGCTAAAACATGCAGTATCCATACCTGACACTGAGCTAATAACCGCTTTGTGAAACCGGTTCTTCAGCGCGGCTTTTCTCTGCAATAAAAAGAGGCTGTCTCAGAAGCCTGTCACCTATGGTTCAAACCACATACCGTCATGCCGCCCCGTGTAATAGTATTACACAGGGTGATCCGGCATCCATGGGGTTTTACATGACAAGAATGGATTCCCGTGTAAGACCTGTGAAATAGATGCTCAAATTTCACGGGTCGGGCACGGGAATGACAGGGAGTGGAGAAGAGGTCAGGCCCCGGGGATGACAACCGGGAGGGATGCGCTCGCTATTGCCTGGTCAAAATACGAGAGGCTGCCCTTTTGAGACAGCCTCTTAACCGGATCTATACACACCATTGTTGAAACAGCGGCACCGCTAATTGGTAAACGTGATATTGAGATGGCCCTCATCGAAATCAGCCCCCTCGGTTTTCCTTCCCACAAGAATATTCGGAAGAACAATGCTTTTTCTGAAATTGTTAATATCGACAAGCAGTTCATCCCCCTTGATGTTCACATTCAATTTGGTGATTTCGACATTCGGCATATGCAGACGCAGCACGTATTTGCCGTCAACTTTATCCAGTTGCTGTGTTTTGCCGTTTTTATAGAGCACCTCAACAGGATTGTTGCCGGCAAAAAGCTGCTGTCCTAATTCATACAGCTGGTCGGTCTTGATAACTTCTCCGGCGACCTGAGAAGCCTTGAAAATCGGCAGGGGATAGAAGCAGTCATCAATAACTTTCAGGTACTTCTGCTGCAGTGCGATGAGACTGCTCAGGTAGTCATCGGATGAACTCTGCGGCAGAATCTTGTTTACAATAACAGCATCGAGCTTGTAACCGAAAAGATTAAGGTATGTCTGCACCCGAAGAGCTTCCTTGATCACCATGTTTTCGGGATTGACCACGACCCTGAAGGTGGTAATGCTCTTATCCTGAAGCATACCGTGCAGCTCCTTCATATGGTCATTGACCTCAGGCATAAGCTTGAAGATATTCTTCTTCGGCATAAACCGGTTCAGGAGCGGTGCCGCGAAACCTATCGCTTTTGAATGCCAGCCGCCAATCTTGTCGGAATACCACCCATAGGATTCCGGCATTCCAAGCAAACGCATGGTCTCACCTGTCGGAGCCGCATCGACAACAATAGCATCATACTCTCCTGATTTAGCCGCTTTCCATATGTGGCGCAGACTTATCATCTCCTCCATACCGGGAACAACCGCCAACTCTTCAGCAACAACTTCATTAGCACCATCACTCATAAGAATCGATGAAAAGTAGGAATACAGTTCATTCCAGTTCTCTCTGATCTCCGACAGAACGTTGACCTCCATCGCAAAGAGATTTTTTTCCACCTCCTGAGGCTGGGGAGTCAATTCAACACCCAGAGCGTCGGCAAGACTGTGAGCCACATCCGTGCTCATGATAAGAACCCTTTTACCATTGCGAGCAATTGAGGTCGCTGTGGCAGCTGAAACTGTTGTTTTACCAACTCCGCCTTTTCCCAGATAAAGAATAATTCTCATGTTTGTACTGAAAAACTATTGTGAGGATTTAACCTTGATTATTTGCTTTTTTATTATGAGATTCTCGTAAAATTGAGTTCGGCTCAGGTTTGTTCTGTCGATCCTTCCCCTCTTGTGCTTCATCCTGGCGGACTTCCGACTCGATCGTTCTGTACACCCGTGACTCTTTCTCTTCTACCTGACTTTCATCAGCCTTTTCATGCTGAATTGATATTTTTTTTCGTACAACCGGGCTCTCATCTACCTCAGCCGCACTGTCCGGTTCCGAGCGGGCAGTATCTTCAGCCTCTACCAGAGCGTCCCTGAGCTGTCCCTCCAGCACTTGAGGAACAGCTTCAGTTTCAGTACTCGCCTGTTCTTTTTTTTCCGACGCAGCCTTGCCACTCCCGGAATCTTCTACTGACGAATCCTTCTTCCGTGCTTTTTCCTGATGGGAAGCCCCAAGGGGAATGCCGGATTCCGACTCTTCCGGAACGTCAGCTATAACAGTTACTTTTTTCCTGTGAACACTTGCCTCATTCTCTTCAGAGGAGCTCCCTGATTGAGCAGAAGAAATGCCGGACTCGATATCAGGCAGGACCTGATCAAATGAGTCGCCGAAAACGCCACCCGGGGCTTCCTCGTTATCCATATGAATTTTCAGTTTCTTGCGCCTGGTGGTACCGGTATGGGCGTCTTCAGGCCGGGCTCCTGCGTTATCGGCGCCATGCGCATTTTCTCCTGCCGGAGAGCTGCCCCCGGAAGATTGCTGCCCGCCGGGCTTATTACCCATGGGACCGAAACTTTGTGTCATCTTGATCATTTTGCCGACTGAACCCAGAATGCCGTCATTCTTCACCGCAGTCTGTATGGCAGTAAGAACGAACTTCTCGGCCTGAGGATTGTCGGAAATATTAGATACCAGCTCGTTAACCGCTTTCAGCACCGTAGCGACATCACCCGGGACATTCTGAAGATCTTTCATCACCTGATCCCGGAACCTGAACGGCGCATCACCGACCATATCCTTCAAATTTCCGGCAATCCGCTTCAACGCCTCAGGATCTGTCGGCAGTAACCCCTCGATCTCTTTCGGGATGCCCGGCATCGACGGGCGTCGGGCTCCTGCAGACTCTTGAGGCGAAGCTCCGCCCGTGAAAGAGGGCCCACGTTGTGGCTCGGCTCCAGAAGGACCGGCTGAAGCGTACCCCATGGAAGTTTTATACTGATCAAGAAGATCCTGGCCATATCCTATACGGCTATTTTGCTCCGGTCCTGATGCCTGACCTGCCGAAGACGAGAAAGAAAGAGGAGAAGGGGGGCAAATAGTGACCCCGGAAGCAAATATCTGCTCAGCTATCTGATCAGGTATTTCTTCGCGGAAATTGTTCCCCAGGTAATTCTCGATGGTTGACTCAATAATCGTGTGCAATGTACTGATCTTCTCAGCCTCAGCTATTTCAACCATATCAAATATGACATAGACAGCCTCTTTTCCTTCCCTTCTGATTCTGAGATTGAGCGTGGCGAAATCATTGTCCTTGTTTCTGCTGTTAATTGAAACAGCTCCCATTGCAAACCTGTCGAGATAATCCTTGTTTGCCCCTCTTGCCCAGAGATAGACCGCCCTGTCTGAGTAAATCAGGTAATCCTGAAAGGCGATATTACCCACCCTTTCCTGATGTGATTCATAGAAGACCCCATCAAAAAACGCTATTGGGCGCTCTCCTGCATTGAGCAGTTGCTTTTGAAAAAACTCAGCGATATCACCCGCTTCCGCGTGTCCCGATACATACGTAGAAATAGTAGCCATCTCAAGTCCTGTGCTTTACACTGGTTTGCAGTACAATTCAGAAAGCATTAAAAATATGAAAACAAATAGAAATTATATAATAATATGCCATAGAACAACCCCACCCCTTCGCTGATACGCGCAGTCGTTACCGGACAGTCAATCACCGGTCATACATGACTCAAGGCGGGAAGAGCACAACAGGCGGGAAAAACATACTCAAGACCAGTCGCCGTTTCGGTATGGCTAAGATGTGAAATGGTGAAAATTTTTTGCAGACTGTTTATCCGGCAGTCCCTTAAAATAAAAAAGGCAGTGGATAGCGTAACGCTATCACTGCCTTTTTAGCTAATGTGCTTGTTCGCTTACTTTGCGAATTTTGACTCAACCGCTTTGGTTGGCACAGCAAAACCGGAAACCTCAGGTGAAGAACCGCGAAGGCTTCCGCCACCGCCACCCATGTTGCCGTATGCATTACGATTAATTCTCATGGTACCTTTACCCAGAGAATCAAACAACATACCGACTGTTTCCCAGTGACCTTCTACCATAACCTCGAAGATACGACCGGCTGCGGCAAGGATATCGGTAAATACTCCTCCTCCACTCATAATTCCTCCTTTTGGAATTTAATTATTAGAAATTTAGCAGGCTAAACAGAAATAGATACTTTCAAACAATTTACGGTAAAATAAAAAAAACACAAAATTAAAATCACATTTGCGTCTCCAGACAACGCAGGATCATTTACTTTTTACCGCTGGACTGCTGAAGAGAACCCTTAACGCCCTTAACAGTCTCGGAAGCCGACATACCGACATCACCCAC
>Ga0272444_10004916_pt1 | contig 11650 bp, 6 predicted proteins | sample SSMForm13_FD_201033 | JGI IMG/M metagenome (GOLD analysis project Ga0272444, IMG submission 201033) | Marine sediment archaeal communities from Little Sippewissett salt marsh, Falmouth, MA, United States - SSM-Form-13 | ecosystem: Environmental > Aquatic > Marine > Wetlands > Sediment ... | reverse complement strand
GATTGGATCAACCATAACAATGTTTACCCCGCTTAAACCAGATGTTTACCAACGGCTCGAAGTAGCCGTTCTCGATATATTTTCCCATTCCGACTTCCATAAAGCCAACATCCGCGACGTGGCCAACCGGGCCGGCGTCAGCTTTTCAACTATTTACAAACACTACGGCTCCAAGGAACGTCTGGTTTTTGCGTTTGTGGATGTCTGGCTGGGTAAGCTGACCGAGCGCATCTACGACCATCTGCAGGGCATCGAGGATCTCAAAGAAAAAATGCGCAAGGTGCTCTGGCTGCAATTGGATTATTACGAGCGTAACCAGGGGTTGGCACGCATCATTTTCATGACCCTGCCCATGAAGACCTGGATGGCCGACGAGACCTTCAAGCAAAAAAAGATGATCAACATGTACCTGGAGGTCATGCGCAACGGCCAGAAAGAGGGCATCCTGAACCCCAACGTACGGGCCGGCGTGCTGCTTGATTTCATGCTGGGAACCGTTCAGCGGGCCTTTACCATGTGGATTTCCAGGGGACAGCAGGGACGCCTGACCGATCAGGCCACCATGCTTTTTGAAATGGTCTGGCGCGCCATCTCCAATCCGGACGGTATGACAAACTAGGTCATCATACCTTCCCCCTTACTACCGCCCGGGCGATACATAGCGGGGCCGGCATGGGGGGCTGTTTATCAAACTGTCTTTCGTTGGTTTTATTGGGGGGCCGATAGGACCAAATTATTTATCAATATTATTCACCAAAGGAGCTTTACATGAGGGAAGAACTAAACATACACAGAGACTTCCCCCCCACACCGCATGAGGAGTGGTTGGCCGCCGTCGACAAACAGCTCAAGGGTAAGCCCTTCGAAAAGGCACTGGTCAAAAAGACCTATGAGGGGCTGGGTATTTCGCCCATGTACTTTAAAAAAGATCTGGATGGTCTGCCCCATGTGGATGCCATGCCCGGATTCACACCCTATGTGCGCGGGACAGAAGCGGCCGGAAGCAGGGTAACGCCCTGGCAGATTGCCCAGGAGATTACCGAAGCCGACCCCGAAGTGTTCAACGAGGCGCTGACCCATGATCTTGCACGCGGCCAGAACGCCATCAACATCAGACTCGATCGCGCCACCCTGGCCGGCAAGGACCCGCAATCCGCCGCCCAGGACGAGGTGGGCACCGGGGGTCTATCCCTGACCACCGCCGAAGACGTTGCCACCGCGCTGAAGGGCATCGCGCTCGGCGAGTATCCGCTGCAGATCGAATCGGGTATGTCGGCCATTGCCGTCACCGCCCTGATTGCAGCACATCTGAAAAAAACCGGACAACCGGTGGATACGCTCAAAGGCTGCATCGCCAGCGATCCCATCCAGACGCTGGCCCTTGACGGCAGCCTGCCCACAACCCTTGACAACGCATATGATCAAATGGCCGGCCTGACCCGTTGGGCCATAGACAACGCCCCGGAATTAAAAACTATCGCGGTTCACGGCGATTGTTGCCGCAATGCCGGCGGCAATGCCGTCCAGGAGATTGCCTTTGCCGTGGCGTCCGGCGCCACCTACATCCAGGCCATGCTGGAGCGCGGGCTGGCCATCGACGACATCTGTGCGCACATTCAGTTTCATCTGGCCATCGGTTCGGATTTTTTCATGGAAATCGCCAAATTCCGTGCCGCCCGAATGATCTGGCACAATGTCACCGAAGCTTTCGGTGCCAGCGAAGCGTCCCGCAAGATGGTGGTTCACGCCAGCACTCTGAGATACAACAAAACCGTTGTCGATCCGTGGGTCAACATGCTGCGTGTGACCACCGAGGCCTTTTCCGGTATAGCCGGCGGATGCGACAGCATCCATGTGGGCCCCTTTGACGAGGTGATCCGGCGTCCTGACACATTCTCGCGGCGCATCGCCCGCAACGTTCAAATTCTTCTCAAGGAAGAAGCCCATTTCGATAAGGTCATCGATCCGGCCGGCGGCTCATGGTATGTGGAGAACATCACTTTGGCGCTGGCCCAAAAGATCTGGCTGCTCTTCCAACAGATCGAAGGCCAGGGCGGCATCGCCAATGCACTGGCAAAAGGGTTTCCCCAGGGCTTGATCGAAGACATCGCCCAGCAGCGGGCCAAAAATTCCGCCACCCGCAAAGACCGCATCGTGGGTACCAACATGTACCCCAATTCGTCGGAAAAGCCACTGGAACCCAATGCCATCGATCATGCGGCGTTTCACAAAAGCCGTTGCGATCAGGTGTCCACTTTCCAAAACAACGCGGACGCCACAGCGCGCGAGGCCGCCCTGGCCACCCTGGCATCCGCCGCCAGCACCGACGGCAGCCTGGTTGACAAGGCCGCCCAAGCGGCCCTGGCCGGTGCCAGCCTGGGCGAGTTGACCGCCTCCCTGGCAGGATCCGGCGATACGCCCAGCATCAAACCGCTGAACATTCACCGGTGCGCCGAACCTTTCGAAAAACTGCGCCAAACCACCCAGGCCTATATTGCCGAGACCGGCGCCGCCCCGAAAATATTCATGGCCAACCTGGGACCGCTGGCACGCCATAAACCGCGCTCTGATTTTGCCACGGCCTTTTTTACCGTGGCAACCTTCGAGACGGTATTCACCGACGGATTCGCCACGCCGGAAGAGGCTGCGGACGCGGCCCTGGCATCCGGCGAGCGCGCCGTGGTCATCTGCGGAACGGACGACGACTACATGGATGCGGTGGTGCCCCTGACCCAGAAAATCAAAGCCGCCAATCCGGAGATAATGGTCATCGTGGCGGGTTACTCACCGAAATATGTGGATCTTTTCAAGGAGGCCGGGGTGGATGAGTTTATCCATCTGCGCGCCAATGCCCTGGCTATTTTACAAAAGCTGCAGGGGCACCTGATTCAGCCCAAGGGGGTGAACAAATGAAAAAACCGGATTTTACCCAAATCGACTTCAAGGTGGATACCCCATCGGGAAGCTATGCCGAATGGGCCGAGAAAATCAAGGCGAAAACCGGCCAGTCGGCCGAGGATCTGGTCTGGACAACCAACGAGCAGATCGATGTCAGGCCACTGTACACCCGTGCGGATTATGAAGGCATGCAGCACCTGGACTACGTGGCCGGCATTCCGCCCTACCTGCGTGGCCCCTATGCCACCATGTTTGTTCAGCGCCCCTGGACTGTTCGTCAATACGCCGGGTTCTCCACGGCGGAAGAAAGCAACGCCTTTTACAGGCGCAACCTGGCCGCCGGGCAAAAGGGGCTTTCCATCGCCTTTGACCTGGCCACCCACCGCGGCTACGACTCCGACCACGAGCGCGTTGTCGGCGATGTGGGCAAGGCCGGCGTGGCCGTGGACTCGATCCTGGACATGAACATTCTGTTTGGCGGAATCCCCTTGGATCAAATGAGCGTGTCCATGACCATGAACGGGGCCGTGCTGCCCATTATGTCCTTTTATATCGTGGCCGCCGAGGAACAGGGTGTCAAGCAGGAGCAACTGGCCGGCACCATCCAGAACGACATCCTCAAAGAGTACATGGTGCGCAACACCTATATCTATCCGCCCGAGCCGTCCATGCAGATCATCTCGGACATTTTCGCCCACACCAGCGAATACATGCCCAAGTTCAACAGCATCAGCATCTCCGGCTATCACATGGAGGAAGCCGGTGCCTCGTCCGATATCGAAATGGCCTACACCCTGGCCGACGGCATGGAATATGCCCGCTGCGGCGTCAACGCGGGACTGCCCATCGACAAGTTCGCCCCCCGGGTCTCCTTTTTCTGGGGACAGGGGATGAATTACTTCATGGAAATCGCCAAGATGCGGGCGGCCCGGGTCATCTGGGCCAAGATCATCAACCAGTTCAATCCGCAAAATCCCAAATCCCTGGCCCTGCGCACCCACAGCCAGACCTCGGGCTGGAGCCTGACCGAAGGCGACCCCTACAACAACGTGGCCCGCACCTGCATCGAGGGCATGGCCGCGGCACTGGGACATACCCAGTCGATGCACACCAATTCCCTGGACGAGGCCATCGCCCTGCCCACGGATTTTTCCGCGCGCATTGCCCGCAACACCCAGCTTTATCTCCAGGACGAGACCAACATCCTGCGGCCGGCCGATCCCTGGGGCGGCTCCTTTTACGTCGAGGCCCTGACCCATGCCATGATCAAGCGGGGCTGGGATCACATCCAGGAAATCGAGGAGCTGGGCGGCATGGCCAAAGCCATCGAGACCGGCCTGCCCAAAATGCGCATCGAAGAGGCCGCAGCCCGCCGCCAGGCCAACATCGACGGTGGCAGCGAAAAAATCATCGGTGTCAACACCTATTGCCTGGACAAGGAAGAGGCCCTGGACACCTTGGAGGTGGACAACACCGCCGTCCGCCAGGCCCAGTTGGAGCGCCTGGCCAAACTCAAGGCCGACCGGGACGAATTCAAATGCCAGCAGGCGCTCAAGGCCCTGACCCAGTGCGCGGAGACCAAAGAAGGCAACCTGTTGGCCCTTTCCATTGAAGCGGCCCGGGCCCGGGCCTCCCTGGGCGAGATCTCCTATGCCCTGGAAAAGGTCTGGGACCGGCACAAGGCGGTGACCCGTTCCATTTCCGGCGTCTACAAGGCCGAATTCACCGACCAGGACGAGTTCAACAACGTGGTCCGCATGACCAAGGAATTCGAGGAGCGTGAAGGCCGCCGCCCGCGTATTCTGGTGGCCAAACTGGGTCAGGATGGCCATGACCGGGGCGCCAAGGTGATCTCGACGGCTTTTGCCGATATGGGCTTTGACGTCGACATCGGACCGATGTTCCAGACACCGGCCGAGGCCGCCCAGCAGGCGGTTGAAAACGATGTGCATATCGTGGGCTTCAGTTCACTGGCCGCCGGCCATAAAACCCTGTTGCCGGCCCTGGTCGAAGAGCTTGAAAAACTGGGCCGCGGGGATATTATGTGCATCATTGGTGGTGTCATCCCGGCACCGGATTACCAATTCCTGCTCGATCATGGCGCAGCCTGTATTTTTGGCCCTGGCACGGTCATTCCCGTGGCGGCCCAAAAAGTGCTGGAAGAACTGAACCGGCGGTTGCAATAGAAAATCAATTGAATGGCTGGGGGACAAACGGGGCAGGCCCATGCTTGTCCCCCAGCCATCAATATCAATCCAAGAGGGGTTTGAATCGTGTCAACCGATGAGCGCGGACCGGATCGCACATCACAATGCAGTGAAAACGAACCTACGGAAAATAAAGCCGAAAAGAAACCCGAGTGGGCGCCCAAGGATGGGGGCAAGGCATTCGCCTGTCGGGTCATGGATGGGGTATCGGGCGGTCACGACGGCATCGCCGCCTATGCCGGCACGGGGCACCGGGCGGTCAGAAAAAAAAGTCAGCGCCGGTCGAAGCTGACACCGGACCAATATGCCCAAGGGGTGCTGGACCGTGATCGCATGATTCTGGCGCGCGCCATCACCCTGGTGGAGAGCAATGCCGAACGACATGTGGAAGAGGCCCAGGAACTGCTCAAGATCCTTCTGCCCAAAAGCGGCAATTCGATCCGCATCGGCATTACCGGGGTCCCCGGGGTGGGTAAAAGCACCTTTATCGAAGCCTTCGGCTGCTATCTGATCGAACAGGGACACCGGGTGGCCGTTCTGGCGGTGGACCCTAGCTCCAGTATTAGCGGCGGCAGCATCCTGGGCGATAAAACCCGCATGGAAAAGCTGGGCCGGGAAAAAGACAGTTTTATCCGTCCGTCACCATCCGGCGGGACCTTGGGCGGCGTGGCGCGCAAGACCCGAGAAAGCATGCTGGTGTGCGAGGCGGCCGGTTTTGATGTGATTCTGGTGGAAACCGTGGGGGTCGGCCAAAGTGAAATCACCGTGCGCTCCATGGTCGATTTCTTCCTGCTGCTGATGCTGGCCGGTGCCGGGGATGAATTGCAGGGCATTAAAAAAGGAATCATGGAACTGGCCAATGCCCTGTTGATCAACAAGGCCGACGGCGACAATGCCCTGCCCGCCAAGCGGGCCCGCAGCGAATACGAACGCGCCCTGCACTACCTGCAGCCGGCCACAAAAGGGTGGTTGACCCATGCGTACACCTGCTCCTCGATTACCGGCACCGGGATCACGGAGATGTGGGATGTCATCCAGGAATTCAAGAAGGTCACCACCACGTCGGGCGTCTTTCAGGACCACCGGCGCAAACAGACCGTCAAATGGGTTCACGAAATGATTAATGAGCATTTGCAGACATTGTTTTTCAAGCATCCCGAGATCAAAGGCATGCTTCCGGACATCGAAAAGGCCGTGGCCGATGAAGACCTGCCGGCCGTGGCCGCCGTTCGGCAATTGCTGGATGCGTTTCACCGGCATTTTCAAATGTAAGCGGTGATCAACCGGACATATTCAAGCGGCTTTTTTTACTTGACAATAACCGTTTAGTCTAGAAAGGTAACGTCTTTCTTATTTTTTTACGCTTTTTTTAGAAAAAATGCTTCAATAATTTGTTTTGACGACAAATTGTTATTTTTATGGAAGGCTGGCGGTTTACCGATAAATATCCGGCGGCTAGTCAAAAAGTTCTGCACTTTATGGTGAAAGGAATCTGACATGGGTATTGTGGAGGAAAAAATCAAGGATCTCAAGGCACGTGAAGCGCGCATGCTTGAGATGGGCGGGAAAAAGCTGGTCGCCAAACATAAGGAAAAAGGCAAGCTCACCGCCCGGGAACGGTTGGATACGCTGTTCGACGAGGGAACCTTCCGGGAGATCGACATGTTCGTCAAGCATCGCTGTGTGAACTTCGGCATGGACGATGTGGACATCCCCTCTGACGGCGTCATCACCGGCCACGGCCTGGTGGACGGCCGCCCGGCATTTGCCTATGCCCAAGACTTTACCAGCCGGGCGGGCAGTCTGGGAGAAATGCAGGCCAAAAAAATCTGCAAAGTCATGGACATGGCCCTTAAAGCCGGTGTTCCCTTCGTGGGCCTCAATGACTCGGGCGGTGCCCGGATTCAGGAAGGTGTGGACGCATTGTCCGGCTACGGCCAGATTTTTTTCCGCAATTCGGTGGCCTCGGGTGTGATCCCCCAGATATCGGCCATTATGGGCCCCACGGCCGGCGGTGCGGTCTATTCTCCGGCCATGACCGATTTTATCTTCATGGTCAAAAACACCAGCTACATGTTCATCACCGGCCCCGAGGTGATCAAATCGGTCACCGGCGAGGAGATCGATTTCGAAAGCCTGGGCGGCGCCATGGCCCACAACGAAAAAAGCGGTGTGGCCCAGTTCGCCTGCGAGAACGATGCGGATGCCATCGAGCAGATCAAGAATCTGCTCTCCTTTCTGCCAGCCAACAACATGGAAGAGCCGCCGGTGGTGGACACGGGCGATGATCCCTTGCGCATCGACGAGGCCCTCAACAAGATTATTCCGGACAGCCCCAACCAGTCCTACGACATGCGCGAGGTCATCACCTCAATCGTGGACAACGGCGAATTCTTCGAACCGCACAAGCATTTCGCCACCAACATCCTGACCATCTTTGCCCGGCTTAATGGTCGCAGCATCGGCATCATCGCCAACCAGCCCACGGTCATGGCCGGATGCCTGGATATCAATGCATCGGACAAGGCCACGCGTTTCATCCGTTTCTGCGACGCATTCAACATTCCTTTGCTCACCATCGCCGACGTGCCCGGCTACCTGCCCGGCAGCCAGCAGGAATGGGGCGGCATCATCCGTCACGGCGCCAAGCTGCTGTGGTGCTACAGCGAAGCCACGGTGCCCAAAATGCTGCTGGTCACCCGCAAGGATTACGGCGGCTCTTATCTGGCCATGTGCTCCAAGGACCTGGGCGCAGACTATGCCATGGCTTGGCCCACAGCTGAAATCGCCGTCATGGGCGCCGCCGGTGCAGCCAACATCATCCATCGTAAGGAAATCAAAGGGGCCGCCGATCCCAAGGCCAAACGGGCTGAGAAGATCGCTGAATACGAAGATCTCTTCTCCAATCCCTATTGTGCTGCCGAACGCGGCTACATCGATGCGGTTATCGAACCGGCCGAGACCCGGCCGAGACTCATCGAAGCCCTGGAGATCATGTGCAGCAAGCGTGAATTGCGGCCACCCAAGAAACATGGCAACATCCCGACCTAATCGGGTCCTGACCATTAACCAAACCGATAAAGGGTTGATCAATGGAAGCAAATGAAAAAAGACTGGCTGCTGCGCTTGCCGCGGTAACGGCCTATATTCAGACCGAAGAGGAAGCACTGCTCTCACCGCCCCCCAAACGGCCCGCACCGCGCCGTTTTGATCAGGGCAACCTGTGGAGCCTGTCCGGCAGACAGGGCATGATGCAGATGCGAGGTCTCATGCAAATGAAAACTTTTAACCGCCTCCGCTAGTGCCGGAACCCATGGCGGCAAGCATAAACGCCAATAAACATCCAATTTTTTTATGAGGAGACCCATACGATGAGTGATCACGATCAAGTCAAAATGACAGCCATGAATTACGATGTGGACCGGCCGGCAGCGGAGAATCCGGTAAAGATCATGGATTTGAGCCTCCGTGACGGCCACCAGAGCCTGTTTGCCACCCGCGGCCGCACCGAGGACATGATCCCGGTGGCCGAACTGATGGACCAGGTGGGCTACTGGGCCGTTGAGACCTGGGGCGGGGCAACCTTTGACACCATGCACCGTTTTCTCAACGAAGATCCCTGGGAACGGATCCGGACCCTGAAACGCTATTTCAAGAAAACCCCCTTCTCCATGCTGCTGCGCGCCCAGAACCTGGTCGGCTACCGCAACTACGCCGACGACGTGGCCAACGCATTCATGGATCGCGCCTGCGAAAACGGCATGGACGTCTTCCGGACCTTCGATGCCCTCAACGACTACCGTAACTTCCAGACCGTCGTGCCCAAGATCAAGGAATACGGCAAGCACTTTCAGGGCTGCATCTGCTACAGCATGACCGAACCCCGCCTGGGCGGAGAGGTCTACAACCTGGATTACTATGTCAACAAGGCCAAGGATCTGGAGGCCATGGGTGCCGACAGTATCTGCATCAAGGACATGGCCGGCCTGATCGCCCCCTATGACGCCTATGACATCGTCAAGGCCCTCAAGGCCGCCGTCAAACCGCCCATCCACCTGCACAGCCACTTCACCTCGGGCATGAGCCCCATGAGTCACCTTAAGGCCATCGAAGCCGGCGTGGATATCATCGACACCTGCATGAGCCCCTACGCCTACCGTACCTCTCACGCCGCCGTAGAGCCGCTGGTCATGGCGCTTCTGGGCACCAACCGCGACACCGGTTTCAACATCAAGCTGCTGGCCGAGATCAATGAGATCTTCGAAAAAGAGGTCATGCCCAAATACAAGCATCTGCTCGACGATTCCAAGATGTCCGTCATCGACATCAACGTGCTCTTGCACCAGACCCCGGGCGGCATGCTCTCCAACCTGGTCAATCAGCTGCGCGAAATGGACGCCCTGGACAAAATCGGCGAAGTCTACAAGGAACTGCCCCGGGTCCGCAAAGAACTGGGTCAGATTCCGCTGGTCACCCCCACCAGCCAGATCGTCGGTATTCAGACCGTCAACAACGTGCTCTTCGATACGCCGGATGAACGCTACAAGATGATCACCGCCCAGGTCAAGGATCTGTGTTACGGCCTGTACGGCAAGACCGCCGTGCCCATCGACGCGGAAGTTCAGAAAAAAGCCCTCAAGGGGTACGAGCGTGGTGAGGAACCCATCACCTGCCGTCCGGCCGAAGTCATCGAGCCCGAGATGGAAAAAGCCAAGGCCGAAATCGGCGACCTGGCCGTGGATATGGACGATCTGGTGCTCTACGCCATCTACCCGGTTACCGGCAAGAAGTTTTTGCAGTGGAAATACGGCAAGGAAGAGGCACCCGATTCAGTCAAACCCATTACCATGGACGAAGTTAAGAAACGTGAAGCACTGGTCAAGAAAGCCCTGGCCGGCGAACTGATCGAGAAGAAGACGGACGCCCCGGCCAAGGGTGAGAATTCGCGCACCTTCAACGTCTTCGTGGACAATGAGTACTTTGAAGTGGCCGTGGATGAAGTCGGCGGCAGCCCGATGATCCGCCTGGCCCAGCAGATTCAGCTGACCGGTGGATTGCCGGCAGCCGCTCCCGCCGCTGCGCCGGCACCGGCTCCCGCCGCCGCACCGGCCCCGGCCGCCCCAGCTGCTGCTCCGGCCGCTCCGGCTGCACCGGCTCCAGCTGCTGCTCCCGCACCGGCACCCAAGGAAGAAGCGGCCCCGGCTCCGGCGGCTGCCGACGGCACCCCGCTGTCCGCGCCCATGCCCGGCATGATCGTTAAATACGAGAAAAACGTGGGCGATGCAGTGAATGAAGGTGAAACCGTTGTCATCCTGGAAGCCATGAAAATGGAAAACGCCCTTGCCGCACCGACCAGCGGTACGATCAAATCCATCAACTTCGGATCCGGTGACTCCGTTGCCAAGGGAGATGTTCTCTGCGTAATCGGATAAGGTCTGTTTTCCCTTCAACAATAATATTTGATCCACTTATGGGGAGCACGGCACGATAACCACAGGGGCGGTGCTCCCCCTCTTCTCACCTATAGGCATTACACCTCGATGTTGACCATCGGAATCAGACAACCAGGTTCCAACCGGCTGATTCCACAAACACAAAGGAGATCGGTATCATGAAGATCCATGAATACCAGGCAAAAGAGCTGTTTCGTAAAAACGGCGTCGCCGTACCCGACGGCAGTGTGGCGTTTAGCGTCGACGAAGCCAAGGCAGTCGCCGATAAACTGGGTGCGTACCCGGTGGTGGTCAAAGCACAAATCCACGCCGGTGGCCGTGGCCTGGGCGGCGGTGTGAAAGTTGCCAAGACAGCCGAAGAATTCGGCACCTACGCAAACAGTATTCTGGGGATGAATCTGGTGACCAAACAGACCGGCCCTGGCGGCAAACGGGTCAAGAAACTGCTCATCGAGCAGGGCCTGAATATCGCCAAGGAGCTATACTTAAGCATTCTGCCGGACCGCGCCACCGCCAAAATGATCATCATGGCATCCGAAGCCGGCGGCATGGACATAGAAGATGTGGCTGAGAAAACACCCGAGAAGATTATCAAGGTCTACGTGGACCCCAATGTGGGCATCCAGCCCTACCACTTGCGGGCTGCGGCGTTCGGACTCAATATGCCCAGCGCCTGCATGAAACCCTTTACGGCACTGTTGAAAAACCTGTTCAACCTGGCCGTCAGCTATGACTGCTCACTGGTGGAAATCAATCCGCTGATCATCACCGCCGAAGACGATGTCATTGCCCTGGACGCCAAAATGGATTTTGATGATAACGCCCTGTACCGTCATCCGGATGTAAAAGAATATCGCGATCTGGACGAAGAAGATCCCACCGAAGTAGAGGCCGGCGGATTTGGCCTGAACTACATCCACCTGGGTGAAGGGGGTAACGTGGGCAACATGGTCAATGGCGCCGGTCTGGCCATGGCCACGATGGACTGTATCAAGTACGCCGGCGGCAAGCCGGTCAATTTCCTCGATGTGGGTGGCGGTGCCAGTGCCGAACAGATTGAGAACGGCTTCCGCATCCTGCAAAGTGATGAGA
>Ga0272444_10004915_pt1 | contig 11651 bp, 9 predicted proteins | sample SSMForm13_FD_201033 | JGI IMG/M metagenome (GOLD analysis project Ga0272444, IMG submission 201033) | Marine sediment archaeal communities from Little Sippewissett salt marsh, Falmouth, MA, United States - SSM-Form-13 | ecosystem: Environmental > Aquatic > Marine > Wetlands > Sediment ... | reverse complement strand
ACCATCGCCCCGCGGACATACTCGATCGGCGCCGGGTCGCCGATCCCGGCCGAATGGTTGTAGATCAGATATTTCTGGAATTCCCTGACCTGATCGTCATCCAGAACGACCTCGGAAAATTCCCCGATGCCGGTGTTGATACCATACATGATCTCCCGCGCCTCGATTTTCTTTTCCAGCATGGCCCGGCATTTTTTTATTCTGTCGATCGCCTCCGGCGGCAGGGTTACCGCTTCATTGTGGCGGGCGATCCGCACCACGTCATCTATTGTCAGGGCATCGCCTGTCAGCACGACCGTCATGATAATCTCACCTTTCGCTTAATGTTTCCTATCTGAGAATTTTTGGCGGATAAATCACGATGATGAATCACTCATCCTGAAGGCCGGATGAATTCTTCGGCCGATAACGGGAAACGTTCGTCAGGGGATTTTCCGGTAACGGCCCGTCGGATACCGACATATAACTGCTTTTATCCATCACGACCGAAATATAAACGGAAAGCGACGCCTGTCAAACCCTTTCGGGAATTATCATACGTCGAAAGACCTGTCGGCCGACAACCGGTTCCTTAACTCCGACCGCCCGGCTTGACACCCTTATCGGTAATATAAGCGGTGACCAGCTCGCGCGGGGTGATATCAAAGGCCGGCGAGTACACTTTTATTCCCTCCGGAGCCGTCCGGTGACCGCCCCAGCTTACGATTTCCGATGGCGACCTCTCCTCGATCGGAATATCGTCGCCGGTTTCCAGCACCTGGTCAAACGTCGAATAGGGTAACGCCACGTAAAACGGAATTCCATGCTCACGCGCCAGAAGAGCCACCGTGTAGGTCCCGATTTTGTTGGCCACATCACCGTTTCTGGCCACCCGGTCGGTCCCCACGATTACCTTGTCCACCCTCCCCTGGCGCATGACCACGGCCGCCATGTTATCGCAGATAAGCGTTACCTCGATACCCTCGGTCGAAAGCTCCCATGATGTCAGCCGGGCGCCCTGCAGAAGCGGCCTGGTTTCATCGGCAAAAACACTCACTCTCTTGCCCTGCCGACAGGCCACGTAAACCGGCGCCAGGGCGGTCCCGATTCCCCCCGTAGCCAGCGCCCCGGCGTTGCAATGGGTCAAAACCGTATCACCGTCCTCGAGAAACTCGGCGCCGTTCCGGCCAATTGCCTCGCACAGCGCCCTATCCTCATCCAGAATACCCTCCGCCTCGGCCCAGATCGCCGCCCGAAACGCCGCCATATCATCACCATTGAAATCATCGATCACCCTGACCACACGCTCCACCCCCCAGGCCAGATTGACCGCCGTCGGACGGGCGTTCTTTATCTCCCCGGCGATATTCTTCAGGATACTCTTGTACTGCTCGACACTCATCCGCGCCGCCACCTCGGCCGCCAGGGCCATCGCAAAAGCGCCGGCAATCCCGATCGCCGGGGCTCCCCGGATTTCCAGCGTCTTGATCGACTCGATAATATCCCGGTAATCGTCGTATTCATGGTAAACGGTCCTGGTCGGCAATTGCCTCTGATCCAGAATCCTGGCCTTCCGGCCGACCCGCTCGATCACGGTAAACTTCATCTTTTACTCCCCGATTATCTGCACCACAACTCTTCGATCCCGCCGGCGATTGTCGAAATCGACAAAAACTATCTGCTGCCAGGTGCCCAGGTGAAGCTTTCCCGATGAAAACGGGACCGTCACATCGGGGCCGATCAAGGCCGCCCGTAGATGCGAAAAACCGTTGCCGTCATGCCAGGTCTGATCATGCTTGTAATCGACACTGGACGGTATAATACGTTCCATGAACTCCGGGAAATCGGCCAGCAGACCCGGCTCGTACTCGATCGTCGTCAGGCCCGAGGTCGCCGACGGCGTGAACACCGTCACCATTCCCGATACTATCCCGGATTGCTTCACCCGCTCCCGGACCGTATCGGTGATATCGATTATATCACCGTCGCCGCGGCTCTTGAATGATATTTCATCCGTATGAATCATAAGACACCATATATTTTCATTGATAAAGAGTCCTTTTTATCTTACGCGTCGAGGTTTTCTCGAATTCCTCCAGCCTTATCTCAAAATGCAAAATCCGCTTGTAATCGGAAAGCCGCCCGTTGACCGCCGCGATTTCCCCTTCGATCAGTTTCCGAAGCTCATCCGGCGATGAAGCCGCCGCGGCCGTCGCCGCCTGCTGCGAAATATACTCCCGGTCCGGAACGATTATGGCCCAGATCTCCTCACCCGTCTTCTGATTATTTTTGCGGCCGATTACCAGCGACTCCAGAATCGAATCGGATAGATTCAGAAGGCTTTCGATTTCCTCGGGGTAAACATTCTTGCCGCCCCCGGTGACAATCAGGTTCTTCCTGCGACCGGTGATATACAGATGCCCCCTCTCAATCCGACCCAGATCACCGGTGCAAAGCCAGCCTTCCCGGAGCAACTCGCCGGTCGCTTCCGGATTATCCAGATAACCGGGCGTATTGTTTTTGCCCCGGACCAGAATCTCGCCGATACCCCGGTCGGGATCGTCTATTTTCAACGCCACTCCCGGCAGGGCCGGGCCGACCGAATCGAAACGAATATCATCCGGCCGATTGACCGTGACCACCGGGGCACACTCGGTCAAACCGTAACCGACCAGAAAATCGATCCCGGCCAGGTTGAACCACTCCGCGATAAAGGACGGCAGCGGCGCCCCGCCGGAAACCAGCAGACGAAGGCTGGACAGTCCCGCCTTTTTAAACAGGCCTCGAAACAGCCTTTTCCCGGATTTCAAACCGACCGCCCAGGCCGCCCGGCTGGTCTCATGCATGATTTTCACCAGGGCCACCTTGTAAAACGGCTGCTGTCGAATTCCCCGGTTGATACTGTTGTACATCTTTTCGAAAAGAATCGGCACCCCGATCATACAGGTTACCCGGTTGTCCCTGATACCCTCGATTATATCCCGCGATTTCAACGACCTGACATAGACGATTTTCAGGCCCAGCAGGAGCGGGAATAAAAAGCCGCAGGTGGCCTCGAATGTATGATGCATCGGCAAAACCGATAAAAACACATCGTCGGCATACATTTCCAGAGCCCCGGAAATACTGGCCAGGTTGGCCATCAGATTGCCATGCGTCAAAACGACCCCCTTGGGATCACCGGTCGTTCCCGAGGTATAAATCAAGACGGCCGTATCGTCACCTTTGACCTCCGGCTTCCGGTATTCGGAAACCGGCCGCAAAAGCCCCCGCCAGCCACTCTCGGCATCATCATCCAGGACCACCACCTCCAGGCCCGGATCATTGAGAGAAACGATTTCCCGCACCGGACCCGACCATTGGCGGGAACAAAATATCAGTTTAATTCCGGAAACGCGCAGAAAATTGACCAGCTCGGTCGCCTTCAGAGCGGCGTCCAGCGGCACCACGATACTCCCGGCGGCCATACCGGCCAGATAAACCAGCGCCCACTCGGGACAGTTCCCGGATATGATCCCCACCCGCGATCCGATCCCGCCGATACGCTCCTGAAGACCGGCCGCCAGCCGGAGAACCGTCTCCTCGAGAACACCGTAGCTGTAATTCGGCCCGTCACCGCCATGACCGGCCAGAGCCGTCCGGTCGGGGCAATTCCGACAGCTTCGCAGAATCGAATCATGAACTGTCTCGGCTAACCTGAGATCGCCGGGGTCAAGAGGTTTCATCGATTCAATTTAACACCCGGCGCCCGATATTTCAATTTTTTTAACCAAAAATTAAGGGCCATCCGGTGGCGCCGGATGACCCTCTCGAAACAAAACAGGAGAAACATCTATTACGGAACTGTCATTTCCACCGAAATGACGGCATTACCAGCATCGGAATTGACATTGATCGTCCCCGTATAATCACCCGCGGCCAGCCCGCTCCGGTCGACCGTAACCTGGACCTGATCGGTCTCGTCAATCGTCGTCCCGGAACTGTCATCGGTGTCCAGCCAGGCTTGATCGCCGACAATCGTCCAGCTGATCGTGCCTGTGCCCGAATTCATGATAGTCAGATTCAGACTCGTCTGAACCGCCCCGAAATCGAGACTCAGCGGCATAACCGCCAGCGTCGGATTGGTCGGGATCGTGATCTGCTCGGTCAACGTTATCCCGCCGCGCGGATCGATATCCTGGACGGTAATATTGACCTTCTCGGCGCCCGATGAGGCCGCCGGAAGAGTCACCGCGTACTCCTCGACCTTGCCGTACTGATCGGTCCGCCGGGAACCCGAGGGAATAACGCCGCCGTTATCGGCCGTGGCCACCAGCATGTGGTCACCCAGCGGATTGCCCCAGCGATCATTGATCGTCACCGAAAAATATATCGTCTCGTTATAATCACCGGTGGTATTCTCGACATTCAGGTCGCAGTTGTCGCGGTAGGCCGCGCCGGTCCGAAGCGTACAGGGCACCGCCTGAGAGGCCAGAACACCGTATCGGGCAACCAGGTTATCGACCGCGCCGATGCCGTCATCCTGACTGCCGGTAAGCGAGTAATCCTGGTCGAGAATGACCGCCTTGGCGTAATTGCTGATACCCGAGGTGAAACAGCCGTCGCCGTCTTCCCGGTTCTCGTACTCGACGAAATCACTCTCGAACTGAATTTCATCGAGGTTGATGACATAATTCATATTCAGGTCGCGAACCTCGACATACATGAAACCGTCGGAATAACCGTTGGCGTTGAGATTTTCCGGCCAGGTGACAAACCAGAGCGTGTCGGGTATCCAGCTGTTGATAAACATGCCGCTGTCGACCAGGTCGCCGCCGTTGGTCTCGGCGTAAATCCAGACATCGCCGTCGGCCGTGCTGTCGGCCCCGTAGGACATCCAGACCGTCCCGGCCAGGCCGTTTTCCTCCTGGATACGGGTCTCGTGAGCCTTGATAACACCCTCATCGCAGGTGAAATAGACCACCGTCGAATCGGGACAGGGATTGTTGTAAACATCGGAAACCAGCGCCGTCACCTCGACCGTCTTGTTGACCCAGCCCCAGTAACGGACATTGCACTCCTCGGAGGCGACCACGATCCGGTGCGGCGGACCGGCGTGAACCAGTATCTGCGTCGCCTGCGACATGACCAGACCGCTGTAGGCGCGTATCCGGATCGATCCCGAGACCGTTCCCGCGGCGATCGGACAGGCCGCCACACCGTTGGAGTTGGTGACGGCGATATACGGCCCGTAACCGACGTCGGCCAGATGCTCGCCGCCCCCGGGACCGTCGATTATGGCGAAATAAATCGGGACATTGGCCGGAACCCGATTGCCGAAATCATCGTAACCGGTGGCATACAACATGGCGTGCTCGTAGCCGCCGGTGCCGGCCACCTTCAGGTGAATCGAATCGGCCACCAGGGTGATACTGGCGATTTCCGACCCGGCCGTCAACTGCACCGTCGTCTCGGCATAACCGCTGATAACCGTATCATCGACCGTGGCCCGGATATAAACCGCCGCCGGCGTCGTGCCCGCCGTATACTGGAACGTCGCGGCCCCCTCCGTTCCGGCCACGGCGACGAAATCGGGAACCTGCCCGATCGCGTCCCAGGCACCGTTATCGTTGGCATCGTACAAAACCTGATCGACTCCGGCCGTGAAATAGCCGTCGCCGTTGATATCGTCAAAATGCTCCCCGGCCGCGAGATTGACTCTCGTCCCGGCCGGCGCCGGCTCTCCGGAACCGTCCAGAACGGTCACCGTCACATCGGCCAGCGAATGACCGTCGGCCTCGAGCAGCTTCGGCGTCACCGCCAGGTCGACATTACCGGAACCGGTCGTGGTCGTATCCGTCCCGGTCGTGTCGCCGCTGCCCGACGAGGTAATCGCCACCGACAGGTTGGCCGTGATATCGTCCGAATAGGCGGCGCTGACGACAATCGTTCCCGGCTGCGAACCGACCAGAAGCGTGGCCACGTAGCCGTCAGCATCGGTGGTGTCGATCGCCGGATTGAGCTGCCCCGAACCCGATTCGATATCGAAAATAATGACTCGCTCGGCCACCCCCTCGATGCCGTCGACCAGCCGCGCCTCGATAAGACTGGTCGAATCGACCGATACCGAAAGCGGCGTCGCGTTCATCACGATCGACAGTGTCGACGTGGCATCATCGTCATTCGAACTCGTACTGCACCCCGGCAGCAACGTCATCACGAAGAGGCCGAAAAGGGCCAGAGTAACCAGAACCATTGACACATACTTGGTCTTCATTTCTACTCCTGGTGTTTTTTTATTTATGATCTTTAATTCGCCATTAATGAGCTGTTTAACGTCTTTAATCATTTTATCGGTATCCCGGCAAAGACTCTTAACCAGAAAAAAACCCGCCCGAAGGCGGGTTTTCTAAAATCTGACGAAGAGCTTACGGGCCCACGTCGGCCAGGTCGTTTTCGACGATGGTCGGCGTCACGAAAACCACCAGGTCGCGGTTTTCAACCGTCTTGGTTCGATAACTGAAAACCAGACCGACCAGCGGAATATCCTTCAGGAATGGAATACCGGACACCGATTCCTTTTCGTCCTGCGTCGTCAGACCGCCGATGACAGCCGTCTGCCCGTTGTCCACGACGATATTGGTCTCGGCGTTCCTGGTATTGATAATAATTCCGCTCGGATCGGGCTCGAGAAAACTCCGTTCCGGCATCAGGTGCATCAGAATCTGGTTGTCGGCCGTGATATGCGGCGTTACCCGCAAAATAGTGCCGACCTCCTCGAAACGAATGACCACGTTGCCGGCCTCGTCGAACTGCTTGACCGGAACCCGCGAACCCATCTGGATCCGGGCTTCCTTGTTCTCGATAGTCGTTATTTCCGGGTGGGCGATGATCTTGCCCTTGCCCTCGCTGACGATGGCCGATATGACGGCATCGACATCCCAGCCGCGCAATATGGCGTCGACACTGTAACTGATGAACGGATCGGTCGTCCGGTCGCCGTTCTGCTCCACCGTCTGACCCACCGAGCGCGCCTCGTTGTACTGCTTCGACCCGCTTATCATCCAGTCGGTCCCCAGCTCGAGGCCCTCGTCGGAGTAGATTTCCAGAAGCTGGGCGGATATCTTGATCTGCCGCGCCGGACGATCCAGCTCCTTGATAAACTTAACCACCCGGTCTATATTGTCCGGAACCTCCTGCAAAATCAGCGAGTTGGTCCGCTCGTCGGCCTCGACCCGGCCGCGCTCGGTCATCAGCGATTTGACCGATTCGGTGATCTCCGTGGCGGCCGTGTTGGCCAGCCGGACGATCTTTATATCCAGCTCCACCAGGGTCGCCTGGGTCACCTTGTGCTGCTCGATCTCGGTCAACTCCTGGCGATATTCGTCGGACGGCAAAACCCGGATGTAATCCTCCTCGAAAACGACGGCCAGTTCATAGGTCTTGCCGATTATCTCCAGCGCCTGATCCCACATGACATTGCGCAGCGATATCGTTACCGTCCCCTCGACATTGGGCGCCACGACGACATTGACATCACCGTAATCGGCCAGAAACCTTATCACGGAACGGATGTCGGCCGCCTGAAAGGAAAGGTTCTCGATCGGCGTCGCCGGATCGGCGTTTTGGCCCTGGACCGATAAGCCCAGCGCGCAGAAAACCACCAGCGCCGCCAGTAACGGAAGATATTTTTCGGTTTTTTTGCGGTTCATAGTCTATCCTGCCTTTCATTCACTTTCATTCAAACTCAGGGCAATCGATCGGCTCCAGCCATACTCGAAAATCTGGAACAGAGCCCGATCGGCGTATATCTGCGAAACGTAGCCTTTCATGATGCGGTCGCCTGGCTCGAGAATGTATCCATAACCTTTTCGGTCCTCGACCAGAGCGCGGTTCTCCCCGTCGGCGTTTTCAAGAACACCCACCAGGCGCGCCGTTTCCACATCAACCAGTCTTTCCTCATAGGGACTTTTCGACCTCTTATTGTCATCGATTAATGTCGCGAAAGGATCCCGGGCTACCCCCGGACGATACTGAATGACCATCCGCGTGGGAAACTCGGCCACGATTGTACCCTTAAGCTTGGCCGGGAAGGCAGGCTTGCGGCGAAACCGCGATGTCGGCTTGGTCGCCTCCTCATCCGGCGTCTCCTCGGCCGGTTTGGCCGCCACCGGCACCGGCTCCTCCGCTTCGACTCTCTCCGGAGTGGCCTCAATGGCCGACGGCGTCACCGGCTCTGCATTCGAGGCGTACGTTTTGTGCTTTTTCTCGACTTCCGGAGCCCGATCCTCCTTCTCGATCGGTTCTGACGGGGCCGCCTTCTCCGGCGTCACCTCGACCGGCTCCTCGACCGGAGCCGAAACCTTCTTCTCAACCGGCGGCGTCTCCTCGACGACCGACTCGACTTCGACCATCTCACGCTCCAGAAGCGTCGACTGATAAGTATTATTATAATCGGGCGTCTTCGGCGGGATCGGCTCGGGAGCCGCCTTTTCGACCGGCTTCTGTGCCACCGGCGGCGGTGATGAAACCTCCGGCGGCGGTTCGGCTGAAGCCGGAGTCACCTCCGGACCGGCCTCGACCCGGCTGGTCCACGCGGCAAAAGAACCGCCGGACTTGTCGGGAATATAAACATAGACCGAACTGCCCTGTTTGGCAATCCGATAAACCGATTCCCGGTTCAGGTCGAGAACCACCCGGACCACCTTCTCCGGATCGACCGCGAACTGGCTGGTCCTGATCGCCGACACTGGCGTCGCCGGCAAATCGGAAAAAGAATTCCGACCCAGATTGTGCCTGGCCGGGAAAACATCGACAATAACTCGAAACGGCCTGCCGTCCTTGGCCTCCTCGATCTGGTGGCGGAACTGGTAACTGCCCGAGATATTGATCTTTAATACGACCTCGTCGTTGACCCGGCTCAGTTGCAGCTCGTCCACCGATGAATCGGCCATCGCCGCCGCCGTCAGAACCAGAAGCCAACCCAGTGCAACTATGGTATATCTTGTTGTTTTCATGATTCCTTCCCGCATATCATATGACCAGCTCTTCCAACCTCTCGTTCGTCTGAACGAAATAGGTCGAGATGGTGAAAGTTGCCTTGACCGTTTTCTTCTTCTGCTCGCCGAATTTATCCGCCTCTTTTTCCTCGGCAAAATTGGGCCCGGCAGCCACCTTGGTCCCTAACACCTCGAGACCGGAAACGTTGGCGATAAACGGAAAATTGGCGACATATCCCAGAAATGTCCCGAAGTCATGATAACCGCCGCTCATTTCGATCTCGAAATTGGCCACGTTATAGAAGCTTTCCGTCTCGATCGGCTGCGGCTCGATCCTCGTAATCCGCGTCCCGGTCAGCGAAGAAGCGGTGTGGAGCTGGACAAGAAACGACGGAATCTGCTTGACCTCCGGCAGAAGCGTCTCAATCTCATAGTAGCGCGAGAGCAGCTCTTCATATTCCAGCTTGAGGGCTTCCAGAGATTTTGCCTTCATCTCCACATTCTTGAGATTGGTAATCATGGTCGAATATTCCTGGGTCATTTGCGTCAGCCTCTGGTCATAGCCGGTGTAGACTTTGGCATACCAGAAATATGCCACTACCAAAAAGGCGGCGATGCCAATGAAGGCCTTTTGTATTTTAGGGTCCCTGAAATCCATGACGCCTCACTTTATTAATTTAAATTGCTTTCTGATCCCGGCTCCTCTTCGACAAGAGCCTGTTCCAGTTCTTCATCCGATAGATAATGCACCTGGCAGGATAACTTGAAATTGTAAGCCTTCTGCTCGCCAATCTCGATTTCCTCGGTATTGACCAGGTCGACTTCATCGAAATAATCCGAACGCATCATCTTGATCATGAATGAGGCCAGCGCGTTGAGCGTGAAGGTGAATCCCTCGACTTCGGCCGGCTTGACCATCCTGACCGAGGCCGGCACCGCCGGTGCCGCCGCCGAATCTCCGGCCGGCGGAGTCACGGCAACCTCCTCGATCTCGGCGAATCTCGATAACCAGACGAATTCCGGAACGTTCCGGGACATGTCCTCCATTATCTTCACCCAGGTGCCCCGGTGACGGTCGAGCCGCTCCACGGCCTCCAGGCGATTGGTTATCTTGACCTTGATATCGCTTAAGGCATCGACCAGCATGATATCCTTCTGGAGCTGCATCGTCCGCGCCTTGGCGATCTCCATCTGGCCCTCCAGCTGATCCATCTTGTAAAGCTGGTAAACGGTAATGGTGCCGAGCAGCAAAACGACACCACACGCCCCCAGAATGGCGTAAAGACCACTCTTGCCGAGGGAAAATCCCCCGGAGCGCTTCATAAACTTCTTCGGCAAAAGATTTATGCTTATTGTCGTCATGAGCTACCTCTTGTTCCTCATCGCCAGACCTATCGGCACGGTCAAAAGCGGGGCTATTTTTTCAGGTTCCAGATACTGAAAAAGATCCGGATCGTAATCTATATTTCTCAGAGGATTCAATATCTCCAGCGGCGTACTGAGCTTCGACTGCAAATACTCCGGCAAATACGGGACCAGCGAGCCCCCACCGGAAAGAACCATCCAGTCGACCTTCTCCGCCTTGGCCTGCGTCTTGAAATATGAAAAGGCCAGCTCCAGACCGGAAATCAACTCGTCGGTCGAGGTGACAATCGTTGCCTTGAGCATGTCCTGATCGATCGAGTCCTTCATCTCCCCCTTGATCGCCTTGGCGGCCATCTCGGCATTGAGACGAAACTCCTTCTGGATCGAATTGTAAATCTCACGCGTCCCGGTGGATATGTCACGGGTCGAATGATAATACCCGTTGACCAGATATAAAACATTGGTGACATCATAACCGACATTCACCAGAGCCGTCACCCGCTCCGGATCGACATCGTAGTTGAAAGCGTACGCATTGAGAAGCGCGAAAGCATCGATATCGACTATCCGCGGCTGAAGACCGGCGTCGAGAATCAACTCCAGATAAGAATTGAGAAACTCGTTCCGGGCCGCCACCAGCAAAACCTCGGCCTTGTTGGCCTCCTCATCAACCCGGATTATATGATGGTCGAGCGAAACATCCTCAACATCGAACGGAGACCGCTGCTCCGCCTCGAAAAGGATCGCCTGCTCGGCCTCGGAACCCGACTTGCGGTCGATCATGAACTTGTCCGTGATCACACCATTGCCGGAAATGGAAACGACGACATCCTTGATCTTGGGATCCACCTCGTCAATCAGCGACTGAATATTGTAGATGACCGCTTCACGATCCTTGATCTCATCGGAGATAATCGCTTCCGACGGTAACTCGCGAATACCCAGAGCCGATACGGAGAAATTCTCGCGGGACTGATCAAGCTTGACCAGCTTGATCGAATTGGCGCCGACATCAAGGCCGGCAACGTTTTTATTGTGTTTTTGTAACAACATAGGCGACTCTTATTTGAAATCCTTTTGATTCATCTTCAATTGTTATCGTCAATTGTTTACCAAAATTAACCCTCGGAATCTATTTCATCAATAAAATCAAATTTCGCCTGTTCCCGTAATTGACCACTGCGACGGATACCATTTTTATTAAGGTTATCGGAAAAAGACAGCCGCTTATTAACCTCGCCGGGAAAACATTTTCCATTAAAAAACCCCCGCGCCAAAAAAGACACAGGGGTCTAACCGGAGGATGAGAAAGAGGGAGCAGTTAATAAT
>Ga0272444_10004913_pt1 | contig 11653 bp, 9 predicted proteins | sample SSMForm13_FD_201033 | JGI IMG/M metagenome (GOLD analysis project Ga0272444, IMG submission 201033) | Marine sediment archaeal communities from Little Sippewissett salt marsh, Falmouth, MA, United States - SSM-Form-13 | ecosystem: Environmental > Aquatic > Marine > Wetlands > Sediment ... | reverse complement strand
GTCCATGATCTATTTTATCTTCTGGCGGGCCGCCGGGTTGATTCTGCTGGGCATGGGCCTGATGAAACTCGGCGTTTTTTCGGGAAAGCGAAAGAAAAATTTCTACACCCGGTTGATTATTTTCGGCTACGGGTTGGGACTGCCTATGACCGCGCTGGCCACGTACGAATCGATTCAGACCAACTTTGATATAATTCTGCAGTTTGCCGGAATCGGGCAGCTCAATTATATCGGGAGTATCCTGGTCGCCCTGGGACATGTCGGCCTGATAATTACCTTATTCCGATCGGGCGTTCTATCCGGCCTGGCGAAACGCCTGGCCGCGGTGGGGCGGATGGCCCTGACCAATTACCTGATGCATTCGATTATCTGCACCACCCTTTTCTACGGTTATGGATTCGGGCTGTTCAACCGGATCGAACGTATCGGCCTGCTCGGTATCGTGGTCCTGGTCTGGATCTTCCAGCTTATTATAAGCCCCATCTGGCTGAAAAAATACCGTTTCGGGCCGGCCGAATGGCTCTGGCGAACGCTGACCTACTGGCGAAAACAGCCGATGAAAATAGCCTAACGTCCGGGGCGCCCCTTTATCCGGGGGCGATGATAATCGTTATTATCAATTATAAGGTCGCAGTGTGACAGCGGCTGGTGCTGTTCAAGGTACCACGTTTGAATCGGAATATATTTACGTTTGTATTTTTCCACGATATCGGGACCGAAACGATCGATATCGCGCCTCTCGACCCGGCGCAACATTTCCGAAAAATCTATATCCAGGAAAATACGGTAATCAAAAAAGCCGTCGAGTTCATCGCGGTAAAGCAATACTCCCTCCACAAGAACCACGGTTTGCCGATCGATGGAATAATTTCTTTTTATACCGAGGGTATCGCTGTCCAGGTCAAGCAGGGTAAGTTCGATATCGAGTTTCTCGCCCCGGCGGCACGGTTCAAGGATTCTGTCCATCAACAGCTTCAGGTTGAAGGCGTTGCTAATATATGCCTCAATTTCGGTTTTTCCGCGGCGACGAATTTCTTTGCTATTATGGAAATCGTCAAGGTGAACCGTCTGCACCGAACGTCCCCGGGCCCGTAAATATATCTCCAAAAGTATGGCAAACTCGGTTTTCCCCGACGAGTCAATGCCGTTGATACCGATTACCATCGGGCGCTTTTTATCGCGGCCTGAAAGGTCGGCCTCGATCCGGGCGAACATATCACACCGTGCGACGATTCCAGTCAAATCATCCGCGGTGCGGGCGGTAAAATCGGCCCTTTTTATTTCCCCGCCGCCGAAACCGTACTCGACTCCAACGGCGATCAAATTATTATCGTGAGCCGCGTCGAAATCAAAACTTCGATCACCAACCAGCAGGGCCGTTTCCGGCCGGAATTCTACAAGTAACTCGTGGACCAGAACGGTTTTATCTTGATGATCCGAGGCGCTTTTAATGCCGCTGAAATACTTGTCGATACCGGTTGCCGATAAAACCAGCCGGACATATTCTCCGCTCCCGCTCGAACAGATCGCCAGCGTATATCCCTTCTCGTGAAACCACCGAAGCATTTCCACCGTGCCGGGGAACAATCCGGCGGCCGATGGAATCAGGCTCCGCTCGTACCTGCTCAGCCGTCCGCGAACATCCTCCAGCATGTTATCATCCAAATTCGGGAACAGGGTTCGGCAGTACTCTTCGGCGGTCAATCCCAGGGCCGCCACGATGACCTCATCGCCGGGCACCGGCAGTTCGAGATCACCGGCGGTACGACGGACCGCTTCGGTGATCGTACTTCGCGTATCATACAGGGTGCCGTCGAGATCGAAAATAATAAGATTCATACTCAAATTGCTTTGTCCCCACCTGATTTGGGCGGAGGATAAAACTCCAGCATGACCATATCCTCACCGCCGCCGAATCTTCCGCCGCATGTCTGATACAGCTTAACGGCCGCCCTGTTGGACCGGTTGGTCAGCACCCACATTTTAAGAATATCATCATCGGCAAGTAGTTCCTTTAAACCTTCAAGCAGCTTACGTCCCACTCCCTGCCCGCGGTGTTCGTGAGCAACTTCCAGTTCGTATATCAGAATCATCATCCGGTCGGTATCTATCCGCGGCAGTCGATACGACAGAAGAAAGCCGACCGGGCTACCGTCGTCGCCGATCGCGGCCATAAAAATATTGCTCTCCGCTTCCAGAAATCGCTCCGGAGATAACCGCGAAAGCTCTTTGGGAACCGCTCCTTCAGACTTAATCTTATCCACCGCAGACAGCATCAGTTTTTCATCGCCACGCCCCAGTCTCCTGACCGACACCATTGCCGCCACCGCCTTTCTCGGACAGAATATACTCAAACAGGTTATTTCCATCCCTTTATACGCAAAAATAACTGATTCGATTCTGTTTTACGACAACAACTTAAACAACGGCCACTAAAACAAAATGCAGATCTTCCGACATTTATTAAAGGATATGCGTATTAAACTTGGATGGCTCGATCGCGCCCCGTTATCAGGATATGGCGGGCGATGGACCTCCGGGCAGTAAATGTGAATAATTAAGCATAATAGAGGTGGCTGTGGCAAACGTGCAGAGAAAAAAGGGCGTTATCGGAATTTTAACCGGCGGCGGCGATGTTCCCGGTCTCAATCCCGCCATCCGGGCGGTAACCATTAGAGCTATCAGGGAAGGTTATCAGGTGATTGGCCTCCGTCGTGGCTGGGCCGGGGTCACCGAAATCATCCGTGATAAAGAGGCCGACAACAAAAACAACTACCAGATTTTATCCGAGGATATCGTCAATAAGGCCGGGCGCACCGGCGGCACCTTCCTGCACAGTTCGCGCACTCACCCGGGCCATATTCCCCGCGACCAGGTTCCGGAACACCTGAAAGATAAATACAACGATGATATGAATGACCTGACCAGCGAGGTAATCGACAACCTTGGTTTCCTCGGTATCGACTACCTCATCCCGATCGGCGGCGACGACACCCTCAGCTACGGTGTCCGCCTCTACCAGGAGGGTTTCAAGGTCGTGGCCATTCCCAAGACCATGGACAACGACGTTCCCGGAACCGACTACTGTATCGGCTTTTCCACCTGTATCACCCGGACCATCATGATAACCAACAACCTCCGCACTTCGGCCGGCTCTCATGAACGGTTCCTTGTCCTGGAGGTATTCGGACGCTATGCCGGTTTTACCGCCATGCTGCCGACCATGGCCGGGGCGGCCAACCGCTGCGTTATACCCGAATACAAATACGATATCGAGCGTTTGACCGAACTGCTCAGCATAGACCGGCTCAATAATCCCAGCCTCTACTCGGTCGTCCTTGTCTCCGAGGGATCGATGTTCGAGGGCGCCGAAATGGTTTTTCAGGACACGACCAAAGATGCCTACGGCCATATGAAACTGGGCGGTGTCGGCGACCTGGTCTCGGCCAAGCTGAAAGAAATCTCGCCCAAGTTTAACGGAGGGAAACAGGTCGGGGTCATCAACCAGAAACTGGGCTACCTGGTCCGGGGCGGCGACCCGGACTCGATCGATTCGATTGTCCCGATGGCCTACGGCAACCTGGCTCTCGACCTGATCCTGAGCGGCGTCCACGGCCGCCTGGTGGTGCTTAAAAACGGGCGCTATGACAATGTTCCGGTCGATGTTGTCACCAGCACCAAGAAACTTGTCAACGTGGATAAGCACTATAATGTCGATCGTCTCCGCCCGCTGTATAAGAGTTTCGAAATGCAGCCGCTCTTTATCATGACCAGCGAATAATTGATCGTCGCAGAAAAGTAAAAAATGGCCCGGGGAAAAATTCTCCGGACCGTTTTCCATTATAAAATCTGCGCTGTTGTCGACGCAACCGCCGCCGGTGACACTTACTCCCGGCGCCCGATTTTACTCGTTTTAACCATATAAAACAATACCGGCACCACCACCAGGGTCAACGCCGTCGATGACACCATCCCGCCCACCATCGGCACGGCGATCCGCTGCATCACCTCGGCCCCGGTTCCGTGACCGAGCATCACCGGTAGCAGGGCCAGGATCGTGGTCGCCACGGTCATTATTTTGGGCCGCACCCGTTCCACCGCACCCTCCCTGACAGCCGCCCGCAAATCCGCGGGGCTTTGAAGGCGCCCCTCCGACCGGTACCGGCTAACCGCTTCCTCGAGATAAACCAGCATGACCACCCCGGTTTCGGCCGCCAGGCCGGCCAGGGCGATAAACCCCACATACACCGCCACCGAACCGTTGAAACCGTACAGGTAAAAAAGCCAGATACCGCCGACCAGAGCAAACGGCAGCGATAAAAGTACGATCAACGATGAAGATAACTTCTTGAAATGCAGGTACAGAAGAACGAAGATAACAAACAGCGTCAGCGGTACGATTATCTTCAGCTTGTCGGCCACCTCCCGCATATTCTCGTACTGGCCGGACCAGACCAGCGAATAGCCGGTCGGCAGTTTGACCTCATCGGCCACCTTGACCCGGGCCTTTTCGACGAACGAACCGACATCGACGTCTTTGAGATCGACAAACACCCAGGCGGTCGGACGGGCGTTTTCGGATTTGATCATGGCCGCCCCCTTGCTGAATTTCAGATCGGCCACCCGGCCCAGGGGGATATGGCCCCCGCTCGGGACGGCGATCAGCATCCGCTCCAGTTCCTCCGGGCTGTCGCGCAATTCCCGTGGATAGCGAACATTGATCGGGTACCGTTCGCGGCCCTCGATATTGTAAGAAACATTCATACCGCCGACGGCCGAAGCCAGCGTCTGCTGAATATCCCCTGCGGTCAAACCGTAAGCCGCGGCCCGGAACCGATCGATCTCGATATCGAGATAATTTCCCCCGGTTACCCGTTCGGCGTACACCGACCGTATCCCCGGTAATTCGCGCACCGACTGCTCAACCCCCCCGGCAATGGCGTTCAGGCTGTCGAGGTTCGGTCCCATCACCTTGATCCCGACCGGGGTCTTGATTCCCGTGGCCAGCATGTCGATGCGGGTCCGGATCGGCATGGTCCAGGCGTTGGTCAGTCCCGGAAACTGAATGGCCCGGTCGAGCGAGTCGATCAGCATCTCCGGGTTTAGCCCCGGACGCCATTTGTCCCGTGGTTTAAGCATGATAGTCGTTTCCAGCATGGTCAGCGGGGCCGGATCGGTAGCCGTTTCAGCCCGGCCGACTTTGCCAAACACCCGCTCCACCTCGGGAAACGTGGCGATAATCCGGTCGGTCTGCTGCAACAGCTCGCGGGCCCTGGTAATCGATATACCCGGAAGAGTCGTCGGCATATACAGCAGGTCGCCCTCATAAAGCGGCGGCATGAATTCGGTCCCGATCCGGCTGACCGGGTACACGGTTACGGCCAGAATAATAATTGCCGCGAAAATAACCGGCCACCGCCATTTCAGGGCCGTCTTTATCACCGGACGGTACATCCCGATTAACAATCGCGACAACGGGTGGCGTTTTTCGGATCGAATCTTCCCCTTTAAAAAAAGCGCCATCAGGGCCGGAATGACCGTCACCGAAAGCATCGCCGAGGCCGCCATGGCGAACGTCTTGGTGTAGGCCAGCGGTCGAAAAAGCCGCCCCGACTGGCCCTCCAGCACCAGCACCGGCAGAAACGAAACGGTAATAATTAAAAGCGAGAAAAAGAGGGCCGGGCCGACCTCGCGGGCGGCCTCCAGGATAATTTCCCGGTGCTCCTTCCGGCCGCCGTCGCGCTCCAGGTGTTTGTGGGCGTTTTCCACCATCACCAGCGCGGCATCGACCATGACCCCGATCGCGATAGCGATCCCCCCCAGCGACATGATATTAGCGCTGATACCCAGAAGATGCATCACCAGAAGCGATATACCCACCCCGATCGGCAATGTCACCACCGCAATCAGGGTCGAGCGGACATGTAACAGGAACAGCAATGTAATCAGGACCACGATCAATATTTCTTTGACCAATGTATCGCGCAGGTTGCCGGTGGCCCGGTCAATCAGGGCCGATCGATCGTAAACCGGAACAATCTCGACCCCGTCGGGAAGACCGGCGTCCAGTTCGGTCAGTCTGGCCTTCACGCGGTCGATCACTTCGCGGGCGTTCTCGCCGAAACGCATGACAATTATCCCTCCCACCGTTTCACCTTTGCCGTCGAGTTCGGCCAGGCCGCGCCGTATCTCCGGCCCCGAATTGATTTCAGCTACCGATGAAAGTAAAACGGGCGTGCCGCCGGGTGGGACATGAACGGGGGTATTCCGGAGATCATCCAAATCCCCGATATAGGCCTGGCTGCGGACCATAAACTCGGTTTCTCCTAACTCCAGAAGACGCCCCCCGACCGCCCCGGACACCTTCTTGACCGCCCCGATAACATGTTTCAGGGGAATACCATAGTACTCCAGCTTGCGCGGATCAACCTCGACCTGGTACTGGCGGACAAAGCCGCCGACCGAGGCCACCTCGGCCACGCCGTCCAGCGACGACAGCTCGTATTTCAAAAACCAGTCCTGAAGCGAGCGGAGTTCGGCCAGGTCATGCCTGCCACTCGTATCGACCAGGGCGTACTGGTACACCCAGCCCACCCCGGTGGCGTCGGGCCCCAGCTGCGGTGTCACCCCGGCCGGTAACCGCCCGGCTGTCTGCGACAGGTACTCCAGCACCCGGCTGCGGGCCCAGTAAATATCGGTGCCGTCATCGAAAATGACATACACGAACGACAGCCCGAAATAAGAAAACCCCCGGACATGCTTCGCCCCGGGAACCGCCAGCAACGCCGTCGACAGCGGGTAGGTCACCTGGTCTTCGACCACCCGCGGCGGCTGGCCGGTAAACTCGGTCTGGACTATTACCTGCACATCGGAAAGATCCGGGATAGCATCGACCGCGATCCGGTCGGCCGCCCGGAAACCCAGAAGCAGTAAAACCCCGGCCGATACCAGCACCAGCCAGCGGTTGTTGATCGACCAGCCGATCAGCTTATTGATCATACTCCGCCCCCGGTTCGTACTTTTTCAGGAACATATTACACTTGGGGCAGGTCCCCGGTTCGCTCTCGGCCACGCCGCATTGCGGCATCGGGCAGACATAGACCTCATCGTTGTCGGTCTCGGCCACCGACACCAGGGCCATCCCGCAATCCGGGCACGTGCCGGGGCCGTAATTGAGCACATGAAAGTGCTCCGGCATGGGACATGTATGGATATCGTACGGATCGTCACTCGCCGGCTCATCGTGGTCGTGGTCGGCCTGATCCATGGCGATCATAGCCGGTACGGCCGACGGCATCGGATCACTATGGTCGCTACCATGATCGTGGCCGCCGATCGCCTCGCTGAGACGGGTTTCGCTGTCGAGCAGGAACTGGCCCGACACCACCACGCGCTCACCTTCGGTCAGGCCATCTTTTATTTCCATCAAGTCGCCGTCGGCCACTGACCCGGTAGCTACTGTCCGGGCCTCGAACGTATCTTCATCGGACGCCACGTACACCACCCGGCGGATTCCGGAATTTATCACCGCCGACCGCGGTACCGCCGGACGGGTCCCGGGGAGTTTGCTAATTATTTCCACCTCGGCGTACATACCCGGTTTTAGCCGCAACCTGGTATTGTCGAACTCCAGGCGGATATCCAGCTGGCGATTTTTATCGATCGTCGGCGAGATAAAAGCAATTCGCGATTTGAACCGCTCATGGGCCAGGCTGGGAACAGTAACGATCGCCGCCTGATCCATGGTGATAAACGGCAGGTCGCCTTCATACACTTTCGCCGTCACCCAGACCTGATCAATATTACCGATTCGGTACAGTTCGCTCATCGGGCCGATCCTATCGCCGACATCGACCTTTTTACTCAGGATAAAACCGTCCAAGGGCGAACGGATAATAATCGTGCGCGAAACCTCGCGCGTTATATTCAAGTGTTCGATCTGATAATCGGACAGCCCGAGGTTTTCAAGGCGGCGGCGGGCCAGCGACAGAAAATCGCCCAGGCTTGCCGATGAATCGGCGGCCGTCAGCGCCACCAGGTACTCCCGCTGCGCCGTGGTCAGTTCCGGGGCGTAAATCTCGGCCAGCGGCTGTCCGCGGAAAACCTCCTGCCCTTCCTCGGCCACCATCAGGCGTTCCACCCATCCGGTCGTCTTAAGTGTCACCGACTGCACATTCGGCTCCGGAATAGTCACCTCTCCGAAAGTGTGCACCGTCTTCTGCAGCTGCCGCATTTCCACCGACGCCGTAACCAGCCCCATATTCCGGCGTGTGGTCGGGTCTATGGTCACCGACCCGGGAACGGCCGCACCGTCCTTTTTGGGCGTCAGCTTCATGTTGCATATCGGGCAGATACCCGGTTGGTCGGAGATTATTTCCGGATGCATCCCGCAGGTATACAGTTGCTTGTCGGGCGCCTGATAATCATGTCCATCGGTGGCGGCAACCCCGCCCGCCAGGCATAGCGCTGCGGTGACAATCAGGACGGGAATTATTTTCAATAATGAAATCTTCATCTTATCACCTGTTATGTATGCGGCCGACCAGTTCGTCATAATCGGCCATGACTTTATTCAATTTTTTCAGAAATGTCAGCCGCTCAAGTTCCGTTTCCAGAAACTCATTCCGCGCCGACAGAAAATCATCGAAATCGGCCTCGTTTACTTCATAGGCTATTCGGGCCGCCTCGGCGGCCGCCCGGGCGCGCGGTACGATTTTTTCGGTATAACCCGCCAGGCTTGCCTGTAAGCTCCGAATCGTTTGCCGCGTATCGGCCAACCTTTCGGTCAGGCGATTTCGGATATCGATCTCCTGTTGCCGGGCGGCGTTGACCAACTGCCGGGTCGCGGCGGTTTTCTTTTTCTGCCGGGCAAAAAACCACAGGGGAATATTGAAACCGACTTTAAACGAAAGGTAGTCCTCCCCGGCCGTCGGGTCGCCGGGCACGGTTTCGCGCAGGCGATAATCGATACCGACCGTGATATCGGGCCGGTAATCGGAACGGGCCAGGTCATGGGCGGCCCCGGCCGAGCGCACCGCCAGGCCAGCTTCTCTTAAAACAGGGTTGTCGGGGACAGGATCTTCGTCGGCCGGAATCTGTATGGGTATATCCTGCGGTAGAATAGCCGCCAGGTCGTCATCGATCGGATTTCCCAGGATTCGTTCCAGTTTCAGCCGGGCGCTCTCTATATTCTGCTCAGCCCCCAGCAATCGAACGCCCAGGCGTTCGGCATGCATCGCCGAGCGAAGCATTTCGCGGGCCGGGATTTCGCCGTTGGCGTACCGCTCCCCGGCAATGGCGGCCACGGTTTCGGCCAGACGCTTGTTTTCGGCAATCACGGTAAACGACAGAACCTGAAAGGCATAGTCATAATAGCTACGGGCCAGCTCGGCGGCCAGGTGAAAACGAGCCAGCGATAGCTTCTCCCCCCGGCGGCTACTCTCAATATCGGCTAGGCGAGTGCGGCCGCGAAGTTTCCCCGGCCAGGGAACCGTCTGCGACAGACCGACCACCACGCCCGACATCGGCGTCTTATCGAGCGCCAGCGATGACCGGGGCAGATTGAGAAAGCCGATCGAAAGCATCGGATCGGGAAGTGCCCCGGCCCCGTTGGCTTCGTCGCGCGAAGCCTGGTAACGGTGCTCAATCGCGATAAGTCCCGGGTTACGGTCCAGGGCTACCCGGATCAGGGAGTCTAAAACTTTATGTTCGGACCGGGCCATACCGGCTATACCGACAAGCAGTACAACCAGCCACACCGGCCGGATAATCGTCTTCATAAACGACTCTCGGTTAAAAGGGTTAGTTTTTATAGAAAATTACAGAGCAGCCGCATAGTACGGCCGGATAGAAAACTGAATCTTAAATGAGAAAGGCGCAGTTGGCTATATACAGGGGAGGCGGATATTGATCGAATATATAAACTGATTGAAAATGATCGTTGTCAGGTAATGATACTTCGGCCATAAAGGCCGCGGTGACACCGGCCGGAGCCTGTGTTTCCGATTGCGGTCGTACCGATTCCACCGCCGGTTCCGGGTCGTCCGGGAATTCGTTTTCCGACACATTGCATTGGCAGTCATTATCGCTGTTGGTGGTATCCGATTCCGGATTAACACAACAGCAGCAACCGCAGCATGGTTCGGCCATATTCTTGTTCGGGATTGAATTAACGGACATGGCCGCAGTCAGCGACGGGGCCGCCACTAAGCCGACCAGCAAAAGTAAGGTCAGAAAAACATTTACAGCGGTATTTCGGGCTATGGCGCATATCATACTTTTTATAACACCTGAACTCGTTTCCGGTTTCAGCTATAATACATACGCCGAATTCTGTTCAAATTATGGCCGGGATATTAACGGCCGGATACGCGAATTCAGCCGGATGGCATATTTACCGGGAACTCACTTTTTCTCCACCGGGACATGGAGATACAGCTTCGAATCGGCCTTCTGAGGGTCGAAATCCATATCGTACAGCTCAAACTCGGGGCCCGCGGCCCGCTTATATGACGACTGCGGCAGCCAGGTCTCATAGATTCGCTTATATGTATCGGCGATAGTCGGCAGGGTGCAGGCAAATACCGCGTATTCCTGCGCCGGGATATCCACCCCCACCAGGCCGTCGGGAATCTCGTCGATACTATCGACCCCGAGTCCCGCGATATAATCGAACTGCCCGGATTCAATATCTAAATTGTCGCAAATGCCATAGGCGGTAATCGGCTTGCTCAGGCCGACAATTTTATCGCGATGCCGCATAAATTCAACCCACAACTGCGGGATTTCGTTGTTTTCGTTTTTTCCTCGATATTTAAGACCGATAACCCTGAAGGCCGTCTTACCGGCCAATTGCGGTTCCTGCATATGACACCTCGTTATTACTAAATGGAATACGTCGTCGGGCCATTGATACTTTGCCTGTAAATAATATGGCAAATTATCGCGTTGACAAAATCACATATCCGGGTGCCAACGATTTTAAACTTCCTTTTCGATCCAGGCCAGAATCGATGACGGCAGCGTGTGGGCCAGGTACAGCAGGGCCGCAAAAATAAATATAAGATTCGGGTCGTACTGACTGGCTACCGCCTGCCACAGAAGAATAGCCAGCACCACTATCGAAAAAACGCTGTACGAATGCCGCAGCGATTCATGGGCCACCTGACGCTGGCGTTCATCGAGGTTTTCGACCCCGGTATGCACCAGCCGCCACAACCCGGTCCTTACATGATAGCGGAAAAACGTCACCAGCGTTACCAGCAGCGTAGCTGCCAGGACAACGGTAAACAGGTTGTGCCAGCCCAGATACCGCCCCAGGTATATGGTCAGCAGGCTCATCACCAATCCGACATAGTTAACCAACACGCCAATCCGGCGACCCGACCGGGAAATTGAAACCGGCATACTACTTTCCTTTCTCCTTACGATACATCATCAGTTCCTCGCTGAGCGGCCTGAGCGGCTCGGTCGCGAAGATCATCTCAACCGGAAGTTCGAAAACTTCACTGATTCTGAAGGCCAGATCGAGACTGGGATTATACTCCTCCCGTTCCAGGTATCCGACCGTCTGGAAATTGACGCCGATTTTATCGGCGAGCTCTTTCCGTGACATTCCCCGTTCACCGCGGAGAATGGCTATCCTGTTATAAAG
>Ga0272444_10004912_pt1 | contig 11653 bp, 9 predicted proteins | sample SSMForm13_FD_201033 | JGI IMG/M metagenome (GOLD analysis project Ga0272444, IMG submission 201033) | Marine sediment archaeal communities from Little Sippewissett salt marsh, Falmouth, MA, United States - SSM-Form-13 | ecosystem: Environmental > Aquatic > Marine > Wetlands > Sediment ... | reverse complement strand
TCCTCGACCTTGAGGAAATATATCATCTCACACCAAACGGCAAGTCCGGCGCGCTTGTCGCAGCAAGTCTCAAAGGGGTGCACCTCTGTTTGGTGCGCCCCATTCTTTTGAAATTCGGTGATCAATATATGTGTCGAGCGGTCCGGTATCGGTAATCTGATATTCGGAAAACTTTCCATGGACGTTTTCCCCGGGGTTGTTCATCATGCTTGAAACGCTTGAGATGTTGACGAAGCTTCAGGAAATTGATCAAAAGATCGATCAGCTGGCTCATTCCAGAGTGGATCTGCCGGAAAAAATTGCCATCTTGAAAAAGCAGGTCCAGGAGCTGGAGGATGCCATCGCTGAAGATACGGCCAGGCTGGATCAACTGGAGAAGGACAAGCGCCAGGAAGAACTGAGTCTCCAGGCAGCTCAGGAAGAGCTGAAAAGGTATCAGGCTCAACTCTACCGTATCAAGACCAACCGGGAATATGATGCCATCCAGGCGGAGATCGACACCCAGAAGGAGAAGATCTCGCAGCACGAGGAGAGCATACTGAATATCATGGCTACCTCGGAAGAGGTGACCGAGAGCCTGGAAGCTCGGACCAAAGACCTGGAACAGATCAGAACGGAAAATGCTCCCAAGTGGGAAGATCTGGAAAAAGACCTGTCATCCATCGACGACCGGATCGCCGCGGAGAAAGATCAGCGAAAGAACATGACCGTTAGAATTGAGAAGAACATCCTGAAAGCTTACGAGCGCATCCGCAAGGTGAAGAACGGGATGGCCATCGTAGCCATTCGTAAACGAGCCTGCGGCGGCTGTTTTAAAACTTTGCCCCCGCAGAAAATACAGGAAATTCGCCGCACCGATCGGATCCACACCTGCGAGAATTGCGGGAGAATATTGTATTGGGACGACCATTCACAGAACTGATCGCGTATATTGACGGCGCCTCTCCGGGAAATCCGGGTCAGGCCGGCGTCGGCGTTTCTTTCCAGGATTCCTCCGGAAAAGAGATACAGGCTCTCAGCGTCTCCATCGGGGAGGCCACCAACAATGTGGCCGAGTACCACGCGCTGATCCTGGCGCTTGAAGAGGCCCCTCGGCTGGGCGTTCGACGGCTGACCGTATTTTCCGACAGCGAGCTGCTGGTCAAACAGTTCAACGGGCAATACCGGGTGAAGACAGCGCATCTTCGGACCTGTTTTGACAGGGTCCAGGAGCTTGGAGCAGGCCTTGAGAGTCTCAGCCTGACCCATGTTTCCCGGGAGCAGAATCAACGCGCCGATGAACTGGCTCGTCGGGCGGCTCGGCGGGGAAAAGCAGATGAACGGTCGCCGGGGGGGGAATCGGACAACCGATTGCTTGCTGCCGAATCTGCGGGAGTGGTCCTGAGAGAGGGGGTTCTTTCCCTCAACGAGGTGGCCCTGTTGCCGGTCTGGTCCGAGGTTCAGCCGGGCGAGGTGGATATGGAGGTCTCGCTCGCGGGAGACATCCGCATGGGCATGCCGTTTTTGGTGAACCTGACCTGTTCCCCCAAAAAAGAGGCCCTGGCCGCCATCACGGCCTTGGCCGCCGTCACAGCCCTGCGAGGAGCGATGCCTCTGCTTCGTCCGGGACGTTCGCCGCGGGAGCTGGTCGAGATCGTCAAGAGGATCAAAGCCTATCAGGGCAGCGGCGATGATATCGACACGGACGGTCCCGAGAATGCCTGCCTTGACCGCCAGGAGCGACCCCGGGTGGGTGTAGTACTTCATCCCGACGATGATCTCTCCGAGCATGTTTCAGCTCTACAGAAGGCGGGAGTGGACCTGTTGGTTTTAGAAGCTTCCCTGGGACACGGCAGCAAGCTGTTGGCCACCATCGCCCGGTTAAAAGAGTCCCAACCCCAGCTGCCCCTGCTCGCCGGAGATGTCACCGATGGACAGGGAGCGGAAAAGGTTCTGGGGGCCGGCGCAGACGGCGTCAAGGTCGGGGCTCCGTACATTTTAGGGTTGAAAGTGCCACTCTTCAGCGTGATCCGGGAATGCGCCCCGATCGTGCAGAAACGGAGCGGCTTTCTCCTGGCCGATGTGGGCACGACCGAGCTGATGACGGCCTCCAGCCGGATAGCCCGAGCTCTGGGGGCCGGAGCCGACCTGGCCGCGGTGACGCTGGAGCCCGCAGGGGAGGAATGGCAGCCCCATATACTTACCGAAGGGCTGGATAGTCTGGGCGAAGATATTCGCATGATCCTGTCCTGCTGTGGTGTCAGCACAGTCAAAGAGTTTCACCGGAGGGCTCGTTTCGTCCGGGTTTGAAAGAGATTTTCATCGCACCGGAACCATTCACACGATCTCGAAAGGAGAAAAAATCCGCCAAAGCAAATCGGATGATCGCGGGTCTTTCGATGGCCTGAGGAAAGTCCGAGCTCCACAGGGCAGGGTGCTGGATAACATCCAGGCAGGGTGACCTGACGGAAAGTGCCACAGAAAAGATACCGCCCTGACCTCGGTCAGGGTAAGGGTGAAAAGGCGAGGTAAGAGCTCACCGCGATCCAGGTGACTGGATCGGCAGGGTAAACCCCACCCGGAGCAAGACCAAATAGGGAAGAAGAGGCGGCCCGTCTCACCTGACTTCCGGGTAGGTCGCTTGAGGCGCGGGGTAACCCGCGCCCCAGAGAGATGATCATCGGGGGAGCGGGTCCGCTCGTTCCTCTACAGAACTCGGCTTATAGATTTGCTTTGGCGGAGTTCTTTTTCCTTTCGAAAAGGGGGCAAGAGCTCATGAACATGCGCTGGCAACTGGCCGTAGAGCCCGATCCCCAGCAGACAGAGACTTTCAGCCGCGAGCTGAACATCTCCCCCATCATCGCGCGTCTGCTCCTGAACAGGGGGATCGAAAACCTTCAGGCGGGGCAGATCTTTCTCAATCCCCGCCTGGAATTTTTACACGATCCCTTTCTTTTCAAGGAGATGGAGCCGGCCGTCGAGCGCGTCGTCAGAGCGCTGAAGGGGAAAGAGCCCATCATGATCTTCGGGGATTATGATGTGGATGGCATCACGGCCACTTCTCTGCTCTATCTCGTTCTCACCCGTTTGGGCGCCAATGTCTCGTATTATATACCCAACAGGGTCAGTGAGGGGTACGGACTGTCGGCTGGGGGCATTCAAGAGGCAGCCGATCGCAAGGTTTCCCTGATCATCTCCGTCGACTGCGGCATCACGGCCAATAAGGAGATCGACCTGGCCCGCTCTCTGGGCATCGATACCGTTATCACCGATCACCACGAGGTTCAGGAACATGTTCCCCGGGCGGTGGCCGTTCTCGATCCTAAGAATCCGCAGGATAGCTATCCGGATGCGACGCTCGCCGGTGTGGGAGTGGCCTTCAAGCTGGCCCAGGGTCTTTATGCCCGGCTGGGTCTCGACGATTCAGAGCTGGAAAACCATCTGGATCTCGTGGCACTGGGCACCGCGGCCGATATCGTGCCTCTGGTCGGTGAGAACCGGATTCTCACCCGTTTCGGTCTGGAGCAGATCACCAAGACCGACAAGGTCGGCCTCCGGTCGCTGGTGGAGATCACCGGCCTGATGGGTGAGGAGATCCAGACGGGGCACGTGGTCTTCATCCTGGCGCCGCGCATCAATGCGGTCGGCCGGCTGGGCGATGCCGAGCGGGCCATTACCCTGCTGGCAACCAATCAGCCGGACCGGGCCCGCCGTATTGCCGGGTTTCTCAACGATGAGAACCGTCGCCGACAGGGTATTGATGAGATCATTCTGCGAGATGCGCTGGATCTGGTCGAGAAGACGGTCGATCTGGAAAACGACCGGGCTATCTGCCTGGCCTCGGACACGTGGCATCCCGGCGTCATCGGCATCGTGGCCTCCCGGGTGGTCGAGAAGTATTATCGTCCCACGGTCCTCATCGCCCTGGAGGGCGATGAGGGCAAGGGTTCGGGGCGAAGCATCAGCGGATTTAACCTCTATCAGGCTCTGGAGGACTGTCAGGAGCACCTGAAACGGTTCGGCGGTCACAAGTATGCCGCCGGGCTGACCATCGATGCCGCCCGGGTGTCCGAATTTCGGCAATGTCTCAATAAGATCGCCACGGAACGTTTACATCCGGAGCAGATGATTCCATCGCTCAAGATCGATATCCCCATTGCTCTGGAAGATATTGGCGAACCCCTGCTGGCGGACCTGAGCGAATTGGCTCCTTTCGGACCGAAGAACATGAGGCCGGTCATGATGGCGTCCAATCTCGAGGTGGTCGGTTATCCCCGGGTGGTGGGCAGGAACCATCTGAAATTTAAAATCCGGCAGAAAGACCGGGCGCTGGACGTGATCGCCTTCGACCAGGGCAATCGCCTGGCCGATCTTCAGGTGGGGAAACCCACGCTTAGCCTGGCCTTCGTGTTGGAGGAAAATCGCTGGCAGGGACGCAGCTCGCTGCAGCTCCGGGCTAAAGATATGAAGATCGGTCCGGTGGGTCTGGAATCGACCTAACATCGTCTGGATTCTGCGGCGGCCGGATTTGCTCCACCCCTGTGAAACGGGAGGAATAGCGTGTCGGCCAGCGATCGGCTGAAGAGCGGGATGATTCAGGTCTATACCGGCGATGGAAAGGGAAAAACCACGGCCGCCCTGGGGCTGGCTTTACGGGCTCTGGGACATGGCTTCAGGGTATACATGATCCAATTCATGAAAGGAGATGCCGAATATGGCGAGCTGCGCGCCGGTCGCCATATCGAGGGTCTTACCATTCGGCAGTTCGGCCGCACCGATTTTGTTGATCGCGAACATCCGGCCGCGGAAGATATCTCTTTCGCCCGGCAGGGACTGGAACATGCCAGAACGATTATGACTGCCGGCCGGTACGATCTGCTGATCCTGGATGAGATCAATGTCGCCATGGATTTTGGACTCATCCCGGTGGAAACGGTTTTGGATCTGATGAAAAAAAAGCCCGGGAATATGGAACTGGTCCTGACGGGACGCGACGCTCCTGAGCAGGTTATCCGGGCCGCAGATCTGGTCACCGAGATGCGTCAGATCAAACACTATTATCAAAAGGGAAGGACAGCCAGGGATGGCATTGAGCACTGATAGGGACCGGATCCCTGTGAGGGCCGCCACCGGCGACCTGGTCGAACGTTTCACGGAGGGCCATCTCCGGGCGCTGGCCAGGGCGATCACGCTGGTGGAAAACGAGGCCCCGGGATACCGCGAACTGCTCGGCCGCCTCTATGGAAGCGCCGGCCGGGCCAAGAAAGTCGGCATCACCGGCGCCACCGGCGCCGGCAAGAGTACCCTGGTCGACGAACTGACCAAAAGGCTGTTGTCCAGAGGTCGCAGTGTGGGCATTATCGCGGTGGATCCCTCCAGCCCGTTCACCGGGGGAGCCCTTCTGGGAGACCGGGTGCGGATGCAGGATGTGGGCCTGCAGAAGGACGTCTATATCCGGAGCATGGCCAGCCGGGGCAGCCTGGGGGGATTGGCCAGAGCCACCCGGGAGGTGTCCATCGTTCTGGATGCGTTCGGAAAGGACTACATCCTCATCGAGAGCGTCGGCGTCGGCCAGGTGGCGCTGGATATCGCCGACGTGGTGGACACCACGGTGGTGGTCCTGGTCCCGGAATCCGGCGACAGCGTCCAGGCCATGAAGGCCGGCCTGATGGAGATCGCCGATATTTTTGTCATCAACAAGGCCGATCTGACCGGCGCCGATCGGTTGGAGCTCGAGTTAAACAGCCATCTGGAGCTTCAGAGAGGACGTCACGGATGGGATTATCCCGTCATCAAGACCCGGGCCCGCAGCGGGCAGGGGATCGACGAGCTGTTGGAACAGATCGACCGGCAGGAGGAGCACCTGGCCCGGACCGGCTATCTGGAGAAGAAGAGGATGCATCTGGTGCGGGCCGAGGTCCTGCAGCTGTTGTCCGAGACCATCACCAAAAAGGTGCGGCAGCGCCTGGATGCGGGGGGAGATCTGGAGACCGCCGTGGCCGATATCCTCGGGGGGCGTCTGAATCCCTACCAGGCGGTTGATCGACTCCTGGAACGCGCGGAAGGAGCTGGATCGAATGGCTGATTCGTCCCATGAAAAGATAAGCGAAGCTGAACAGCGATACCGCCGGAATCTGGCAGCTAAGAACCCCAAAGATGGGGAATCTTTTACAACCATATCGGGAGAGCCGCTGGACATTCTCTACACTCCGCTGCATCTGGAAAACTTCGATCTCGTACGGGACCTGGGATTTCCCGGAGAGTATCCTTACACCAGGGGTGTCCGGGACGATATGTACCGCGGCCGGCTATGGACCATGCGGCAGTTCGCCGGCTTCGGCACGGCCGCCGACACAAATCGCCGGTTCAAATATCTTCTGAAACACGGCCAGACCGGCCTGTCCACAGCATTCGACATGCCCACACTGATGGGTTACGATTCCGATCATGAGCTCGCTCAGGGTGAGGTGGGGCGCTGCGGGGTGGCCATCGACTCGCTGGAGGATATGGAGATCCTCTTCGATGGAATTCCCCTGGACAAGGTGTCCACTTCCATGACCATCAATGCCCCGGCGGCCATCCTGCTGGCCCTGTATATCGCCGTGGGGGAAAAGCAGGGTATTTCGTCGGAGCAGCTCAGGGGAACGCTGCAAAACGACATCCTCAAAGAGTACATCGCTCAAAAGGAATGGATTTTTCCGCCCAAGCCGCACATGAAGCTGATCACCGACATCATGGAATTCTGCGCCCGGCACGTGCCCAAGTGGAACACCATCTCGATCAGCGGCTATCATATCCGCGAAGCCGGTTCGACGGCCATACAGGAGCTGGCCTTCACCCTGGCCGACGGCTTTACCTATGTGGAGGCCGGCATCGAGGCCGGCATGGATGTCGACACCTTCGCCCCCCGGCTGTCTTTTTTCTTCAATGCTCACATGGATTTCTTCGAGGAGATCGCCAAGTACCGGGCAGCCCGGAGAATCTGGTCACGGGCCATGCGGGAGAAATACCGGGCCAAGAACCCCCTGTCCTGGCTGATGCGCTTTCACACTCAGACGGCCGGATGCAGCCTGACGGCGCAGCAGCCGGAGAACAATATCATGCGAACGGCCTTTGAAGCCCTCTCGGCTGTTCTCGGCGGCACCCAATCGCTGCATACCAACTCCTTCGACGAAGCCCTCTGCCTGCCGACCGAAAAGGCCGTGCAGATTGCTCTGCGAACCCAGCAGGTCATCGCCCACGAGACCGGAGCCGCCAGCGTAATCGATCCGCTGGGCGGATCCTATTTCGTGGAAGCCCTGACCGACCGGATGCATCAGGGCGCCGAGGAATATTTCCGCCGTATCGGGGAGATCGGCGGCGTCATCGCCGGTATCGAGAAGGGATTCTTTCAGCGCGAGATCGCCGCGGCTGCCTCCGCCTACCAGAGATCCATCGAACAGGAGAAGCGATTGGTGGTGGGCGTGAATCGCCATCAGGTCAAGGGAGAAGAGGTGGAGATCGATCTGCTCAAGATCGACCCCGCCATCGAGAAATCCCAGCACGAACGGCTCAGGGACTTGAGGGCCAGACGGCACGATCGGGCGGTCACCGGCGCACTGAAAAACCTGCAGAAAGCGGCCCGGGAGCACCGAAATCAGATACCCGACATTCTTGAAGCCGTCAGAGCCTATGCCACGCTGGGGGAGATCTGCGATGCCCTCAGAGAGGTCTACGGAGAATATCGAGAGCCACCCATTTTTTAATGCCGGGGGCAGCCATGGACAGAAAGATCAGGGTTCTCATCGCCAAACCAGGATTGGACGGCCATGATCGCGGCGCCAAGATCGTGGCCAGCGCTCTGCGTGACGCCGGCATGGAGGTCATCTATACCGGCCTGCGGCAGACTCCGGAGATGATCGTAGGGGCGGCCGTGCAGGAGGATGTCGACGTCATCGGCATCAGCATCCTGTCGGGAGCGCACATGACCATCTTCTCCCGGGTGATGGATCTGCTCAAAGAGCAGGGGGCCGATCTGGAGGTGGTGGTTTGCGGAGGCGGGATCATTCCCACCGAGGACCGCGAAAAGCTCGAGGATATCGGCGTCAGAGGCCTGTTCGGTCCCGGCACCACCACCGGGGAGATCATCGAATTCATCCGCACTGCCGTGACGGACAAGACCGCCTAGCTGTCCGGACCGAAGGGGCCCGGCGTTGATGTCAGGACCGGCGGTGGCCACAGAGGAATTCATCATGCAATGGGGATCCCGTCAGCTGTGCAGCCTGCATGAGAATGTGTTCTGGATCGACGGGGGAGCCATGTACGGGGTGGTCCCCAGGATCATCTGGGAAAAACTGAGCCCGCCGGATGAACGCAACCGGGTGACCCTGCGGGCCAATCTGATGCTCATCCGAAGCGGGGAACACAACATTCTGGTGGAAACCGGCCTGGGCGATGATATTCCGGAGCGGTGGAAGGAGATCTACGGCTTGCGGGAACCCTCCCATCTGCTGGAAGAACTGACCCTGGCCGGCCTGACCCCCGGGGACATCGACCTGGTCATTCTCACCCACCTGCATTTCGATCATTCCGGCGGCTGCGTTCATCGTGACGGGGAGGTTTTTCGGGCCACCTTCCCGCGGGCCAGGCATGTAATCCAGAAGGAAGAGTGGCAGGTGGCCATGAATCCGGATGTGCGTTCCCGGGTCTCCTATCGAAAGGAGATGCTGACGCCGCTGATGAAGGAGGATCTCATCCGGCTGGTCGACGGCGATGAAGAGATCGCTCCCGGTGTCCGGGTCCGTCTCACCGGAGGTCACTCCGCCGGCCATCAGGTGGTGACGGTCACCTCGCCTCAGGGGATGGTCGTCTACACCGGTGATCTGATTCCCACGGTCCATCATCTGAAGACCAGTTACGTGCCCAGCGTGGACATCCTTCCGCTGGAGACCATGCGGCAGAAGGACCGCCTGATCGAAGAGGCCCTGGAGGGGCACTGGTTGGTTTTCTTCGGACACGATCCGGAGATCGACGCCGGATATCTCTCCCGCGATGAGAGAGAACGGGTAGTGGTGGAACCGGTGGATGTGAAACCTTAACGCTAAGACTTGGATACCGGGTACTGGCAGGTGAAGAGCTCATCATCGGCAAGTGACGCTCGAAAGGGGCGGTGAACAGATGAGCAAAAAGCAGAAAACCAAACAGCTGCAGAAACTGCGGGAACAATCCCGGCTGGGCGGAGGAAAAGCCCGGGTCGAGGCGCAGCACAGGAAAAACAAGCTGACCGCCCGGGAGCGGTTGGACCTGCTGCTGGACGAGGACAGCTTCCGGGAGGTGGACGCCTTCGTCACCCATCGGATCGTGGAGTTCGGACTGGCCGACAAGAAGATCCTGGGCGACGGCGTGATCACCGGCTCCGGCACCATCGATGGCCGCCTGGTGTTTGTTTTCTCACAGGACTTCACCGTATTCGGCGGGTCTCTGTCCGAGGCGCATGCGCACAAGATCTGCAAGATCATGGACCTGGCCATGAAGATGGGCGCCCCCGTCATCGGCCTCAACGACTCCGGGGGAGCCCGGATCCAGGAGGGTGTGGCCAGCCTGGGGGGGTATGCCGAGATCTTTCTCAGAAACACGTTGGCCTCCGGCGTCGTCCCGCAAATCTCGGCCGTGATGGGACCCTGTGCCGGCGGCGCAGTGTACTCGCCGGCCATCACCGATTTCATCTTTATGATCAAGAACAGCAGTTACATGTTCGTCACCGGCCCCAATGTGGTCAAGACCGTCACCCACGAGGAGGTCAGTTTCGAGGATCTGGGCGGCGCCATGACCCACAACACCAGGAGTGGGGTGGCCCATTTCGCCTCGGAGAATGAGGCGGAGTGCCTGCAGCGGATCCGGGATCTGTTGAGCTATATCCCTCAGAACAACATGGCCGATCCGCCCCTGGTGGAGCCCACCGATTCGCCCGACCGCCAGGATGAAGCTTTGGACGCGATTGTCCCCGACAGTCCCAACAAGCCCTATGACATGAAGGACGTCATCCGGCGCGTCGTCGATGATGGCAAATTTCTAGAGGTCCACGAGCACTACGCGCGCAATCTGGTGGTGGGCTTCGCCCGTCTGGATGGAAGACCGGTGGGCATTTTAGGGAATCAGCCCGCGGTCCTGGCCGGTGTGCTGGATATCGACTGCTCCCTCAAGGGTGCCCGCTTCGTGCGGTTTTGCGATTGTTTCAATATTCCCCTGCTGACCTTAGTGGACGTCCCGGGATTTCTGCCCGGCACGGCTCAGGAGAGCGGCGGCATTATCAAGCACGGAGCCAAACTCCTCTATGCCTACTGCGAGGCCACCGTTCCCAAGGTGACCATCATCACCCGCAAGGCTTACGGCGGAGCCTATGACGTGCTCAGCAGCAAGCATATCCGGGGCGATGTCAACCTTGCCTGGCCGACCGCCGAGATCGCCGTCATGGGCCCCAAAGGGGCTGCCGAGATTATCTTCAAAAAAGAGATCGCCGCCTCGAAAGATCCCGGACGAATCCTGAACGAAAAGGTCAAGGAGTACCGCGACCGGTTCGCCAACCCTTACACCGCCGCCGAGCGGGGCTATGTGGATGACATCATCGAGCCTCACCGGACGCGTCCGGTGCTGATCGACGTTTTTCGGAGACTGGCCACCAAGGTGGATTCCAATCCCAGGAAAAAGCACGGCAACATTCCCCTGTGAGGACTCAGGACCTGACCATGTTTCGCAAGATACTGATCGCCAACCGGGGCGAGATCGCCCTCCGGATCATGCGGGCCTGCCGGGAAATGGGCATCTCCACGGCCACCGTGTATTCCCGGGCCGATCGCCGCGCCCTTCATGTCCGCTCCGCCGATGAAGCATACTGTATCGGTCCTCCCCCGGCCACGGACAGCTACCTGCGCAAAGAGGCCATCATCGAGGCGGCCAGGGCCTGCGGGGCCGAGGCCGTTCACCCCGGCTACGGTTTTCTGGCCGAAAACGCCGATTTCGTGGAAGCCGTCCGGGCCGCCGGGCTGATCTTTATCGGACCGTCGCCCGAGAGCATGAGGCTGGTGGGAGACAAAACGGCCGCCCGAAGGACCGTTCAGGCCGCCGGCGTGCCGGTGGTCCCCGGTGGAGACCGGGGTATCGATGACGATGATGAGGCTCTCAATGTGGCCCGGGAAATGGGATTCCCCGTTCTCATCAAAGCCGCCGCGGGGGGCGGCGGGAAGGGCATGCGGATCGTCTCCTCTGCCGGGGAGCTCTCGGCGGCTCTGAAGGCCTCCCGATCGGAATCGCGTTCCTCCTTCGGCGATGCCACCGTCTATGTGGAGAAATATCTCGCCGGAGCCCGGCATATCGAGTTTCAGATCATGGGAGATGAACACGGCCATCTGGTGCATCTGGGCGAACGGGAGTGTTCCGTTCAGCGACGATATCAGAAGCTGATCGAGGAATCACCCAGTTGTGCTCTGGATCCGGCGCTGCGGCAGAAAATGGGGGCGGCCGCACTGAAGGTGGCCCGGGCCGCCGGCTACACCAATGCCGGAACGGTGGAATTCCTGCTGGCCGAGGACGGCCGGTTTTATTTCCTGGAGGTCAATGCCCGTCTGCAGGTGGAGCATCCGGTCACCGAGATGGTCACCGGCATCGACCTGGTCAAGGAGCAGATCCGGGTGGCCGC
>Ga0272444_10004911_pt1 | contig 11653 bp, 10 predicted proteins | sample SSMForm13_FD_201033 | JGI IMG/M metagenome (GOLD analysis project Ga0272444, IMG submission 201033) | Marine sediment archaeal communities from Little Sippewissett salt marsh, Falmouth, MA, United States - SSM-Form-13 | ecosystem: Environmental > Aquatic > Marine > Wetlands > Sediment ... | reverse complement strand
CCCTTGCCGATCATGTCGGCGGCATTGATCCCCGACAGCTTCTCCATCTCCCGATTCCAGGCAATCACCTTCCCGTTGCAATCCGTCGCGTAGGTCGCGTCGGGAAGAAAATTGATTATGTCGTTCAATATCCGGCCCGATCTCTTGATCTCCTCCTCCGCCTCCACCTGCGCCGTCACGTCGGTGACAAAGACAATCGACCCCGGCCGCCCTTCCCACATGATCGACGTGCCTACTATTTCAAACCACTTGACGCCGCCGTATTTGTCGATGCCCCGGTAGCGATACTTTTCAACATATTCGCCCTTCACCCTGCGTTCGTAATTCTCAATCACCCTCGCATAATCGTCCGGGTGGATCATCTCTCTGATAAGCTTCGACTTCATCTCCTCGACGGTGCAACAATGTATCTCAGCGGCTTTCTTGTTTGCGTACTTGTAGGTCTCATCCTGATTTACCACTATCGCTTCCTGAGCGTTGTCCAGCATCAAACCGAGGTATCGTGCAGGAATATCCTGCCGTTCACTGTTCCCGGAAAGATCAAGATTCTCTTTCAGTTCGAGAATCCGCCGCTTCAATTCCTTATTTTCTTCGATCAGTTCTTCTTTTGTTTTTATTTGAGTTACCATGATCCCCCCGGCTTCAGGAAACGTGAAACCATCATTGGATACGTACCAATCACTGCGCAAATGCATATTAGGAAGGGTGTCCTGCCCGTTGTTGGCAGAGGGAAAGTCTCGGGCAGGACACTGGTAGGAGCAGGTATATATGTTGTTTCTATTTCACTCGTTTTGCTTCTTCTTCGGCCCGCAGTTCTTTGCGGAGCACTTTGCCCACCGACGATTGCGGCAGTGATTCACGAAACTCTACCAACCTGGGCACCTTGTAGGGCGCCAGTTTCTCCCTGCAAAAGGCAATTATATCCTTTTCTGCAGCAGTCATGCCTCTTTTCAGCACCACAAATGCCTTTAATGTTTCTCCACGGTATTCGTCGGGAACACCCACTGAAACGGCCAGTTCGACCTTCGGATGCTGGAAGAGTACTTCATCCACCTCCCGTGGATAAATGTTGAATCCACCGGAGATGATCATGTCCTTTTTACGGTCTACAATATAAAGGAAATCGTCTTCATCCCGGACGGCGATGTCGCCAGTGGAAAGCCATCCGTCTTTCATCTGTTCGGCGGTTCCCTCCGGATTGTTCCAGTATCCCTGCATCACTGTTGCACCCTTGATAATTATCTCGCCCGGTGTGCCTCGAGGCACATCATCGACACCGTTTTCCAGATCCACCAGCCGCACATCCATATCTGGATAAGGAATTCCGATACTGTTTACCTTCCTGGGGCCAAGGACGGGGTTATTTGTCCCCACAGCAGCCGTTTCACTCATACCCCATCCCTGGCCATAGTAGAGGCCCATATCCTCGATCTGCTCTATCAGATTCAACGCCGTGGGACCACCGCCTGAATTCAGATAGGTCAGTTTCTTCCCAAGATTGAGTTCACCGATGCGCGGATGATTGAGCAGTGCGCTTACCCCTGTAGGAACTGTAGGGAAATAGGTGATTTCATCGAAGCCCGCCATAATATCCATCAACTCGTCTATCTGGAACCGGGGAACAAGGATCTGCATCGTGCAGGTGAAAATTGACCAGTTCATTATCAGGTTGCCGTATACATGATAAAGTGGAAGTACGAGCAGCACAGACCGCCGCTCCTGCGAAATATGCTGAAGTATGGGCATCATCCAGAGGGCATACTGTAACGCGCCGGCAATAAGATTTCGATGGGTAAGCATGGCGCCTTTCGGAACACCCGTGGTACCGCCGGTAAACTGGATCACCGCTACATCGTCGGGAGACAGCGCAACGCGCGGTTTCCTGGTATCACCGGCACGCTCCAGGATATCCATGAATGAGTGCCAACCCGGTGGTAGATCGAGGGGAACGGCGTCTGACCCGGGACCGCCCATGGTGAAATCGCTGACTCTGGTAATAATCACTCTCTTTATCCCGGCCGCCTCCGCAAGAATACGTGCAGTACCCAGAGACATATCCGAGGTAATAAGTGACGACATGCCTGTCGCATGCGCCGTACCACTCAATTCTTCCACCGTATAGAGGGGATTGAGATTGACCACAATACCGCCGAGCGAAAGCACTGCATTATAGGCAATGAGATACTGGGGACAGGTGGGAAGTTGCAGGCCTACACGATCCCCCTTTTTAATACCGAGTCCACCCAGGGCGTTCGCCATTCTCAGCACCAACCGACGCAGCTCCCAGAAGGTGATCTTCCTGCCGGAAAACAGGAGCGCTGGCCTGTCCGGATAGGCATTGGCCGGTATCTGAAGCAGATCAGGAACTGTTATCCGGGGATAATTGATTGTCGGGGGCACGCAATAGTCATAATGCCTGTGCCACGATTTTTGATCCATCCGCTTACTCTCTTCTCACTTTTGCCCTAGAAAATCATAAGCGATCAGATCGCACAAGGTTCAAAATTAGGGTATAAAATGGCTAACACATTTAACCATTACTGAAATGACATGAGGTGGGTGCGCAGATTTTTGTCCTTGCTTCTCAAAGCAAATTTCTTTCGCAGGCGCTTGCGGTAGTTCGTCACGGTGTTTTCCGCAATACCCAATATCCGGGCAATTTCCTTCGATGTTTTTCCATCTTTCACAAGACCGGCAATCTGAATCTCCCGGGGGGTAAGATTGGCGTGACGACCGGTCATTTTATTCAAAAAGGGCGAAACAATTTCCTCTATGTGCGTCTCCAGGATGTCCATATAGGTGCTCTGACGCGAGTCCAATCCCGACATCCTCAATTTCTCCATATAGGGGACTATCAACTGCTTGATGTTGTCGATAATGGTGTCTTCTATCTCATTCTTGTCGTCTTCCCTGTGCTTCAACAATACCTTCAGGGCAATATTGGCCTCCTCAAGGTTGCGCGACTTCATTTTGAGCTCCGACTCGGTAGTTTTCAAACTCGTCACTTCACGTACTGTTTCTATGAATCCCACCACCTCGTTGTTGTGGTCATAAATGCGGCTCACCTTGAACCAGAACCACCGGAGCTCTCCCCGTATGGTGAAACAGTTTTCCGCATATAAAAATCTCCCCTCACGCTTAAAGTAGGGATAGGTGCGCTCCACTGAACTATCGGGCTGTTTCATCAAATCTATCAGTGTGGGCCGCCGTGTTCCGTAAAAGGGTACGGAGTACTCGAAATCGCCCTTGCCGATCATGTCGGCGGCATTGATCCCCGACAGCTTCTCCATCTCCCGATTCCAGGCAATCACCTTCCCGTTGCAATCCGTCGCGTAGGTCGCGTCGGGAAGAAAATTGATTATGTCGTTCAGTATCCGGCCCGATCTCTTGATCTCCTCCTCCGCCTCCACCTGCGCCGTCACATCAGTGACAAAGACAATCGACCCCGGTCGCCCTTCCCACATGATCGACGTGCCCACTATTTCAAGCCACTTGACGCCGCCGTATTTGTCTATGCCCCGGTAGCGATACTTTTCGACCTGTCTGCCCTTCACTCTGCGTTTATAATTTGCAATCACCTTTTCATAATCGTCCGGATGGATTACCTCACGGATCGTCTTGGACTTCATTTCCTCGACGGTGTAACGATAAATTTCAGCGGCCTTTCTGTTCACATACTTGTGCATCTGATCCTGATGCACCACTATCGCCTCCTGGGCGTTATCCAGCATTAAACCGAGGTAACGCGCGGGAATATCCTGCCGTTCGCTGTTCCCGGAAAGGTCAAGATTCTCTTTCAGTTCACGAATCTGCCGTTTCAATTCTTCATTTTCTTCGATTAATTCTTTTTTCGTTTTTTGCTGAGATTCCATCTTCTCCCCCGGACCATCGAGATAAATGATATTTATACAATTTTCACCACAAATCAAATTTTAAATGCGACCAACAACGAAAAGCCCCGAGATCTCAGCTTGATTTAACCCAAAAAAACGATACACTGCACAGTCATTATGAAAATTGAAATCATTTCTACCGAGTCGCTGGGCGCCCGTGGTATGTGCACGATGGTCGAGGTAACGAATCGACGAATTTTGATCGATCCCGGAATCGCCCTTGGCCTTTTGCGGCAAGGATTGTTTCCTCATCCCGCTCAGATAGCACGGGGGGCGGAACTTCGTGAACGTATCATTCATGCCTGCACACAGGCGACAGATATTGTTTTCAGCCATTACCACGGCGACCACATCCCGCTCGCAAAATCTAACCCCTACCAGCTGCCTCTTGCACGTGTAGCAACGTATTTAAAAAATACACGACTCTGGGGAATGAATCCACATCACGCGAGTCCGATCATGCAGGCCCGGGCAGAGGACATTGAAACGGTTTCCGGTACGGCAATTGAAACGGCAGAGGGGCAATGCGACGGAGAGATTCAATTTTCCGCGCCAGTGCCACATGGATGCTACGGTTCTGAACCGAACATGGTTATGATGACTTGTATCAAGGACAATGATCTGGTCTTTGTCCATGCGTCGGATATACAGCTCATAGAATCAGATCCGGTACAATGGATTATCAATTGCCGTCCCGATGTGGTCTTTGTTTCGGGTCCGCCGCTATATCTGCACATATTTTCCTCTGATACCCGCAAGGCTGCATGGGATAATGCCCGTGCACTTGCAGAGATGGTTCCCACTCTGATCATAGACCATCACCTGCTCCGGTCGTGGGAAGGCATACAATGGCTTGCCGAAGTTCAGCATCACTCGCAGACGCGCGTGATCTGTGCCGCCGATCATCAGCACAAAAAGCGAAGATTTCTTGAAGCGGATCGGGTACACCTCTATCAGGAACAGCCGGTTCCTGAAGGATGGCATAAAGCCTACGAAAAAAACTGGAATAAAATTATTCAATAATGAAAGGTTACAATAAAAAAATAGTGTTTTGTCACCGTCACCCGTTTCATCTTACCAATTTTCCCTTGTCATTTTAGATGAGTTTGCTATCGTGAAGCTTCATTCGGACAGGGGTAACCTGTGAACGCAATATACGGGGTATAGTTTTTACACAAGAAGGAGTGCATAATGATCACACCTGTAAGTTTACAAAATCTCAAAGAGATCATGCATATGATGGCGGAAACGGAACTGCTCATTGCCGAGTTATACCGAACCGCTGCCGAAACCTGGAAAGAGGATCGTGAATTCTGGCTTGAAACAGTAGCTGAAGAAGAAAAACATGCCTATAACATTAATAAAATGTTAGCAATTGTGACATTAAAACCCGAACGCTTTGAACTGGGTCGGCCTTTCAATAAAGTGGCCATTACAACGATCAAGAACGGGTTGGAAGGAAATTTGGACCGTTTGAAGAAAGGCCAAATCATACGTGAAAAAATGCTGAATTTGGCAAGGGACATCGAGGCATCGCTGATCGAGAAATCCTATGGAGAAATTGTAAGAACCAATGATGTGGAATATCAGTCCCTGGTCGAGGAAATTGTCTCGGACACCTTCAACCACAAAAAAGCCATTGAAGAACGCATCACCGCACTGAAGTCAGGCACACTGAAGTGAACACACCACGCGGCAGTGCTGAATGACATCGCTTTCGGCAAGGTGTGCACCTCCGCACCGCCATTTTTCTTTTGAAATTTTCAAATACAAGCTGCACCGCATAGACGTAAAATTCGGGGCGCCCCCTGCCGCGCTTATACGCTGTGTCTTCGGCAGATCGCCCGGATATGACGTATTGATGTTGCCGTATTTTCTAATCTGGCTCACACCGAGAAAGGCTTTGTTGAGGTATCCCGCATAGGTCACGGTGGTAAAAACGCTGAAAAGATCGATAGCGTATCCATAGCCCCGTGTTGCGTATCTTATGAGGTGAACTTATTTTATTGAGAGTTTTTCAGGCAATGCGTTTCCCCAGTCACGAATTGCATTCCAGTTCCTGAAGTCCCCCGTATAAAATTTACGCGTTCTGAGGTAATTCCTGAGCAGCCACACTGTCTTTCTGCGATCGATGTACCCCGCAAAAAGACCGATATCGACCGGTCTGATTTCCGGGATACCCTTTACCACTTCATCAATATACCCACGCGCCTGCGCCTTATTCTCCTCAGACGCAATTCGCATGGTCATGCAAAGCATGAAGTAGGCCACCGGGAGTAATTTGAGCGTCTCTCGATGTCTACGCACAAACACAATGGCCTCCTCACGCCATCGTTCATAGTAAATAGGACTTCCAATGATCACCCCGTCGTATCCGTCTACTGCCCCCACTCGCTCGAGGGGAATAACATCAACAGCGACGGTGCCGGTCCCATAAACCCTTTCGCCGATCACCTTTGACACCTCGGCAGTGGATTCGTATTTGCTGGCATAGGCGACAAGAATCCGTTTTTCCCCTTTTTCCTGATTGCCGAATTTGAACTCGGGCAGCGGCCGCTGCCTGCGGTATATATACTCGTCAATAACGTTATCAATTACGCCTGCCATACTCTTCGGCGGCAACAACAACCCCCCACCGAGAAAGATTACACCAGGGATTATCCCCAAAGTCTTTAAAAAGAGACGTCGATCTCGGCGTATCACATTATTTTTATCCATGACGTTTCTTCGCCTATCACACAAGAACGTTCATCACCATAACGGCAAGAAACAGTATCACCACCAGAATTACCTGTCGTCTGAAACACTTGACCCACATTTCCTTTGTATCGATATAGCGAACGTTCAGGCCCGTTAATTTAAATATAAGGGGGAAATTCTCTCGCGTATTGCGGTGCGAATCGTAAATTTTCCCCGCCGTCAAATAGAAAATGACTCCCATTGCAATGACAATAATGTTGAAACCCATGGAATGTATCATGGTTCGGCTATACCACCAAGTCCGATTACATGGCAAGAATAATGTGAAATCCCGTAACGCAACCGACCCGGCCGTCATTACGCATGTACACACAACAATCTCAAATATACTGACGTAAATTCTTTCTTTTTTGATCTTGTCATCCATACATGCAGGGTGTATACTTCGCCATCCTTACACCAATTTCAAAGGGAGGTCCTAATTTATGGCTTTAATGAATGCCAAACAATATGAAGAAAGTTTAAGAAAATTAAATCTTAATGTGTATATGTTCGGCAAAAAGATTGAAAACGTCGTCGATGATCCCATTATCCGTCCTTCCATGAATGCCGTCGCCGCCACTTACGAGCTTGCCCACAGACCGGAGTACGAAGATCTCATGGTCGCTACCTCTCATCTTACGGGCAAACCCGTCAATCGCTTCACCCACATCCATCAGAATGTGGAGGACCTCGTCAAAAAAAGCAAGATGGGCCGGCTTCTCGGCGGGAAGACCGGGTGCTGCTTTCAGCGCTGTGTAGGCATGGACTCTTTGAATGCCCTCTCCATTGTCACCTACGATATCGATGCCAAATATGGAACGGAATATAACAAGCGCTTCATAGAATTTCTCAAGTATGCCCAGGAAAATGACATTACCTGTGACGGTGCCATGACCGACACAAAAGGGGACAGGTCCCTGCCGCCTCACAAGCAGTCTGATCCGGACATGTTTCTCCGCGTGGTGGAAGAAAAGGCAGACGGCATCGTGGTCTGCGGCGCAAAGGCACATCAGACCGGTGCACTGAATTCTCATGAGATTATTGTTATGCCCACCATCACCATGCGTGAGCAAGACAAGGACTACGCCGTTTCCTTCGCCATTCCCAGCGACTCTGAGGGTATCACCTACATCGTGGGACGCCAGTCCTGCGACACCCGCAAACTGGAAGGCATGACCATGGACCGGGGCAATATGTATTACGGCGGCCACGAGGCGCTCGTCGTCTTCGATCACGTCTTTGTCCCCTGGCATCGGGTTTTCATGTATAAAGAATACGATTTTTCGACGGCGCTGGTGGAAAATTTCGCCGCCTACCACCGCCAGAGCTATGCCTGCAAAGTTGGCGTGGGAGACGTTCTTATCGGGGCCACCCAGACGATTGCCGAGATGAACGGCGCCGATCGGGCATCACACGTAAAAGACAAGATCGTGGAAATGAATCACCTGAACGAAACACTCTACTGTGGCTGTATCGCCTGTGCCTCCGAGGGACACAAGGAGCCGAGCGGCACCTATCTTGTCAATGTGCTTCTGGCCAATATACATAAGCACAACGTGACCCGCTTCCCTTATGAAATCAGCCGCATCGCCCAGGACGTTGCAGGCGGCCTGATGGTTACCCTCCCTTCCGATGCAGATTTCAGATCCCCCGAAGTCGGTAAGTGGCTTGATAAATACTACAAAACAAAAGGTGAGGTTCCTACAGAACACAGAATGCGCATTCTGCGCCTGATCGAAAATCTGACTCTCGGCACGGCTGCTGTCGGCTATCTGACCGAATCGATGCATGGCGCCGGATCGCCCCAGGCACAGCGCATCATGATTACGCGTATGATAAATCTGAAGGAAAAACAACGCCTGGCCAGGGAACTCTGCGGGATCGAAAAGGGAGACCATTTAAGCTGAAAATCGGAATCAAATACTGCGGCGGCTGTAACCCCGAGTACAACCGTGTAGAAGCCGTCAACCGTATGAAGGAACAACTTGAACATGTAGATTTCGTCCCATATCACGATGAGGATGCCGAGGCCATCCTCATCGTGGCGGGATGTGCAGCCGCCTGTGTCGATAGAGAACCCTTCGGCGATCTTCCCATCTACACGGTGACCAGCGAAGATGATGTAGATGTATTTATAAAGAAAATGAAGAAGAAATAGTGCCCACTGCCTTTCTTCCTTTCACCACTCTTCCTACTGTTATTCTTACTTTCCCCACGCTACCTTTTCACCATCATCAAAATCGCCAGCAGTCCCGCGAGCACTAATCCCGCCAGCCCGAACGCGGAAATACCAAAAAGACTGATCCCCTTTTCCGCGCTTATAATGAGGGATGACCCAATAATAAGAGCACCGGCAACGAGAGACAGAGAGATTCGATAGCCTGTGCTGTCCAGGGCCGCCTTCAGTATATCCAGTCCCTGGTGATCAAGCACCAGTCTGATTCTCCCCTGCTTAATCTGTTTCATAATGTCCCGCATTTCATCAGGGGTGGCACGAACCAGCCGAATCACATCAGACCCCATTGTAACCACCTCATCGATGATGCGCTTTGGACTTAGACGTTCGAGTTTTATACGCTTTATAAACGGTGCAGCACGCGCCGTCATATCAAAATCGGGATCAAGCCTGAGGCCAAGCCCCTCCATTGTGGCAAGGGCCTTCATCATGAGGAATTTGTCAAAGGGAAGCCGCAGCCTGTGCCGGGAGATAATGTCGAGCATGTGCCGCAGAACCTTTTCTATACGTATTTCCCTCAGGGGTTTGTAGGCATACATCTCCATGAGATTTGCGACGTCCACCTCAAGAACATGGCGATCCGGTTCTCCGTCAATTTCGACAATTGCAAGCAATGCATTCGTCGCCTTTTCTTCATCACGTTTCACAATGGCATAGACCATATCGGCAAGATCCTCACGAGATCGTCTGTCCACAGTTCCCATCATTCCAAAATCCAGGAAGCAGATCACATTACCGGGTAAAATGCAAAGATTCCCCGGATGAGGATCTGCATGGAAAAATCCGTAATCAAATACCTGCTGCAAGAGGAGATCGGCGCCCGTTTCGGCGATGATCCTGCGATCATACCCCTTTTCATCAAGAACAGAGATCTCCGAAACCTTGATTCCATCCACATATTCCATTACCAGCACACATGTCGTGGAGAGATCACTCATCACGCGGGGCACGTAAATAGCGTGACTATCGAGGAACTGCCTTCCAAACCTTTCCGCATACAACGCCTCGACGGTATAGTCGATTTCATTTTCTAATGTACGGGAAAATTCTTCTACGATCTTTGTCGGCCTGTAAATAGCCATCTCATCAATATGACTCTCCGCCAACATTGCCAGATGCAGCAGAATTTCCAGATCCACTTCGATTTCAGCGCCTATACCGGGACGACGGACCTTGACGATCACTTCGTCACCACTTTTCAGACGGGCACGGTGAACCTGGCCTATCGAGGCGGCCGCCAACGGTTTTTGATCTATAGAGGCAAAAACTTCTTCAACCGGTTTACCCAACTCCCTTTCTATCGTTTCCTTTGCCTCAATGAAAGGAAACGGAGGAACGTCGTCTTGAAGCTTTTCAAGTTCCTTTATCACATCGGGAGGAATAATATCGGGACGTGTGGAAAGGATCTGCCCCAACTTTACGAACGTCGGCCCCAGATCTTCCAGCGCAATCCTAATACGCTCGGCCCGGTTAAGTTTGGCCGCTTTCCCGGAACGCTTCCGCGATATAAGCTGCATTCCGATCTCAATATACTGATCGACATTGAGCCGGTCTACCAAATCACCGTACCCGTAAGTAAACAGTACTCCCAGAATCTGACGGTACCTGTTGACATGCCGGTAGGTCTTGGAAACGATACCGAGCTTTCGAATAAGCATCGATTATTCCTCGCCGGTGCTTTTTGCCTCGAGCTCTGCTAATTTTCTTTTCAGATCATCAACCTCGCTTCGCGTCGGAATATTCATTTTTTTTATCGTGTCAGACACAATGCCCTCCACTTTACGGGATAAATCCTTTTTCATCTCCTTTGATTTTTCTACAAGTTCATCCACGGCATCTCTGCCCTCTTTTTCAGAAAGCTCACCCCGTTTGATCAACTCATCGATGAAGGTTTCCGCCTTTTCCCGGGTCAGCGAAATCAGACCAAACCCCATAAGCATGCTCTTCTTGATAAAATCAGCCATCGAGGAATCCTCCTTTGTTTTCGTCAGGTAATTGCACAAAGTGTAGCCGCTATTTACCTCTGTTTCAACACCAAAAAACAGTATTGGGACACTTCCCTGTTTTATGCAGTTCACTCACATATGCCACACTGAACATCTATTTCCTCACAAATACTTACAGCCCATAAATAGGGAAGTGTCCCTACTTTTTGACTCTATCGAAGATGCTGTACACAACAGGAATTACCAGAAGTGTCAGAAACATGGAAAAAAGGAGACCGCATCCCACTGCAATGGCCATTGGCGAGCGGAGTTCCGATCCCTGGGTGCGGCTCAGGGCCATGGGCAACATTCCGAATACTGTGGTAAAGGTCGTTATCAGTATGGGGCGAAATCGTACTACAGCCCCTTCGATGATTGCCTCGAAGCCATCCATACCACGCTGACGGAGTTGGTTAATATAGTCGATCATCACGATACCGTTGTTCACCACCACACCGGACAGTATGAGAATTCCCATAAACGCAGGAACTGACAAGGTTTTCCCAAATGCGTACAATCCGAACACCACCCCTATGAAAGACAACGGCACTGTCATCATGATAACCAGGGGATGTCGCAGCGATTCGAACTGTGCAGCCATGATCATGTATATCAGAATCACGGCAATACCAAGCGCCATTAGCAGAGACGAGAATGCCTCCTCCATATCCTGGTACGCGCCGCCGTATTCGACAAAATATCCTTCAGGAATACCAATCCGGGATTCCGCCTTCTTGATGTCTGAAACGATGCTCCCGATATCACGCTGATAGGTGTTGGCCGTCATGGTAACCTTA
>Ga0272444_10004910_pt1 | contig 11654 bp, 13 predicted proteins | sample SSMForm13_FD_201033 | JGI IMG/M metagenome (GOLD analysis project Ga0272444, IMG submission 201033) | Marine sediment archaeal communities from Little Sippewissett salt marsh, Falmouth, MA, United States - SSM-Form-13 | ecosystem: Environmental > Aquatic > Marine > Wetlands > Sediment ... | reverse complement strand
GTGGTAGGGGTAGGCTGTCTGAATGACCCGAAGTGGACGTCCCATGCCCCTTCATGTGCAAAGTCATTGCCAAAAGTCTCTGACACCGAAGATAAAGACTCCAGATTCTAGACTCTAGAATTTAGACTATGTTTGGGCGCTTATTTTGTCCCTATAAATCGCATATTGCTGAGTTATATTGTAAACAAATAGAGAGGCAGCAATGAAGGAGGCGAAAGATAATGGGATATGATCATCTGAATGTGCCCGGTAGGGATTACAGGCAGAGCAAGGAGTTCATCGAGCGTGACGTCGAGGCTCAGGGCCTGACTGGGTAAGAGAAGGAAAAGGAGATTCGCAGGCGCCTTAACTGGACGTGCCTTGAGGAAAGCAACGAGACCTGCGAATAACTTGGTACGGCTAAAAAAAAGAAGAATTAACCCTTGAAACACAGGCTCTACGGAGGCTGTGTTTTTTATCGTCCAGAAAATCCTGTTTTACCGGGATGGATTGGACAGTCAGAATCCAGACTCTAGAATCTAGAATCTATCCTTCATTTAAAATACATAGTGCAGGGGGCAATAAATGATCGGTCTCATACTTGGCACATTGTACCTTGCACTTTGTACCTATTACCTTTCAAGATTTCAGAGCCCTCTTTCACTGTCTTTCGGGATGAACGATCACTACTCTGGCCGGAGCCTCTACCACCGAAATCCGGTGGACGGTTCCGGCGGGCAGGACCATCGTATCATACTTGCCAAGGGCCTGCTCCTGATCCCAGTCGTCACGTTTAAGGGAGATTACACCCTGGGCGACAATGACGATCTCATCGTAATCATGCCCTTCCTCGGGCGACTGGTTCCCCTCGTTGGCGAAGACGATCTCCACTTCGAATTCCATCCCCAACCCCTTGAAAACTCTCGTAATGTCAGGTGGTTGCATGCTCGCTCTCCTCTCTTTCTCTTTTTCCTGGTCGTGCGGTGACGTTATATATCAGGGCCATTCCCGTCCAGGCCGCTCCAATAACTGCCCCTGTGGTAAAAACACCTTTCAAACCGGTAAGGATCAGGACAGGGGCAAAAAGAATGGGGGACAGGAACTGTCCCATGAAACCGAAGGTCCCGAGGTAGGAGCTGAACCGTCCCCGGTAGGTGGCAGGGACAGCGTCGCCGATCCACACCATCACTGTCGGCATGAATAGCCCCTGGCTGATCCCGAAAAGGGACACGGCGAGAACCACGAACAGGCTGGATTCTGCAAGGGTAAGGACCAGGAACGCCAGAGTCCAGAGGGCGACGGAGAACAGAACGATCCACCTGTAAGCAAGCCTGGAGCGAACATACCCGTATACAAAGGATATGGCCCCTGCTGAACTCGTCATGGCCGTAATGAATAGGCCTATCCTGAATGTGCTGGTGACGCCGAAAGTTTCGAGAAGCTGCGGCATGAAGATCACAACCACGTAAAGAAGGACACTACCGGTAAACATGAGTCCGTAAATTAGCCAGAGGACCCTGCTGCCCAGGAATATTCCCCATGCGGAGTGTTTCTCCTGCTCGGAAGCCCTTTTCCCTGGATGCGCCTTTGAAGGAGGGATGAATATGGCAGCCAGGATACCGATGGGGATGGCAATGGTATAGACCGCGAAGGGCAGGTGCCAGGTCACAGCCCCCAGGGCCCCTCCCAGAAAGGGCCAGAGGACCCCGCCCAGGCTCTGTGCGGTGCCATTGAACCCCATGACCCTGTTGCGCTCCGGCCCTTCGTACATATCAAGTATTAGGACGTTGATGGCGGTGAACACCCCGGCGAGAGCAATGCCCAGAAATGCTCTACTGACGAGAAGGGGCCAGAAGGAACCTATGAAGAGGCCCGACCCACCCGCGGCGCCGTAGGCAATGAGGGACATGACGTAGGGGACCTTGACACCGGACCGGTCGATGAGGCTGCCCATGAAGGGGCTGAAGAGCGCCATGAAAAGTCCGTGGGTCGTGATAATGATGCCCACCGACGAGGGGTCCACACCGAGTCCCTTCCTCATGGTGTTCAGGACCGGTGCGATGACGCTTCCCGCCATAATGGTCAGAGTTGCCGAGGCCAGGATAACCGCCAGGATGTAGCGTTTTTTTTCCATCACTTGTGTTCCCTGGAACAATAAAGGGTTAATGGCATTATCAAACACGCATCCTACACGACGCTGCTAGAGTGCTCTGACACCAAGGATGCTGACACCAAGGATGCCACTGCTAGAGTGCTCTGACACCAAGGATGACTTGTGTTCCCTGGAACAATAAAGGGTTAATGGCATTATCAAACACGCATCCTACACGACGCTGCTAGAGTGCTCTGACACCAAGGATGACTACACCAAGGATGACTACACCAAGGATGACTAGAGTGCTCTGACACCAAGGATGCCACTGCTAGAGTGCTCTGACACCAAGGATGACTACACCAAGGATGACTAGAGTGCTCTGACACCAAGGATGCCAAGGATGAAACATTTATTCTTTCTGTTCTTCCTCCTCCGCGACCTGTTCGATTGTCCGGCCGCTCAGCACACTCGCAGGTTCCGTGCTGGTGGGGTTTCGGCTCGCGTCGGCTCTTTCGTCTTTCATCTTGATCAGCAGCCACCGGGGTTTTCCCGACTTGTCCCTTCCCGTACGGATGAGGGCGAATCCTCCGGAAAGTTTCCTGCCTTCCAGCCAGATCTCGACCTTCCCTTCCTTAAGGGCATCGGACATGGGAATCTCCCGTCCGTCATTGTCCTTCCGAAGGTTGCGGTAGCTGCCCGCGTCCCAGACGATCACGGTTCCCCCGCCGTACTCGTCCTTGGGGATGACCCCTTCGAAGTCGGCGTATTCCAATGGATGATCCTCGGTAGGCGCCGCCAGGCGCTTCTGCGAGGGATCGGTGGAAGGTCCCTTGGGCACCGCCCAGGATTTTAAAACCTCGTCGACCTCGAGACGCAGGTCATAATGCAGGTGTGAAGCCTCGTGTTTCTGGATGACGAAGATTCTTTTCTTCTGACGCCCGGCTCCCTTCCCTGGAGGCGGTTCGGGTGTTTTCGTAAAATCACGCCGGGAGCGATAGGTATCCAGTGTGTCGTTTTTTTTCGCCATGAAGCCAGCCTTTCTCTTTTCGTCGGTGTCTCCGTCCGGACATCCGGGGTGCTTTTCCTATAATACCAGTCCTGCCCCATTCCGCAGGAAAGGGAAGATAATTGAGGATTGGAGATTGAGAATTGAGAAACCCGGTGCAGGAGGGGGGGCTTATTTTTGATCTGTGATAGGTTTTTTCCAGTCACGAGTCACAAGTCACCGACTCTGGACCTCCTCAACGTTAGATGTTAAACGTCCAACATTCAACGTTAAACCCTTATTTTCTTTTTCCCTCCCCAACATCCCCTCTAATTTCAATGGCGGTTTTAATTGAAAAGCCTATCTTAAACAGTTAAAATATCAAATTAAGCAGATTGGGAAGGACAGGGCCGCAATAACACTTTTTAACTCCGACACAGGTTGAAGGATGCTCATACTCGTAACCAACGATGATGGTGTTTACGCACCCGGGATCATCGCCTTGGCGGGGGCACTGAGGGAGCTTGGACGGGTGGTGGTTGTCGCGCCTGACCGGGAGAAAAGCGCGGTGAGCCATTCCCTGACCCTCAACCATCCCCTGAGGATCTCCGAGCTGGAAGAAGACAGGTATTCCGTGGATGGAACCCCCACCGACTGCGTGCACCTGGCCATCCACGTCATCTTCGAGGGGAAAAAGCCCGACCTCCTGGTTTCTGGCATCAACAACGGAGGGAACCTGGGACAGGATGTCACGTATTCGGGAACGGTCTGGGCGGCCCTCGAGGGGCATTTCCTGGGGATTCCGTCGGCTGCCGTTTCCCTCGTGGACGATGCGTCCACCGATTACCGTCCGTCCGCCCGCTTCGCGGCAAGGGTGGGCGGTTGGATCCACGGGAGAGGTCTTCCGCCTGATACCGTTTTAAACATCAACGTACCAGGCGATCCTGACCAGGATCTGGACCGTTACGCTATCACCAGGATGGGGTATCACCGCTTCGAGGAGAGTGTGGTGGGGAATACGGATCCGAGGGGCCGATCCTATTACTGGATCGGCGGCCGGAAGGTTCCCTCTACGGAGGGGGTGGAGACCGATGTAGGGGCGGTCAACGCCGGTTTCATCAGTGTCACGCCCCTGCATGCGGACATGACCAAGTACGACGCCCTCGAAGAGCTCAGGGGCTGGCAGACGGAGGGTGCTTGAAGAAAAACAACAACGACCGGCAGGCCTGGGCCAGGGAAAGGATGGTCGAAAGGGATATCAGCCCCCGGGGGGTCAAGGACAAGAGGGTCCTGGAAGCCATGCGGAAAGTGCCCCGCCACCTTTTCATTGGGGACTCCCAGCGGATGAGCGCCTACGAGGATCATCCCCTCCCCATCGGGGAGGGGCAGACGATCTCCCAGCCCTTCATGGTCGCCTGGATGACGGAGACCCTCGAGTTGACGGGAACCGAAACGGTTTTAGAGATCGGGACGGGTTCCGGTTACCAGACGGCGGTCCTTGCTGAACTGGCCGGAAAGGTCTACTCCGTGGAGAGGGTCCCGTCCCTGACGGGGAAGGCCCGGACGATCCTCGATTCCCTTGGTTATAAAAACGTCCTGGTCAAACTCTCCGACGGGACGCTGGGGTGGGAGGAATACGCTCCTTTCGATCGTATCCTGGTGACAGCCGGTTCTCCCTCCATCCCTGTCCCTCTCCTTGACCAACTGAAACCGATGGGGGTCCTTGTCATCCCCATAGGGGGAAATTCCGTGCAGGAGCTGACCAGGATCCGGAAAAGGGAAGACGGAAGCACCACCGAGGAGAGGTTAGGGGGCTGCGTGTTCGTCAGGCTCATCGGCCGGCACGGCTGGGAGAAGGATCGGTAATGGGAGGACTTGTCGAATGGGTCGTGGGTTGGTCCCAGAGCCCGTCCGCGGTAACGGCTCTTTTTGCCATTGCCTTTGCGGAGTCCTCCTTTTTCCCCATCCCTCCCGACCTTCTCCTGATCACCATGGCCCTGATCGATCCAGAGGCCGCGTTTTTCCTGGCTCTGGTCTGCTCGGTGGGGTCGGTCCTGGGGGGCATGCTTGGCTATCTTATCGGGTGGCTGGGAGGCAGACCGCTCCTTCACAGGATTTTTTCCGAAAGGAAGATCGCGGTGGTAAAGCATGCCTTCGAAAAATACGAAGTCTGGGCTATCGCGGTCGCCGGGTTCACCCCCATCCCTTACAAGGTGTTTACCCTTTCCGCCGGGACTTTCGAGATCCCTTTCCGTCCTTTCGTGTTGGTTTCCGCGGCAAGCCGGAGCGCGAGGTTTTTTCTGGTTGCCACTTTCATCTATCACTGGGGAGAGTCGGTCAGGGATCTGCTGGTTAAATATTTTAATTGGTTCACTCTTCTTTTCATGGTTCTCCTCATCGGGGGGTTTGTTCTGATAAGATTTGCGACCGGGAGAACAAGATCAAAGATCCCCGAAGCCGAGGAAACGGCTGTCAAGAATTGAGATCGAAAGATCGATGAAAGGAAGCGGTCAGAAGGCCGGGAGGTGTTGATCCTTGAGATGGCTCCCTCTTCCCTGGAAAGCCCTTGCCCTCATTCTCGCTCTTTGCGGGATTCTGGCTTCAGGCTGCGCGGGGAAGAAAGCGGCTCAACCCGAGCCTGGACGGTGGACTGAGACACGACCTCCCGCTTCGGTTTCCGCGGACACTTATGGTGCCGAAGGGGTGCCAGAGGAGTCCACGGCTCCGGAGGAGTACACCGGGGTCCATCACGAGGTTAAACCGGGTGAGACCCTCTGGAGGATCGCAAAGACATACGAGGTTGACCTCGAAACGCTGCAGTGGGTGAATGATGTAGAGGACGTCACCGACCTGAGGATCGGCCGAATCCTTTTTATCCCCGGTGCACGAGAGGTTCGGGTTGTTCCGTCTTTCGTTCCCGAGGAACTGGTTCCGCCTCCTGAAGGAACGATCAGGGTTTCCTGGCCCCTCAAGGGAAGGTTTACTTCGGGTTTTGGAATGAGGGGTAATCGCAAGCACGAGGGGATCGATCTTGCGGCCCCAACCGGGACACCGGTTCGCGCTGCCGCATCGGGGAGGGTTGTCTACAGCGGTTCGGGAATGAGGGGTTACGGAAAGGTCGTGGTCCTCAAGCATGAGAAAGAGTTTTCCACCGTTTATGCCCACAATTCGGTCCTGCTGGTAAAGAGGGGACAGAAGGTTAAAAAGGGGCAGGTTATTTCCAGGGTCGGGTCCACCGGATGGGCTACGGGCCCGCACCTGCATTTTGAAGTCAGGAGGAGAGGGGTAGCGGAGGATCCAATGGGCTATTTGCCCCCGCTCTGATGTTATGAGTGAGGATTACGACGACAGGAAGGCCGAGGGCCCCCAAACGGAAACGGCACCTCCGGCAGGAAGGGACGCCGGTTCCGGCAGGGATCCTATCCGGATCTACCTCGATGAGGTCCGCCGGACACGACTGCTCACGGCGGAGGAGGAGCTTAAACTTGCAAGGAGGGTAAGCGAAGGCGACGAGGGGGCCCGCTGCCTCATGATCGAGTCCAACCTCCGCCTGGTGGTCAATATCGCAAAAAGGTACATGAACCGTGGCCTTCCCCTCCTGGACCTCATCGAGGAAGGGAACATGGGACTCATCCGGGCCGTCGAGAAGTTCGACCACCACAGGGGGTTCCGTTTTTCAACCTATGCCACATGGTGGATCCGGCAGGCCATCGAACGGGCAATCGTCAACCAGGCGCGAATTATCCGCCTCCCGGTTCACGTTTCGGAGGACATCACCCAGATCCTGAAAGCCGAAAGGCGTCTTTTGCAGGAACTCGGCCGCGAGCCGACCATGCAGGACGTTGCCGAGCGGCTCGAGCTTCCGCTCACCAAGGTTCAGTACATCTATCAGCTCGTGAGGAGGACCTCCTCCATCGAGACGCCCATCGGGGACGATGACGATCAGGAGTTGATGGATCTCATCGAGGATGAAAAGGCGATCATGCCCTCGGAGCAGGTCGAGGATGAAAAAAGGCTGTCTCTCATTTCAAGCTGGCTCGACGAACTGCTTAAAAATGAAAGGGAGATCATCATCCTTCGATTCGGGCTGGATGATGGGGAACCCAAGACCCTCGAATCCATTGGCCAGCGGTATGGTGTCACCCGTGAGAGGATCAGGCAGATCGAGGCCTCGGCCCTTCGAAAGCTGAGAAAGATCGCCTTGAAGTTCAAGGTCGGATTAGAAGAGATCCTTTAGGGAAGCTGCCGCCGCAGGCGCCTGGCCGGATGATCCCGGTTCTGCAACCGGCAGTAATACCCACATCCTCAGGGGCTGTTTCATCCGGCCTGCTTCCCTCCCGGCCTCATCCCCCATCCCCCAGAAGAAATCGGCCCGCACGGGCCCCTTGATGGCGCCGCCGGTATCCTGAGCCATCATGAGACGATGAAGGGGCCGGTCGCTGTTCGGCCAGGTCGTCGATAAGAAAACCGGGGCGCCCAGCGGGATATAGCGGGGATCGACCGCGACGCTCCGCTCGGGGGTTAAAGGGACTCCAAGGGCACCCGGCACCCCTTCTGCGTCTTCCGGCAGTTCCCGGAAAAAAACGAAGCTTGGATTGGTGTTGAGCAGATCGTTGACCTGGGACGGGTTCTCCTGCGCCCAGGTCTTGATGTTTTGCATCGACATCTGGTCCCGGGTCATGATCTCCCTTTTAATGAGCCATTCGCTGACCGAACGGTAGGGATGGCCGTTTTGATCGGCATAGTTGACGATCACCGAGCTGCCGTCCTCGAAGAGGATCCTCCCTGATCCCTGTATATGCAGAAAGAACGCCTCAACAGGATCAGCCACCCAGAACAGTTCCTCCCCCTCGAGGGGATTCCGTTCCCCCTCGATTTCCGATCGATCCCAGTAGGGCAGGACGCGCTGTGAGGTCACGCGGCCGCGCAGGCGGTAGTGTGCCAGTTCCGGATAGACGTCCCCCAGGTCGATCACGAGAAGGTCGGACGGACGTCGGTAAAGGGGATAAGGATAGGCCGGCGACGCCTCCCGGCTGCCGTGCAGATCCGGCAGATAGTAGCCTGTGACCAAGCCTACGGGGTCGTTTCCGGGTTGAAGCATCCGATAGGGAAGGAAGTGTTTTTCGAAAAAGTCCCGGGCCTCCCTTTCCGAACCCCCAACGAGGGATTCCATCTCTTCACAGACTCTCTGCCACTCCTGGCGCCTGCGCAGAGTCGAGCAGCTCTCCCGGAAAGCCTCCAGGACAAGGGAAGGATCGTCCTGGTCCCATCCCTTCACCTGGCTCCAGGCTGCCGGCACCGGAGCCGGGACCACCCGCTGTTCAGCTTTTGGTTCCGGGGGCGATATCTTCTCCACTTTCTCCGGCAGGGCCACATCCGCGGTCGACGGAGGACATGGCGGACAGGGGGGGCACGGAGGGCACGGGGTGCAAGTCTGGCCCGTTTTTGTGGCGCATGCGCCGAAAAACAGCACGACCAGGGCGAGTCCCAGAAGTTTTGAGGACCGGATGAGCATGAGAGACACATTAATGTGTCCCGGGGGATCGGTCAACAGGGGGAGGGGGCGATAGAGTCCAGAGACCAGAGTCCAGAGACCAGAGTCCAGAGACCAGAGTCCAGAGCGGAGGGTCGAGTGCAGGAGTAAATGAATGCACATGTGTACAGGTGCATAGGGATTGAGAATTGAAAATTGAGAATTGAGAATCAAAGACGCTTGCTTTAGTGCAATAAATTTCTCAATCCTCAATCCTCAATGCTTAATCCGAAATTTGTGTCGTTATCCTTGAACTCTGAAAGCTGAACTCTGAACTGCCTTGTAGGGGTTACATTTGTCCGCGATGGGGGTAAACTAAGAAAAACAAGGATATTGGCGGAAGACAGACCGAGGTGTTACCTGGCCTGTCGTACGGAAGGGGGGTCAGCGAGATGAAGAAATATTACCAGCCGCCGCAGTGGAACTCGGGGGATGTCCTGTACAACACCGACCTGAAGCGCACCGCTCATTTCAAGGGGTGCGGAGGGTGGATCGTGGGCAAAAATCACGAGTGGGTTGTCGTGATCCCCATGCTAGGAGTGGATGTTGAGTTGAAAAACATGGAGGAATGGTGGGACGTGCGGAATGTGGAATACATCGGGAAATTTACCGGTCTGAACGTGGTCCCGCAGGATCGAGGTACTCTTCACTAGCCTGACCCCGACTCACCCATTAAATGATGGAATCCCGGCAGTTTGCCGGGATTTCTTTTTTCAGCATCAGCAGACGTTAAACGTTCGAAGGCCGGTGTCAGAGCATTTGGGCTCTGGGATTTCTTTTCAGCACCCGGAGGCGATTAAGGCTTTATGTTGAACGAAAAATAACAGTCCAGAGTCCAGTGTCCAGAGACCAGAGGAAAAGAGCGTATTTCGGATTGAGATTGAGGATTGAGAATTGAAGTGCACCGGTGCACAAGTGCACTTGGCCCCCATTTCCACTTTCCACCCCCTCGACAGGCTCGGGGCCTTCGGCTTCCACTTTCCACTTGTTACGCCTTTCCCCGTTGGACGTTTGACGTTGGACGTTGGACACCGGTAAAAAAGGGTCTAAGCAGGCCCTTTTTTACTGGCTCGTACCCGGCCCGAAAAAATTCGAGGCTCCCGACCTGTGCTAGAATAAACATAATGCCGTTCACCCTCGTAATATTCGCGTTGAGAAAAGGGGAGTAGCCAGGATGGCAAAAAAGATATTCATCTTAATCCTGTTCCTGACCATTGCCCTTGCTGGTACGGCTTATTCAGAACCGCCTGAGGATGAAGAACCTGCCCCTGACCGGGGTGATTATTCCGAAGCCTTGCGTTTGGTGCGGCCCCTTGCCGAACACGGAAATGCTGAGGCCCAGTATCAACTTGGGCAAATGTATTTCTTCGGCGAAGGAGTCCCGGAGGACCTTGAGGAAGGGTTTCGTTGGGTGCGAAAGGCGGCCGAACAGGGACATGCCGAGGCACAGTTTCAACTCGGGCAAATGTACTATTTTGGAGAAGGAGTCCCGGAGGACCTTCAGGAGGGTCTGGCCTGGGTTCGGAAGGCGGCAAAACAGGGGCACGCAGGGGCCCGGGAATTTGTCGATTTTCATCAGGATCTGGAAAGCCTGTTTCAATTCCAGGAGGCATACGATCGAGGCGATTACTCCCAGGCTTTGAGATTGGTCCGCCCTGTTGCCGAGGAGGGAATTCCTATAGCTCAGAATGCAATTGGCGTAATGTTCGCCAACGGGCACGGAGTTACACAGGACAAGGCTGAAGCTGTTCGCTGGTGGCGGAAAGCCGCCCAGCAGGGGTTCGCTGAAGCCCAGTACAACCTGGGGCTCTCGCTGGCCAAGGGTGAGGGGGTCCTTGAGGACTCTGTGGAGGCCATTTTGTGGTGGCGGAAAGCCGCCGAGCAGGGCAATGCCGGCGCCCAGTTCAACCTCGGGATCATGTATGCCTGGGGGGTGGGAGTCACGCAGAATACATCCGAAGCGGTAGCCTGGTATTACAAGGCAGGAATGAGTTATCTAAAAAACGGCCAAAGAGAGGATGCCTTGAAAGCTTACGATCGATTAAGCAGAGTCAGCCCGGGTAATGCTCTCGGGAAGAAACTGCAGGAGGCCCTCTACCCCTAGATTTTACTCTCGACTGCCGAGTGCTCTGACACCAGGTTGTGGAACACCATTGCAGGTCAACCGACAGACGATTCTGATATGGCCCTGTTGTTGGCACGAATGCTGGCGGCTCCGGGCAGGTACGATCACGAGGGAGCAAGGAAAACGTACATCTTCTGGTTAGGCCCTCACCGAATCTACTCACACCCGTAAGGAGATTTTCCACAGTGGACATCCCACGAAAATTCAACATCATTGAAAGTGCTCACCGCATCCATAACCCGATCACACCCGAAAAGCTCGCCACTCTCGGCGCGGCGCTGCGTCTGGAATCGGGGGCCCAAGTGCTCGACCTCGGCAGCGGTTCGGGGGAGATGCTGTGCACCTGGGCACGCGATCACGGCGTCATGGGCACCGGCATCGACATGAGCCAGTTGTTCACCGAGCAAGCGAAACTCCGTGCTGAAGAACTCGGCGTCGCGGATCAAGTCACGTTCATCCATGGCGATGCTTCGGGTTATGTCTCTGACGAGAAGGTCAGTGTGGCGGCCTGTGTCGGTGCCACTTGGATCGGCGGGGGGGTCGTCGGCACTATCGAGCTCCTGTCGCGGAGCTTACGCACCGGAGGGATCATCCTCATCGGCGAGCCCTACTGGCGGCAGTTACCGCCGACGGAAGATGTTGCCAAGGGGTGTCTTGCCAACTCAATCTCCGACTTTCTCCTGCTTCCAGAACTTCTCGCGTCTTTCGGCCGCCTTGGCTACGACGTCGTTGAAATGGTTCTGGCTGCCCAGGACGGCTGGGACAGATATGAGGCGGCCAAATGGCTCACCATGCGCCGATGGCTTGAAGCCAATCCCGGCGACGAGCTCGCGAAAGATGTTCGAGCCGAACTGACCTCGGAACCCGAGCGCTACGCCGCATACACGCGTGAATACCTAGGCTGGGGTGTGTTCGCTCTGATGACGCGGTGATGAGT